>VFSW01012965.1_pt1 | contig 11601 bp, 24 predicted proteins | sample 5358111 | NCBI WGS metagenome assembly VFSW01 (sample SAMN11554181, study PRJNA540505) | mine drainage metagenome | isolation source: sediment from site ElyBrook_90M | place: USA: Ely Copper Mine, Vershire, VT | collected 2017 | reverse complement strand
ACTAATTCTATCTATCGCGGCATACGGGCAGACCACGGGCCAGCCGCTTGAGGGCGTGCCTCAGCAGTGGTTCAATAATTCTGGCGCGCCGTGCAATGGCTGTTTGCTGTACAGCTACACTGCTGGCACGACCACGCCCTTGCAGACATGGACCACGAGCGCGGCGAATGTAGCCAACGCTAACCCGGTAGTGCTCGACTCCAACGGGCGCGCTTCCATTTTCATCAAGAATCTGAGCTACAAGTTTGTCCTGAAGAACTCCAGCGGCGCGACGACCTACGCCACCTACGACAACATCCAAGACTCCGGCCTGATCCTGAAGCGCGACCTCGCCGATACGACGGATGACACGCTAAACTCCGCGCTGGTGGGCTTCAAGGGCACCACGGGCAGCGCGACGACGGTACGGGCGAAGCTGCTCTCTCTGATCGCCTTCGCTTCGAGCGTGACCGATTGCGGAGCAACGGGCGACGGTTCAACCAACGACAGCGCGGCTATTCAGACGTGCCTCGACGCGGTTCCAGCCAACGGCGGGCGCGTCTATTTCCCTCCCGGAAATTACAAGCTCGGCACGAAGATTACAGTGTCTTTCCCGGTGACGTTGCTATTCAACGGAGCGACATTGAATTGCACGATGAGCGATCCTGGCACTTCGAGCGGTTGTATTGATCTGGCAGCGAATGATGTGACTTTCCAAGGTGGCGGCTCGGATTCTGTCATCACTCAAGGCGCGGCAGCGAACATTCAAACGCTAGTCTATGTTGGCACCCACGACCGGATCAGCTTCTACGGCTTCAAGTTCAACGGCAACGAGGGAGCGCAGAACAATACCGGGCGATTCTACACCTGCATCCGTTCGGCGGCTGGTTCAACAGACCTGAAAGTAGATCACATGGAATTTACGGCCGGCGGGAATCGCGCCATTGACTTCAGGGGATCGAATCGTGTCTGGATTCAGAATAGCTATTTCCATGATACCGGCGTGAACATCGCCGGGCAGGGTACGGCGGTTTGCGGCAACGCCACGAGCGTCGATGTGGACGGGGCCACGCAGAGCACAGACATCTGGATCAATGACAACCTCTTCGAGAAGTGGGGCGACTCCGCCGCGGCCGCTCCCAATTCTGTCAGGGTCCACATGAACGGGAACATCTTGCGCGGTGCGGCTGATTTCGGCGGTACGTTTTGCGTCAACGAGGCCGGAATAGATGCGGGCGGAACGTCCTACATTGATATGATTGGGAACATTATCCGCAATGTGCGCGGGCCGAATATGAGCCTACAGGTTGGCGTCGTCGGTGGCACGCTTTATCCAGGATCGTATGGCCGCATTCTTGGAAATTCATTCGTCGCGACAGCAGGGAGTTTGGCGGCGACAGATCCGCGCATTCAGCTCGGAAGCGCCGGGGCTGCGAGTCAATCCATTGATATCAACTTCAGCGACAATCACAGTGTGGGTGTCCGCATCGACGCAGACGGGATAGACGGATTACAAATCCAGAACAACAAGTTTTTCAACATGCTGAGTTCCGTGGCCGCGCCGGGCGCGATCATTGATATCGATCAATCCGTGGGGACGGTAACGAAAAACCTTGCGATCTCCAACAATGTGATTGACACAGACAATGGGAGTATCACTGTAGGGTACAACATCGGAACAGCACTCACAACGCCGGGAGCGTCCTACATCTACGATTCCGTGTTGGGGACTGGCATCACCGAGGTTACTTTCCAGGGAAGCATCGCCACCAGGAAGATCCTGACACGCTCCAGGGATCACGTAAATATCCAGGCGGCGATCTCTGCCGATACCGGCCCGGACTTAAACCTGTATCGCTCCAGGGGAACATCAAACGTCCCAACTACAATAGCGGCGTTCGACAAGAGCAAAATTCTCTCTTGGATTTACGACGGCACGGCATGGGTGAATAACGCCATCATCGAATCAGAACCAACAAGCGTAGCAGCGGGAGCCGATCCGTCCAGGTGGAATTTCAGGGTCACCGACACTGCTAATGCTATGACGTTGGTTTGCGAGGTCAATTATATCTCTCTCAAGTGCTACAAGGGAATCGTCAGCGAAACCGGATTCTACGCTGGAACTGGGGCGTGGGAAGTAATCAATTCAAGTGGCCACGTTCGCCCAAATACATTGGCGTTCGCCTCCCTTGGAACGCCAGGCAATGGAACGATGATATACTGCTCGGATTGCCTGACGGTAGCGGGCGGCGCGACAGCTGGCGCGAATTGCGTGGCGGCTGGTACGGGAGCAATAGCAAGGCGCGAATCTGGCGTCTGGAAGTGCAACTGAACAAGTTTGATCGATGACGGAAGCCCCACAGGAGGGGGCAAAACAATGAGAGACGTTACCACAGACGCGGTGATTGGCAATGACCCGGTTACGGGGCAGCCTACTCACCCTGACGCAAGAGACATGGCAAGCGATGCAGAAGCGGGGAGCCTTCGGGATGCCCTAATGCTGCTTTCGCCTGCCGTTGTCAAGGAATTGCACGTTGACCGACGTGCTCAGGAATGGGCCTCGCAGGATTCAGCCGGCCTCAAGCCTTGGCTCTTGGAGTTCAACGATGGCACCACGCAGCGGGTAAGCCGGATGCTCGACTTGCTCGACCAGCAACCAGGCTCTAAGTGGGCCAGCAACGGCGCGGGTGGAGTTATCTTGTCAATTCCGAATCTTGCGCCCCCTGACCTGGTGAGCGGCGGACCCGGCAGCTTCGCCGGCCTTGACCCCTCGCAGGTATCGCCTGAGACGAAGATGATTCTCGCAGCAATCGCAGACCTCAAGAAGGCGGTAATCGGCTAATGACGCAAGAGCAAATCGCCAACACGTTCACCTATCACAAGCCGTTCGGTAGCCAGCCGCAACGCTACGAAAACATCCGCGAAGGCGCACGTCGTCTCGCGGAGAACATTTCAGCAAACTGCCCAGAGTCTCGCGAAAAGTCACTCGCCCTGACTAACCTTCAGCAAGCGGTAATGTGGGCGAATGCCTCCATTGCCATCAATGAAACGGAGATAACGTCGCAATGAAAAACTGGAAGACCTCACTATTCGGCCTACTTGGCGGCCTAGCCGTCATGTTTGGCCCACGGCTGCAAGGCGATACTGGCGCACCTGCCATTACGCTGGAACACGTCGTTCAAGCCGCGGCCATCCTCGGCATCGGCCTGAGCGCCAAGGACCACAACGTGACGGGCGGGAGCGTGAAGCAATGAAACCCACAATTGGTCGTATCGTTCACTTTGTCCAAAAGAAGCCATCGGGATATGCCGAAGGGTTCGTGCACCTTCCGGCGATCATCACAGCGGTTTGGGGAGACACTTGCGTTAACCTTCAGGTATTCACGGACGGAACCAACTCCGATGAATCAGGAATGTGTCCGGTGAAGTGGGTACCCTCCGCAACGCTAGACACTTCCGAATCGCCGCAACCTCGCACTTGGCACTGGCCAGAGCGGGAATAATGCACTACGCACCAAAGGGCGGGACGCGGCACTATACTCCCGCCCCTGGTGTGCCTGCGCAGCTTGGTACGCCGCTGGCCAAGGCGCAGCTCGCGGTAATCGTGGCCACGCGGGAGTACCGACGGGCAGCGGATGCGCTCAGGGAAGCAGAGGAAGCGCTTGAGCGCGAGAGGGCGAAGCAATGACGTTCGGCGCAGTGCAAACCCTGCTGGAGAGCAGGCACCCGCGAACAGGGAGCAAGGCGTTACAGTATCGAAAGACGGAAGGAGCAATCATGGCAAAGCAAACAGCGGCAGTTGAGGGGTCGCAGACCCGCGCACGGTGCCAGCGAATTATTACATCCTGGTATAAACGCTGGCAGAAAGATGTCGATCTGGATACTCCCGCAATGATCCGAGGTATCCGCGGCGATATCGACCTCATGGTCGAGCGGCAAAACGTCCGCAAGGGCGGAAGCGGGAGGCGTTGATGCTTGCCGGCATGGCCGCTGATCCGCACGTACTCCTAGTGCAGCTTGTTCTGGGGCAAGCCGTACCGCGGGCGCTCCAATATCTCAAAGCGTCCGGTCGCGTGGGATGGCTCGGCGAAGAGACGGTGATTCGCAATCGCATCATGGCATTCGGCGGCGCACTCTTGGCCGTAGGTTTCGCGTTTACGGCGGATGGAACGATGGAGACTGGCCTGAAGGTGGCGCTCACTATTCCGCCCATCAATGACCTTCCGATGTTTGGCATGTCGATCTACACACAATATCTGATGCAAAAGGGCATCTACCACGGGATGAAACAACGGGCAGAAGCGCAGCTACCGCCACCGCAGGAGCCACCGAAGTCGTGAACGCATTGGCTGTAGCCATCGACCACGTCGGCGGCGACTTTGTTCTGTTCGTGGAACTGTCCCTCAAGCGCAGGTTCTCTGAGGTTATTGAATCGCCGTCGCTATTGCTGAGGCGCTGCATTATTGCCGCGTCTCCGCTGGCCGAGATGACCCTGGCTTTGGTGCTGTTGTTATTCGGCGCATCAGCTTATCGCGTCGCGCCCATTGCGCAGGCGGCGGGTTTCGAAATACCTACTTTGACCGCGCTTCAGGCTGTCATGCCGGTTTCGGTTTGGTTTGGGGCTTTATTAGTTGCCGGTGTATTCCACATGGCTGCCCTGCTTGCCTGGAATCGGATTATGCGCACCGTGGGATCGGCAATGATGGTTGTGCTGTACTTCTTGCTCGCGTACTCCATTATTCTGCACCCGTCGATCACCACCCCACTAGCACAAGGCGTATTTGGTCCGCTTCTGTTGTGCGCCATACTCGCGCTGGCAGTGGCCTATGCCGATTGACCTAAGCGCCATCCTTGGAGCCGCTGTCCCTGTTGCCGTTGGATTGGGCCTAGGAGAGTGGTTCCGGCGGCGCAAAACAGCGGATCAGGACCGCAAGGAAAAGGGCAAGTCAACCGTAGAGCTTTCCGATCACTGGTCTGCGCGGCTGATGGAGGAAACAAGCAAGATCCGCGAGGATTTGCGCGAGGAAAACGCCGAGTTGCGGCAAGAACTGCTCGATCTCAAGGTTATGCTTGCCGCCGCAAACGGGAAAATCAAGCGCCTGGAACAGCAGGTGGTCCAGCTCGGCGCGAAGCCCGTCAACGGGCATTAGAGCTACAATAACCACAACATTCGCGGGAGAGCGTAAACTACCCCCGCATCGAACCTTCAAGGGGCTGGCTTCGTGCTGGCCCCTTCTTTTGTTGCAAGCGGGTGCCGAGCCCCGCACGCCAGCTATTTTTGAAAATCTTAAAAATAGTGCTTGACCCGGACACCTTAAAGGTTTAAGATGCCAAGTATGGTTGATATTCTGAATCCATGGAATGGCGCGATTCTGCACCATTCTGAGACGGCCAACACAATTGCTGAGGCGGTAGCCGAAGCGCTCCAAAATGGGGCGGACCTGAGCGGGGCGAACCTGCGCTGGGCGAACCTGAGCGAGGCGAAGCAACCGGTCATCACCATCCAAGGCACCAGACACCAGCTAATCACCATCGGGCGAGACGTTCACATCGGTTGCCGTCGCCGCACGCTCGAAAAGTGGCTAGCAAGTTTTGAAGAGTTCGGCACGAACGAAGGCTACACGCCCGATCAAATTGCGGAGTACGGCGAGCACTTGCACTATATTCTACGATGGGTGGCGAAGCAGGAAGAAATCCGCAAGGCGGCGAAAGAGGCCACCGCTTGACGCGCACGCAAATAAGAACGGCACTCCAGCGGCACTACGGCGCAAAGTCGGAGATCGCCAAAGGCATGGGACTACATCCCGCCGTGATTAGCATGAGCCTCGGCAAGGGCCGGCGCAATGTGGGGCCGGATCTGCAAGAGCGGGTGTACGAGGCGTGCCGCACGTACCTGGCCGCGAAGCGCAACGGGAGTGGCAAGTGACCCGCCGCATTACCCTGCTTCTCGTGGTGGCCTACGTGGCGGGCTTCTGGTGGCTTATGTGGAGGTGGGCACAATGAAAGCGTTATCGTTAACTCAACCGTGGGCTTCGCTCGTGGCGATCCAAGCCAAACGCATCGAAACCCGCTCTTGGTATACGGCATATCGAGGACCGCTTGCGATCCATGCGGCGAAGGGATTCCCCGCCTATGCTAAGGACTTGGCAACCTGCCGACGGGTGCTAGATCTCATGCGCCCGTTTGTCAAGGACGACAGGGATTATCTGAAGCAGATCCCGCTTGGTGTTGTTGTCGCTACTTGCAACCTGACCGCCTGCACGCGGATTACCCCGGCGCTCACTGCGTTACTCAGCGAGCAAGAGCAAGACTTTGGAAACTACGAGCCGGGACGGTTTGCGTGGTCACTAGAAGATATTATCATGCTACCGGAGCCGATCCCAGCGAAGGGCGCTTTATCACTGTGGGAATGGGAGCAACCCAAATGAGCGACGGCATGTCCAATCTTGACCACGCCCGCGAGGCGCAGTTCACCTGCGACACTTGCGGTACAAGCTACACAGATCGTGGGCTCTTGGTGTACGGCACCTGCAAGGGTTGCGGTGAAACATGGTGCCAAGTCGATCTTGACGAAGCGGAGTTTGCGCCAAGGCTTGGCCATGACCCGATCAAGTGCGTCGGGTGCGACGAATACTTCCATCGCGGGTGCATGACCGAGGGGGCCGACGAGGAGCTGCGGTGCAAGAGCTGCGCGAAAGCTTTGACGGACAAGGAGTAAGTATGAAACCACGAAGACAGGATTGCTACTTTTGCGGCGCACCCGTTCGTCAGGGGGCCGAGTGCAACTCGCCATCGTGCCAGACCCGCAAGGCACGCGAGAAGGCGGAAGAGATCGAAGCCGCCAAGCAGCGGCACAACACGAAGGCGCTCCAGTGGATTGATGAAGCATTTGGCGCACCAGGGAAGGATAAACTATGTCCGTTTTGACAACTGCATTAGCAGAAGCAGCCGGCACGACCGAGCTTGTCAAGGTCGAGAACGCCGTCGAGATTTTCACCAAAGGCGGATTAACTTCCGTACTGGACGGCATTGAGGCAAAGGTCCGAGCGATCAAGCTGGACCCGGCTACAGCCGCAGGCCGCGAAGAGATTCGCTCGACAGCCTACAAGATCGTCCGAGCGCGGACAACACTTGACGCCGAGGGCAAGAAGCTCACCGAGGGCTGGCGGCAAGGTACCGCGTTGGTGAATGCCGAGCGTAAGCGGTCAAGTGAGCGGCTGGAAGCGCTGGCCGATGAGATCCGCTTGCCGCTGACCACCTTCGAGAATAAGGAAAAGAATCGCGTCGCGGCGCACGATCAGGCCATTGCGGACTTGGAGAAGGTATCCAACAATCTCCAGTTCGGCGCATTCGATTCGGCTACAGTTGAGACGCTGGAGACGGCGATTATCAATTGGCAGGAATTGCACTCGGAGCGCGACTGGGAAGAGTTCAGCGACCGGGCAAAGAAGGTGCGTGTCGCTGTTCTGGACGGACTGGCAAACAAGCTAGAGGCGCGCCGGAAGTTTGACGCGGACCAAGCCGAACTGGAACGGCTCCGGGCTGCTGAGGCTGCACGACTCCAAGCCGAACGCGACAAGCAGCTACAGGCCGAGGCCGCAGAGCGTCAACGGCTGGAGTCAGAGCGGATTGCCGCTGAAGTTGCGGCGAGGGAAAAACAGCGCGTTGAAGCCGAGGCTGAGCGTGTCCGGCTCGAAGCGGAACGCCGAGCGCGTGAGGCACAAGAGAAGATCGACGCCGCCGCAAAGGCTCTGGCGGACGCTGAAGCCAAGGCGAAGGCAGAGAAGGAAGCCGCCGAGAGGCGTGCGGAGCAACAGCGGGTCGAGGCGAAGCAACAGGCCGAGAAGGCCGCCAACGAACTGAAGGCCGCCCAAGAGAAGGCCAAGCTTGAAGCGGACCTTGCTGCAAAGCGGGAACGCGAGAAGATCGAGGCCGAGCGCAAAGCCGAGGAAGCGGCACGGCAGAAGCGCGAGAAGGATAAGGCACTCAAGGCCAAGATCCATCAGGAAATGCTTGATGACCTTTTCCCGATTATCGCCAATACGGAGATCACGGGAGAAGCGGAGTTGGCCGAAGAAATAGCGACGGCAATCATGTCCGGGAAAGTGCGCAACGTAAAGGTGGCTTTCTGATGGACCAAGAACTAGCAACACGGCAGGACGCGGCGGTAGCCGTCCAGCCGAGCACTTCACAGGCAGTTCTCGCCGTGATAGCCAGAGCGGCCGCAGACCCACAATGTAACGTCGATAACATGCAACGGCTGCTTGACATGCAGCTTCAAGTTATGGCGCTTGAAAAGAAGGCTCGGTACGACGAAGCGATGGCACGGCTCCAGCAGGAACTCCCAACCATTGAGAAGAACAAAAAGGGAGCGAATGGCAAGTACGCATCTATTGAAAACATCGACGCGCGAATCCGTCCACTGCTCCGCGCCGAGGGGTTCCATTTCACATTCACTTCCGGTCCGGCCGATGGCGGGAAAATGCGGATTGATGGGCAACTGCACCACAGAGATGGCCATGCCGAGGCGAGCTCCATTATCTTGGCAATTGATACGAGCGGTTCAAAGAACGCCACGCAAGGCGGCGGCTCTACTGTCTCCTACGGCCAACGGTATCTCAAGTGCATGATGCTCGATCTAGTCACCATCAATGAAGATGACGATGGGCGCGGAGTTGCCTACGTCACAGCAGATCAGGTCCAGACCATTGAGACGCTGATCCATGACATTCCCGACAGCCCGGCAGGTTACCGCTTGCGGTGTCAAGCGAAACTCTTAGGAGCGATGGGCGCCAATACAATCGCCCAGATTCCGGCGGAGCGGTTCCGGGAAGCGGTCAACAAATTGGACAGCGCGGCGAAAGGGCCAAAAGCATGAAGATCCACATGTGTGCCCAGGGCTCGCCAGAGTGGATTCAGCTTCGATGCGGAGTCCCAACAGCTTCGCAATTCCATCGGATAATAACTCCGAAGAAACGGGAGCGATCCGCGCAGCTCGACAACTACGCGATGGACCTCGTAGCTGAACGAATGATCGGCAAGCCGCTGGTTTCTGTGACTACCGCGGCGATGGAAAGCGGTATCGAGCGTGAGCCGCTGGCTGTATCGAGCTATGAACTGGAGTACGGTGTTGACGCTCACTCCGTGGGCTTTCTCACGACCGACGACGGAAAGGTCGGCGCTTCGCCTGATCGCATCATCCCCGGCGTCCGGCTGTTGGAGTGCAAGAGTCCGCAGGCGCACACGCATATCGGTTACCTGCTCGGCAAAGGGCCGGATGAGTCCTACTTCTGCCAGCTTCAGGGACAGCTCTATGTTGCCGAGATGATGCAAGAGGTTGACATTATTAGCTGCTTTCCTGGTTTGCCGGATAAGGTCGTGCGGGTGCGCCGGGATGATGAGTTTATCGGCTTGCTTCGGCCACTACTGGACGAACTGTGCGACCTCGTGGAGCTTTACATGTTGGAGCTCGCCAACATGGGCTACCATCCAGCAGAGCATGTGGAGCAACCCAACGCCTTCGACGCCTTCATGGGCGACGGATTAGGGAGGACGGCATGAGCGTACTACACCGATTGAGTTGCATCTGCTTGGAATGTGAAGAGGACCGCAAATTATCCAGCGCGATTGCCGAGTCCATGTCGAAGCAGGAATCGCTGCTCGACAAGGCCCGCGCTGTGCCCTGTCAGCGCGGATCAGGCACGTACAAACTCAATAACCCCGCGTATCAAGAGGTATTACTGGCCTACGCCTGCGGCAATATCAACGCACGACAAGCAGCGAGCGTGACGGGTTGGAAAGAGAACAACATCGCCCACTATCTTGGGCTGCTCTTGACCAAGCTGTACAAGCAGGGGCGGCTGGAGTTGAAGAAATGACAGACCCCGAAGCCATCCTCAAGTTATACACCGAGCGAAGCGATAGCTTGGACGCGAGCAGCTACGACGTAGCGGGCTTGTGCCGGGAGTTGATCGCGTGCCGTGCGTTTGTCATCGCGGTTATTTACACCGCTGCCCTTGATGGGTATATCGACGATGACGACATTAAGTCCTTCGGTGTGGAGCACGGTCTACTGATAGAGGCTGAGGTTACCGAGTCATGCGGTCAGGGCTGTATGTGCGAGGAGGCTGGCGCATTCCCGATGACGTGCTTCAAGAAAACTGCGGTGCTCAAATGAGCGCATACACAACCGTAAAATGCGATGAGTGCGGCAATCTCAAGGCTGAGGCTAATAAATGGTGGCGTGTTTTGCGGCTGCCGCATGGTTACAGCGTGTTCTCCGCTGAGGCCGCCAACCTTAGGGAAACGTTCATCGATATCTGCTCGGAGTCCTGCCTGCAAAAGGCCGAGGGCAAAGAGCGTGAGCGGCTGCTGAGCGGCGAAAGGACGGAGGCATGAGGCAAGAAAGAAAGATGGCTACAGTTCGTCCAGAGCGCCCAACAGGGGTAATGACGAAAGGAAAGGACAGAAGAATGTTTGACGCGATAGAGAAGCAAACGGCAGGGCTATGCGAACAGCTCCGCGTACCCACGCTCAATGAGAACATCGACGGCCAGATAGCGCGTTGCAAGGAACAGCTTGCGCGGCTCGAAGAGGCCAAGACCCTGCTTGATAGGAATCCTGAGATCGAGCGGCTGCTAACACTGCTTGGGAATGGAGGTTTGCGAGCATACTAAGCCAGAGCCGGGCACGCGGAGTGCCCGGTCCGTGGTCTTTGTTCGAGGGGTAGTGTCAGTCCATCATGGCACGGCAAGGGCCACGAACCGGATATTCAGCAAGGGAGAAAAAGAATGGAATTTCAAAAGGCAGTTGATTTAGCCAAGGCAAGCGAAGGCACGGGAACTCCCATGCCTGAGTACAGAAGCCACAAGACGGTATGGGCATTGAAGATACTAGAAGTTCTTCCAGCACCAAAGCCTACCATCGAGGAACTTGACAGAATCCTCAATGGAGACGAAGGCACTAGCGACGTTGGTGCGATGCTCATTGTCGAGGGGCACTTCGCTCCGCTTGCCGTCACGCGGGATTTTGTATCAAAACACGAGCCAAAAGCTGGTGGCTACATCGTCTTTTACAAAGACGGCTACAAATCATTCTCACCCGCGCAGGCATTCGAGGAAGGATACACACGAACATGAAAAAGATTGACCCACTTAACCGCGCACTGCGGGACTATGAAGCATTAGGCGAAGTTGAGAAGCTGGCGTTCAAACTGATGCTGGCACGCACCAGCGGACCCACGAGCACCACGGCGATCCCCGGCGAGAAGCGCACGCGGGGGCCTGGGAAGAAAGATCCGGGTAAGGGGCATGCTCAGGCTGAGAAGGGAGAAGTCAATGGCGACATTACTTGAAAAAGCGAAGGCGTTTAACGGCCCAAATAAAGTGGGCTACCCGTTCTCCGCACGGACACTTGAAGAGTGTCAATTGTTCATCGCATGGTTGCACGGTGAGGTTGACAATTATCAAGTTGCTAAGGTACTCGGTGTGAGCGCTGCGAACAGTATACCGGCCAAGTTGGGTCCGGTATTCAAGGAAATGGTCAAGTTTGGACGGCTTCGCATCGAGATCATCCCCGAAGTGGGCGCTGAGAAGTTGGACCACCAGGGAGATCCGGCGTGAGC
>VFSW01012964.1_pt1 | contig 11601 bp, 8 predicted proteins | sample 5358111 | NCBI WGS metagenome assembly VFSW01 (sample SAMN11554181, study PRJNA540505) | mine drainage metagenome | isolation source: sediment from site ElyBrook_90M | place: USA: Ely Copper Mine, Vershire, VT | collected 2017 | reverse complement strand
GATGGATATCCGATCGACCGCCCTTTACCTCGAGAGCTGTCTTGGTACTCTCCTCGTCGCAGGCGACCTGGCTACGTGGGCGAACACCCACTTACAGTTGCGGGACAGCGTTGGAATCACACCAACTTCGCTGCTCCGAGGCACCACCGACCATAACCCACCACGCGCTCGGGCGCGAATGCAGCGCCGCCGCGTCGAGCAACCCTCGAGGGGGACCTACATCTGCGAGGGCGCCTCGATGCCGAGCAGGGAGAGTCCGAGCGCCAACGTGCGCGAGGTGAGCTCGCACAACCCCAGGCGTTCGGACCTGGTGGGTTCCGCGGCCGCGAGGACCGGGCAGGCCTCGTAGAACGAGGTGAAACGCTGCGCCAGGTCGAAGAGGTAGCCGCTGAGTCGATGCGGCTGCAGGCTCGCGAGCGCCGCCGCCAGCGCCTCGGGGAAGGCCACGAGACCCAGGGCCAACTCGCGTTCGGCCGGATCGGCGAGGGCGAAGGACGTCGTGGAGGGATCCCAGGGACTCTCGAGGCGGCGAAAGATGGAGCGCAAACGGGCGTGGGCGTATTGCAGGTAGGGTCCGGTGTCGCCCTCGAAGGCGATCATGCGGTCCAGGTCGAAGACGTAGTCGCGTTGACGATCCGTCGAGAGGTCGGCGTACTTCACGGCCGCGCGCGCGATCTGAGTGGCGAGGTGGTGGCGATCGTCCTCGCTCATGTTGCTCGAGCGCAGCGCTAGGGCGGCGTCGGCGCGCTGCGTGGCCTCCTCGAGCAGGCTCACGAGCTTGATGGTCTCGCCCGAGCGGGTCTTGAACATCTTGCGATCGGGTCCCAGCACGTTGCCGAAGGCCACGTGCTCGCAGCGCACCGAGTCCGGGAGCCACCCGGCGGCGCGCGCCACGGCGAAGACCATCTCGAAGTGCTGGCCCTGGGGGGCGCCGACCACGTAGAGCATCTCGTCGGCGCGCAAGTTCGACACGCGATCGCGCACCGCGGCCAAGTCCGTGGCGGCGTAGCCGAATCCCTCGTCGCTCTTTTGTACGATCAGTGGCAACGGCTCCCCGTCACGATTGGTGAAGCCCTCGGGGAACACGCACAGCGCACCCCCGCTCTCGACGAGCAGTCCCGCGGCGTCGAGGTCACGCACGACGCCCTCGAGCATGTCGTTGTAGTACGACTCGCCGACGACGTCGGCGGGCGTCAGCGTCACGTCCAGGGCGCGATAGACCTCGGCGAAATAGGCCACCGATTCGTCCACCAGGATCTGCCAGAGACGACGCGTCTCGCGGTCGCCCCCCTGCAGCAGCACCACCCGCGCCCGGCTGCGCTCCTTGAAGGCGTCGTCGGACTCGAACTTCTGGCGCGCGGCCCGGTAGAAGCTGTCGAGGTCGCCAATGGAGAGCGAGGCGATCGCCTCGTCCTCACCGAGGTCGAGCAAGTGCTCGATCAGCATGCCAAAGGGGGTACCCCAGTCGCCGACGTGATTGCGCGCGATCACCGTGTCACCGCGGAATCGGTACATGCGCGCCAGCGCGTCGCCGATCACGGTCGAGCGCAGGTGTCCGACGTGCATCTCCTTGGCCACGTTGGGCGCCGAGTAGTCGATCACCGCGACGCGGCCGCTGCGGCGCGCCACGCCGAGACGCTCGTCGCCGAGCAGCGCGCGTAACTGGTCGTTCAAGAAGTCCGTCGTCAGCGTCAAGTTCAAGAACCCGGGTCCGGCCACCTCCACCTCGGCGATCCCGGCCAGGTCGAGTCTCGCCAGGACCAGACGGGCGGTGTCACGCGGATTCTCCCCCCGGGACTTGGCCAGCGCCATCACGCCGTTGGCCTGGTAGTCGCTTCGGTCCGAGGTCCGCAGGGCCGGGTCGGCACCCTCAGAAACCGTGTCGAACGCACTCGTGAGTCGGCTAAGGAGAACGTCGTAGGTGGAAGTCACCCCGCCATTCTCCCACCTCGCTCGCCCGCACCGGTGCCGTACCCGCGCGCGCGCCCTCGCGGGTATCCAAAAAGAGGGCAGAATAGACCTATGACCTCCTCCCTCAACTCCTTCAACGCGCTCGACACCCTGGACGTGAACGGTCGCACTCTGAACTACTACTCGCTGCGCGCCAGCGGTCTGAGCCAGTTCGCAATCGACCGTCTGCCCTATTCCATCAAGGTCCTCTTGGAGAACCTGTTGCGTCACGAGGACGGCGTCAAGGTGACCGCGTCCGACATCGAGGCCCTCGCTCGATGGAGCGAGACGCCGACGCGTCACGGCGAGGCCGCCGGCGACGACGCCACCGAGATCGCCTTCACGCCCGCGCGGGTCTTGATGCAGGACTTGACCGGCGTACCGGCCGTGGTGGACCTCGCCTCGATGCGTGACGCCATCATCGCCCTGGGCGGTGACCCGGCCAAGATCAACCCGTTGGTGCCCGTCGAGCTCGTCATCGATCACTCGGTCATCCTCGAACGCACCGGCACCGCGCAGAGTTACGACCAGAACGTGGCCATCGAGTACGACCGCAACATCGAGCGCTACACCTTCCTCAAGTGGGCCCAGAGCAGTTTCGACCAGTTCCGCGTGGTCCCACCGGGAATGGGCATCTGCCACCAGGTCAACCTGGAGCACCTCGCGCGCGTGGTCTTCGAGAACCAGGGCCTCGCCTACCTCGACACCGTCGTGGGCACCGACTCACACACCACCATGGTCAACGGCCTGGGCGTGCTGGGCTGGGGCGTCGGTGGTATCGAGGCCGAGGCCGGCATGCTGGGCCAGCCCACGTCGATGCTGATCCCCCCGGTGGTGGGACTTCGCCTCGTGGGTACGACCAGAGAGGGCGTGACCGCCACCGACGTGGTTCTCACCATCACCGAGTTGCTGCGCCGCCAGGGCGTGGTGGGTAAGTTCGTCGAGGCCTTCGGCCCCGGTGTCGCGGCCCTCTCACTCGAGACGCGCGCCACCATTGGCAACATGTCGCCGGAGTACGGCGCCACCTGCGCCATCTTCCCGATCGACCGCGTCACCCTCGACTACTTGGCCTTCACCGGGCGTCCCGCCGAACAGTTGGCGCTCGTCGAGGCGTACGCCAAGGCGCAGGGCATCTGGCACGACGCCGAGGCGCTCGAGCCCACGTTCTCGGAGTACGTCGAACTCGATCTCGCGAGCGTCGAGCCGAGTCTCGCCGGGCCCAAGCGCCCCCAGGACCGCGTGTCGCTCTCGGGGGCCCGCGGCGCCTTTCGCACGGCCCTCGGACGTGAGCCCAAGGAGGCCCTGGGCACCGGCGTCGCCGAGCACTTGCGCGACGGGGCCGTGACCGTGGCGGCCATCACGTCGTGCACCAATACCTCCAACCCCTCGGTGCTCGTCGCCGCGGGTCTCGTGGCCAAGGCCGCCGTCGAACGCGGCCTCAGTGCGAAGCCGTGGGTGAAGACCTCCCTGGCCCCGGGCAGTCGGGTGGTCATGGACTACCTCGAGCGCGCCAACCTGGTCGACTCCCTCGACCAGTTGGGCTTCTACCTCGCGGGCTACGGCTGCACGACGTGCATCGGCAACACCGGCCCCCTGCTCGAGGGCGTCTCCGACGCGGTCAACGAGCACGACCTCTCGGTCGTCTCGGTCCTGTCGGGCAACCGCAACTTCGAGGGGCGCATCCACCCCGACGTCAAGCAGAACTTCCTGGCCTCGCCACCGCTGGTGGTGGCCTACGCGCTGGCCGGCACGATTGACATCGACCTCTCCAGCGAGGCGCTGGGCACCGACCGCGACGGCCAGCCGGTGTTCCTCGCCGACCTCTGGCCCAGCGACGCCGACGTCGCGGCCGCGGTGCGCGCGTCGGTCACCCCCGAGATGTTCGAGGAGCGCTACGCGAGCGCCTTCAGCGGCGACGAGAAGTGGCGGGCGGTCCCCGCGACCAACGCGGTCACCTACGCCTGGGACGACCGTTCGACCTACGTCAAGTTGCCCCCGTACTTCGAGGGACTGACGATCGAGCCCGGCACGGTGAGCGACCTCGAGAATGCGCGCGTCCTCGCCAAACTCGGCGACTCGGTCACCACCGACCACATCTCCCCCGCGGGCAATATCCGCGCCAGCGTGCCCGCGGGCCGCTACCTGACCGACGGCGGCGTCGCGCCGGCCGACTTCAACAGCTACGGCACCCGCCGCGGTAACCACGAGGTCATGGTGCGCGGGACCTTCGCCAACATTCGTCTGCGCAACCAGTTGGCGCCGGGCACCGAGGGCGGCGTGACCATCAAGTTGCCCCAGGGCACGGAGATGTCGATCTTCGACGCGGCCATGGCCTACGCCGCCGAGGGCACCCCGTTGATGATCCTCGGTGGCAAGGAGTACGGCAGCGGATCGAGCCGCGACTGGGCCGCCAAGGGCACCAAGTTGCTCGGCGTCAAGGCCGTGCTGGTCGAGAGCTTCGAGCGCATCCACCGCTCCAACCTGGTCGGTATGGGCGTGCTCCCCCTGCAGTTCCTGGCGGGCGAATCCGCCGCGACCCACCAGCTCGACGGTACCGAGACGTTCTCGATCCACGGTCTCGACCCGCTCAATCGCGGCGAAACGGTGCCACGGGTGACGGTCAACGTGGTGCGCGAGAACGGCGAGTCGCTCAACTTCGAGGCCCGTCTGCGCATCGACACGCCCACCGAGGCCGAGTACTACCGCCACGGCGGCGTGTTGAACTTCGTCCTGCGTCAGTTGGCCCAGGACTAGTTCGACTTGAGCGCGTGCGTGACCGCCGCGTCGACGCTGTCGTAACAATGGATGTCGTGCAGCACCGGGTCCGGTGCGCGCACGAGCACGTCGCGCACGGTGGCGCTGGCGCGCGCGAAGGACAGCGAAATATGGTCGTTGGCTAAGTCGGTGACGATCTGGCTCAGGGTCGCCAACGCGGTGTAGTCGATGTCGGAGATCGCCACCGCGTCCAGCACCACGTGTCGCGTCGTGGGGTACTTGCGCATCAGGTCGTGCAGTTCTCGGCGAAAGACCCCCGCGTTGGCGAAGAAGAGGTCCTCGTCGAAGAACAGCGCGAGCACGTGGTCCACCCGGTCGACGGACTTGGCGTCGTAGGGCTCCCAGCTGGTGGTGTCGCGGCGACGGCCCATCTCGACCATCCGCGGACGCGCGGCGCGCCACATCTGCGCCAGCAGGGCCAGCGCCACGGCGATACCCAGTCCCACCTCGACGCCCAGGAGGATAACGCCCACCCACGCGACGAGGGCGAAGGTGAATTCCACGCGACTCGTGCGCCAGACGCTACGCAGGCGCGCGATCTTGATGAGTCGTCCCGCGATGAACAACAAGACGCCCGCCAGTGAGGCGAGGGGGATCGTGCGGGCCTCGCCCATGACGGGCGAGAGGATGAGCGCGCCGATGCCGGCGACCATCGCGACCAGCTTGGTGCGCCCCCCCGCGAGTTGCGAGACCGTGGTCCGCGCGGGCGACGCGTCGACGGGAATCGTGCCCACCAGTCCCGCGACGACGTTGGCCAGTCCGACGCCCACGAAGTCGCGACTGAGGTCGTCGGCGACACCGATCTCGTCGGCCGAGGTACGCGCGGTCGCGGCACTTTGGCTCATGATGACCACCACCAGGGTCAACGACGTCGTGACGATCACGCTCCACTCGTGCAGCGAGAGCCACTCGAGGCGCCAGTGCGGGAGCCCCACGTTCACCGACCCGAGGAGCTGGACCCCGTGGTGACCCAGCGAGAGGCTCGACGTCACGACGGCCCCCAACACGACCGCCGCCAGGGCCCAGGGCAGTCGGGGGTTGATCTTCTCGCCGGCGACCATGATGACCAGGGTCGCCACGGACAACGCGAGCGACCAGCCACTCACCTGACCCAGGCGGTGACCCAGATCGTCGAGGCGTTGGATGAGCGAGTCACCACCCGAATTGACCCCGAGGGCGTGCGGGAGCTGGTGGACCGCGATGATGACGCCGATCCCGCTCAAGAAACCCGTGACGATGGGGACCGACATGAAATCGGCCAACCAACCCAGTCGAAACAGCCCCACGAGCACGAGCAGCGCGCCGGTGACGACCGCCGTGATGGCGACCACGTCGTAGTACTGAGAACTGTTGGGCACGGCGATGCGCAACAGCGCGACCGCGAAGAGTGGCGCAATGGTGGAGTCCGCCCCCACCGAGACGATGGGGTTCGAACCGACGACGGCGAACACCAGCGTCGCCGCGATGAAGGCGATCATGGCCGCGAAGGCGGGCACTCCGGCCAACTGCGACGTGGCCAGTTGCTCGGGAATCGCGATGGCCAACAAGGTCACGCCCGCCAGCACCTGGCCCGCGGCGTTGTGGCGGGTCACGCCACTCAGGAGTTCACGGACCCCGTAGTGCGGCGCTCGTTCGCCAATCGGCGTGCGCTGGTGGTGGTCGCTCGGCGACGCTTTCGCCATGCGACCACCCTAAACCGAGTGGATCAGGCGGTGTTGACCACGCGAAAGGTCTCGCCCAGGCGCCCCGGCGCCAATCCGGCGACCTCCGCGCTGGTGGTGGCCCACGACCTCATCATCTCATCGAGGTCCTCGCGGTCACCCACCTGGGAGACGTGGGACCTGAGCGCGGCAATCTTGGTGGCGAAGGTGTCGGTGATGTCGACCACGAGGTTGGGGCTCAATCCCCCCACCCAGACGGTCGGCACCGCGTGGGGGGCGAAACCCTCCTCGAGGAGTTCGGGAAAAGCGTGGGGGTTGCGCGCATCGGGGTACACCGCGCGCAGGGTGGCCTCGCCGGCGGCCATGTGGTCCGGGTGCGAGGCGTAGATCCGTTCGAAATTGCGCTCGGGGTTCTGAGTGATCACCAGGTCCGGGCGATGGGTGCGAATGACCCGCGAGATGGCCTTGCGCAACTCGAGTGTGGGCTCGACGCGGCCATCGGGCCAGCGAAGAAAGGTCAGCGTGCTCACGCCGACCACCGCGGCGGCGGCCGTCTGCTCGGCCTCGCGAATCGCCGCACGCTCATCCTTGGTGAGGGTCGAACCGTCTCCCCCGGCGTCGCCCGAGGTCACCAGACAGTAGGCGACGTCCACCCCGTGACCGGTGAGCACCGCCATCGTGCCCGCCATGCCGAAGTCGATGTCGTCAGGGTGCGCGACGACGACCAACGCTCGCGTGACGTTCGCGTCGGGTTGGTAGACGGGAAGGGCGTTGTCACTCACGGGTTGGTCGTCTCCTTGGTCGGGTCCCAGTTCGCCAGATCCTTCAAACGCGGGTCGTTGGAAAAGACCTCGACGACCGGACGCTTCATGGCGAGACGTCGCATGATGACCTCCGCTTCGATGATCTGATTCCACAGCAGCAGCGACACGACCACACCCGTGGAACCCGCTCGAGCGGTGCGGCCCGAGCGGTGCAGGTAGGCCTTGTGATCCTCGGGCGGGTCGAAGTGCAGCACGCAGTCGACCCCGTCGATGTGCAGTCCTCGCGCGGCGACGTCGGTCGCCACCAGAACGGCGAGCTTGTCCGCGCTGAAGTCGGCCAACGCCTTCTCGCGCTGACTCTGACGCAGGTCGCCGTGGATCGCGGCGGCGTCGACGCCCTCCTTCTGGAGCTGCTCGACGAGGCGGTCGGCCCCGCGCTTGGTCCGACAGAAAATAATGGTCTTGTCGAAGGAGTTGCAGATCGTCGCGGCGACCTTGATGCGGTCCATCTGGTGCACGGTCAGAAAATGGTGCACCATGAGCGACACCGTCTGGGAATCACTGGCGACCTCGTGAAAGACCGGATCGGTCAGGTAGCGCTTGACGAGACGATCGATCGCTCCGTCGAGCGTGGCCGAGAAGAGCAACGTCTGGTGCGGGTGCTCGGCGATACGGCGCAGCACCCACTCGACCTGGGGCATGAAACCCATGTCGGCCATGCGGTCGGCCTCGTCGAGGACGAGGACGTCGAGCATCTCGACATTGAGTTCCCCGCGGTCGCCCAGGTCGATCAGTCGACCCGGGGTGGCGATGATGATGTCGCAGCCCTTGCGCAGCGACTTGACCTGACGCTCGATGTCCGCGCCGCCGTAGACCGCGTTCACGTGCAGACCGAGGGCGGCCCCCAGGGGCTCCATCACCTCGTGCACCTGCACCGCGAGCTCACGCGTCGGTAGCAGGACCAGCCCGCGCGGGCGGGCGGGACCGCCCTCGGCGCGCACGAGCGTCGCACTGGCGGCCACGCGCTGGAGCATCGGCAGTCCGAAGCCGAGCGTCTTGCCCGAACCGGTCTTGGCCTTGCCGCACACGTCGCGCCCGGCGAGGGCGTCGTGAATCGTCATCGCTTGAATGGGGAAGGCGGTCGTAATCCCCTGGGCGGAGAGGACCGACACCAGTTCGGGTACGACTCCCAATTCGGCGAAGGTCTTCTTCGTGTCGTAGGAGTCTGGAGACGCGGACGTCTCGATAGTTTCGTTACTCATGGGCCAACAGTCGTTTCTCGGTTGGACCCGGAACCGGCGTTCGTAAAGTGGGCCCAAGCTCACTTCTAGAGCTTCCCTTCTAGTCTAGAGGCGAGGTCGACTCCGACCTCGCACGACGACAAGGAGCACCATGTCCCGACTCCAGGTGGGTTCGCCGGCCCCGAGCTTCTCTCTGAGCGACCAGGATGGTCGCACGGTGACGTCCACCTCCCTGCAGGGTCAGCGCTACGTGATCTACTTCTACCCCGCCGACGACACTCCGGGCTGCACGGTCGAGGCGTGCGGTTTTCGTGACGAGTTCGCCGGTTTCAGCGATCTGGGGGTACGGATCCTGGGCGTCTCGCCCGACCTGGGTGCCTCACACCAGGCATTTCGCGCCCGGTACGGTCTCGACTTCGACCTCCTGAGCGATCCCGCCACCACGACGATGGCGGCCTACGGGGCCTACGGCGAGAAGATGCTCTACGGCAAGACCGTGGTCGGCGTCATCCGTTGCACCTTCGTGGTGGGTCCGACCGGTCTCATCGAACACCTCTGGTACGGCCCACGCACCACGGGACACGCCCAACGCGTCCGCGCGGCGATCGAGGGCTAGCGACGCGGGCGCGCGTGGCGCGCCGGGTGCTTCATCGAGCGCCAGCGGTGCCAGACGCCCGCGGCCAGTACGAGCACCACCAGCGCGATGATCGGGTACTGCGCCTCGTGGAAGTACTTCACGAAGTACTGATTCTTGCCCGCGTGGTATCCCAGTTCGGTCAACAGCGTCGCCCAGATCGCCGAACCAATGAACGTCAGCACCAAGAAGCGCCCGCGCTTCATCTCCGCGAGACCGGCCGGCAGGGAGATGAGGGCGCGCACCACGGGGACCAGACGACCCACGAGCACCGAGGGGGTGCCGTACTTCTCGAACCACACCTCCGACGCGTCGAGGTCCTTGTGCGAGAGCAGCAGGTACTTCCCGTAACGATCGACGATGGCGCGTCCCGCGAAGCGACCCAGTTCGTACGCGATGACCGAGCCGATGACCTCGCCGATGGTCCCGATGATCAAGACGTTGACGACGCTGAATTGCGGGTGCGCGCTGAAGGCGGTGGTGCAGTAGGCGCCGGCCAGTCCGAAGGCGACTTCCGAGGGGATGGGCAGGCACGCCGAGGAGAGGACCGTGATGAGAAAGAGGCCGATGTACCCGTAGGTCGAGATGAAATGTTGCATTGCTCTATTCTCCTACTTTCGCCCCGGGGCTCGCGACGTCATAGGCAATTCTTACTTTTGGTGCAGTGAACACCAGTAGGACGTGCGACCCCCGATGATGTCCACGCGCATCGGCGCCGCGTCGCGCGGGCACAGGCCGCCCGCAATGCGACCGGGCATGTGATCACCCAGGTGCGATCCCCCCCGGCGCTGCAGGGTCCTCATGGTCTGAGTGAAGGACCGAAACAGCGCGGTGCGCTGGTCGGCGCTGAGTCGACCCGTGGGCGTGCGCGGATCCACGCCCGCGCGAAAGAGAATCTCGTCGCCGAGCAGGTTCCCGACGCCCGCCACGGCCGACTGGTCGAGCAATCGTGCCTTGATCGCGGGGCCCTCGCCGCGGGCGATCGTGACGAGCTGGGTGAATTCAGCCTTGCTCAGTGTGAGCGCGTCGGGTCCGAGCGCGGAGAGGTCCGGGTCAATCTCGACGCGCGCGAGACGACGCGGATCGTGCAGCAGCAACTGGCGACCGTCACCGAAACTCATTCCCGCGCGGATCCAGTCGCGGCGAAACGAATGGGGTCCGTAGAAGAGCCCCTCGATACCGGCCTCGGAGTCGATCAGCAAGACGCCGGTCATCCCGAAGCGCATCGCGAGGCGCACGCCGTCGGTCTCGATCAGCATCAATTTGCCGCGGCGGTCGGTGCCGGTGACGCTGAGCCCCTTCACCGTGCGCGCCCACTGCGCCGGCGAGAGGAGCTTCTTGGCGGCGTAGGCGTCGCTCCACCCCTTGGTGATCGTGGCCCCCACGAGTCGATCGGCGAGTTGGCGGTAGGACTCCACTTCCAGCACTTCAGGCACCTCGGCACATTATCGGAACGCCAAGTCAATTACTAAGGTGGTCACCATGGCTCTTGAGAAACCGCAGTGGCGCGAACTCTTCACCGAGGTCGTCACGTCCGGTCTGTGCACGGGTTGCGCGGCGTGCGTCGTGGCGTGCCCGCACGACGTCTTGGACTACGACGCGACGGGCGGGGTGTATCGACCCTGGCACCTCGACATCGACGGGGGGCGCGACGATTGCACGCACGGCGTGAAGGGATGCACGATGTGCACCCGCGCCTGCCCGCGTTTTCGCAACTGGGAGTCCGAGATTGACACCCACCGCTTCGCGCGCGAACGCACCGAGGACGAGGTCTTTGGCATCGGCGACGTCCTCCTCGCGCGTTCCAGCGACGAGACGCTGGTCGAGAACGGCCAAGACGGTGGTTTCGTCTCGACGCTGCTCGTCTACGCCCTCGAGAACGACCTCATCGACGCCGCCCTGGTGAGCGGCCTCGAGGGTGACGGCACCACGTGGCGCGCCGAACCGCGGGTCGTGCGCACCCGCGCCGACGTGCTCGCCACCGCGAAGTCGCGCTACACCTACAGCGCCAATCTGCTCGCCTACCCCCAGGCCGTCGAAGCCGGCGCGGAGCGCATCGCCCTGGTGGGCATGGGCTGCATGGCGTCGGCGCCGGGAGCGATGCAGACCCGCAAGGCCGGCAAGGTGGCTCGCCGGCTCAGTCTCACGATCGGCCTGCTGTGCTCGAAGACCTTCGACGACGCCATCTTCGAGGAACTCTTCGAGAAGCAGTACGGACTGCGGCGTAGCGACATCGTCAAGATGAACATCAAGGGCGTCTTTCAGATCTGGACGCGTGACGGTGCGTACCACGAGGTGCCCCTCAAGGAGGCCCACGCCTACACGCGCGAGGGCTGTAAGAGTTGCCCCGACTTCGCCGCGGAGCACGCCGACCTCTCGGCGGGCGGCATCGGCGCCTTCAACGACTGGACGCTCGTGATCGTGCGCACCGATCAAGGTCGCGACCTCGTCGCGGCCTTGAAGGAGCGCGGCCTGATCGAGACCCGACCCGGCGATGACGACCCCGGCGCCGTGGCACTGCTGCACAAATTGGCCCAAGTGTCGCGCAAGCGCTGGCCCGAGAGCGCCCCTCCCGG
>VFSW01012963.1_pt1 | contig 11602 bp, 8 predicted proteins | sample 5358111 | NCBI WGS metagenome assembly VFSW01 (sample SAMN11554181, study PRJNA540505) | mine drainage metagenome | isolation source: sediment from site ElyBrook_90M | place: USA: Ely Copper Mine, Vershire, VT | collected 2017 | reverse complement strand
GGCCGTGAAACAGCCGGCATCCGATGCCGAAGTATTCGGCTATACCGATGATCTTCTTCTGGGCCTCATACAGGTTCCATGATGAGGACAGTGTGCCGCCGTCCTTAGCTGAGTCGGAGTAGCCAAGCATTACCTCCTGCACATTTCCAGAAGCCTTCAGCAGGGCGCAATAGGTAGGGATGCTGAGCAGCGTGTGCATGACATCTTCGATGCGGGCTAGGTCGTCAATCGTTTCGAACAGGGGGCTTATCCTTATCTCGCAGTGCCAGCCTTCTGCACCGAAACCCACCAGCCCTGCAAGACGTGCCAGAAGCATTACCTCCAGAATATGGCTGGCCGCGTGAGTCATGGAGATTACGTAGTTGCCGAATACCTGCCGGCTTACACCGTCCTGGAGTCGCGCCATCAGCTCGAAAGTTTCCAGGGTCTCACGTGCGGCAGGTCCCAGGCGTCGGCGGTCGACTGCCACTGTGGAAGGTGCCGAGATGAGTTCAGACAGCAGCTGCAGTCGTGCAGGTTCGTCAAGCGAATCGTAGGGTGTCTGCCCCGGAACCTGAGCTAGAATTTCTCCGAGAGCTTCGGAATGACGTGCCGCTTCCTGTCTTACATCAAGCTGTACAAGGTGGAAGCCGAATGTTTCCGCCAGGCGTATCAGATCCTTGAGCTCACCGTCGGCAATTTCCTGGTCACGATGACTGACCAGGGAGTCGCGGATCAGGTACAGGTCGGACAAGAACTGCTCGTCTGTGCTGTAGGCCGCTGACACGTCACCGCTGGGCTCACCGTGAAGACGCTGGTGTATCGCGCGCAGCGTATGCTCGATCCGGTAACGCATGAAGTAGAGCTTGCGGCGGTAAGGTTCCGAAAAGAACTGCTCCGGCTTGGTGCCAAACGCTTGGTGGCCCAGGCGTTCGTCGCGCGCCAGACTTCTCATCAGCTCATCCGACGGACGAGTGAGCAGTATCGAATAGGTCAGTATGTTACTGAGCGCGGTCAGTCGATTCATGTATTCTTGGAGGATTTCCTCAACATGGAAGCCGACTGCAAGCAGAGTAGTTTCCGGTTTCACATTGGGGTTTCCGTCGCGGTCACCGCCGATCCACGAACCAAATCGCAGGAAGCTCGGAACACGCACAAGAGGCTGTCCGGCCACATCGTCGCCGTAGATTCTTCGCACGGCCCCCTCGACCAGTCTGTAGGTGTTGGGGACCGCATGAAAGAGACTTTCACGAAAATAGTATAAACCGTTGCGTATTTCATCGCGCACTGCGGGACGCAATGTCCGCACCTCGTCGGTTTTCCAGAGAATCTGGATCTGGGCCCTTAGCTGCTCAATAGTGTCCTGGACTTCCTCCTTGCCGAGGCGTGGATCGTTCAGGCGTTCGGAGGTCACGAAAATCCGCCTCAGTGCCTGCATGATTGTGCGGCGCTTTGCTTCGGTCGGGTGGGCGGTGAAAACCGGAATAAACATCAGGCGGTCGAACAGCGACTGTAACTCGTCTGCACCAATTCCCTGGGTATGGAACCAGCGCAGGGTCTCGTCGAAAGATCCGGTCCAAAGTGGCCCCCCGGAGCGCATCATCCGGCGCCGCTGGCGATGCTGAAACGCCTCTTCCGCGATGTTAACCAGGCTGAAATAGGCGTTGAACGCACGCAGTACGTGGGTCAGGGTTTCGGGGTCGAGACGGTCGATAAGGCGCATAAGCTGCTGTCGCGTGCGCGGGTTTTCCTGCCGGTGCAGGCTGATAAAGCCCTTACGAAGCTTTTCGACCGCCTTGAGCACCTGGCCACCAGCCTGGCTATGCAGGACGTCGCCAAGAAGTTGGCCGAACAGCTTGACCCGGCTGCGCAGCTCCTTGTCGCCGGGGATGGTTTCTGGCTTCGCGGTTTTTCGGTTCATAATGCTGCTAATACCCACCGCCAGCACGCGCCTTGCGCCCAGATCGGCCGGGGATGATCGGCAATAACGGGGCGCTATCATGCCCGAAGCCGGCTTCAATATAAAGTCGCTGTCGCGCGGGGCTTCTATGGCTGTGTTCCCGAAAAGTCGGCAAGCGGACAGCCCGCCGGTCCGCAAAGAAGACTGGTGATGCGGTACCGATCCGGCGCGCAGGGGGCCCGCGCATATGACAGCGTTTCGGGTTCCATGTTAGGCTTGACGTAAATGCGGGTGGGCAGACGAAGCATAAAGGCTCAGTTCCCGATCTGGGCGGGTACAACGTTTCCAGGAATTCTTCGGAGTGCGGTCAATGCATGAACTGAGCCATGAGCAGAGAGTGGATATCGCGCGGGCAGTCATTTCCATTCTGGACCGATGGGGGCTCTCGGCTGCGGACCAGGTGACAATCCTTGCGCTTCCGCCCGACACCGGAGCTGGAATGATAGGGCAGTACCGCGAGAACATGGTGCTTCCCGACGACGTCGAGGTTACCGAACGGATCGAGCATCTAGCCGGAATCGCCGACGCGCTTCGTACCCGTCATCCGCTCAATGGGGCTATGGATGCCATCTGGATGAATACGGCCAATCACCGCTTCGACGATCGCACCCCCATCGAGGTTATGATCAGCGACGGGCTGAGCGGAGTCATCGCGGTGCGTGCGCATCTCGACTGCACTTTCGACTGGAATCGGCTGACTTCAGGCTGATCGCACGGAGCGGCCTGGTCGCACGGGCCGACGTGTGGTTCAAAGCAGAATCTGCTCCAGACCGCCATTGCGGACGCGTTCGACAAAATGCCGTTGCCAGTCTGTTCCCAGCCTGTGATTGGCCAGTTCGACGACGATGTAATCCGTATCGAGGCCGGTCTCATCGCGGTATCGGGATAGACCCTGCACGCAGGCCGGACAGGAAGTGAGTATCTTCACCCCGACGCCCGAAGTCGGGTCCTGCCCCTGCAGTTGCTGTGCTGTGTGGCGCAGTTCCTCCAGTTTGCGGAACCGGACCTGGTTCGCGATATCGGGGCGCGCGATAGCGAAGGTTCCGGCTTCCCCGCAGCAGCGGTCGGAGAGAACCACCTCCTGTCCCATGAGTTTCGAGGCGACACCCAGGGGAGCGTAGGTCTTCATGGGCGTATGGCAAGGGTCGTGGTACATGTAGCGTACTCCACCGACTCCCGCCAGGCTCACACCTTTTTCCATGAGGTACTCGTGGATGTCCAGAAGGCGGCATCCGGGAAAGATCGCATCGAACTCGTATTTGAGCAGCTGATCCATGCAGGTGCCGCAGGAAACGATTACGGTCCGGATGTCGAGGTAGTTCAGGGTATTCGCAACGCGGTGGAAGAGGACTCGATTGTCGGTAGTTATCTTGGAACCTCTGCGCTCGTCGCCAGCTGACAGCTGCGGGTAGCCACAGCAGAGATAGCCGGGAGGCAGGACCGTCTGTGTGCCCACTTCATATAGCATCGCCAGCGTCGCAAGCCCGACCTGGCTGAACAGACGCTCTGATCCGCATCCGGGAAAATAGAATACGGCGTCGGAGTCTTCGCTGACTCGGGCGGGGTTCCGCAATATCGGTATCGTCTTACTGTCTTCAATGCCCAGCAATGCGCGCGTAGTCATGGACGGCAGGCCGCTAGGCATAGGCCTGCGCACGAAATTGATGATTTGCGCTGAACCTCGGGTTTGCCCGGTAGTTGCCTCGGGTGGCCTGTTGTTATGCAATAGACCTATGTGCCGAGCAACGCGATAGGCGATGCGTTGTGCACCGTAACCCCACCCTATGAGCGTCTTGCGCAGCAACCTTACCGTTGTTGGATCGGTAGCGTTGAGATATGCCATAGAAAGCCAGGTCGCAGGGCTCGGGCTGCGCTTGCCCCGGTACTTGAGGATCTTGCGCATGCGGATCGTAACGTCGCCGAAATCGATATCCACCGGGCACGGGTTCAGGCATTTGTGGCAGATCGTGCAGTGATCAGCGACGTCGTTCATCGCCTCGAAGTGGCGCAGAGATATACCGCGACGTGTCTGCTCCTCGTAGAGAAAAGCCTCAATTATGAGGCCTGTGGCGAGAATCTTGTTGCGCGGCGAATACAGTAGGTTTGCCCTGGGCACGTGGGTGCTGCACGTCGGCTTGCATTTTCCGCAACGCAGGCAGTGACGAATATCGTCGTTGAGGGCACCGAGTTCACTTTCCTCCAGAATGATCGCTTCCTGTTGCAACAGGCGCAGGGATGGGGTGTAGGCGCGCTCGAGCCCCGATTCTGGAAGCAGCTTGCCGCGGTTGAAGTGCCCGTCCGGATCAACCTCGCGTTTGTATCGTGCAAACGCTTCTATAGAGGCTTTGTCGAGATACTGGATCTTGGTGATGCCTATGCCGTGCTCTCCAGATATGACTCCGCCGAGCGACAACGCCAAGGCCATGACGCGTGCAACGATCCGGTCCGCCTCTTGCAACATAGCGTAGTCATTAGAATGGACCGGAATGTTTGTGTGGACGTTGCCGTCCCCAGCGTGCATGTGGGTCGCTACGAAAAGCCGCGCGTTGCGTACCTGCGAATGAATGGCGTCGAGCTGGCGGTGCACGGGGGAAAATTCTAGTCCTCCGAAAATCTGCTTCAGAGGGCGTTCGACATCCGCGCGATACGAAATCCGAAAATCGCGACGCAGTAGCAGCTGGATCAGCGTCTCGTCCGGTTGCGCGGGAGCCGGTGCCTCCATGCCGCAAAGATCTGCAGCCGCATCGACCGTCTGGTCGAGTCCGTCTAGGATGGATGACCAGCGCTCATGAACCCGGTCCAGCAGTTCCAGGGCGGCTGCCTTCTTGTCGCCTAGAATCGCCGTTGCTTCGTGGCTTGTCTCGTAGTCTGCCGCTGGCGGAGGAACGTCGGAAAGGCCCTGCAGATAGTCGCGGACGGCATTGATAATACGCAGCTTGTTGGAGATAGACTGTTCTATGTTAATGCGTTCGATACCCGCAGAGTATTCCGCCAGCCGGTCGAGTGGTATCACCACGTCCTCGTTTATCTTGAACGCGTTGGTGTGTCTGGCGATTGCGGCCGTGCGCGAACGGTCGAGCCAGAAACGGCGTCTGGCCTCGGGACTGACCGCGATGAACCCTTCTGCTCCACGTGCATTGGCCATGCGCACTACCGCAGATGCGGCCGCAGCTACCAGTCCTTCGTCATCGCCCGCAACATCGACAAGCAGCACCATTTTCGGACGGTCACGTCGTGCGGTTTTGGTGGCATAGCCGACGGCCTTGAGGTACCGCTCGTCCAGATGCTCCAGACCGGAAAGGGAGATGCCAACGCATCGGTCAAGATAATTCTTGGTTTCGACGATCGCTGGAACTGCCTTGCCGAGATCATGGCCGAAGAACTCCAAGCATATGGTGCGCAGGTAGGTGGGCATGCGGTGCAGGATGAACACCGCGGAGGTGATCAGGCCATCACACCCTTCTTTCTGCACTCCCGGCAGGCCGGCCAGGAACTTGTCGGTGACATCCTTTCCCAGCCCGGTCTTACGGAACGCCCTCCCGGGAACTGACAGAACGTGCGGCGTACCCATCGGGGTTCGGCCGTCAATCTCGTAGCGCGTGATGCGGAACAGCACTTGCTCCTGCTCGTGGATCTTTCCAAGATTGTGATTGAGCCGCGTCACTTCCAACCAGCGCGCATCTGGAGTTACCATGCGCCACGACGCCAAATTGTCGAGCGTCGTCCCCCAAAGCACCGCCTTTTTTCCTCCCGCGTTCATTGCGATGTTGCCTCCGATCGTGGAGGCATCCTGGGATGTTGGGTCGACTGCGAAGCTGTAGCCGCTCGCTTCCGCGAGCTTTGCGACGCTGAGGGTGATCGCTCCGGCCTGTGCCCGCACCACCGGTACGGGTGAAGGGACTCCTTCCAGCTGGCATATTTCCACAGGCCCAAGCTGGTCGAGTTTCTCAGTGTTAATCACTACCGATTCGGCGTGCAACGGGATGGCCCCGCCGGTGTAGCCTGTGCCTCCGCCGCGGGGGACGATGGTCAATCCCAGCTCAATGCACGCCTGGACGATGAGGACCGTCTCTTCCTCGTTGTCCGGGTACACGACCGCCAGGGGATATTCGACGCGCCAGTCGGTTGCATCGGTGACATGGGAGACACGTGCCAGCCCGCTGAAATCCACATTGTCCCGACGTGTCAGTCGTCCCAGGTGCTTGCGCAGGCGCCTGCGCCACTCGCGCTGACGCGGGAACCAGTTCTCGAACTCGAGCACCGATTGGCGTGCACGTGTCACCAGTGCCATGGTATGCGGGTTGCCTTCGGCGCGTTCGCTGATCTGGTCTAGGCGGTGGTGCAGGGCATGAACCAAAGACTCGCGCCGCTTCCGGTTTTCAAGGAGATCGTCCTGAATGTAGGGATTGCGGTGGATAACCCACATGTCTCCCAGCACTTCGAACAGCATGCGAGCCGAACGCCCGGTGCGGCGGCTGCCGCGCAGTTCGTTAAGGGTTTCCCACATGGCTTCGCCCAGGAAGCGGATGACAATTTCCCGGTCGGAAAAGGACGTGTAGTTGTACGGAATTTCGCGGATTCGCATAAAACCGGAGCTCGCAGGACGGTGCGGGTAGGTATTAGAGAAGCACGTTACGCATATTAGCATGTACTTCTGCAATTTCCCGATCGGCCGCAAACACGCTGGTTGCGGTTGCGTCTGCGCCCGGGTCTGCAGGGTTCACTTCAAAACCGTCTGTGTGTCGGATTTTCTGCGCTGGCCCGGCATACCAGCGAACCGTTTCCTCACAGAGGGCCGATTTGTGCCTTTCGGGAACCTGCTTGACGGCTGCACATGGGGAGACACAAAGCAGGGCCTATGATTGCACGTCTCCCGGCCGATTTTGATGTAGCTCAAGGCAGCCGTATGTGCCAAGTGTCTATACTTTTAATACGGCGGTGGATACAGGGAGATTGGGCCATGGAGCATCGTTGGAACCCGCGTCGACCGTTGGCTGCTAAGGCCATACTCCACAGTCCCGTCCTCGAGCCACAGAGGGTCAGGATGCTGGACATCGGAGCCGGCGGAATGCGCGTCGAGGTTCAAGGCAAGACGCTCTCTGCGAACCTGCATGTCGAACTGGTATTTGTGGGAAATGAGCGCGGCATTCTGCGTATCCATCGGGTTCCCGCGCTTATTGTATGGACATCCCCAAGTATGGCTGGTCTCATGTTTTACGAGATGAACCCTCGTTCTGTCTTGGCGGTGCTGAGTGCGTTCTCGGCAGGCGAAGTAGCTGGGGTCTCCGGCCCAGAACCGGCCAGCGTCCCGAGTCCGGGAGGCACGTTGGACAAGCTGTATTAGTCCATGAAGCGAGGGTTTTGTCATGACTGTTGCCAGAACGATCATTGATTTTCTTCAAATCCGGCGTGCTCATTATGCGATCGTCCCCCATGTACATACCGAGACAAGCCGTGAGACGGCTGACACTGTCAGAGTATCGGCAGACCTATTAGCCAAGGCGGTAATATTGGTCGACGACCGCGGCTACCTGATGGCCGTTGTTCCCAGCAATCGTCACGTGAGTACTACCCGGTTGTCGGAGTTGCTGGGTCGCCATTTCGAACTGGTGGCTGAAAGCCGCATTGCGCCGGTATTCCGGGACTGCGATCCCGGAGCGATTCCACCGCTCGGGCCTGCCTACGGCATGGATACGATTGTCGACGACAGTCTGGTCGGTCAACCGGTGATCTATTTCGAAGCCGGTGACCATGAGCAGGTGATCAAGGTTGACGGCGAGATGTTCCTTTCATTGCTGAAAGAAGCTCGGCACGGCCAGTTCACGCACTAGGCGCAGAAGATTTCGGTCGGGCATGCATCAGCAGATGCTGCGGGTGGCGCGGGACCATAGGCTTGGACGTTGACTTCAGACTCCCGCGATGCCGTAAGGAGTGTGCGCTTGGAAAGGCCACCACGGGGGTGTTGACCGGAGATGTGCGAGGGAGCGCCGCCATCATCGTCGAGGCCCGCATCAGTGTCGGGACGACAATTGTCCAGGCTGCCACATCCTGCCGCACGGCCGGAGCAGCGTCAGTTTTGGCAGCGACGCACGGGTTGTTCGTGGCAGGCACCCAGTCAGTTATTGCCGAGGTGCCGGCCGAACGGGTGGTCGTAACCGACACGGGTGCGGCATTATCCTGGGCATTTTCGGATCCATCGCAGAAGCGATATGGCGGTTTCATGTGAGCGGTTCCATCGTGGATCTGAACCGGGTGTGCGCCGATCCCGCGCCTTATTCGGAAGCCAGCACGGGGACATCCAATTTGGCGCGCTCAACGTAGTCATGCGCCGCATCGGACCGTTTCTTTGTACTCCGTACGCTTGGATCAGGGACATGCCGGACTGCGGTCTTGCAGCGAAAGCAGGCCCAGCAGTTCTTGTAGAAGCCTACCCGCGCCGGTTCACGGCAGTCGGATCTGACGCGTCCGTGAAATTCGAAAAACGGCCGTCCGATCTGAGCATCGTCAAGCTTTTCCCCCCCCCCAAAAAACACGGAAAGTTCACCAGCAGGATCCAGAATATGGAGGTCGCGATTGAATTCCAGGCGGTCGATCATCACCGGTTCCGTCACGACCCAGACATGCTCGAGCTGCAGGTTGCTGTGGGCCTCGATGGTTCTGTTTTAGTCTGTATGCCCGGCAGGGAGCGCCCCGTGAGTGTCGAGAAATCGATGCGGGGAGGCAGCAACGCGCGGCATCTGCGTTCAGGAAAGGCATATTCCGGACCCGGGAGTTCGCGGAAAGTATTTTCGACTCCGGCACCCAGACGGCGGTGATAGTGCGCGTGATCCACAGGAATCGGATCCACCTGGCGGTAGAAGCTGGCCAGGCGCGTGGCCGCCAAGCGGGCTTCCGCCCCCCGAGACCGGACCATTCCGTATCGTCCGGTCAAGAAATCGTTTTGCCGGCAGGCACAGCATCTTCACCAGCCAGGCATTTATCGAACCCTCACCGCCAGTTGTGGCTGACCTGTCCGGTTTCTTGTAAGCAGGATCCTTTCCAGATATATGCCTGGGGGCAGCGGGTAATTGAGCACGATTTTCGCCTCGCAGTCGCTGCGCTGCAGTTCCATGGCGCCAAAGACCAGAAAGTCACCGCAGACGGGTTACTTGAGTGTGTAGGCATACGTATCCGTGAGAAAGACCCAGGACATGCAGGTTTCAAGCGCGTAAACTTGCGCAGGACATGCCGGGTCAGCGTCCGGGCTGGAAAGGAACGCGATCTTGGAGGCCGTCGGCATCTCTGGTTTACCGCGATTTCTGGAATTCGGCGCCATGGCCACGATCCGTTTCTGCAGCGGTCCCGCCGCGTAACACTATCGCACAAGGCGCGCGATCCGGGCGTTGTCGGGTCTCGGCACTGCGGACCCGGGGATCTTGCCAGTACGCCGGTCAGGATCCACTATTAACCGGTCAGTCGTGCAGAAACCAACAGACGAGAATTCGACACGCGGATGCAGCTTCGGATTGTTTCATACAATATTCATCGCGCGATTGGCATTGATCGACGCTTCCGTCTCGACCGAATCGCGACGATCCTAGGGCATGTGCGACCGGATGTAGCACTGCTGCAGGAAGTTGATTCCGGAGCACCGCGTTCAGGCGGGCTTGATCTCGCGCGCGAGCTCGCGGATCTGCTCGGGTACCCGTACTATGCTGTAGGTCATAATGTCAATCTGCGCAAGGGCCGCTACGGTAACGCGACGCTCAGCCGTTTCCCGATTCTGCGTGAACGCAACATCGATCTCACGATCGATTCGCGCAAGCGCCGCGGCTGTCAGCACACCCGTATTCAGGCACAGAAACAGTCCGGGCACTCGCATATTATTGAGGTATTCAATCTTCATCTGGGCTTGTCGGCACGCGAGCGTCAGCGTCAGGTTGCCCTGCTACTTCATTCCAGCGAGTTTTCGGGCATGGACCATGCCAACGCCTGTCTTGTGGGCGGAGATTTCAATGATTGGCGCAGCCAGTTGCCGCCCCTATTTACAGACGAGCTGGGGTTCCAGTGTGCGACCTCGCGCAGCGGCGGACGGCCGTATCCAATGCGGACATTTCCGGCATTTTCCCCGACCGGCGGGCTAGACAAGATATTCTTCCGTGGCCGGTTCCGGCTCATCGAGGCACGCACCTGCCATTTGCGTATCTCGCGTGTGGCGAGCGATCATCTGCCGGTGATCGCCGATTTCGAATTGCAGTGAATGTGCCCGCCACCAGGGCGCCGTTGTCGTCAGGCCGCGAGCGGCGACCTGCAATTTCCAAGTACCGGTTTCCGTGGCGCGGCGGCAACCGCTTCAATGTTCTGATCGATGGTAACCAGTTTTTTCCTCACATGCTTCAGGCTATCGCGGATGCCCGGCACTACGTGCTTCTGGAGATCTACCTTTTTGAAACCGGGACCGTCGCGTGCCGCTTCATTGACGTCCTGATCGCCGCTGCGGCCCGCGGGGTGGATGTGCGTGTCATCGTGGACGATTTTGGAGCCCGCGGCCTAAGTCACAATGACCGCGAGCGCCTGAGTGGTGGCGGTGTGCATCTTTCTTTCTATAATCCTCTGCATCTCGGAAAATGGTTGCAGAACCTGGCTAGGGATCACCGCAAACTGCTGGTCACCGACGGGACGACGGCATTTGTCGGGGGAACCGGCATTACCGATGCGTTTGATCCCCCGGATTCTCCGGAAACGCGCTGGCGCGAAACCGTGGTGATGGTGTCGGGGCCTGTAATTGCCGACTGGCAGACGCTGTTCATCGAGAGTTGGAAACGTCATACCGGGGACGTGCTGAATCTTCCGGAAGTGCCGACAGGCTCCGCGGGAGAGCGCATGTTGGGGCGCGTGACGCTGATGCGGGGGAGGTCGCAGCAGGGAATTAAGCGTGATCTGTTGAAACATATACGCTCCGCAGGGCAGCGGGTGTGGTTTTCCACCGCCTATTTCGTTCCGCCCCGCAAGCTTCGGCGTGCGCTAAGGGGAGCTGCGCGTCGCGGTATCGATGTGCGGCTGCTGCTGCCGGGGCCGCGAACCGATCACCCGGCCGTGCGTCTGGCCGGAAGAAGATTCTACGCGTCGTTGCTGCGAAGTGGCGTGCGCATTTTCGAATTTCAGCCAAGCGTGCTGCACAGCAAAGCAAGTCTGTGCGATTCTTGGGTTTCGATAGGCTCCAGCAACCTCGACAACTGGAATCTGCGCTGGAATCTCGACGCGAACCAGGCGATCGAAGATCGGGAATTCGCCGAGGAGGTACGCGCCATGTTTGAGCAAGATTTTGCGCAAACCATCGAGTCTACGTACGAGAACTGGCTGCGCCGACCATGGCGTTCCCGTGCCGGCGAGCAGTTGTGGGGGCTTGTCGACCGGATACTGAACAGTATCGGCGACGGGCGGAGCTGATGGCGCGCAGGAGACGTTCAGGAGAGTTCCGGATACTTTGTGGATAGAGACCTCCGTGTCATTGGAGTCTCCGCGGGCGCACCACCGTCTTCAGTTCGTTCAGCCATGGACCCGCAGGCGGTCCGAGTTCTGTCCACCCGTGCTTCCAGGCATTATCGTGTTGCTTCTCCTCCAGCGCCGCGCCCCAGGGCTGGATGTGTCGCCCGAGGATGCAGCTCGTTTGCCGGGGTTGTT
>VFSW01012962.1_pt1 | contig 11602 bp, 12 predicted proteins | sample 5358111 | NCBI WGS metagenome assembly VFSW01 (sample SAMN11554181, study PRJNA540505) | mine drainage metagenome | isolation source: sediment from site ElyBrook_90M | place: USA: Ely Copper Mine, Vershire, VT | collected 2017 | reverse complement strand
TTGAATTCGGGAAGGCAAATGTCGTATGGAAAAGCGATGCACCCCCAACGGGGGCCCCTTCGGGGCCTCAAGTAGTGCTTATTGCGACCGGGCCACTTCTTTTCAATACATTGTCGGCCGCGAAAGAACTCGAAGAGCAGGGGATACAAGCGACCGTGGTCAATGTGCATACGGTAAAACCGCTCGATCGCGAGACCATTCTCGCCGAAGCGAAAAAAGCCGGTGCAGTCGTTACCGTGGAAGAACACCAGGTCGCGGGGGGGTTCGGCAGCGCGGTCGCGGAGGCGCTCGCGACCGGTTCGCCGGTCCCGATCGAATTCATCGGCGTCCAGGACCGTTTCGGGCAATCCGGCACGCTGCAGGAGCTGTTCAAAGAGTACAAGCTCGATGTTCCGAGCATTGTCGAAGCGGCGAAGAAGGCCATTTCAAGAAAGTGAAAAGAAAGGGCCCGCCAAGAAGGCGGGCCCAGTTGTGCTATGGAACTAGGAACTAGAGGTTCGTCGGGGACGGATACTTGCAACCACCCCGCGGCGAATAGAAGGTGACATCGGCTATCGTGTCAATCGGCACGAAGGCCTCCGCGTGATACTTTAGGCCTTTCGCGCTGCTCGTGATCCCAAGCTGGTGGAAGACCTTGTCCTTCAGAGTTTCCAACTTGTCGTCGGAAAGACGGAAGGCTCTCACGCAGCCCCAACCGTTCGGAAGCGTACGCGGGCCGTTGTAGACCCTCGTAACTTCGTCATAGAGTTTCGGCCATTCGGGCAGATCAGCGCGCACCTGCTCGACAGAGCGGATATTGCTGAACTTGCCCTTGATGTGGGCGTATTCGCAGACGTTCCTCGCTTTGGTGAATGATCGATCCTTGACCGAAGCGAGTACCACGAGCGCTATATCGTCGCGAGCCGTGCGAGATTCGCCGCGAGCCTCGTGATATACCACGTTGGTGAGACAGATGATCTCCCGATACGCAGCCGCCTGCTTCTCAAGCGCGATCTCCTGCGCTTGCCATTGCAATGCGATAGAGATGCGTTGCGCGTTGGCTCCCGTCCAAAGTATCCAGGGGGAGAACAAGAGCGCAGCGAATCCGAGCGAGAACAGGGAAGCGATATGGGTCCTCCTGCTTCCGTTTTCTTTCTTTTTTGTGGGGAAAGCGACTCGTTCGATAACGGTATCAAGAAACTTACGCATTGGTAGCCCTTCCGTACGCTGTACAAGACCGGAGAATATTCTCGGTCTACCTAGAAGCAATTATAGCACAAACTATCTGTATGTCAAATGCAATATATGGCTCAACGGAGCCATAGTCGAGTTACAATTGCGCCGCCTCGAATCCTGCCGGTTTCTTTGCGTACCAGCTTTCGATCTCGTCCCGTGAAAGGAGTTTCGTTTGCGCGCCGACGCCTTGCACGACGGATGCCGCGTTGATGAGCCCGCGCATCAGGGCTTCGCGCGGCGTCATGCCGAGCTCGATAAATGCGACGGTCGTTGAAGCGGTCGCATCGCCCGCGCCGGTGCGCGAGATCGGCGGCGCAGGGTCCGGATACATCGGAATGTGCCATGCGCTGCCGTCTTGCTCGAGGATATTGGAACCGTTCGGGCCGTCAGTGACGCAGATAATCTTCGGGCCGAGCGCGCGAATGCCCTCCATCAGTTTCTTTACGTCGCTATCGGCCGTGCTGAGGATCCCTTGCGCCTCCTCTTTGTTGCAGAAGAATATCTCCGTGACGGCGTAAATATCCTTCAATTCATCCTTGCCGAGCTTGATCTGGAATGTGCCGGGCTGGAAGACGAGCTTCGTTTCCGGGTGCGCGGCGCAGTACTTGGCCACCTCATGATGGAATTCCTTTGCGGTTTCGGAGATGGACGAGAAGTATAAATATTTCGGCGGCTCCAAACTTGCCGGCAAATGGTAGTTGTACGTTTCGTGCTTGATGAGAATAGTACGTTCCGGGCCATACATGAGCACATAGTGGTAATTCGTCTTCTTGCCGTCCTCGAGCGTGACGAACTCGTCCGCGACGCCTTGTTTGCGCACCTGTTCGAGGCAGCGCTTGCCATTCTCATCGTTGCCGAGCCAGGTGATGAACGCCGATGAAAGTCCTATCTTGCGGGCGGCGACGGCCGCGTTGGTCGCATTGCCAACGGCGAGGATCTCGGTGACATCCGCATACGGTACCTTGTCGCCGAAGCGGACACATAGCTCGCGCACGCCATGGTCCACCAACTCTTCCGCATCTTCTAGCCTAATGAACGCATCAATAACAATGTCGCCAAGCGCAACGAAGTCGTATCGCATGCGAAAATTGTAGCATGGGGCGGGACGGCAGAGCTGTGGGTTTTCCGTACTTATCTCTTCTCTGCTCGAACGCCTATCACCACTACTTAAAGATTCCCTGGGTGACCTGAACGTGTCGCGCGCCCCGAAGGGGCCTCATTGAGGCGAGGTTCGTAGAAACCCACAGCTCTGCCGTCCCGCACTGCCATGGTATTATTTTCCTATGCAAACCCTGCGCGAAGCGATCGAGGATGCGCGCGGCAAGCGCATCGCGATCGGGCACTTTAATATTTCCGATTCGTACCAGTTCAAAGCCGTGAAGGAAGCGGCGAAGAAATGCGGCATGCCGGCGGTCATCGGCGTTTCCGAAGGCGAACGCGAGGCGCTCGGCGTGCGTGAGGCAGTCGCGCTCGTCACAGCCGCACGGGCCGAAGGAGTTGAACTGTTCCTCAATGCGGACCATACGCACACGATAGACAAGATTAAGGAGGCGATCGACGCCGGGTTCGACAGCGTGATCATCGACGCGAGCCACCTTCCGTTCGAAGAGAACGTCAAACTGACGCGAGAAGCCGTCGGTTATGCGCGCGCCTGCGGACGCGATGTGCTTGTCGAGGGAGAGCTCGGCCAGATCGGGACCGGCTCGGAGGTCATGGATGCGCCGCCCGCCGATATAGATAAGAACTTCACGGACCCGCAACAAGCCGCGCTTTTTGCGCGGGAGACCGGCATCGACCTGATCGCACCCGCTGTGGGCAACATGCACGGTGTCCTTCGCAGCGGCGCACAGCAAAAGCTCGACGCGAAGCGTGTCGAAGAGATCGCGGAGTCCACCGGCTTGCCAGTCGTCCTGCATGGCGGTTCCGGCTCTCCTGACGCCGATTTCGTTGCAGTCGCCAAGGCGGGCGCGGCAGAGATCCACATTTCCACCGACCTTCGCGTCGCGTTCCGTAAAGGCGTCGAGCAGGGCCTTGCGCAAATGCCCGACGAGGTCGCTCCATACAAATACATTGCGCCCGGGGTTGCAGCCGACCAGTCGCTCGTCGAACGATACATCAAGCTTTTTGCGGGACTCGCCTGAGACGAACGCCAGCCACCCTCACCGAGGGGAGTCCTCGGTAAACTACAAGGGTGCCCCTTCAAGGGGCATCCTTGTAGCTTTCCCCTAACCGTATCAAGGGATAGACAAAGGGGCACCCTTAAAGGGTGCCCCTTTGTCTTTGTCCTGACGCGCAAGGATTGCATGACGCTGAAAAATACGTATAATCCCGCGCATGATGTTGAGTTTGGAAGTCACGGCGCGCGACTCGAAAGAATCGCCTGACGACATTCGCAAAAAAGGCTTCGTCCCGGCCATTTTCTATGGCCGCGCGGAAAAAGCGACGCCGATCTCGATCGACGCCCTCAAATTCACCCATGTCTTCCGCGAGGCGGGCGAGACGACCATCGTGACCTTGAAGGGCGATGGCATCGAGAAGGACACGCTCATCCACGACGTGCAGACGCACCCGGTCACCGGAAAGCCGTTGCACGCAGACTTTTACGTGCTTGAAAAGGGCAAGAAGATCACTATCAATATCCCGCTCGAGTTCGAAGGCCAAGCGCCCGCAGAAAAATTGGGCCACATCATCTCTAAAGCACTGCACGAGATCGAGATCGAGGTCGCGCCGCACGAACTTCCGAAGCACCTCGTCGTTGATCTCTCGAAGCTTGAGAACGTCGGCGACCACATCCTTGCCTCACAGATCCCGCTCCCGCCTTCCGCAGAACTTATGACGGGTGCAGACGAGATCGTCGCGTCAGTAACGGAATTCCACGAAGAGAACCTGGACGAGGCGCCGGCTCCGGTCACTCCGGCCGAGGTTGCGGGCGAAGAAAAGGCAGAGGAAACCACAGCGGAAAGCACAGAGGAGAACAAGGCGTAACTTGGCGTGCTAGACTTGTAGTACCCATATGCGCACACGCGCTCGTTTTTTTGCGGCGTTCGCAGCGGCCGTATTCTTGATCGCGCCAGCCATGACGCAAGCCGACACCTCCGCGCAACAGGCTGCGCTCCAGGCGCAGCTCGACCAGTTGAACCAGCAGATCGCTGCCAACCAGGCAAAGCTCACGCAAGAGCAGCAGGCTCGCGCGACACTCGAGAACCAAGAGGCGATACTCACCTCACAGATCCAAGAAGCGCAGCTTGAGATCAAACAGCGCAACCTCACGATCCAGCAGCTGCAGGACCAGATCTCGCAAGCGCAGGCGGGCATTTCCAACGTGAACTCCGAAGTTTCCGCCGGAGAGCAGAGCCTTGCGCAGATCATCCGCGAGACCAACGAGATCAATGAGACACCGCTCGCGATCCAGATCCTGCAAGGTTCGCTCCTGAACGCGTTCGAGGACATCAACGATTTCTCGACCTTGCAACAAGGGCTCGGTAATTCGTTCACACAGCTTGCCAACCAAAAGAGCGACCTTACGTCGCGCGAGCAAACGCTCGAACAGGAGAACCAGCAGGAAAGCGACCTTTTACAGGCGCAACAGGCACAAGAAAGTTCGCTGCAAGATACGGAACAGCAAAAGGAGAACCTGATCGCCCAGACCAAGGGGCAAGAGTCGATCTACCAGCAGATCATCGCCAACCAGCAACAGAACGCCGCGCAGATCAAGCAGGCGCTCTTCTCGCTGCGCGATACCAACACGAGCACGTCGTTCGGCGATATTTACAACTACGCGAAAGACGCGAACGCGACGACCGGCGTCTCGCCAGCGTTCATCATGGGCATCCTCTCTGAGGAATCCGACCTCGGCAAAAATACCGGCAACTGCAGTTACACGACCGCGATGAACCCGACGAACATACCGACCTATCTCACGATCATGTCGCAGCTCGGGCTTGATCCGAGCTCCGAGAAAGTCTCGTGCAAGCCATCGTACGGCTGGGGCGGCGCGATGGGACCCGCGCAGTTCATCCCGTCCACCTGGATCCTCTACCAGAGCCGCATCGCGAGCGCGAGCGGGCAGAACCCGCCGAACCCCTGGGACCCGCGTACGGCAGCCTTCGCGACAGCGCTTTATATGGAAGATCTGGGCGCCGGCGCCGGTACTGCTTCCGCCGAGCGTGTGGCCGCGCTCAAGTATTTTGCCGGCAGCAACTACAGGAACCCGTCATTCGCCTTCTATGGCAACGACGTAATGTGCCTCACCCAGAAAATGCAGCAGCAGATCGACGTCATCAACGGCGTCCAAAGTTCGGACACCATCATCTCGTGTTGAACGTAAAAAAGTATCAAGAAGTATCAAGGGGAACCCTTTATCTCGATCTTGCCCAAGGGAGATAAAGGGTTCCCCTTGATATTTTGGAGGCCGCCTCTATGGCGGGCCCGTTGTGAAGGCGGGTTGCAAAAGTTGCAAAAAGAGGGTGTTTTGGGGTATAGTTCGCGCACATGAAAAAGGATATCCACCCGGAGGACTACCGCCTTGTCATTTTTGAGGATGTGACGGCAGGCAAGCGCTTTTTACTCGGCTCTACGATCGAGACTTCCCGCACGGACAAGTGGGACGATGGCAAGGAATATCCGCTGTTCCAGGTTGAGATTTCTTCGGCTTCGCACCCTTTCTACACCGGCACCGCCAAGACTATCGACACGGCTGGCCGCGTTGAGAAATTCCGCGCTCGCGCCGCCGCTAAGAAGACGAAGGCCAAGAAGTAACGTTCGGGCAACCCCTTGCCGCAAGGTTTTGGCGAACAGTAGCGCGCGACACGTTCAAGTCACCCAGGGAATTTTTAAGTAGTGGTGATAGGCGTTCGAGCAGAGATGAGTACGGTGTTCGCAGAAACCTTGCGGCAAGGGGTTGCCCACCTGCTACACTTTTCGTATGACAGCTGAATTGCTTTTGAACCCCGATGACTACGCGGACGACCACCGTGTCTCTTTCCTCGTGCAAGAATGGAAACGCCTCACGCAGGCGGAGAAGGACGCGCAAGAACTGATCGAAGTTGATCCCGCCATGAAAGAGCTCGCGGAAAAGGAACTTTCAGATATTGACGGTCAGAAGCGGACGTTGATGGAGCAGCTCACGAAGATCATCGGCAACCCGAACGAACGCGAATGGCCCAACGAGATCGTGCTCGAAGTCCGCGCGGGCGTCGGCGGGGAAGAGGCCTCACTGTTCGCCGAAGAGCTTGCGATGATGTACACGAACTACGCGCAGTTGCAGGGGTGGTCCGTGAAGAAGGTGGACGAGTCGCGGGCAGCCTTGGGCGGCTACAAAGAAGCGCAATTTGAGATCAAGGGCCAGGACTGCTACCGCAAGTTGCGCTACGAGACAGGCGTGCATCGCGTCCAGCGCGTGCCGGCGACCGAAAAGGCCGGCCGCATCCACACCTCGACGGCGTCAGTCGCCATCTTGCCGATCTATAAGCGCGCCAATATCGAGATAAACCCGTCCGACCTCGAAGTGGAGACCTCACGCTCCGGCGGCGCCGGTGGCCAGAACGTCAATAAGGTGGAGACCGCCGTACGCATCATCCATAAGCCGACCGGTATCGATGTCCGTTCACAGTCAGAACGTTCACAGGCCCAGAACAAGGAGAAGGCGATGGCTCGGCTCATTTCAAAACTGCAACAGCTCAAGGACGAGCAAGAGGACCGTGAGCGCGCGGATGACCGTGCCTCGCAGATCGGCACCGGCGACCGTTCCGAGAAGGTCCGAACCTACAACTTTCCTCAGGACCGCGTCACCGACCACCGCATCAAGGAATCTTGGTCGAATATCCCCAAAATAATGAACGGCGGAATCGAACCCATCCTTGAAGCCCTCGCAGCCGCCGGAGGGGGCTTGTCTGCGCAGGCAGGGGAATCTGTTGCATAAGAGGACTGATGATTACAAGGGTGCCCCTCCAAGGGTGCCCCTTGAAGGGGCACCCTTGGAGATTTTTGAGGTTGCGGTTGCGAAAGGCGAGCAGTTTTGCTATATTCTCCGGACTTATGTCAGTGCAAGACGTACAGGAACTCTACGACGCCGGCGTGCATTTCGGCTACGCCCGCGCGCGCCGTCACCCCACAGCGGCCCCGTTCCTCTTCGGCACCAAGGACCGTAACGACATTTTCGACCTCGAGGAGACCAAAAAGCGCCTCGATGCCGCGACCGCGTTCATTTCTTCGCTCTCCGGCACGGGCAAGATGGTCCTCTTCGTCGGCGGCAAACCGGAAGCCCGCGGACTCGTTGAGGGCGCCGCACAGCAGGTAGGCCAGCCCTTCGTTGCCGGGCGCTGGATCGGCGGTACGCTCACCAATTTCAAGAACATCCGCAAGCGCGTCGAGCGCCTTTTGCAGCTCACTGAGGAACGCGAATCGGGCAAGCTCGAGAAGTACACCAAGCGCGAGCGCCTCATGATCGACCGCGAGATCGAGGAGCTTCGCAACCGTTTCGGCGGCCTTGTCACCATGAGCGAATTGCCGGCGGCCCTCTTTGTCGTCGACTCGCGCCACGAGTTCGTCGCGGTCGAGGAAGCAAACCAGCTCAAGATCCCCGTCATCGCGCTCTCGAGCTCCGACTGCGACTTTTCCAAGATCAAATTCCCGATCCCGGGCAGCGACACGTCCGTGCGCGCTATCCGCTACGTGATCGACAGCGTCGTCGAGGCGATCCAGGAGGGTAAGAAAGTTTCCACACGCCCAGTGCCCGCGCAGAAATAAGCGTTGGAGTCGTTTGGTAGTATACTCATATATCTATGGCGGTTTCTGATGCATTGAAACAACTACGCGACGAAACGGGCGTTTCTATCATGCAGTGCAAGCGCGCTCTCGAAGAGGCGGGAGGCGACATCGAGAAGGCAAAGGTTATCCTGCGCAAGGCATCTTCCGCGATCGCTTCGAAAAAGGCGGACCGCGAACTCGGCGCGGGCATTGCTTCGGCGTACACGCACGCGGGCGGCCAGGTCGTCGGCGCGATCATTCTCTCCTGCGAGACGGATTTCGTTTCTAAGAACGAAGAATTCGCAAAATTAGCCTACGACATCGCGATGCACGTCGCCGCAATGAACCCGAAGTTCCGCAGCCGCGATGACGTCCGCGAAGAAGACCTGCGCGCTGCGCGGGAAGTGTTCCAGGAGGAAGTGAAGAACGTCCCGGAAACGGCGCGTGAAAAGGCCTTGCAGGGCAAGATCGACGGCTATCTCGCCGAACGCGTGCTGCTCGAACAGCCGTTCGTGAAAGACTCGAGCGTGACCATCCGCCAGCTCATCGAGTCCGCCGTACAGAAATTCGGAGAAAAAGTCGAGGTGAGCCGGTTCGAACGTCTTTCCGTCCGCTAATACTCTATGATCGTCTTCACTGCGATCGTATTCTTCCTCTCGCTCATCCTGATCATAGCGCTCTTCACGCTCAAGCAGTGGGAAGTTTCCCATGAACGCCAGCTTTTCCCGCGGATGCGGGAGCGAGCGGACACGAGGGCGTTGCGCCTAAAGGACCTCGCTCTTGCTGCGCGCAAGGACGCGGAACACCTGCCGCCGTTCCTGCTTGAAGCAGCGCGCAGCATCGTGCACGGCATCGCAGTGGATGCGGGCCACCTGGCGATCTGGCTCGGCCACCAGTCGCACCGTCTCGCGGACTCCGTTTCGCACAAGCGCAACTTCGAACGCCTTGAGACAAAGTCCGAGTTCCTCAAGAAGGTCGCGGAGCACAAGAGTGGGAATGGCAGTGAGAATAGCGAAGAAGAGACATCATCGCTATAATCTTCACGTAAGCCGAGGTAGCTCAGTTGGTAGAGCAGCTCACTTGTAATGAGCAGGTCCCGGGTTCGAATCCCGGCCTCGGCTCCTGATATGTATTACGACGTGGTAAAGCAAGTATTGGCAAATAGTTGGTATACTTCTTCGGATGAGAAACTGTCTCAATTGCGGCCATACCCTTGAGAGATGGCAGTCAAAGTACTGTTCTAATAAATGTCAGGCCGACTACCAGTACAAACTTTGCATTCGGGAATGGAAATCGCAATCAAGAAAAGGCCTTGAAAGAATGGCTACGAAAAACATCTCGCAACATCTGAAGCGCTACCTTGTCGAGACAGGTGGTGAGAAGTGTTCACTTTGCGGATGGAAAGAAATGCACCCCATCACCAAACGCGTACCTCTTGAAGTAGATCATATTGATGGAAACGCGGATAATAATGTGGAATCGAATCTCAGAATCATTTGTCCCAATTGCCATTCTTTAACAATGCATTTTCGGAATCTAAATCGAACAAGGGGAAGACAGTGGCGCAGCAGACTGGCGTTGAAACGCAATAGCGACGGGTAACGTTACTTATTTCTAGATCGCCGAACTCGAACTAGCAGTCTGCAAAGTCTTCAACTGAGGCAGTATCCTATTGATCGCATCCAGCGACTGGAACCCGTAGTACGTCTTGCCGTTGATCACGAGCGCCGGAAGGTTGTCATCCACGTGGTCTATCGAGATCAGCGTCTGAAGCGCGCCGACCTGGAGGTTGTAGTCGAACGAGTAGACGCGCAGCGCGGGGTATTGCTGCGAAAGCGCCGTCAGGACATCGCCCTGCGCCTCGCATTGCGGACAGTCGCCGTTGTTGGAATAGAAATACAAGATAAATACCGGCCTGGATCCGCATTTTCGAGCAAGCTGTTGCACCGCCAGGTAATCCTTGATCTCGAGGATCGAATACGTGCTCTTGAGGCTCTCGATCTGCGCCTGGTTACCGCCCTGCGCTTCAAGGTAATCGAGCTCGGAGCCAAGGGCGGTCATCTCGCTCGGGGCGAGGTCGGTCTCGCTCACATCCGAGCACGAGTGCTCTTGTAAGAGGTCGAACTGCGTCTCGGTCGAAAGGATCTGCGTCGAAATGTCACTTTCGGTCGCCTGGACGTTGGCGATACGCTGTCCATTGAAGTAGTTGGAAACATAGAGCGCCGTCGCAAATATAAGGGCGGTGATGAGGAACGCCATTAGGTAGCTGCCCCAGCGGGCCCGGTGCGTGTTAACGACGGGTTCCATAAGATCAGCGCCAGCGTACACCCGTTCTGAATACCGCGCGAACGACGGCCGTGCCGAGCCACAGCGGGACGAGGAAGCTGTAGAACAACACGAAAAGCGGCGTCCCGATCGGCAAGCTCCGCTTGCCGGTACCGATGAGCGAGCCCATGGCGATCAGGAGCAGGATGAAGAGGACCGCGACCCATACCAAGATCCACATCATGCTCGTGTTGAAGTAGAACAGGTTGAACCCGGCGTGGGGTAATGCGCCCGTGACCTCGATCTTCAATAGTTCATGTTGCAGCATGATAGCGAACTCGTACAAGATGCGAACGAAGAAATAGATCGCAGCGCCGACCGAGATGAGCGCACTTGGCAGCACGATAAGCCCCAGGTTGCCGTATTTGGGGTTGCCGAACATGTGGCGGTAGTCAACGCCGTTGCGCAGCCAGCCGTAGGTCCATCGCACCCGTTGGTTGAACAGGTGCCCGATGGTTTTCGGCGTGGAAGTGTGCACGATCGCGCCAGGAGCGTTGGCGATCAGGTAGCCGGCATCTTGCATGCGAAGTGCCATTTCCATGTCTTCGGTCGAATGGCCATGGCGCCAGCCGCCAAGCTCGCGCACGACGCTCGTGCGGAAAATGGAGAACGGCCCGGGCGTAATGAAAGCCGAACCCAAGGCTGCGAGCATGAAGCGGTTGAAAATGGAAAGGCGGTATTCGACTTTCTGCATGTGCTGCAGGAGATTGTTCGTTTCTTTGACATGGATGCCGGGCGTTACGGCAGCGACTTCCGCATTGTCGAAGATCGGGATCACGCGAAGGAGTGCATCGCTCTTGACCACGGAATCCGCATCGAGGCAGCCGATGAGCTCGGCCTGCGTGTGCGCAAGCCCCACGTTCATCGCGGTGTGTTTTCCACCATTTTGCTTGTGAACGACTTTGATACGGGCGTCGGTTTCGAACCGTTTGGCGAGTTCGCGCGTTCCATCTTTTGAGCCGTCGTCAACTACGACGACCTCGAGCTTTCCTTGAGGGTATTCGAGCGCGAGAAGCGAAGTAAGGGTCGCGCTCAGCGTTTTTTCCTCGTTGTAACAAGGAACGATGATCGCTACTGATGGATAGTTGGAAAGGGTAGTTGGTTTTGCGTCCGTTCTGCCCCAAAAAAAGCCGCTCTCTAAAAAAACGACCAGCAGAAATACCTCGAAATACAACGAGATGAAAAGAAGGGTATATGCGACCGCGGCGTCCATACAACTGCGAGATTTTACCAGAAAAAGCTCATTTTGTCTCCACTCACCTGAAGGTATAATGAACCGATGCCAAGGGGCCACATTCATCCGATCTCTTCGCTG
>VFSW01012961.1_pt1 | contig 11602 bp, 7 predicted proteins | sample 5358111 | NCBI WGS metagenome assembly VFSW01 (sample SAMN11554181, study PRJNA540505) | mine drainage metagenome | isolation source: sediment from site ElyBrook_90M | place: USA: Ely Copper Mine, Vershire, VT | collected 2017 | reverse complement strand
GTCGGCGGAGCGTTAGCGGCGGTGATAGGCGCTTGCTCTGGCGGGGTTGCGCGAGTGAGGCGGGGAGTCGCATAGGGCTTAATCGGTTTGCCGTCCCGCATCGCAGACAACTCATCCAACACCTTTTGGAATTTCTCAACCGACGTGGTGTCCCCCGCGCCCGCAAACGAGGATTGTACCTTACGCACCCTAGCGACGGCATCCTCCAGCGACATTTTACCCGCTGCAATGTCGTCGTAATCGGACGGACTCAGTACTCCAGCTTGCTGTAGTGTTTTGGCAAACGGTGTGCCGCCCATTTTCGCCTGCTGGGTGGAATCCGCAATCGCCGCTTTCAATTCATCAATGGATTTAGTTAATTGGTTCTGCCGTGCCGCGCCCAGCCAGTCCCTTAGGTCAATCAAAACGGTTCTGCCGTCGGCGGCCGTCCCCCACTGATGCGCGGCGGCAAGGTCCCCCTGCCCAAACAACCCTACCGCTTTCTGCACCAATGGCTCTGGAACTTTGAGCGCACCCACATTGCTCACTTTTTCCTGAATCATAAATGGAATGGGGCTGCCGTCGCGCACGACCGTTCCAACTCCACGCGTGGGTAATACCAAGCCCGAATCGGCGTACTTCGCCGCTAAATAGACTTCTTCGTCAACTCCCAATTCGCCAATTTTGAGAACCGTGCCGTCACCCAAATCGTACACGGTCTTGAAACCGCCCTTGCCAAAAGGCTGCAACGTCCGTCCGTCTGAAAGCGTAAGCGTTTTACCATCCCAACTCGCTACGCTCACCTTCGCGCGCGGCGCGGCATCGAATGCGGCTTTCGTCTCGGCGTTGCGCTGCGCGACCCATTGCTCCGATGCCGCTTTTTGTTGATTCAGTTGTTCCATCTTTTGCGCCACGTCGGGAGGCAATGTGTTTTCGGGCGTGACGGGCGCATTGGGTTTGATGTAGGTCTTGATGGTTTTGTCGGTAATGGCTTTCTGAATCTCGTCGGGCAACTGCTTAATTTGTTCTTCGGTCAGCGGTGTCAGTTTCGGCGGAGCGTAGGACTTGCCTGCTTCCGCCGTCGTCTCCTTGTTTGTAAGCCCTGACACATCGGGCATCGGCACAGGTTCGCCGCCCTTGCCGACATACACATCTGACAGCCCGAATTGCCCCGCTGTCTTTTCTTGAGCCAACGCGCGTTCCAATGCCGTTTGCCGCGCGCCCGCATTCATCTGCGCCCATTCGTTCGGCTGCACCGTCGCTTTCAAGATGTTCGGGACAGTATCTTCTTGCGCCATTATCTTGGCAAACGCGCTCACACTGTTCGGGTCATACTGCGCGCGGTTGGTGATTAGAGACGATTCTTGGCGCGCGATGTCGGCGGTGGTCGCGCCTGCGCTTGGCGCGGCGCTTGGGGGGGTAGGCGCACTGGGTTTAGCGATTGGGGTAGGTGGCTCAGTTGGTGGTCTTCCTGTTACAGTTATCCCTTTTGATTCAAGATAATCAGCAACCTGAGTAGATGTAACTTTGCCTTGTTGCACCGCCGAATAGTTGCCGATTTCATCAAACGGAACGGCTGACCGCTTCGCATTGCCCGCGTAAATATTGTAAAGCGCATTCTCGTTCGGCTTAACATCTTGTATCCCAAGCGCGGGCGCGTTGGGTTCTACGGTGGGCGTACCCGTTGGTTGTGCGGGAGCATTGGGAACTGCTGTTGGAGCGGGCGGAGTTGGCTCGGCGGTTGTTGCCACCGCCCTTCCTGTGCGCGCCTCTATTTCTTTTTGCACGTCAGACAGTGCCTGCTCTAATTGGCGGCGTTCACCACTGGAAATTGGCATTTTGCCTGACGCATTATCCGCCAAGAGTTCTCTCCAAGTCCGTTGATAGTACTGCAACTCTGATTCTGGCAATTTGGAAAAATCAGTTACGACTAACGGCTTTGAATAGTCACGCGCCGAATTCAAATAGGAAGGGAAATCGGCTGGGGTATGCTGCAATGCAAACTGAGCATCGCCGTAGGTCATATTATCAATCTGTTGACGACTGTAGCCCCGCTGCCCAAGGATGCGTTCTGTCTCTGGCGTAACTACTTGAGAGACATGGCCCGCGGGTGCCGCGACGGTGGGCGCGGGGGGCGCTTCAGACGGAATGTTGCGCGTTCCCGCTTTCAAGATGTCGTTTGCCTGTTGCGGCGGGGCTGTTGGCGGTACGTTGGACACTTGACGCGCTTGGATTTCTTTGTGGAGGGCTTCAATCTCTTGAGCGTTTCGTTCGTTGACTGTCGAGCTCCTGCTCGTGCTGTTCACCAGTTGCCCAATGCGGTCTGACAATTGTTTGTCGCTCATTGCCGCATAGGGGTTGGTTGCAGTGACGGGCGTCGGCGCAGCAGGCGGCTGGACTGGTTCTGGATTCAAGGGGCTACTTTGAATGTCCCCGATGTGCGATTTATATTGAGCATTGATGGCGGCGCGCGCTTGCTCGAAGGCTTGTTCAGGGTCTTGACCTCCGCGTACCCGCGACAACGTATCCGCCAAAAATTGATTCAAGACGGCTTCGTGCTGGTGCATAATGTCTCCGACGCCCAGCGCGGACATACTCCCGTCTGGCTCGGCGGCGAAAGCGGATTTCAAGGATTTCGCAAGACCCTGCGCGGCTTCGTTCCAATAGGCGCGCGGGTCGGGCGCAGTAGCAAAGGTGTTCAGCGCGCTTCGCACCTGAGTTTGGTTGAGCGAACCCATCACCTTCGCACGGAAATTACGCAAGCCCACCTCGCCCAAGTCCGATAACATTTGTTGTTTCACGGCAGGGTCGAGGGCTTGCCATTGCGCGCTCTCGATACTTGCCATCAACCGACTGAAACTGCGCTGATAAAAAGAGGCGTAGGCGCGGTCCGCCATATGCGCGGTGACGCGATCCAGTGGTAAGGAAAACTTCTGCAAGAAAGCAGGCGGTTTGAAACCGAATGTCCCAGTGTCATTTGCGCCCTTGACGGCGGAACGGATATACGCTGCCGCATTCTCGCCCGTGCGCGCGGCTTGCCCAGCATTCACCATCCCAATATCTTTGTAGAATTGGTCAACCTTCTCTGCCGACTGTCCTGGGTTGACCCCGTGAATGACCATATTCACCACATCCCAAATCGCTTTCTTCATAAAGACGTGGGGATTGCTAGAGACTAAGGCATAGCCCTCCCAATTCTTCATCGTGTTGGTGATTTGCTTAAACAGATTGGCTGGTGGAATCTTAGCGGCTTGCGCCACAGTCTCCCCCATCGTCGGGATGAGCGAACGGGACAAATTTGCCTTCGCGGCGGTCTCGACGCTCGCCGCCAGTTCTTCGGCTTTGATGGCTCCGGATTGCAATGCCGCAAAGGGCGCGCGCAGGAGTGGTTCGAGTTTGGCGATGTCGGGGGCTAGTTGCTGTACGCGCGTTCCAGATTGAATCTGGTTCACCAAATCCATCGCCGCGCCGTATTGTTTGTCTGCCGCCGTGAATAATGCTTCAGGCAGATCTCCCATTGACTTGATGAGCCGCTGCTGAACTACGCTGTTGACGATGCCGCGCGCCTTCATCACGGCGTCAGTGATTGGGTTGATAATTCCAGACTGCGCAGAATCGCGCAACGCTCTAAAATATTGCGAGAGTTCTCCATAGTTGGCGGCGGCGGTGGTCTGAAATGCCTGTGCGTCGGTTGCCGATTGCAATACGCGGCTGGTATTTGAGGTCACGTCTTCGCCGACGGGATCTATTTTCTGGAAAAGGGTGCGCTGGTCAGAGGGCGTGAGTCCGAGTGATTTCCAATCCTCTGCTACTTTGGGCAGTTCAGCGGCGATGGTTTGGTCAACGGGCGCAGCGTCTTTGATGGTTTGCGCTGCAACTTTCACGCCCGATACATCAGAGATACCTTTGGCGACGGCGTTGACATCTACGCCGATGTCAAGGGCGCGCTGGGTGGCTTGCAATGCTTCGATGGGGTGCGCGAGTTTTCCCACTTCGCCGAACGCGGTGAGTTGCAGGGGGTCAAACAGTGCCGTCAGGCCCGCCGTCCATTGATTGCGCGCTTGCAGCGTGGAAAATTCGGCTTGACCGATTTGAAATGCCTGTTCGGGAGTTGATTGCAGCAATTGCTGAGGCGTTGTGCCGATGTCGCTAAACAGGTTAGGATCGGTGCTGCCCGTGAGTTCGCCAAAGCCCTGCTTCAAGCCGATTTCGGCGAGTCCCGCTAATGGCTCGACGGTCTTGCCCGAAGCATTAACGAGTCCCAGCGCGCCGCCGAACAGGTCTGCGATTATATTAACGCCGCGCTGGATATAGGGGTTCGTCGCATCAATCGGGGCAATGCCTGTTGGCGCGACCTGTCCGTGCGTGGTCGCTTCCGTAATATCTTTTTGTAGGTTCGCGCCTGCCGTGTTGAGCGCCCCGCCGAGTTCACCAAAGAAGTTAGGGCGCACCGCTTGGTCAACGGTCACGGCTTTAGCGTTCGGATTCTGATAGCCGATGGAGTTGAGCAATGGGTTGCCATAGTCGCGGGATGCCGCTACTGGCGCAAAGGGCGAGGTCGGGGTCTGCGCGGTTGTATCTGTTGTAGGTGTTGTAGGCGCGGCTTGGGTTGGGGCAGCGCTGGTTGGAACGGTCAGATTGACGGCGGGGGATGGCTGTCCTGTCGGCGCGCTGGACGCTGGCAATGGCGAAATGGGCGCGGCAGCGGGCGGCGCGCTTTGGTTATACAGTTGCTGAAAGTAATCGGCGTAAGATTGAGACACGAATTACCAGCGCATCGCTCCGACGTTGGTTGTGTCGAATGGCGATGAAATAGGCGGAATTGTATTATCCGTGCTTGCTGTTGTTTGAGTGGTGTCCGTTGGCGCGGTAGGTGCTGGTACGGGGGTAGGAGTAGGCGCGAGCGGACTCTGCGGCGCTGCTCCGCCGCCCCCTTGCGGCATCCCGACGGTCTGTTGATTATACCAAGCGGGATATGCGCCAGAGGACGGATTGGGTCCCTGTTTGAGCGTTTCTTGATATTGGGCAATGGCGGAGGGATGTCCGATGAGTGGGTCGTAGTTTAGGTTGTTACCCGCGTTGTAATGGTCCATCCACACCCGCGCATCGGCAGATGGATTGCCCGTCAGTACGCCCGCACGAAACGCCGCATCGCCCCATGCCTTGTCGCGCCATTGGCGGTCAAGCGCCGTTGCTGGATTGTTCGTGCCGTTGCGGGCGGGATTCATATAGACGCTTTTGGTGATGTTCCAGTCAAGCCCGTGCTGCGCGGCGATGCTCGCCCAACGCGCCTCGTCCGCGCTGATGCCGTTGGTCGAAGTGGTGGTTGGGGCAAGTGGACCGGGTCGCGTGTTAGGTGGAACGACGGTACGCGGCGGCAGTGTCGTAATTGCCTGTGGATTGGGATAGTTAGCAGCGCTGGGCGGCAAAGTGCCGTTAACTCCCGTCGGCATCGAGCCGGTCGCGCCAGCAAATGCGCCCGTCTGAGGCGGTGTGCCGGCTGCTGTAATAGAACCCGACTGTGGGTTGGGATAGTTGGCGGCAGCGGGAGCGGGCGCAGTGGGTGTACGGTTTGGGTCATATCCCGTGATACCATTCAGCCCTGCATAGAAATTGGTTGCGGGGTCGGGTGAAGCATAGGGGGACAGCCCTAACATCATTCGTAGATTGCCCGCCAATGCAGGTTGCCCCAGCAAATCCAGCAATCCCGTGTTTTGAGGTAATGTTGGCGGAGGTTGTGGAGGTGGATAGGTCGGATTGAACGGACTGGGCGGATTGTCGCTCGTCTGCGGCGGCGCTTGCGGGTTCTGGAAATATTTGCGGGTGTCAATCGTGTAGGTTGCCATTGGCGTTTCGCTCCGCGCTCTTGCGCTCTTTCCACACATCCACTAAACGGGCGTGGAAATCAATAATCATCCTTTCAATCGCGCCGATCTGAAGATTGGGGATTGAATATAAAAGTTGATGATATTGAGAAACCTTTTCAGCAAGTTCATCAATTTCTTGCTTGGTTATAGTTGGCTCTGGCATTATATTTCTATCCGATCATCGGGTTGACGGCAGCGGGCAGTTTGCCAGTGGGAGTCGTATCCGCCGGTTGGCTGTAGCCTCCCCCGCTCTTGGCGTTTGCTTTAATTTGGTTGATGATGTAATCGCTCGCTTGCGGGCCCTTCATCAATTGCCCGTCCACACTAAAAGTATCCGTCGTGTTGGTGCGGGTCTTTAAGATGTCGTAGAGGGCTTGCATGCCCCACGATTGCATATACGCTTTCCACGAATCGGGAATCGCCGCCCAAGCCTTTTGTAGGGTCGGGTCTTGAAAGAATATCTGTGACGCTTTTTGCCACGCCAGCGAGTTGTAGTCCACATAGGAACCGTCGCTGTAGCGATTGGGTGAGACCAGCGCGGGATAGCCATTCGCATCGCGCGTGGGGGCTGGATTTCCAGACACGGGGGGCGCGGTCGGCGCAGCATTAGGTGATGGCTTGGGCGGCGGTGTCGGTGTCGTAACGGGCGGTACGGTAGTCGGCGGCGGCACACGCGAAGTACCACTCGGTGTTGGCGCAAACGGCGATACATTGGTGTTTCCATAGTTCGATGCGCCCGGAATGGTGGGTAAGGGGGTTAGGTTCATCATCTAGGAACTACTCCTCCCGCCGTTTGCATCGCTTGCTGCGCTTGCGGCGGCATCGGTGATTGTCCTTGCATTGCGGGCGGAACGAAACCCGCTGGAACATTCTGCGGGGCAGGCGCACCCGTTGGAGCAGGCGGCGCGCCCGGTTGCGGCGCTTGTCCCTGAGACAGATCAGTTGGCGCGCCGGCAGGCGGCTGCCCCTGCGCGGATTGCATCTGCTGTACTTGCTGCATCGCTTCGGCGAAGGTCATTCCCTCTTTCATCAGCGCGCGCACCATCAATTCCATTTGCGGCGGCAGCGCAGCGAGTTCTTGTTCTTGGAACTCTTTCGCCAATTGCTTGTCCTTGTCCAATATGTCTTTCTTCCAGACTTCCAGCATCTTGGCTTTCCAGTCGGGGTCTTCTGCCATCAAGGCTTCCTCGTGCCGCCACATTTCGACTTGCTCAGGTGATTCTACTTTCAATATTTCCCGATCCACGTACTGCTGCGGCATATTGCTCGCTTTGGCGAGTTGCGCGCGCTGCATCTTGGCGTTCTCGTCGGTGGGCGGTTCGGGCTTGAAGTCCAGTTCGACCACCTGATAGCCCTTGACATCGGCGCTGCCCAACGTGACCGCCGACAGAATGTCCGCATCGGGCAGAGACTTCATCGGCGAAAAGGTTGTGAAGGAGTTGAGCCAATTGGCGAGTTGCTCTTTGTTTTTGCCGACGAAGGGCTTGGCAGATTCTGCATTGGCTAGGTTCTCGATGCAGTTGAGCATCAGGTTGAAATGGCTCTTGTAGCAGTCGTTGCCGCTTTCGAGGAGTTTGTCAATGCGCGCGTTAGAACCCGCCAACATCTGGGCGATGGCATAACCCGCCGTCCGCACGCCGCCCATCTGACCCATGCCGAATTGCATCTCTGGAAAAGTCGCGCGCGTCACTTCGCTGTCGTTGTGGCTAATCAACTGTTCCATAATTTGGGCGTTGGGCGCGGGCTGGATGATGGCGTGCTGCTGCACGTTCTGATAGCCCTGTCCGCCCGGCACGACCTGCTCAAAGAACAATCGCCCGCTCGTTTCCATCACGCTGACCAGAGGCATATAGAAGAACTCGAAGCCCAAATACGCTTTGTCGAGCATCTTGCTTTCGTTCTCCAGATTGCCCAAGACGCTCTTGACGATGCCGATGCCTAATTCCTCCAACCGCTCACTGCCAGCATTCATACAGAATCCGACATCGAACGGCACGCGCCGCATCAAATGCGGACGCCCCGCCTGCCCTTGATATTTCCAGACCGGCTCATCTTCAACCCACATATACTCGCGTTCTTTGTCCCAAAAGCGCGTGACCTTTATCTTGTGCGAATCATATTCGGTGTAGCAATCTTGCAGCGTTTGCGGGATAGACCATTCGGGGCTTTCAGGGTCAGCGGCTTGCGCGGCTTTGGCATAGACCCCCTGAAGTTCATCATACACTTCGAGGGTGTCGCGTTCTTGCACCACTACCGCGCAAATCAACCCGTTCTCGCTCGCTTTGAATGTGAAATTCATCGGGTCGTGCGCCTTGCGGCGAAACGGGAAAATACCTGCTTTGGCGGCTTCGGAATCGAATTGCAGTTGCATAATGCCGCGCCCGCCTTCAGCATAGTTGAACCAAAACTCGTCATCGGGATGGATTCCGCCATAGCGAGTGGCACGGCGCACCCCGTGCAAGAAACGCTGAACCTGATTCTTCTTTTCGTCTTCGGTCTTGTTCTGCTGGACGGGCGGCACCTGAATGCGCGGCACGGGTAAGACCATCGCCGTGAGCATCGTCACTTCGGCGAGCGCGCGCGGCGTGGGCGCGACGCTCTTGGACTTGCCGTTGAGCGTATATTCCAGCGTTTGGCGCTGACGCGTCATCAAGCGTATGTGTTCCAACTGTCCACGATACGCCGAGTCGGCTTCCCATAACCTCTTCGCGAATTGAAATTGCTTGTCGCCAGAATAGTCAGTCATTACTCGTTCCAATGCGCTTTCAAATACTCGTAGACGCCGCGCTTGGGCGCATACGGCGGATAGACCTGCTTGAATCGTTCAACCGCACTATCAAGATCAATCTCGCCACAACCGCCTAACCCCTGCCGATGCAGATACAACAACGCAATGCTCGGCGCACGCGATGTGCCTTGATTGCAATGTACTAACACAGCATAACCATCTTCTAACGAATCCTTGATAAAGTTAAGAGCCGTCGGAATTGCCTCGTTCTCGAAATATTTTTCATCTTCTGAGTCAATCAAATTTAGAATCAGTTTGTTACCGCGCACCGCATAATAGTATTCGGGATGTGCCTTGTCAGGCGCACGTCCGCGATACCCCAACGCCGCCCGATGAAACGGCTCTTTCGCCGCTTGCACAATGCGCCACTGCTGTGGATATTCAACCTGCTTTCCCGCTTCTATCTCATACATCACATAATCCAAAGCAGACGTGTTGCCCACGAACAGGCACGGATCGATGTTGTAAATTACTAACGACTGTAGTGAAGAATCCATAATACTCATTTATGGCTCACCCTCTACCATAGACCTTGTCCAACATCCGCTCCAACACGGGTCGCCTATCCACATCTCCCATAGGAAGCCGCACCCGCTGAACCCTATCTACTAACCCATACTTGTCTACCAACCCATAACTGATCGCCTTCAACGCATCACAATTACCCTTCTCAGGCTCCCCATAATTCCCTTCCCCTATCTCTTTCCTCTTCCACCGCGTATATTCCACCGTCGCGCCCCTACATCTCGGATTGAAATAGATGCGCGGCTCACCACTGCTCGGGTCCTTCAAAAACGTCCTCTGCCTGTCTATCCCGTTCTCCACCAATACCCGCTGCCCCCTCACATACAACCCCGCCTTCTCTTGCCATATCTCCGCAGGTGCCCTACCCGCTTGCGGATGCGTCTTCATCACTATATCCCCCACTAACCCTTCCACTTTCCCCCACCATTCCCTCTTCTTACACTCCTCTATCACTTCCTCGTGTACCGCATGATCCGCATATACCTCGTCAATCACCCACACGTCCGACACCGAATGCTCCAGCGGCTTGACCGCCCGCAACACCCGCTGCTGTTCAAAATATTGCGATATTTCAGGCGATTCAAGCGCAACCCTTGATTGATCGGCTAAAACCACTTTTTCACTAGGGGGTGATATATTTATATCTCTACTCTTGTCAGAGCTACCTACCCCACCCGCCTCGCCTTTGGCTCTTCGGCTCGACAAGCCCAAGCCCAGTTCGCCGTGCTGGTGTTCTTGGGTTGCCAGCACCGCGTAATGCGAACCGCTGTAGCCGGGGTCGATCCACAGCGTTACGGGGAGGGTTGGATCGAATACGATGCGCTCCTGAACGTGAGTGAGAAACGAGAACTCTTTGAACACGAGACCAGCAGGCGGCGATGGACGCGCGCCTAAGCGTTCGGCGAATACATCGGGTGGCAAGTTCGCTTCGAGCAGTTTGATTTTCGGGTCCTCGCGTCCGAGCGGGTATAGAACCCGATTCTCCCACGTTGGTATTATGACAACCTGCGCGTCGAGTGCCTTTGCCGCATCTCCTTGCAAGCGCGTGATAAGGTCCGGATACCACGCTTCGCTGCGCTCAATCGTTCCACTGAGCATCAGCAATCCGCCTGTGCGGCTGATACGCAGCAAGCAAGCGAGGAAAACAGAATAGGATTGCTTGCCCGCTTCCAGCATCGCTATAATGTCGTAGCCGCGCCCGGTGCCAGAGACCGCTCGCTCGCCCTGTTCTGCTGTGCTAACGCTCTCAACCAGCGCGCAGTCGCGCGTGATGAGTTCAATTTTGCCTGCTTTCGGCTTGGAGTACGATGCGACTGCGCCAATGCTGTTGAGAAACTCGTATAGATAGTCCGATTCATTGACCGCGCTCTCGTACTTGTAGACGACGAACAGCACGCGCCGCCAAGTCGGATATCGCGCTAGGATTTCAGCAGCAGTTGTAATTGATTTTCCGCTGCCTTCGCCGCCTGAGATGAGGATGAACGACGCCGGTGTTTCGTGCGCCAGCATCTGCGCCGGCTGCGGCGTGTAGCCAACACGGGTAAAGTTAAGGTTCTTTAGCGCGTTAAGAATCCCGTAATTTAGATTCTCCCCCACTTTGCCTCACGACTTGCGGGGTTGGATGCTCATCTTCCCCCACTTTGCTACCACTTTCGGTTCCGAGTACCAGTTTTCGCACATCATCAAGCCATTTCGTAAATTCAGGATTCACTTCGGCTTTGCGCTCCACTGCCTTTCCAACCACTTGAATATATACCCAGTCTGCCGCCGCCATCCGCAACTGCGCCGGCAATGTATCATCTTTCATCGCAGAGATATGCAAATCCATCGCATATTGAGCCTGTTCGCCTCGATCTGCGATGAACTGGCGATGCAAAATCGTAATCGCATTGGGCTTGCGTCCCGCGTTTGGACGATACCCACCGCGCGCTTGTTTTACTCCGTTTTTAAGTGTAGCCATAGAAATTACCTGTGAAAAACAGACAATCTATTTCGTGCGGAAAAATTGGGATAAAATGAACATTTGCATCTTATGTAATGTTTTGATGTTGGTAAAATGTTGCGCCAGCGCGTTTACAGCCGCTCCAACCGGGTTTCCACGAGAGGAAGCGACCGCGTCTGAAGGCAAGTTGTTCGAGGCATTCGGAGACATTCCACCAGTGCGATTGATGATTCGTTTCAGTGCCTTGTGCGCCAAAAATGAGGTGGGCGATGGCGGCAGCGGAATATTCGGTGTTGGGGTTCATTGCTGCTAGTATTTTGGCTTTAGTTTCGCGGCGCAGCACAGCCATTTGCGCGTTGGCGGCGCGGATTTTCCGGCGTTTCCGGCGTTCGGCGGGAGTGAGTTTGCGGTCTTCTTTCATTGGAATTGAGCGGGCAGGCGGAAATCTTTGCGTCGTGCGCGTCCGATTCGGGCGCGGGTGCGATAGTTGATTGAGCGCCA
>VFSW01012960.1_pt1 | contig 11602 bp, 12 predicted proteins | sample 5358111 | NCBI WGS metagenome assembly VFSW01 (sample SAMN11554181, study PRJNA540505) | mine drainage metagenome | isolation source: sediment from site ElyBrook_90M | place: USA: Ely Copper Mine, Vershire, VT | collected 2017 | reverse complement strand
ATTTGTTCGGCGCGGTAGGCGCGGAAGGCCTCGCGGAAGAGCTCGCTGGTGGTGCGGCTCTCTTTCTTGGCTAAACGCACGACCTGGTCGGCGAGGTCGGGGGGAAAGCTGATGGTGAAGGTGCGGGTTGTGCCTGCTCGCGTTCTCATGGATTTATCTTACATATTGAGACAATGTAAGACAATGTGCTATTTTCTGGTCAGTTTTTCGTCGAGGTAGCCGAGAGTGGCGAGGAAGGCGCGGTCATCGGAGGTGAGAGGAGCGCGGGCGAGGAGGTCGGGGCGGTTGCGCAGGGTCTTGGCGAGGGCGGCCTGGCGGCGCCAGCGGCGGATGGAGGCGTGGTCGCCCGCGGCGAGGACCTCGGGAATGGACGCGCCGCGGAAGTCGGCGGGGCGGGTGTAGTGGGGGTAGTCGAGGATGCCGCCGGAGCCATGGGTAGAGCGGGGGACGCCGTCCGGGGTCTTGCCATCGGCGGGGTCGTTGGACTGCATGTCGGCGATGCCGAAGCTCTCGTACCGGTTGGAGTCTTCGTGTCCGAGGACTCCCGGGAGGAGGCGGACGGTGGCGTCGAGGACGACGGCGGCGGCCAGCTCCCCGCCGCTGAGGACGTAGTCGCCGATGGACAGCTCCTGGTCGGCGAGGAGGTCGGCGACGCGCTCGTCCACTCCCTCGTAGCGACCGCAGATGAGGACGACGCGGTCGAGCTCGGCCAGGCGATGCGCGGTGGCCTGGGTGAAAGGCTTGCCCTGGGCGGAGAGGAGAATCACGGACTGGCGACTCAGGTCGCGGGTGGATTTTGCAGCGATGCCGGTTGCATCCTCTGCGGCGAGCGATTCGATGCACTCGAAGATGGGCTGCGGCTTGAGGACCATACCTTCCCCGCCGCCGAAGGGGCGGTCGTCGACGGTGCGATGCCGGTCGTGGGTGAAGGCGCGCAGGTCGTGGGTTGCAACCTGGACGGTTCCGGTGGCGATGGCCCTGCTGAGGATGCCGTAGTCGAGCGGGCCGGAGAAGAAGTTGGGGAAGAGGGTGAGGATGTCGAAGCGCATGGTCACTTCTCGGGGGCGCGGTTGGGTTGGCGATTGATCTCGGCGAGGCCCTCGGGCAGCGCCATGCGGATGGACTTTGCGGCGGGGTCGAGCGCGAGCAGGTAGGCGCGGGCGAAGGGGATGAGGACCTCTTCGCCGTCGGGCGAGGCAATACAGAGCAGCGGGGCAGCGTCTTGCAGGCGGCGCGCTCCATCGGGCGAGGTGGGGAACTCGACGCTGGCGACTATGCCGAGGGGCTGGTCGCGGTCGTAGAGGGTGCAGCCGATCAGGTCGGAGATGTAGGCGGCGTCTGCGTCGAGCGGGGTGCGTTCGGCGAGTGGCACCAGGACGTCTCTTCCGGCGAGTCTCTCGGCTTGCTCGATGCTGTCGATGCCAGTGAAATGGAAGACGATGCGGCCAGCGTTTTTACCCACGGGAAGCCAGTGGGCGGCGACCTCGGCGATCTGAAGCGATGCGGCGGACGTGTCGCTTTGGGTTTGATCGGCGAAGCCCCGCGGCGCAAGCCAGACGCGGGGCTGTCGGTCGAATCGGTCGGCGAAGTCGGTGAAGAGGTCGGCGAGCACCTCTCCCTTGCGCCCCTGGGGCCGGAGGATGTGAGCCAGCACGATCCATTGCGAGGCGGATTCCATGGTCAGGTGGATTTCGGGCCGTCGTCCTCGAGGATGTCGAGCGAGAAGCGGTGGTGCAGCTTCATGCTGGCGGCACCCAGGATGGTGCGCAGGGACCGCGCGGTGCGCCCTTGTTTTCCGATCACCTTGCCGATGTCCTCGGAGGTGACGCGGAGTTGCAGGACGGTGGCGCCGCAGTCTTCAAGCAGTTGAACGGAGACTGCATCGGGTTGGTCGACCAGCGCCCGGACGATGTCCAGAATGAGTTGACTCATCCTCTCGATCGCGGGGTCGCTTGCTGCGGGAGTAGTAGTGTTCATCACAGACACCTCTTGGGAGACATGCTGCGCCGACTCGATTCAGCTCATTGCCTCAGTCTCGGTGAGGTCTTCAGAGGGTGAATCCCTGCCGCCGGTGCAGACCGTGCCGCGATCTGGGAAAAAGGAGAGAGGCCAGAGGCGAACACGCAGACCGCCCGATTGGGAGCGATCCTGCGAAAAGTCTACTTGACGAAAGCTGAAATCGAGCGGGAAAGAATTGTGTTCGGCAACATCTTTTGGCACTGAAAAGTGGTTACTAGATAACTATTTAGTTACTAGGCGGCGGGGGCAGATTCGGGGATCGGTTCGGCAACCGTTGCGGCGATCGGCCCGTCAACTGCCGCAACGACTGGCACAGCGTAGAGCTTGACGACGCGATCCGACAACTGAGCGCCATTGCCGACCCAGTAGTCGATGCGGTCGCGCTTGAGTTCGAGCGAGGCAGGCGTGGTGCGGGGGTTGTAGGTGCCGACGACTTCAACGGAACGACCGTTGCGGGCGCGATCCTTCTCGATGACAACAACGCGGTAATGGGGCTGCTTGCGGGCGCCTACGCGCGCCAGACGGATCATCAACACTTGGGGAATCCTCTCAAAAAAACGATGTGTTTGGGTGAAGAGATGAAATCGAGCGATCTGCCGAACAAAAGGCAGGGACAGCCACAGAAGCTGGCGGAACCCAAGCTCACACAACCCAACGTCTAAGTATGGCGGAGTTGGCGGGATTTTGCAATGTGCAAGGCAGGACTTGGAGCATGTGTATTAAAAAAGCCTTGCCGCCCCTTGGCAGCGGCGGCAAGACAGTGGGTATATACCACTCTGGATTGCCCGCAGACAAAAAGATAGTCTCGCTCAGAGGGGAGTTCTGTGATCTGCGACACACCTGTTGCCTGGTGAAGCGTCATTTCCCGTTGCAGGGCACGCCGCCGGTCAGACGGTGAGGATCTCTTTTTCCTTGGCCTTGAAGAGGTCTTCGACGCGCTTGATCTCGGTGTCGGTGAGGACCTGGACCTCATCGTTGGCGCGTTTTTCGTCGTCGGCGGAGATGAGTTTGTCTTTGGCGGATCTCTTGATCTGGTCGTTGCCGTCGCGACGGATGTTGCGGATGGCGGTCTTGTGGTCTTCGAGGACGGCGGCGAGATGTTTGACCGCCTCCTTGCGGCGCTCCTCGGTCATGGGCGGAATGGGGACTCGGATGACCTTTCCGTCGTGCATGGGGTTGAATCCGAGGTTGCTGGTGCGGATGGCCTTCTCGACGGCGGGCACGATGGCGATCTCCCAGGGGGAGACGAGGATGAGCTGCGCCTCTGGGGTGGAGATCTGCGCGACCTGGGAGATGGGGGTGTCGGTGCCGTAGTAATCCACCTTGACCTGGTCGAGCATGTGGACGCTGGCGCGACCGGTGCGGGTGGAGAGGAGGTTTGCGCGGAAGTCCTCGACCGTCTTTTCCATGCGCGTCTTCAACTGCGAGTGGACTTCTTTCAACGCAGGATTGGTTGCCATCGTGGATGCCATAGTATTGTCTGCCTTTCCGGGTTTCCGAGGTCGAAGACTGCGTTGAAGCGAGCGGCTTCGACCTCGCTATTCTACAAGAGGTTGGGGGTGATTGAGTCGGGCGCGTCTGCCGATACTCCTTGTGAATGCCTGGAGGTTGCGCGGGACAAGGAGAGCGCGCCGTGGCTAGGCCCCAGATCGGGCTGGCGCGCGGCGGCAATCTACACGACGCGATTGACAGGCATATCCCATGGATCGGGACGGATGATCGTGTGAATGTTGAGTTGAATTTCGAGCAGAGTGCGCGGATGGAGCTTCTATCGCTCTACGCTGGCAGGCCGGCGGAGGAGATGCTGCTGGAGGCGGCCACGTTTTTAATGGATTGCGAAGAGGAAGGCCGTGAGCGCTGTCTTCCTGCGCACACACAGAATTTTCTCTCCGACGAGGGGTTGGAGGCGAGGTTTGCGCTCCTGCTGCATCGCTGAGCGCAAGCCGTTGCGCTCCAATATGGCGATTCCCAGGCACCCACACAAAAGCCCAGCGGCGGCAAGACAGTTGGATCGGTCTTGCCGCCGCGAAGGGAGTGGTCGGTTGGAGGATGGATCTAGAAGGAGCAGCTGGGTACGCTGCCGCTCAGGGTGAACCCGCCGGTTGAGACGCCGGAGCCGCTTGGCAGCCAGCCGTTTACGTTGTCCAGATCGACGATTGCGTCCTGGTCGCTGGACTGAGAGTTGTTGTCCAGTTGGATGTTGGCGACATACGCGTTGATTTTGTAGCTCGAGTTGTATCCGCGTACCCTGGAGTAGGCTCCCGATACCGACGACGTGGCGTAGACCCCGTTGATGACGATGTCCGAGAAGACCGGAATGCCCTTGTTGCCGGAGCAACTGCCGTACTCCGTGTCGAGGATGATGAGGTGTTTGGCCTGTTTCATGCAGATGTTGCTGTAGGTGACCTGCTTGACGGTTCCGCCGCAGTCGTAGTCGGTCTTTATGTTGATGGCGTTGGCGTCGGTGGACGCAATGCCGTCGCTACCCACTCCATAGACGTAGTTGTTGGTGAACAGTACGTTGGTGACGCCGTACATGGTCTGGCTGCCGATCGAGAGGCCATGCGTGCCGTAGAACTTGCTGTTCTTGACGGTGATGTTGGAGGCCGCGCTGGCGTTGGTCTTGACGGCGATCCCGTCGTCTCCAGCCTGGACGGACGAGTAGTTGACCGTGACATTGGTGATGCTGTCGATGTCAATGCCATCGGCGTTGCTACGGTTTGGCGGGGTGTTGATGACAACGCTCCAGACCGTCGCTCCGTTGCCACTCTGGATGTAGAGGTTGGGGTGCAGCGCCTGAGTCAAGGTGATGTCGTAGATGATGAAGTTGGTGATGCTCTTGGCCTGTACGAGGCGCGCCGATCCGCTGAGCAGGTCGCCGCGGCCATCAATGGTTCCCGGGCCGCCGACAAACGCGTTCGTTCCCTCGACCAAAACCAACTGCGATGTTCCTTCGTAGCTGTTGCTGCCGAAGAGGGTGAGGCCGGAACTGACGACCAGGCCTTCGCCGTTCACCGTGATATCGCCAGTGAAGAAGGCGTTCTTGGATCCCGAGACGGCAAGAACGACACTCTTGCCGGTTCCAGCGCAGGAGTTGAGCGCCGACTGGACGCGGCTGGTGTCGTCGGAGCTTGGCGGCGAGGAGCGCTGCGAAGTGGTGAACTGCGCGGTGAGTGTCTGACAGACGGCGGGGAACGACGGCTGGCCGGGGTTGCGCGAGTCGCCAGTGGCGAGGGTCTGTGCGATTGCTGTGGTGGCGAGGGTCGAGAACATTGCAAGAGCGACCATCCCGGTTATGAAGGTTGCGGTACGTCCAGATTTCATAGAGTTCCTCATCAGCTAATAGATGTTGGCGACAGAAGGCCCGGGGGGGTATTCCGTCGGGAGTGAAGGTTGTGGGAGAGCTTATCGCGATGCATTGCGGAAGAGTTCAACGCAACGCGATATTCCATTGCTGAGTGGTCTTCTTTCGCTGCCAATTTTGTTCTCTGATTGGTCAGACCAGAAACGCTACTCTGTTGGTTATAAAGTAGTCAATAGAAAATTAATCTATTATAAATATCTGATTTTATAGAGAATAAGTTTTATTAGGGGAATCAATGGTTAGTCCATTCTGCGGCTGATCGGGTCGATGGATAACCGGACTTCGCAGTTGCGCAACGGTTGGACGGACGACCTGGAGGGGTTTGCTGTCGTTGCGTCGTTGCCGCCGTGGGAGAGACTCTTCTGCTCGGCCTCTCGCGACTGGAAGCGGCGACGTTGTATCTCCCTGGTATGAGATTGGGACCGGCGACGAATTATGTGCTGGAGGGAAACCGATGCAGAGGATTCCGGGCGCGGCGAAATGCCGAGTGCCGCGAAGGGACTGGGTGGCAATGGTGGATGGGGCGCTGGGCGGCAGACGCGGCGCGATAGATGAATGGATCTTTGCGGCAGGATCTCTGCGGCAAGGGAGTCGATTTCGCTGAGCAATGAAAGGACGATTGTGTCGTCTGTGTCGAGGCGGCGGGGTTCGATTGCGAGGGCGATGTTGACGAGGAAGGCATTGGACTCGCGTGGAGGGGCATCGCTCCCATATAATCTAACTTTCCCCACGGCAACTGGCGGGGCGTTATTTTGCAGCGAATGAGGGTGTGCGTATCTTTACCGTAAAGCGAGTGAGCGGAAGTTTCCTGAGCATCAAGCTAACGTCTGTGCGTACGCGCTCTTGCCGCTCCCGCATTGCTGGCGCCATGGTGACGGCCGGAGTGCTGGCTGCAATGGCATTTGTCCCCGCGCAGGCGGTGCGGGCGCAGCAGGCCGCGGGAGCGGTTGGCGAGACGGCGGCGGACACGGCCAGTGGGCAGCAGATTCTCTGCCAACCAGAGGTGATTGGGAACCGTCGGATTCCGAAGGACTCGGTTCTGGCGCGGATTTCGAGCCACCAGGGCGATCTGTACGATGCGGCGACGGTGGAGCAGGACTTCAACTCGATCTGGAACACGGGCTACTTCGAGAATGTTCGGATCGAGCGGGTGGACACGCCGTCGTGCGTGCAGTTGGTGGTCTATGTACTGGAGAAGCCGACGATCCGCGAGATCAACTACAAAGGACTGAATGCGGTCACGCAGTCGGACGTGCAGGACGCGTACAAGAAGTCGAAGGTCGGGTTGACGGTGGAGAGCCAGTACGACGCGACCCGGGTCAAACGGGCCGAGGCGGTGTTGAAGGACCTGCTGGCGGCGCACGGACACCAGTTTGCAACCATTAAGACAGAGGTGAAGACGATCCCTCCGGCATCGGTGTCGATCACGTTCGACATCAAGGAAGGGCCGACCGTAAAGGTGGGCAAGATCGCATTCGACGGCAACTACAATCTGAGCGACCGCACGCTGCGCAATGCGATGGTGAACCTGAGACCGATCGGGATTCCGCACTCGATCTTTCTGGAGAACCTGTTGGCGCGCACCTTCGACGCGAGCAAGCTGGACGAGGACACGGAGCGGGTGCGTCAGGCCTATCAGGACCGCGGCTACTTCAAGGCGGAGACCAGCGATGCGCAGACCCATGTACGCGATGCTGGCGGTCTGAACTGGTTTACGCTGCGTCCCTCGACCGGCAAGCGGATCGACATTCTGATGCCGGTGGACGAGGGCGCGCGCTACCGGCTGGGCGGCATCACGTTTACGGGCAACAAGATGTTCACCAATACCAGGGCGCTGCGGGCACAGTTTGCGCTGAAGGACGGGGAGTGGTTCGACTCGAAGCTGTTCATGGATGGGATCAAGCAACTGCGCAAGGCGTATGGCAGCCAGGGCTATATCAACATGGTTCCCGACCCGCAGCCGCGCATCGATGAGGCGAAGAAGCTGGTCTACCTGGACATCAATATCGACGAGGGCAAGCAGTTCTATGTCTCGCGCATCGAGTTCACGGGCAACACGATCACGCGCGACAAGGTGATCCGGCGCGAACTTCTGCTGGAAGAGGGCCAGGTGTACAGCAGCGAGCGCTGGGACATGTCGGTGCTGCGCCTGAACCAGTTGGGTTACTTCGAGACGTTGAAGGTGGAAGACGATACCGAGACGCGGCAGAATGCCGACGATGGGACGGTCGATCTGCTGCTGAAGCTGAAGGAAAAAGGCAAGAACTCGATCGGCTTGAACGGCGGCATCAGCGGACTTTCCGGGACGTTCCTGGGGCTTAACTACGAGACCAACAACTTTCTGGGGTTGGGCGAGACGCTCTCTGTGATGGCGAACATCGGCGATCTGTCGCGCAACCTGAATTTTTCGTTCAATGAACCGTATCTGCGCAACAAGCCGATCTCGGTAGGCTTTCAGGTGTTCACGCAGAAGACGGATTACAACCCAGCCAAGGCCTACTCGGTTACGAACAGCACGAGTGCGAATGTTACCGCCTCGGAGCAGTCTCAGCTGACCAACTACAACACGTCGACGACCGGGTTCACGGCCTCGATGAGTGAGCCGCTGAAGCACCTGTGGGTTGGCCGGGGCGTATCGCGGGTCGGCGTGACGTACTCCCTGTCGCGCTCGTCGGTGACGACGTTCAACGACAATACGCGCAACGTCTTCCAGTCGTTGGCGTTTCGCGCGGGAGGCATTGAGGGACAGAACCAACTGAATGGCATCATCACCTCGACGATTGCGCCGAGCTTCAGTTATTCCAGCCTGGACCGCGGGATTGGGCCGCATTCGGGCCGCGACTTCAATCTGTCGGTGCAGGTAGCGGGCGCGGGTGGCAACGTAAAGTACATCTCGCCGGTGGCGAGCTTCCGGCAGTACTACCCGATGAAGGGTCTGAAGATCAACCGGGAGGGGCACAACGTTCTTGGCTTCCGGCTGCAACTGGCGCATGTATCGGGCTTCGGCGGCGAGGTTGCGCCACCGACCAACCGAATCTACGGTGGGGGCGAGTCGGATGTGCGCGGCTTCGACATTCGCGCTAGTTCGCCGTACACGTTCGTTCCGACGAAGGTGCAGTTCAATCTGACCGATCCGGATGGGACGCTGGTGCCGCGCGACCCGACCAACCCAAGTCTGGGCAACGTCCAGATTCCGCTCCCGATCTACCGGTTGGTCTCGGTGGGCGGCGATACGCAACTGACGGCGAACCTACAGTACATGATCCCGATCGTCAGTACGGTGAGCATCAACTTCTTCACCGACCTTGGACTGACGGGCAACCTACAGCCAGGGCAACTGCTGCAGAGCGTTTCGGGCGCGTCGGTGCTCTCCAGTCCGCTGTACGGCTGCCCAACGTTTGTCAACGGCGCCTGTTTCGGCGGCAAGTCGGTGCCTGCGTTCTCTCCGTTACAGCTTACGACCATGCCGGGCACGAACTTTGTCCCTCGCATGTCGGTTGGCCCGGAACTGCAGGTGATTCTGCCGATCGTGAACGCGCCGTTCCGGCTGTATTACGCATACAATCCGATGCGGCTCTTCAAAATCCTTCCCCAGCAACTGGCGGTGGACAACCCGACGTTCCGCAGCATGTTCCCGGACTCGGGAGCAGGACAGTTCAGCTATCAGCAGGCGCTTGCGCTCTACGGGCCTGCCTACGAACTGCGCGAGCCGCGAAAGACCTTGCGGCTGACCGTGAGTACGACGTTCTAAGCGCTGGGAAGAGCGGCGCGGGGAAGAGGGAGACCGAATCCGCATCGCTCAGCCCACCACTGACGTCCAATCGGCGAGGGATGTAGCCACCCGGAAGAATGATCTTCGTATGAAGCGCCTTTTCGCCACCGCCACGCTACTTCTTGCCTCCGCGCTCCTTGTCGCGCCGCGTCTTGCCGCGCAGGCCTCGGACCTGCCCAGCGCGGCGCCTCCCGCGGTCGCTGGGCAAAGCGATACGCAACGCGGTCGCCTCCTCCTCGACCAGATGATCGCCGCGCTGGGCGGCCAGGCCTGGCTCGACCGCACCACCATTCAGTTCGATGGCCGCACCTCCGCCTTCTTTCACGGCGAACCCAACCCCTTCGTCGCGGAGTTCCACGAGCAGCGGCGTCTTCCAGCGTCTGGCCTTCCCGAGGCCGAGCGCGTCGGATTCTTCACCGCGCGCAGCATGGTCCTGCCGGGAAAGGTGATCGACGTCGTGCAGATCTGGTCGGACGGTCGCGGCACCGAGATCACCTACAAGGGCCAGACCGCGCTGCCCAAGGAGCAGGTCGAGGACCACTACCGCCGCCAGGCGCACTCCATCGGGCAGGTTGTCCGCACCTGGATTCACGCGCCCGGAGTGATGATCGTCGCCGAGGGGTCCACCCTGGTCGAGCGCCATCGGGCCGACCAGGTCACAATCCTCAGCGCAGACAACGACGCCGTCACTCTGGACCTGGACGCCGTCACGCATCTGCCCCTCCGCAGCACCTTCCGATGGCGCAACTCGCAGTTCAACGACTCCGACGAGGACGCCGAGGAGTACGACGACTACCACCCCATCCAGGGCCTGCCGACGCCGATGACCATCACCCGCTACCACAACGGAGAGATGGTCAGTCAGCGCTACCTCACCCGGATCGTCTACAACCAGCCGCTCGACGCATCGCTCTTCGACCCCACCCTCGCGCTCAAAAAAAAGTGAGCGTCAAGGAAGAGCGGCGGTTCGCCAGAAGAAGTATCTGAACCGGCGATTCCCTGCCCCTCGGTTCGTGACTCCGTTTGAAATCCACAGTCGTCGCACCCCGATCTCGCTGCCGCGAAGTGCAAGTCTGGATGCTTCGGTTGGATCAGCCGCAGGGACGGTTCGCTCCTGGAGTCGGATGCAGTCGAGTCCCACCCGACCCAAAGTGGCCTTCTCAGTACTTTGGCATCCCTCGCTGCAGCAAAGAATTATGGAGAACCGTACTCATCTGCGCGTATGATTTGGATCGGCGGAGTGTGACTTGAGCGCTGCCGCCCAGACGGCTCGGCTTTCAGGAAGACCGGGTCGTCCTGCTGTCGCCGTTTCCGAGAGGGAGGCTTCCCATGATGAACGCCTTACCAGACCTGATCGCCGTTTGGGCCATCTTGACGGGCTTGTTTCTGGCTTTGCTCGCCTACAACGCCACCATCACGCGGTACGAAGACAATCAAATTTTTCTGGACGACGCCAGCGCCCAGGAACAACAACAGCAGACTGCCATCGTCCGTAAAATAAACAGGATTCTGCCATTCATTCGCGTGCTGGGCACCCTGTCCGGCGTCCTCGCCATCGTCGTTATCGTCGTTTACACCTGGGACTGCTGGCAGAGGCTACAGGGCCAGTAAGGGGCCTGCGAGACCAGTCCCGGTCGCGACCGCCTGCGCGGTTCGGTGGCGATGCTACAAAGCCGAAGGATGCCGTAAGCGCCAAGCAGTCCTTGGCGCTTACGGCCCCCCGATGATTGTTGGAGAACGTGTTCAGAGCCTCCCCTAGCGCACGGGGTGTTCGGAGAGGCGGGGTTGGCGTCCGTCGGTGGCTTTGCGGAAGTAAAGACCGGCGGGACAGTACTCGGAGTCGGTCTTCAGCTTGTGCGCGATGTGCGGCGGGGGCGCGCCGACGATGTGATGACGGTACAGCTTGACCGCGCCAGTGCAGTCCGAGCAGCGAAACTCGGTGTCGTCGTCGATGACGGCTTCCGAGACGCTCTTCAGCTTCCAGAAAGGCTCGTAGCCACCACCGAGCTTGATGCGGCGACGTTTGACCTGGCACTCGTAGATTTTTTCGGATTCAGCAGCCATGGTGCTCCTTTGGGAATGCAGGGAACAGAGAATAGGGAACAGGGAACAGCGATCGAAACGGCACTAGAGTTTGTTCATGATTGCCACGAGCATTTTGCCAATCTCGTGCGACAGACCTTCGGACCGATTGAGCGATTCTCTATCTCCAAAACCTAGTTCTTTCGATATATCGAGTTGCGTTTGTACTTCCATGTTGGATCCGCGAGCCATGCCGAGAAACTGCTTGTATTCTCCTCTTGACCCGCGTCCGTAGCCTTCTGCTATGTTGCTTGCAACTGACACGCCAGCACGGCGGAGTTGGCTGGTCAGGCCGTAAAGTTCGTCCCTCGGAAAGGCGGAGGTCAATTTATAGATCGCGACCGACATTTGCACGGCACGTTGCC
>VFSW01012959.1_pt1 | contig 11602 bp, 11 predicted proteins | sample 5358111 | NCBI WGS metagenome assembly VFSW01 (sample SAMN11554181, study PRJNA540505) | mine drainage metagenome | isolation source: sediment from site ElyBrook_90M | place: USA: Ely Copper Mine, Vershire, VT | collected 2017 | reverse complement strand
TCACCACGATCAATCAGGGCTTTGTGAATGCTGGCAACTGGATCAGCAATGCGTCCGGAGGGAATGTCTTCCAAAACTGGGCGAACGACCTGCAAAATCAATATAACCAAGCGGGAATTCAACAGACATGGGGATTGGTAACTGGTTCGGTTGCTGGACTACTGGATGGGATATTGATCATCGTCGCTTATATTCTTTATCCCGTCGTCATCGTGATCTTCGGATTCTTCTACATCTTTTACGGCAGCATCCTCTATATCTTTGGTCCCCTTGTCATTGCGCTGATGCCGCTTGGGGCGACCAACCGGCTTGCCAAGGCGTATGTCGAAAACATCTTCATCTGGAATGCGTGGCCGATCTTGTACGGTGGCTTCGGTGCTCTGCTGACTGCCGTGCAGATGGGGCAAGTTGGGCAGATGCTCAACCAGAACAACTTTCTCGGAGGATTGGGGAATCTTGAGGGTTCCTTCCTCATCGGTATCGCAAGCATCATCTTTTCCTTAGCAATTGCGATCATTCCTTTCATTGCAAAGCGAATCGTCAGTGGGGACGTCGGCAGTACCGCTGCGGCGATGGTAGGCGCCGCAGTCACCGCTCTTACGGTAGGCGCGGCGGCAGTCGAGGGAGCGGCCGCAGGTGTCGCTTCCGCGGGAAGTGGTGCGACCGCAGGAAGCTCAGCAGGCGGTTCTTCTGTGGGTGCGACCGCGGGCTCAGCTCGAACCGCTGCGAGTGCCACGGGAGCGAATCAGCCCGCACCCCCTCAGCAGGGGCCCCGGTCAGCCGCTGCTTCGGTGAATCAACCAGTGGGTGGCTTCTCGATGTATGGCAGCGAGCCTACTGCGGAAGGTCATGCTGAGCAGATGCGAGGCTTTCTCAGTGAGGCGATAGGAACAGACACCAGTGAAGACCCAATTGTTGGCGTAGGGCAGTCCATTGCCCCGACCTCGGCCTCTACCGGCGGAACTGCCACCAGCAGGGGTGCCAGCCTGAGCGGCAGTGCGAGGCCTACGGCGACGGCCCAACGGGGACCGAGTGTGCATCGCTACAACATTGGCACCTGGGGTACATACCACTTTGCCCGCCTCGCCGCACGGACTGTGGCAGGCGCCGCAAAGGGAGCGTCGGATCGGGAATAGGAGGAAGCGATGAAGAGTAACACGTTGGTGTCGGGGCAGACGGCAACGGCGACGCCGAAGTATTACGAAGTCGACGGGGCGCTCAAGGCAAATGCGAACAGAGCATGGCTGCTTGCATTTCTGACTATTCCCATCGCGCTGCTTGCGATTGGCTTTGCGATCTTTGTACGGCTGCAGCCACCGACGGTCATCCGCATCGGCCCTAACGGCGAAGCCGTAGTAGTGGGCAAATCGGTAAAGGGCGGCGTCAGTGATGCGGCAACGGCAGGCACGGACGAGTTTCTCGATGAGGCCTTCGTCAAGCGCTTCCTTGCGAGCTACTTGAATTATTCGGCCACAGACGTTGATGAACGCTGGGCCGGTGCCCTCAACATGATGACGCGCAACCTTCGCGCCAGCACCATCAAGGCGATGGCTGACGACAATACGCGAGGCAAGATCGATGATGATCAGATCGAGTCGGTATTCCACCTGCGCGAGTTGGACGCAGTTGCAGGGGAGCCGCTCACGTATCTGGTGTACGGCGTAAAGGACGTGCACCATCTTTCAAAAGGAACCGAAACGACTGATCACTTCGTCAACCAGTACCGCGTGCGTCTTATCGCCGACCGCAGGTCCGACACCAACCCCGACGGGCTTTGGATTGCGGAGTATAGCGAACGTCCCATCGACGGCGAACGTCGAGACCGCATCCTTTCTTCGCCAGACACCCTTATAGGCGGTGATGAAGCCGGAACGAAAGGAGACCAGTGATGGACACTGCAGCAAGCACCATGGAGATGCAGCCGAACGCTGGATCGGCTGGCGAGCCAAAGCGGGGCCGCAAAGCTCGCCAACAAACGGAAGAGGTGGTTCGATACTTCCTCGCCAAGGATGGATCGACGGTCGCGAAACCCGAGCTCGGACTGGAGGTTCCCAGCGAGGGCGATGCGCTCATCAAAGCATTTCAGTCGAAGGACGGGATCATCTATACCGTTCTCGCCTACAAAGCGGAGGCGGAGATTCAGGGAGGATCTCCAACATTAGTGAAGCGGGCCCTGCGCAAGTAGAGGCCACAAGGTCAGCACGGATTCAAAGAGGAAACATACCTGAAAAACGGTCCCTGTAGGCCTCCTTTGACGCCTTATCGCTTTGCGATGAGGAATTCCGCTGACCCGGTTTGCACTCTCGAACCTGGCTCGGTCTACACCCACCCCTAACCCGGGCGGCCAGGTGAAGAGATAAAGAAACCGGCGATCAGCAGGTCTCTTGTCACTTCGTTGGAAGCGCCAGACAAGTGAGGAGAATATGACAGCGAACAGGACACAGAACACGGACCTCGATCAGCGACTCATTCTTGAGTTGCAGATCGCCGCGTCAGGAGAAGTGACCCGTAAGCAAAGTAAACTGGGCCGAAAAGATACGCTCGAAGGAAAGCTTCTCGCGCAGATCTATCCAGGCATCCAGGTAGCGCGTGTCAGTGTGCCGCATGAGTTGACGCCGTATGAGCAGTCTGTGGTCGAAAACCGCATGGCGAAGCTCAACTATGGTGGGGTCGAGTACAAGCTTGCGGGTGCGAGTGGTTCGGCGAAGGATGGCAAGTTTTACTTCGTCGATCAGGCGCATGCGAAGCAGATTGCTGAGCGCTTTCAGCATTGGCCCGAGGCAGCGATCGTGTATTTCGCGATCCTCGTCTCCGACTGCAAGTTGATGGTGGAGGAACCCAATCTACATATCGTTGTTGTCCAGGACCACGTCCTTGGCACGAACGATTGTCGCGGTTGGGTGCGGGAATCTCTCTATCGGAAGCTCAAGATCGGCGCCAACCGCTTTTGCCAGTTTCGATTGGCATTCGACACGCGCGAACCGAAGCAGGCCAAAGGCGCATTGAAGGCAATGAGCGATCGCGTAGCTGACAAGCTCGGGGTTGATGTCATTCTGCCGGAGAGCTCCTGCAAACCATCTTTAAAAGGCGGCGTTCGCTTCCTTCCAGAGTTGGGCACATCGGGCAGGATGTATTCAGGTCCAGCGATTCTCGGGATCAAGGAACTGTCTCGCGTCTCGGAGTTTGGATCGAGCTACACCCTGGTCGAACATGCTTCGGAAGAGGCTCTTCAATTTGAGGTCATGCTTCGAGGAATCGAACGGATCCGCAAGGTGAGGAAAGCCTGGGATGAAGGCGACTATGAATCGTTGTTCGAGGTGATCGGCAAATCTGAGATTGCGACGATCGACGAGGATGTCAGCTTCGACCCTGACTCATTGGAACAGGGAAGCAATCCTGTTTCAGAAGGATGGGAACCGGCAGAGGCGGTGCTTCTGGCGGACCGTAGCGGAACCAGCATCAAGTTTCCCTATGTTGCGAATCAGCTCAACCGTAAGTTGGCGCGTTGGGCATTTCGTACTTGCACTGGTGGTGATTTCAGGCTGCCCTCCTTCGCTCTTGCGGATGATGGCATCCTGATCGAGCATCGAGGGAAAATCCTCTCCGCCTCGGATTGGATACCCGAAGATACTTCCATCACCTCGTTGACGGCGGAGAAAGGCCTTTGCATTCGGTATCCCATACGAATGCAGGAGGACTTGCTTCCGGTCCGCCATCTCAACAACGACGAGCTTGTCCCGGCGCTCAAACAAGCGTTGGGCATACCCGACCTTGACGACTCGTTGATTGCATACATTCTTGAGCGTCAGCTTCGCATGGAGGGGACCTACATCCTTCATTCGGAGACGGCGAAGAAGAATGGTGGCGACTTCGATTTCGACACCATCTGCGTGATGCCATCGGACCAATTCCCGAAGTTCATTGCGGGAAGGGTCGCCTATGGAGAGCAGTTTCAACAGGAAAAGACGAAGCATGAAAAAGCGAAGTCTCCCTGGTGGAATGTGTACCTGGTTGCAATGAAGGCACGGGGGAACCGTATCGGGTCTATCACCGATCTGAAGACTTCTTGCCTTGCAGCGGGACGGCCAGATCTGGCCTACAAACTCGTTGAGCAACTCCAAAACGCACTCGACTCTCTGAAGCACAAGGTCGAGATTAAGGAATCTGTCGTCAGCGACATTCGGAAAGAGGTAGCGCCGGCACCTTGGCTTCGTTACAAACGCGAGCGCAGGATCTCGGATCTGCCGGCCTATCTGGAGGTCGCCGATACAGACAAGGTTGGAAGGCTCTATAACGTCCTCCGCAAGGAGTTGGGTTTTCTACCCAGAGAGCTCGACGGCAGCTTCGCAGAGAAGATGGCCATCGAGGACTTCCGCGGACTCTTCTCTGGCCAAGAGGTCAAGAAGGAGATGTTCGAGGAGTGCCAACTCGTCAATTCGATCTATGCGGATATAGCTAGCCGGATTGTCCAGCGCGAGGAGGAGTTGAAGCTTCAATACAAGAACGCTCAGGCGCAATGGGAAGCTGTTCGCAAGAGCGAGGACAAAGAACAGAAAAGGTCTGCGGTGCTTGCGCGAAACAAGGCGCAGGCGGCCCTCTGGGAGCATGAACAGGACGCAAAGGATCAGTTCAGTTCCTTGCACCTGTTCATTCACTATTGGGCGCAAGGCAAGGAAGAGAACCGGCGGGCATGGGCGCAGGCGATGAATACCGTCGTTACTGGAGGCACAGGTTCCGGCGCCGTTCTCTTCCAATCGTTCCCACAAGAGGTTGTCGATACCTTTGCGGAGGTAACCGGCGGCCAGCGGGTTCGAGTGCGCCTTCCGAAGACCATCAATGGCTACGTCTGGTTCGACAGCGAACAACGTGCCTGGCTCGTTGAGCGCATCGTCAATTCAGAAGGCCCTGATGGTGAGAAGAAGGTCTTTCTCTTTCAGTACACGGGAAAGCGCACGCTGATCTTCGAAAACACGAGTGGTCCGGCAGTACTGGAACACTCCTAACCGGTAAAGGAGAAGCTATAGCCCCTGGCTTGGCTTCTCCTTTCCATTTTGTAGAAACGCGCCGAAGGAGGCCGTTATGAAGGCGTTCATCATTATCCCTTTTGTCCTTGCCCTCGCGATTACAGCTGCCGGCGCGCAGACGACCAGCCAAAGCCAGATTCGTCACATTGAAACCTCTCTCAACCATCTCACGGTCCTCGAATTCGGCGAACCCGTAACGACTCTCGCTGTGGGCGATCTCGACAGCTTCAAGGTGGAACATCACGATGACAAGGTATTCGTGATGCCCCTCCGTGAAAAAGTGGCGACGAACCTGTTCGTATGGACGGCGTCGCGGCAACTCAGTTATGAACTGGATCCCGCCGGCCAACTTGCGACGATGGATGTCGTGGTCCGTAATGACCCTTCGGCCGATCCGCACGTCGCCACACGAGCCTCTGCCGGGGCCACAGATGAGGAGATTCGGAAGATAGCATCTCTGGTGTTGGCGCAAACCATGATGGGTGTGCAGGACATTGCGCGTGACCCAGGGAAGCCAGCTTCTGATCGAGTGCAGGTCGAGCTCGAGCAGGTCTATCGCTCGAACGACCAACTTTACATCCGCTATTCGGTCACCAATCTGACCAAGGCACCGTTCAGGCTGACAACCCCAGATGTATCGGCGCCTCTTCCGACACAAAAACCCATCTCTCTACTCGGACTGCGCAATCATCAAATCACGCCACAAACGTTCGCGGCCTTCAAGGCGAAGCCGGGCTCGGGCCGTGCCGTCGTGCAGGCAGAGTCCGCAGACCGTGATCTCGCTCCGGGCCAGAAGACCACCGGAGTCGTCAGCATTGGGAGTCCTCAAGGCAATCCGCCGTCGCTTTATCAACTGAACTTCGGAGCCGACCAGGGCCGGCCGCTCACGGTCGAGGCCGTCCTTTAATCATGGATGCGCAGGGCCATGTCTCGCCTCAAGAAGTGCGCTTTGCGCTTAGGTCGATCTACGGCAATGACCCGGAATCGAACCTTGAGAAGGCGCTTCTTCGGTCACTGGCGGATGACCTCAAGCCGGTCGATGAGAAGGGCCGCTGGAAGCCGAGCCCTCTCTTGATTCTCGTGTTGATCCTCGCGTGCGCTTTCGCCGCCGTATTTTTCTACTTCACACTCGGAGGGCCGCGGTGAGTCCAACCTACGATCCGCCACGCCGGTATCAGACCGGCCCAGAAGACCTTGTCGGCATTCTAGTGCTATTCGGCTGCGCGGTGGCTGCGTTTTGCTGGTACGTTGCGATTTCGCGACTGCATCTTCGCAACGGCCAGTGTCTCGAGATCTTTATGAACTGCGCCATTCTTTTTTTCGGGGGAGGATTTCTCATCGCTCAACTTGTCGGTAGGCGTAAGAAGAGGGAAGAGAACTGGCCGCACCCGCCGGTCTTTGTCACTGGAACAAAGGATGCTTCCACTGCACAGGACGCCAACCAGAACGCGTCGACTCTGCTCGGGTATAACGTGCACGAAGAGCCCTGGCTTTGGCCTGACGTTGTGAGGATGAAGCACGGCGTGATCGTGGGCGGTACCGGCGCAGGCAAATCGACGTTCCTTGAGAACATCATCGCGCAGGACCTGAAACGCCGCTTTGGCAGTCGAAAAATGCCGATGGTTATTTTCGATGGCAAGGGGGAGCGTGAGTTTCTGGATCGTCTGTTGCCGCATATCGAGGCGGCCGGCCGCCTGCAGGATCTGCGCGTGCTCGATCCAACCCATCCCACTGAGTCCGCGCGCTACAACCCCTTCTATGCGCTCGATGACGCATACCAGGAGCACGTCAACTTCATCTTTCGATCATTCGGGCTGCGCGAAGACTTCTTCAAAGGGCATCAGGAGGCCTATCTCTCCGACCTGGTTCGCATCCTGCAGTACACCGGCAAGCTCTTTAATGTCTACGATGTGCTCGTGATGGCGCTCGATGAGAACGTACTTCAGGAACAGATTGAGATCGCAAAAACGCGCCTCTCCACCTTATCGGGTGTCTCCATGCAGAGACGGTTGAACTTTGAGATGTCGGTGCGGATGCTGCAACGGTCTTTCTCCGATCGGGAGCGAGTCGAAAAGATTCAGGGGCTTCTTAACGAGCTGTTGAGCTTCCTTGAGGATGAATTGTCGATCGTGACCGGCTCCTATCAGGACCTACTCACGCTCGACGACGTATTCGAACAAGACTTGATCCTGTTTGTGTCCCTCAATACCAACCGTAATCAACGTGCTGTGGAGGCGCTCGGAAAGATACTGCTCCAGAACATTCAACTGATGGTCGGCAAGCGTTATGCGCAATCAGCCAGTGACCGGGACGCGGACGAACCGATGCTGTCCGTCATCCTCGATGAGTTTGCTCCCTTTGCCTACCCGGGATTTACCCAAGTGTTGCAGACAGCACGCGGCGCCAGGGTCTCGTTCCTCTTTTCGTTTCAGAGCCTGCCGCAGTTGCAAAGGGTGAGTCAGGCGTTCTCGGATGAGGTTTCGTCCGCCCCCGGCACAAAGATGATCATGAATGTTTCAGAAGAGAACACGGCGCAGTGGTTTCTGAAGGCGTCGGCCAAGGTTGCGACAAAGCGGCGAAATCTGTCGGTGCGGAGAACGGGCATCTTCTCGGCCAAGTACATCGAGACCGGGACTGGCAGCGAGAGTGAAATGAAGGAGACGCGGGCCCGCGAAGAGCACATCAAGAACCTGCCGGTGGGGCAAATGGAAATATTGATGGTCGACAGCCGTGAGGGCACACGCCACTCCCATCTGCATGTTCGCCGCACTCCGAGCTTCCGGCTGGAGGGTCTTTCCCCGCGTCTCTATCCGAAGATGCACAGCTATCTCGACCCGGAGATTGGGGTCAATCTACGCTTCAAAGAAGCGGAGAACCGTAAGAAGCGGCGTAGGAGAACAGCGGGCGTTTCACTCGACACCCCGCCGGGAGAGTGAGCATGCGTGGGTTATCGACTACCCGATCTCTACTGATTGTCTCCCTCCTGAGTGTCTCCGCAGTGGCATCGTGGGGTCAGGTTCAGAACCAACCGAACACCAGTCCCGTCCCATCGACGAAGCGACAACCGGGTTTCTTCGAATATGTACTGGGCAAAGTCAACCCGAACGGGAACGACTATGGAGCCTCCATGCAAACAGGACGCGACAGGCTAGTAGAGAACACGATTGATGACCTGTACTTCTGGTCAAACGTCGTGACGCTCCTGCTTCTGACCGGAGCGGCCGCCGTTGTCTTGCTGCAATGGCGTTCAGTCGACAAGAAAGAAGTCATCGCTGCTTCCCTGATTGCGGAACTATGGAACGGCCGTGTCAGCGACCGAATCGAAATCGACCGTCGCACAGAGCAGTTCAACCGGCTTGTCGAGACCCATAACGCCGACGTGGAGAGAGCATTGATGCTCAAATCCCAACCCTCCGAAGCGGATAAAGAGAGCAATGGGAGCTTGAGCAGAAACGTTCGTAAGGTGACCGAAAAGGGCGCTGCCGCGGGGTCGAATGGAGCTTCGGTGCAACTCCGGCTCAATATGGATAAGCCTTCGGACGTGCGAAGCGGTGAACCAACAGATCTCCAACAGAGCAATCTATTGCTCCAGCGGCGTGTTGAAGCGCTGCAGAACAGCGAACAGAATCTGAAACAGCGCCTCAACCAGACCACGGGCTTGCTCGATCAGGAGCGCCGGCGCAACGCGACGCTCAAGGGCGCATAGAAAGGGCCAAATGAACGACAAGACTCCATCGGACTTCCACGATCACGACCAATGGCTTTCCTATGTGCGCGACAATCTTCCCGTCACGAGACAGGCCTATGCACTCGCCTGCGGCCGCACCGAGCTGTTCAGGAGCTTTTATGAGGTCCGCAAGCAGACATTTCCAATCGAGTTCACGGAGGAATTACGGCGAATCCGCGAGCTCGGCGAGCCTGAGCGCACCGACAATCTCGAACTCCTGAACCGGCGGATATTCGCTAGTCTCATGGCATTTCTCAGCCATGAGGCGCAGCCTATGTCAGTTGAGGCCGATGAAAGTATCCCTGAATCTTCGCGGGATGAAATTCAGAGGCTGCTGGATCATCTGGCGGAGAAGAACCCCTATTTCGCGCTCTGGACCGCTCACAAGCAAGGCATCGAAGGAAATTTCGACGCACAGCGCTGGGAGGACCATCTCAGCCGGGAACTCGGGACCGAGAGCGAGAGGGACATTGCCTTCACCCGTGCGATGGTAGAGCTCGACAAACTTCTGCTCTATTTCCGCGATCGAAACCTGCCATTGCCAGAGTATTTCTTCGGACGGTGCTGGTTCCTACATTACCTTCGCGGACCGGAGCGCATGCTCCAGACCCGTGCGCTCCTGAACACTCTCACAGCGGAGATCGAGGCATGCGCGTCCGCATAATCAACTTCGGGACGAACTGGTGGGCGATGCATTCCGGTGAGATTAGCGATCCTTTGTGCTTCGTGCGGAAGGCGGCCTACTTCAATGCAACTGCCCTCAAGTCAGGAAGACGCCTTCACTACCGCGCCATTTTCCGTGGCCAGGTGCGCTTCAACTCGAAAAGTGGGTTCAATCCGGAGTTCCGCTCCCGCGCCATAGGGAAGACTTTTGTGTCCCCCGGGCCGAAGCAATTCGAGGGAAGAGTCCATCTCCTATTTGAAAGGAACGTGACCACAGCACAACCGGACGCTTATCTCGTCACTCTGAATTCGGCTGAACATGGCTTAATTCGCTTCGACAAGCCGGGTTGGAGGTCGTCCGGTGTGCAGCCGATCTCCATCAGTTTGCGGGGTCCAAGATATGAGGCGATGCTGCTGATGGGTGCAGCAGATTGGGTGTGGAGTGAGCTGGGGAGATGGACGGTAGACGGGGCCGGGAACCGTCTTTCACTTGCCGATTGCGGGGAGGAGGTCTCTCGGTGAGGTATTTCAAAGGATATGTCTCAATCTCGGACGAGCGGGATGTACCGGTGCTGCTGCATATTCGAAATGCCCGAGCCATTTCATTTCGTCAATTGTGTGACCTCCTGTTGCTCGAGGGAGTCGAGAAGTTGGGCAGGGTGATTAACTGGCGCGCGTCCCGGCTTGAGAGACACGGACTTATTCAGCGATTTGAGCAGGACCGCTTTCGGGGGCAACCGGTCTTCGCCATCACCCCGCTAGGGCTACGAGTGCTCGAATCGAGGGGCCATTATCTGCTCTCCCTGCCATCCACAACCGACCGGATTATCCACCCGACTCAGATCCCTCACGCCATGGAGTTGGTCAATATTCGGTTGGCGTTGGCGAAACATGGCATCCTTCGATCCTGGCTGGGCGAGCTCGAAATAACATCTCGCAACTTGGTACTCGAGAGCGGGACTGCCAAAGATTACGATGCGGTTGCCGAGATTCTGGTGGAGGGTGAGCCGCAAACCTTCGCGATCGAGTACGAGCGAACTGCCAAGGCGTCTGTCCGATACCAGGAGATTCGGGAGATGCTTGGCCGCGACCAGACGGTCGATGTCGTTCTCTATCTCACTTCGGACCGCAATGTTCTGTACCTGCTTGCGCTCGAAATGCAGGGCGTAGCGAAACGAATTGGTCTCGCTCTCAGCGAATCCTTTCGTCGAGACCTGTTGGATGCGAACACTCTGCTCGCCGCTGGAAGCTCTGAAGTCGTCCCATTTCGGGCCCTCTTTGTACCCTCACTTCCCGTCTGAATTCGTCAGCGTCTGTTTTCCCAATCGTGTTCCCAGCGCCGGAGCGCGTGCGCGTTTTGACGTCCCATTGCCGTGACATTCCATCCCATTGAGCAAAAATGGTCGCGTGTAAGCTCCGCGTGTTCAGGTACTTGCAATCTGACTATCCCCTTGTACACGCCTCCGATTTCTGAGGGGCGGATAGATGAGCGTGAAGGTGCGAGTAAGGTGCCGAACGTTGAACGAAGGAGCCTAAAGATGACGAAGGATATCCGAGCAGAACAATCAAATCCGCGGGCCCGATTGTCGCCGCTTACCTTGAACCGTGCGCTCTCAACTCGGCAGAGAACCGTATTTAGCTGGCTCCCAACCTTCGATAAGACGCTTCTCGAGGTTCTCGTATGGCATTGGTTGAACACCATCCGGCTCCATCCGGTGTATGTGCCGGAGTACCACAAGGATGAAACCACAGCAGGATATCTGAGACGGTTTTCCTGGCGGGTTTGCATCTTCACGACGGATGCTGATCTTCGAACGATCCATCTTCACGACCGGCTGGCGTTCGATATGATCTCCGCCTTCGAGCGCAAAATGAACTTCACCATGCGCCAAGGCGCCCGCTTGGTGCAGATTGTGGAAGCACATTCCTCAACGCGCCACGAAGACGCGCGGCAGTAGAGCTTCTGTTTCTGACAGGTAACTGTTGGCTTCAACTGGGCCGATCTGCCTCCTCGCTTACTCGACTGCTCCAGTTCGTTAGGCTCAGCTTTCCCATCGGAGGGTGCGCCGCACTGTTCGACCCCCGCAGATAACTTCTGCGGGGATTGAACAGAACGAACCTGTTGGACTCCGATTCCGGGGGGGGGGGGGGGGGGGGGGGGGGGGGGGGGGGGGGGGGGGGGGGGGGG
>VFSW01012958.1_pt1 | contig 11603 bp, 6 predicted proteins | sample 5358111 | NCBI WGS metagenome assembly VFSW01 (sample SAMN11554181, study PRJNA540505) | mine drainage metagenome | isolation source: sediment from site ElyBrook_90M | place: USA: Ely Copper Mine, Vershire, VT | collected 2017 | reverse complement strand
GCCCTACAATGCGCGCCTGCCCTCAACGTTCCCACGGGTGACATGAAGCGCGCATTGATCACGGGCGTGACCGGTCAGGACGGCGCCTATCTGGCCGAGCTACTGCTGGACAAGGGCTACGAGGTGCACGGCATCAAGCGCCGCGCCTCCTCGTTCAACACCGACCGCATCGATCATCTCTACCAGGACCCGCACGAGCGCGGCGTGCGGCTGCATCTGCACTACGGCGACCTGACCGATGCGACCAATCTGATCCGCATCATCCAGCAGGTGCAGCCGGACGAGATCTACAATCTGGCGGCGCAGAGCCACGTCGCGGTGTCGTTCGAGACCCCGGAGTACACCGCCAACTCCGATGCGCTGGGGACGCTGCGGGTGCTCGAGGCGATCCGGATTCTCGGCCTGGGCGCCAAGACGCGCTTCTACCAGGCGTCCACTTCGGAAATGTTCGGCAAGGTCTGCGAGACGCCGCAGCGCGAGACCACGCCGTTCTATCCGCGCTCGCCGTACGGCGTGGCGAAGGTGTACGCCTACTGGATCACGGTCAATTACCGTGAGGCGTACGGCCTGTACGCCTGCAACGGCATCCTCTTCAATCACGAATCTCCGGTCCGCGGCGAGACATTTGTCACGCGCAAGATCACCCGCGGCCTGGCGCGCGTGCACGAGGGACTCGAGCAGTGCCTGTACCTGGGCAATCTGGACTCGCGGCGCGACTGGGGGCATGCGCGCGATTTCGTGCGCGCGCAGTGGCTGATGCTGCAACAGGAGCAGCCGGAGGACTACGTCATCGCGACCGGTGAGCAGCATTCGGTGCGCGAGTTCTGCGAGCGCGCCGCGGCGCTGCTGGACATGCGCCTGGAATGGCACGGACGCGGCGTCGATGAGCACGGTGTCGAGGCCGGCAGCGGCCGCACCATCGTGCGGGTCGATCCGCACTATTTCCGTCCGAGCGAGGTGGATACGCTGCTCGGCGACGCCAGCAAGGCGCGCCAGCGGCTCGGCTGGCAGCCTGAGATCGGCTTCGACGCCCTGGTCGGCGAGATGATCGCGCAGGACCTCGAGCTCGCGCGCCGTGACGCCCTGATGGCGCGCGAGGGCTTCAAGACCTACAAGTACCGGGAATAGTGCCCGCATCGTGGACGACTCACCGACTCTGGTTGCGGGCCATCAGGGCCTGGTAGGCGCGGCGATCGTGCGCCGTCTGCTGGCCGGCGGGGCCAGGCGCCTGCTGCTGCGTACGCGGCGCGAGCTGGATCGGCGCCGGCAGGCCGACGGCGAGCGCGGGGTCGCCGAGCACCGGCCGCACTACGTGGTCCTGGCGGCTGCCAGGGTCGGCGGCATCGAGGCCAACCGCAGCCAGCCGGCGCAGTTCCTGTGCGATAACCTGCAGATCCAGACCAACGTGATCGACGCGGCCTACCGCCACGGTACGCGCAAGCTGCTGTTCCTCGGTTCGAGCTGCATCTATCCGCGGCTGGCGCCGCAGCCGCTCACCGAGGACTGCCTGCTCACCGGGCCGCTCGAGCCGACCAACCAATGGTATGCGATCGCCAAGATCGCGGGCTTGAAGATGTGCCAGGCCTACCGGCGCGAGTTCGGTTTCGACGCCATCTGCGGCATGCCGACCAATCTGTACGGGCCGGGCGACAACTTCAGTCTCACCGGCTCGCATGTGCTGCCGGCGTTGATCCGCAAGTGCCACGAAGCGAAGCTGCAGCACGCCGAGGCGGTGGAGGTATGGGGCACCGGCACGCCGCGGCGGGAATTCCTGCACGTGGATGATCTGGCCGACGCCTGCGTTTACCTGATGCAACACTACAGCGACGAGGCGCCGATCAACGTCGGCTGGGGCACGGATGTCACCATCGCCGAATTGGCGCGCATGGTCGCCGCCGCGGTCGGATTCGAAGGCGAGCTGCGCTTCGATCCCACCAAGCCCGATGGCACGCCGCGCAAGCTGCTCGACACCTCGCGCCTGACGCGGCTCGGCTGGCAGCCGAAGATCGCGCTGCAGGCCGGGATCGAGTCGACCTACGACTGGTATCGATCCCACGCCCAGGCGCTGCGGCAGTAGGCCGGTTGCGGCCGCGGGCGGCAGGAAGCCGCGCGCGCCCGGCCCGCAGCCGCTCCCGCAGGCGCTGATTTACCGTTGAATTGGCGGTAAGATTGGCGCCCCGCGTCGCGGGCAGTCGTCAACCCGTTTAAGGACCGAAAAATGAAGTTCAACCTTGCAGTTCTGGCCATCATGGCCGCCACCTTGTCCACCGCACCCGTGATCGCCTCGGCGGCGGATCCCTCGTCCTCCGGAGCAGGCACGTCGGCGTCGAGCTCCGGAACCACGACCAAGAAGTCCGGGCATCATCACACAACCAAGAAGAGCAAGAAGAGCAGCAAGGGCAGCAGCAGCAAGGGCGGCTCGAGCGGCACCTCTAGCGGCACCTCGAGCGGCTCTCCGAAATAGGCGGCCGGTTTCCGCCGCGGGCGTCGGCGGATGGTGCCGGCGACTGCGGCGGGGACTGCGGGCGGCGAGCGCGGGCGTAGCCGGTGCCCGGGCGCGAATCCCCGTCAGCTCGCGCCGCCGCTTTCGAGCTTGGCGGTGAGGGAGATGTCCGCGCGCAGCAGCCGGGACACCGGGCAGTTTGCCTTGGCGTCGTCGGCGATCTGCGCGAACTTCTGCCGGTCGATACCCGGCACCCAGGCTTCGTTCTCCAGGTGCACGCTGGTGATGCTCCAGTTGCCGTTGACGAGCTCCAGCGACAGCGTCGCCTGGGTCGCGAGTCGCTTGGGCGTGAAGCCGGCCTGCCCCAGGCTTGCCGACAGCGCCATCGTGAAGCAGCCGGCATGCGCCGCGGCGATCAGCTCCTCCGGATTGGTGCCGTGAGCGGCTTCGAACCGGGTGGCAAAGGAATATGGAGTGTCCTTGAGTACGCCGCTATGGGTTGCGAGTGCGCCGTGCCCGCCCTTGAGGTCGCCGGTCCAAATCGCCGACGCAGTTCGCTTCATGGCATTGCTCCGTGACGGCTGATGCGACACGTTAACCCTTTTTAATCGTTTGACAAGGTAGGGAGCCATCCGCGGCCACCTATCATTCCCCGGCTGGCTCACGGGCACATGAGCTCGGGTTGCACGGCATCGGGAGACGGGATGAACGCGACGCTGGATGCGCAGGCGGGAAAGACTCCCCCACACCGTAGAGCGCGGTGGGTCATGGTGATCGTGGCGGCGGTGCTGCTGGCCCTGGTGCTCGTACACCTGTTCGCGCGCACGCCCCCTAAGCGTGGTGCGCCGCCGCAGGTGGTCAGGGTCGCGCGCGTGGTCCGCGGCGACATGCCGGAGACGCTGATGGAGCTCGGCACGGTGACGCCGATTGCCACGGTGACCGTGCTGCCGGAGCTGAGCGGCTACCTCACCGAGGTCGGTTACCGGGAAGGGCAGGACGTGGCGAAGGGGCATTTCCTCGCCCAGATCGATCCGCGCCCCTACCAGATCGATCTGCAACAGGCACAGGCGCAGCTGCTGAAGGACCAGGCGACTCTGGCCCAGGGTCGTTCCGACCTGGCGCGCTACGAACAATTGAATGCGCAAAAGGCCATCGCCGAGCAGATCGTGGTCGACCAACGCTTCACGGTCGCGCAGCAACAGGCGCAGGTGCAGACCGATGAGGCCAATATTGCGCAGTTCCAGCTCGACCTGGTGTATTGCCGCATCACCGCGCCGGTCGCGGGGCGAGTCGGCCTGCGCCTGATCGACCCGGGTAATTTCGTCACCGCCTCGAGCGCCCCCGGCATCGTCGTGATCACGACCATGAAGCCGACGACGGTGGAATTCACCGTGGCGCAAAACGATCTCGACAAGATCATCCAGCGCGTCAATTCCGGCGCCAAGCTGCCGGTCAGCGCCTATACCAGCGACAACAGCCGCCAGATCGCCACCGGAACGCTGTATGCGATCAGCAATCAGATGACCACGAGCACCGGCACCGTCACGCTACGCGCGCTGTTCGGCAACGCCGACGAGGCGCTGTTCCCGAACGAATTCGTCAACGTCAAGCTGCTGGTCGACACGCTGGCGCAGGTCCTGATCGTTCCCACCGCGGCGGTATTGAACGGTGCGCCGGGCGAGTACGTCTACCTGGTCAACGCCGGCAACACCGTCTCGGTGCGCGCGATCACCACCGGTCCGACCGATGGCACCAACACCGCCGTGCTGTCCGGATTGTCGCTCGGCGACACGGTGGTCATCGACGGCACCGACCGGCTCAGCAACGGCGCGACGATCAGCATCGGCGGCCAGGATTCGCGTACCGCGGAAAGAAAGTAGGCGCCGGTGCCGGCCGCATTAACATCTCCCGCCTGTTCGTCTTGAGGCCGGTGGCGACCTCGCTGCTGATGATCGCGCTGGTGCTGGTGGGCCTGGTGGCGGCGCGGTTCCTGCCGATCTCCTCGCTGCCGGACGTGGACTATCCGACCATCCAGGTGCAGACCTTCTACCCCGGCGCCAGTCCCCAGGTGATGGCGACCACCGTGACCGCCCCGCTCGAGGTGCAGCTGGGGCAGATCCCCGGGCTGGCGCAGATGACCTCGGCGAGCTCGGCCGGCGCCTCGGTGATCACGCTGCAGTTCAGCCTCGCACTCGGCCTCGACATCGCGGAGCAGAACGTCCAGGAAGCCATCAACGCGGCCAACAGTCTGCTGCCGAGCGGCCTGCCGGCGCCGCCGGTGTATGCCAAGGTCAATCCCGCCGACCAGCCGATCATGACGCTCGCGGTCACGTCCGATTCGCTGTCGCTGACGGCGCTGCAGGACCTGGCGAACAACCGTCTGGCCTCGCAGATCTCCGAAGTGCCCGGTGTCGGCCTGGTCACCCCTGCCGGCGGCAATGTGCCGGCGGTCCGCGTCGAGGCCGATCCGCACAAGCTCGCCGCCTACGGACTCAATATCGACGATCTGCGCATCCTGCTCGCCGACATCAACGTCAGCCAGCCGAAGGGCAATTTCGACGGCCCGGACCTCAATTACACGATCAATGCCAACGACCAGATCGAGGATCCGAAAGACTACCTGGACACGGTGATTGCCTATCAGAACGGCACGCCGGTCTTCATGCGCGACGTCGCCCGCGTCACGCAGGCCGCGCAGGACGTCGAACAGGGTGCGTGGTACGACCGCACGCCGGCGATCGTGCTCGACGTGATGCGCCAGCCGGGGGCGAACGTGATCGCCACGGTTAATCAGATCAAGAAGCAGCTGCCACAACTGCTGGCGAGCCTGCCGCAGGCGATGCATGTGCAGGTGGTCGCGGACGGTACCGGCGTGATCCGCGCCTCGGTGTCCGACGCCGCGTTCGAGCTGCTGCTCTCGATCGCGCTGGTGGTGCTGGTGATCTTCGTGTTCCTGCGCAACCTGCCGGCGACCGTCATTCCGAGCATTTCGGTGCCGGTCTCGCTGATCGGCACGCTCGCGGTCATGTACCAGCTCAACTACTCGATCGACAATCTCTCGCTGATGGCGCTGATCGTCGCCACCGGCTTCGTGGTCGACGATTCGATCGTGATGATCGAGAACATCGTGCGTTACCTGGAAGAGGGCAGAAGTGCGCTGGAAGCCGCGCTCGAGGGCGCGGGCCAGATCGGCTTCACCATCCTGTCGCTGACGATCTCGCTGATCGCGGTGCTGATTCCGCTGCTGTTCATGGGCGGAGTGATCGGACGGCTGTTCAGCGAGTTCGCGGTCACGCTCGCGGTGACCATCGTGATCTCCGCCGTGGTGTCGCTGACGCTGGTACCGATGATGTGCGCGCGCATCCTGCGGCGCAAGGCCGATCGGCACCCGAGCCGCTTCGAGCGCGTCAGCGAAGGGGTGTTCGACCGCACGCTCGCGGCCTACGAACGCGGCCTCGGCTGGGTCATGGAGCACCAGATCCTGACCCTGTCGGTGGCGACGCTGACCGTGGTGCTGACCGTGGTGCTGTACCTCGCGATCCCGAAGGGCCTGTTCCCGGTGCAGGACGTGGGCGTGATCCAGGGCATCAGCATCGCCGACAACTCGGTGTCCTACGCGGCGATGGCGCAGCGCCAGGCGGCTCTGGCCGAGGTGATCCTGAAGGATCCCGACGTCACCTCGCTCACCTCGTACATCGGCATCGACGGCACCAACACCACCCTCAACAAGGGCCGCTTCCTGATCAATCTGCGGCTCCACGATCAGCGCTCGCAGAGTGCCAGGCAGATCGCCCGGCGCCTGCAGGACGAGGTCGCCGGGGTGTCGGGGATCCAGCTGCATCTGCAGCCGGAGCAGGACCTGACGCTCGATACCGTGGTGTCGCCGAGTCAGTACCAGTTCGTGCTCCGGGGGCCCGATCAGCAGGCGTTCCAGAAATACGTGCCCGAACTGGTCTCGCGTCTGCGGCAGATCAAGGCGATGACCGACGTCACCAGTGACCTGAACAACGACGGTCTGAGCGTCTACGTCGAGGTCAATCGCCAGCTGGCCGCGCGCTACGGCATTACCGCGGCGAGCATCGACAACGCGCTCTACGACGCACTCGGTCAGCGCATCGTGTCGACCATCTTCAACCAGTCCAACCAGTATCGTGTGATCCTGGTCGCCAAGCCCGGCAGCCTCTCGAGCCTGCAAGCTCTCGGCACACTGTACCTGCCGACGCAGACCGGCAGCACCGGACAGGTGCCCTTGAGCGGCATCGCCGACATCAAGCCCACCAAGACGCCGCTGGTGGTCAGTCATCTGGCGCAGTTTCCGGCCGTGACCGTGTCGTTCAACCTTGCCCAGGGGGCCTCGCTCAGCACCGCGGTGGATGAGATCGAGCGTGCGGAGCGCGCCCTGCAGCTGCCAGCGTCGATCACCACCTCGTTCCAGGGCGCCGCGCAGGCCTTCCAGGAGTCGCTGTCGAGCGAGGTGTTCCTGCTGATGGCCGCGCTCGCCACCGTGTACATCGTGCTGGGCGTGCTGTACGAGAGCTATATCCACCCGGTGACGATCCTGTCGACGCTGCCGTCGGCCGGCATCGGCGCGCTGCTGGCGCTGATGCTGGCCGGCAGCGATCTGGACGTGATCGGCATCATCGGCATCGTGCTGCTGATCGGCATCGTCAAGAAGAATGGCATCATGATCGTGGACTTCGCGCTCGAGGCGGAGCGCAAGCACGGCAAGGGGGCGCGGGAGGCGATCTTCCAGGCCTCGCTGCTGCGCTTCCGGCCGATCCTGATGACCACGCTGGCGGCGATGCTCGGCGCCCTGCCGCTGCTGCTCGGCGCCGGCACCGGCTCGGAACTGCGCCGGCCGCTCGGGCTTGCGATCATCGGCGGCCTGGCGCTAAGTCAGATGCTCACCTTGTTCACCACCCCGGTGATCTACCTGATGTTCGATCGCCTGTCGCGGCGGGTACGCGGCAGGCCATCCGAGCCCGCCGCCGGGGGGGCGCCGTGAACGTCCCGGCGCTGTTCATCCAACGGCCGGTGGCGACCACGCTGCTGGCGATCGCGATCGGGCTGTCGGGCCTGCTGGCGTACTTTCACCTGCCGGTCGCGCCGCTGCCGAACGTCATCTTTCCGGTGATCGCGGTGCAGGCGAACATGGCCGGCGCCAGCCCGGACATCATGGCCGCCACCGTCGCCGAGCCGCTCGAACGGCGGTTGGCGACGATCGCCGGGGTGACCGCGCTGACCTCGACCAACTTCATCGGCACGTCGATGGTCGTGGTGCAGTTCGACCTCAACCGCGACATCAACGGCGCAGCGCGCGACGTGGAGGCGGCGATCCAGGCGGCGCGCGCCGACCTGCCGACCACGCTGCGCAACAATCCTTCCTACCGGGAATACAACCCGGCGGACTCGCCGATCCTGATCCTGGCATTGACCTCGAGCACCCTTTCCCGGGCGCAGATGTACGACTCGGCCAATACCATCATTCAGCAGCAGCTGTCGCAGATTGACGGTGTCGGCCAGATCACGCTCGGCGGCAGCGCCCTGCCTTCGGTGCGGGTCGAGCTCGAGCCCGACAAGCTCAGCAGCTACGGCATCGGTCTGGAGGACGTGCGCGCCGCCGTCACCGCCGCGAATGCCGACAGCGCCAAGGGCTATATCGACCAGGGCGAGCAGCGCTACGAGGTGATCTCCAACGACCAGGCGAGCAGGGCGGCGGACTACCGCGACCTGGTGATCGCCTATCGCAGCGGTGCCCCGGTGTTTCTGCACGATGTCGCAGCGGTGGTGGATTCCAACGAGAACATCCGCAACGCCGGTCTCTACAACAACATGCCGACGGTGGGCGTGATCGTGTTCCCGCTGCCGGGCGCCAACATCATCAAGACCGTCGCGCAAATGAAGAAGGTGCTGCCGGCGGTCGAGGCGACCTTGCCGCCCAACATCCAGGTGCACGTGGCGCTCGATCGGTCGCAATCGGTGACCGCGGCGGTGGGCGATACCGAGCGCAGCCTGATTCTGGCCGTATTGCTGGTGGTGGGCGTGGTGTTCGTGTTCCTGCAGTCCCCGCGCGCCACGCTGGTACCGGCGGTGGTGCTGCCGCTGTCCATCCTCGGCACCTTCGGGCCGATGTACCTGCTCGGCTACAGCGTCGACAATCTATCGCTGATGGCGCTGACCATCGCCACCGGCTTCGTGGTCGACGACGCCGTGGTGGTGCTGGAGAACATCGTGCGCCACCTCGAAGCGGGCATGAACCCGCGGGAGGCCGCGCTGCGCGGCAGCGCGGAGGTGAGCTTCACCGTGATATCGATGAGCCTGTCGCTGATCGCCATATTCATACCGATATTGCTGATGCCGGGGATCGTCGGTCTGCTGTTCCACGAATTCGCGGTGACGATGTCGATCGCGATCCTGTTCTCGCTGCTGATCTCACTGACGGTTACACCGACCATGTGCGCCCACCTGCTGAACCGCGGCGAAGCGCTGCACTCCAGCGCGCGCTGGGCGGTCTGGATCGAGACGCAGTTCGAGCGTTTCAAGGTCGGCTACTCGCGCTCGCTCGGCGCGGTGCTCGACCATGCGCTGCTGGTGGGCGTGACGCTGATCGCGCTGATCGCACTCAATGTCATCCTGTTCCGACTGGTGCCGACGACATTCTTTCCGGAGCAGGACGGCGGGCTGCTGATGGGCCAGATCGTCGCCGACCAGGGCATTTCCTTTCAATCGATGGCAAAGAAGCTCAAGCAGCTGCAGGACATCGTACAGTCCGATGGCGCGGTCGCCTCGGTGATCGGCTTCACCGGCACTCGCGCCATCAATACCGCCAACGTGTACGTGCAGCTCAAGCCGCTCGGCCAGCGCCATATTTCGGCCGACCAGGTGGTTCAGCGCCTGCGACCCAAGCTCAGCCGCGTGTCGGGCGCGAGGCTGTTCCTGCAGGCGGTGCAGGATCTGCATATCGGCGGACGACAGTCGGCGGCCGAGTACCAGTACACGCTGACCAGCGATGACAGCGCGACACTGTACACCTGGGCACCGAGGCTGGTGGACGAACTCGACAAGGACCGTGCTCAGCTCGTGGACGTGAATTCGGACATGCAGCAGAACGGCCTGCAGACCTACGTCACCATCAGCCGCGCGACCGCGATGCGCTACGGCTTCGAGCCGAACCAGATCGACAATGTGCTGTACGACGCGTTCGGGCAGCGCACCGTATCGACGATCTTCAACCCGTACAATCAGTATTTCGTGGTGATGGAGGTGGCGCCGAATTACTGGCAGTTCCCGCGGATGCTCGAGCGCATGTACCTCAGTACGGCGGCGGGCAATCCGAGCGGCACCCAGCAGACCCAGGCTCCGGGCGGTACCTTGAGTCCGGTGGCGGTGAGTGCCGCGATATCGACCGCCAAGGCGGGCTCGTCCGGTACCAGTGCGCTCAATGCCAATCCGGAGGCCAATTCGGTCGCCAACAGCATCTCCAACAGCCGGGGCGGAAGCTCCACCGGCAGTTCGGACAGCACCGCGGCCGAGACCATGGTGCCACTGCCGGCCCTGGTCTCGTACGTGAACAACCATACGGCGACTCAGGTGAATCACCAGGGCGGCCTGATCGCCGCGACCATCTCCTTCAACCTGCCGCCCGGCGGCTCGCTGAGCCGGGCGGCCGCGGCGATCGATCGGGCGATGCACGAGCTGCGGTTGCCGGCGTCGATCCGCGGCGGCTTCGCCGGTGCCGGCCAGGTGTATGCGCAGTCGATGGGCACGCTGCCGATCCTGGTGCTCGCCGCGCTGGCGGCGGTCTACATCGTGCTCGGCATTCTCTATGAGGACACCGTGCATCCGCTGACTATCCTGTCGACGCTGCCGTCGGCCGGCATCGGCGCGACCCTGGCGCTGCTGATCTTCGGCACTCCGTTCTCGGTGATCGCGCTGATCGGCATCATCCTGCTCATCGGCATCGTCAAGAAGAACGCCATCATGATGATCGACGTGGCCATTCATACGCAGCGCGAACGCAGGATCGAGGCTCGCCAGGCGATTCACGAGGCGGCGGTGATACGCCTGCGGCCGATCATGATGACCACAGCGGCCGCGGTGCTCGGCGCGTTGCCGCTGGCGATCGGCATCGGCCAGGGCGCCTCGTTGCGCCAGCCGCTGGGCATCACGGTGATGGGCGGCCTGATCCTGAGCCAGGTGTTCACCTTGTATACGACGCCGGTGATCTACCTGTATCTCGACCGCGTGCGGGTCAGGTTGCGCAAGGGGATCGTGCAGCTGACCGCGCGCGCAAATCCGGGTGTGCAACCATGAGTACCGCCAGCATCGCCATCAACGGCATCAGGCCCTGCTCGATCATCGCGCTCGGTTGCGCACTCAGCGCCTGCATGGTCGGCCCCGACTACCGCCGCCCGGCGGTCAGCACGCCGGCGCGCTACCAGGAACTGCCCGGATGGACGGCGGCGACGCCGGCGGACGCCGCCCCCAAGGGCGATTGGTGGACGGATTTCCACGATCCGCTGCTTGACCAGCTCGAACCGATGGTGGCGGTGTCGAACCAGACCGTGCGCCAGGATCTGGCGAACTACCAGCAGGCGCTGGCGCAGGTGCAGCTGGCGCGCAGCGAGCTGTTCCCGGTGTTCGGCGTCGGCGGCTCCGCCACCCGCTCGGGGGGAGGCGGGGCCATCGTCGGCAATCCCGGCGCCGGCTTCGGCGCCGCAGGCAGCAGTACGGTGATCAATGCCGCCTCGCTCGAGGGCACGGCCAGCTGGTCGATCGACCTGTGGGGGCGTGTGCGCCGCCTGGTCGAGGAGAATGTCGCATCGGCGCAGATGGGCGCGGCGATCCTGGCGAACGCCACCTTGTCCGAGCAGGTGTTGCTGGCCACCACCGTGATCGAGCTGCGGCTGGCCGACGCCGGCATCGATCTGCAGCAGCAGACGGTCGCCGCCTACCGCGATTCGCTCGCCGTCACCGAGCACCAGGGCGAGGCGGGCATTGCCGCGGCCCCGCCTTCCGCGGTGATCACGGCGCGGGTCGCCCTGGAAACGGCCCAGGCGAATCTGATCGGCCTCGGCGTCGCGCGCGCGCAGTACGCGCACGCCATCGCGGTGCTGGACGGCGAGAATCCCGAGGAGCTCGATATCCCGCACAGCACCGT
>VFSW01012957.1_pt1 | contig 11603 bp, 12 predicted proteins | sample 5358111 | NCBI WGS metagenome assembly VFSW01 (sample SAMN11554181, study PRJNA540505) | mine drainage metagenome | isolation source: sediment from site ElyBrook_90M | place: USA: Ely Copper Mine, Vershire, VT | collected 2017 | reverse complement strand
GACAAGGCGCCCGTGCCCGGCGCCGATCCGGCCGTGTGGAACGCGAGCGGCGCCGAGGGGCCGCTGGACGCCTCGCAACCGCTCGTGCCGGCGATCGCCGACTATTATTTCACCAACCCCATCGCGCGCGCGAGCCGCACGATGGCCGAGTGCAGCCGCGTCTTCGTGCACGGCGATCACGCGATGGCGGCGGAGTAGGCGATGGGGCTGATCGGTTTCTACACCTGGGCATTCCAAAACTGGCTCGGCATCGCGCTGCCCTGGGGCTGGGCGTGGACGCTCAGCCAGGTGACGTTGATCGTTGTCTTCGCCGTCTGCCTGCTGCTGCTGCTGGCCTACATCCTGCTGTTCGATCGCAAGGTCTGGGCGGCGGTGCAGATGCGACGGGGCCCGAACGTCGTGGGTGCTTTCGGGCTGCTGCAGTCCTTCGCCGACTTCTTCAAGTTCATGTTCAAGGAGCCCATCATTCCGTCGGGTGCCAACAAGGGCATCTTCCTGCTGGCGCCGCTGCTCAGCTTCACGCTGGCCTTCGCGGCCTGGGCGGTGGTGCCGCTGGCGAACGGCTGGGTGTTCGCCGACATCAATGTCGGCGTGCTGTACATCTTCGCGATCTCGTCGCTGGGCGTCTACGGCGTGATCATGGGCGGCTGGGCCTCGAACTCGAAATATCCCTTTCTCGCGGCGCTGCGCTCGGCGGCGCAGATGGTGTCCTACGAGGTCTCCATCGGCTTCGTCATCATCACCGTGCTGTTGTTCGCGGGATCGCTGAACCTTTCGGCCATCGTGCGCGCCCAGGAACACGGCTGGTTCGTCTTCAGCATCCTGTTCCCGATGTTCGTGATCTTCTTCGTCTCGTCGCTGGCCGAGACGCAGCGCCCGCCCTTCGACCTGCTGGAGGCGGAATCCGAACTCGTGGCCGGCTTCATGGTGGAATATTCGTCCACGCCCTATCTGCTGTTCATGATCGGCGAATACGTCAACATCGTGCTGCTCTGCGCCCTGATGTCGATCATGTTCCTGGGCGGCTGGCTGCCGCCGCTGTTCTGGCCGCTCAATTACATTCCGGGTCTGTCCTGGTTTATGAATGCGGTGCCGGGCGTGCTGTGGCTGCTCGGCAAGGTGATCTTCCTGTTCTTCATGATCGCGATGGTGAAGGCGATGGTGCCGCGCTACCGCTACGACCAACTGATGCGTCTGGGCTGGAAGGTGTTCCTGCCGACGTCGCTTTTCTGGGTGGTGCTGACGGCGGGCTGGGTGCTCGTCTTCCACCATCACGCGTGAGGCCAAGATGCTGAATCTCGATCGCGCGGCGCGGCAGACCTTCCTCTGGGAGTTCGTGAAGAGCTTCATGCTCTCCATGCGCTATTTCTTCGCGCCCAAGGCGACGCTGAACTATCCCTTCGAAAAGGGTCCGCTGTCGCCCCGCTTCCGCGGCGAGCACGCGCTGCGCCGCTATCCCAACGGCGAGGAACGCTGCATCGCCTGCAAGCTGTGCGAGGCGATCTGCCCGGCCCAGGCCATCACCATCGAAGCCGAACCGCGCGAGGACGGCAGCCGCCGCACCACGCGTTACGACATCGACATGGTGAAGTGCATCTATTGCGGCTTCTGCCAGGAGGCCTGCCCGGTGGACGCCATCGTCGAAGGCCCGAATTTCGAATTCGCGACGGAAACCCGCGAGGAACTCTACTACGACAAGGATCGGCTGCTGGCGAACGGCGACCGCTGGGAGCGCGAAATCGCGCGCAACCTGGAAATGGACGCGCCGTACAGATGACGAATTACCCCTCACCCTTCGACAAGCTCGGGGTGAGGGATAGGCAAAGCCCTCATGCAGAGCTTGTCGAAGCATGAGGGCGCAGAGGAAGAACGGAAGAGAATGCTGACTGCGATAGCCTTCTACGTCTTCTCGGCGATCATGATCGCGTCCGCGTTCATGGTCATCGCCGCGCGCAATCCGGTGCACTCTGTGCTGTTCCTGATCCTTGCCTTCTTCAACGCCGCGGGACTGTTCGTGCTGCTGGGTGCGGAGTTCCTGGCGATGATCCTGGTGGTGGTCTATGTCGGCGCCGTCGCCGTGCTCTTCCTCTTCGTGGTGATGATGCTCGACGTCGATTTCGCCGAGTTGAAGAAAGGGGCGCAGCAATATCTGCTCGCCGGCCTGGCGGTCGGTGGCTTGCTGGCGCTGGAGCTGATCTTCATCGTCGCCTATCACTGGAACATCACGCCCCATGCCGTGGCGGCCGCGGCCGCTGCGACGCCCGCCGGCGTGTCGAACACGGTGGCGCTGGGGCGCATCCTCTACACCGACTACGTCTACTACTTCGAGGTCGCCGGCCTGGTGCTGCTGGTGGCGATGATCGGCGCCATCGTGCTGACGCTGCGCGCCCGGCCCGGCGTCCGCCGGCAGTCGGTGTGGCGGCAGGTGTCGCGCACGCCGGAGAATTCCATGGACCTGGTCGATGTCGAACCGGGGCGGGGGGACAAGGCATGACTGTCGGTCTGGGCGATTATCTGGCGGTCGCCGCCGCGCTGTTCACCATCGGCGTGTTCGGAATCTTCCTGAACCGCAAGAACGTGATCGTCATCCTGATGTCGATCGAACTGATCCTCCTGGCGGTGAACATCAACTTCGTCGCCTTCTCGTCCTTTCTGGGCGATCTGGTCGGGCAGATCTTCGCGCTGTTCGTGCTGACGGTCGCCGCCGCCGAGGCGGCCATCGGGCTTGCCATTCTCGTCGTCTTCTTCCGCAACCGCCACACCATCGCGGTCGAAGACGTCAATCTCCTGAAAGGCTGAGGCGTGTACACAGCGATCGTCTTCCTGCCCATCATCGCCTCGGCCATCGCCGGGCTGTTCGGCCGCTTCATCGGCGCGCGGATGTGCGAATTGGTGACCACCGCCGGTTTGTTCGTGTCGGCGGCGCTTTCGGTCGTCGCCTTCTACGAGGTGGCGATCCTCGGCCATTCGCAGGTCATCGTGCTGTGGCAATGGATCGCCTCGGGCGATTTCGACGTGCATTGGGCGATCCGAGTCGACACGCTGACGGCGGTGATGCTGGTGGTGGTGACGGGCGTGTCCTCGCTCGTGCACCTCTACTCCATCGGCTACATGCACGACGATCCAGGCCGGCCGCGCTTCTTCTCCTATCTCTCGTTCTTCACCTTCGCCATGCTGATGCTGGTGACGGCCAACAACTTCCTGCAGATGTTCTTCGGCTGGGAAGGGGTCGGCCTGGCGTCCTATCTGCTGATCGGTTTCTGGTACAAGAAGCCGAGCGCCAACGAGGCGGCGCTGAAGGCCTTCGTGGTCAACCGCGTCGGCGATTTCGGCTTCGCGCTCGGCATCTTCGGCATCTTCTACGTCTTCAAGACGCTGAATTTCGACGCGGTGTTCGCCGCCGCCCCCGCGATGGCCGGAAAGACCTTCCTCTTCGCCGGCCAGAATGTCGACATTCTGACCACGCTCTGCCTGCTCCTGTTCGTCGGCGCGATGGGCAAGTCGGCCCAGCTCGGCCTGCACACCTGGTTGCCCGACGCCATGGAAGGCCCGACCCCTGTCTCCGCGCTGATCCATGCCGCCACGATGGTGACGGCGGGCGTCTTCATGGTCTGCCGCTGCTCGCCGATGTTCGAGCACGCGCCGGTGGCTCTGGAATTCGTCACCTTTATTGGAGCGTCCACCGCCTTCTTCGCGGCGACGGTCGGTCTGTTCCAGAACGACATCAAGCGGGTGATCGCCTATTCGACCTGCTCGCAGCTCGGCTACATGTTCGCGGCGGCGGGCGTCTCGGCCTATGGCGCGGCGATGTTCCACCTCTTCACCCACGCCTTCTTCAAGGCGCTGCTGTTCCTCGCGGCGGGTTCGGTCATCCACGCCATGCACCACGAGCAGGACATGCGGAAGATGGGCGGCCTGGCCAAGGCCATTCCCTTCACCTGGGCGATGATGCTGATCGGCAACCTGGCGCTGACCGGCGTGGGCATTCCGGTGCTCGGCATCGGCACCGCCGGCTTCTACTCCAAGGACAGCATCATCAATGCGACCTTTCTTGCGGGCACGCCGATCGGCAACTACGCCTTCGTGCTGACGGTTCTGGCCGCCGCGATGACCTCGTTCTATTCCTGGCGTCAGTTCCTGATGACCTTCCACGGCAAGTTCCGCGGCGGCGAGGGCCATCATGGCCACGGCCACGGCGTCAAGCTGGAGGACGTCCATGAATCCCCGCTGACCATGCTGATTCCGCTCGGCGTGCTGGCGGCTGGCGCGCTGATCGCCGGCGCGGTCTTCGCCCATTACTTCATCGGCGCGGATTCGACGGGCTTCTGGCGCGGCGCGGTGGCGGTGGCCTACGGCCATGGCGGCGCGAAGGAACTGCCGCTATGGGTGGAGTTCGCGCCGTTCGTCATGACGCTGCTCGGCTTCGCCATCGCCTACTACTATTACATCCTGAATCCGGAACTGCCGGCGAAGATGGCCGCGCGCAAGGGGCTGCTCTACACCTTCGTCTACAACAAGTGGTATTTCGACGAGATCTACGCCTTCCTGTTCGTTCGCCCTGCCATGCGCTTCGGTCGCTTCCTGTGGAAGTTCGGCGACGGCAAGGTGATCGACGGGCTCGGGCCTGACGGCATCGCGGCCCGCGTGCTCGATACGACCAGGGGCGCGGTCAAGCTGCAGTCCGGCTACGTCTACCACTACGCCTTCGCCATGCTGATCGGGGTGTTCGTGCTCGCCACATTCTTCGTTGTGACGGGAGGAATGCCATGAGCTTTCTCATGAGCCACATCCTCAGCGTCATCACCTTCCTGCCGTTGGTGGGCGCGGTGTTCATCCTGCTGGCGCGCGGTTCCGACAAGACGGTGGCCAACACGGCGCGCTGGGTGGCCCTGATCGTCACGCTCGTCGATTTCGCGCTGTCGCTGCTCTTGTGGGCCAATTTCGACGGTTCGACCGCCGCCTTCCAGTTCGTCGAGCGCGCGGCCTGGATGGGCAACGGCATCAGCTACCACATGGGCGTCGACGGCATCTCCATGCTGTTCATCGTGCTGACCGGCGGGCTGATGCCGTTCTGCATCCTGGCGAGCTGGGAATCCGTCAAGGAGCGGGTGGCGGAATACATGGTCGCCTTCCTGGTGCTGGAAACGCTGATGATGGGCGTGTTCGCGGCGCTGGACCTCTTCCTGTTCTATGTCTTCTTCGAGGGCGGCCTGATCCCGATGTTCGTCATCATCGGGGTGTGGGGCGGCAAGCGGCGCGTCTATGCCAGCTTCAAGTTCTTCCTCTACACGCTGCTCGGCTCGCTGTTCATGCTGCTGGCGATCCTGGCGATGTATTTCTATGCCGGTACCGCCGACATCGAGACCATCATCAACACCGTGCACTTCCCGGTGGCGATGCAGAACCTGCTGTGGCTCGGCTTCTTCGCCAGTTTCGCGGTGAAGATGCCGATGTGGCCGGTGCACACCTGGCTGCCCGACGCGCATGTCGAGGCGCCGACCGCCGGCTCGGTGATCCTGGCGGGCATCCTGCTGAAGATGGGCGGTTACGGCTTCCTGCGCTTCTCGCTGCCGATGTTCGCTTCGGCGTCGGCGACCTTCACGCCGCTGATCTTCGTGCTGTCGATCATGGCGATCGTCTACACCTCCTTCGTGGCGCTGGCCCAGCAGGACGTGAAGAAGCTGATTGCCTATTCCTCGGTCGCCCATATGGGTTTCGTCACCATGGGCCTGTTCACGCTCACCCAGTGGGGCGTCGACGGCGGCATCTTTCAGATGCTTTCCCACGGCGTGGTCTCGGCCGCGCTGTTCCTCTGCGTCGGCGTGATCTACGACCGCATGCACACCCGCGAGATCTCCGCCTATGGCGGGCTGGTCAACCGCATGCCGGTCTACGCCGCCTGCTTCATGGTGTTCGCCCTGGCCAATGTCGGGCTGCCGGGCACCGGCGGCTTCGTCGGCGAATTCCTCACCATGCTGGGCGCCTTCTGGGTCAACACCTGGGTGGCGATCTTCGCGGCGACCGGGGTGATCCTGTCGGCGGCCTACATGCTCTATCTCTATTGGCGCGTGATCTTCGGCGAGCTGGTGAAGCCGGCGCTGATGACGATCAAGGACCTGTCGCTGCGCGAATTCGCCATCCTCGCGCCCCTCGTGGTGGTCACCATCCTGATGGGCCTTTATCCCAAGCCGGTGTTCGACGTCACCAGCGCCTCGGTGGCGCATTTGATCGCGCAGCACAAGGCGGAGGTCGCCTACGACCAGGCGCCTCGTCAAAATCAGATCAGGCTGGCCAGCCGGGGAGACGTGCGGTGAATATCCAGGCCGATCTTCTGACTCTGCTGCCCGAGCTGATCCTGGCGGTCGGCGCCATGGCGGCGCTCCTGATCGGCGCGGTACGCGGCGACAAGGCGACGAACTTCCTGTCGATACTCATGGTCCTGCTGATGATCGCAGCGGGCTATTTCGTGCTCATGGCGCCCGACGCCGGCGCCTTCCACGGGGCCTTCATCGTCGACGGCTTCTCGCGCTTCGCCAAGCTGGTGGTCCTGTCCTCCGCTGCGCTCTGCGTGCTGATGGCCCAGCGCTTCTTCGAGGACGAAGGCAGAGTCCGCTTTGAACTGCCTGTTCTGATTGGGCTTTCGACGCTCGGCATGCTGCTGATGGTTTCGGCTGCGAATTTCCTGGCGCTCTATCTCGGCCTCGAACTGCAGAGCCTGGCGCTCTATGTGCTGGCCGCCTTCAACCGCGATTCGCTGCGCTCCACCGAGGCCGGCCTGAAATATTTCGTCCTCGGCGCGCTGTCCTCCGGGATGCTGCTCTACGGCATCTCGCTGATCTACGGCTTCACCGGCACCACCGAATTCGCCGGCGTCGCCCATGTCATCAAGGCGTCGGGCGTCGGCATCGGCCTGATCTTCGGGCTGGTCTTCCTGATCGCCGGCCTGGCGTTCAAGCTTTCCGCCGTGCCGTTCCATATGTGGGCGCCGGACGTTTACGAAGGCGCGCCGACCCCGATCGTCGCCTTTTTCACCACCGCCGCGAAAGTCGCAGCCTTCGCGATGTTCATCCGCGCCATCATCATCCCGTTCCCCGACGCGCTGCAGCAGTGGCGCCAGATCATCGAGTTCGTCTCGGTGCTGTCGATGGGGCTGGGCGCCTTCGCCGCCATCGGCCAGACCAACATCAAGCGCCTGATGGCCTACAGCTCCATCGGCCATATGGGCTACGCGCTGCTCGGTCTCGCCGCCGGCACCGTGATGGGCGTGCAGGGCATGCTGTTCTATCTGGCCTTCTATGCCGTCACCAATATCGGGGTCTTCGTCTGCATCCAGGCGATGCGTCGCGACGGCGAGGCGGTCGAAACGATCGCTGATCTCGCGGGCCTGGCGCGCAGCCGTCCGCGCATGGCCTTCGCGCTGGCCGCGCTGATGCTGAGCCTCGCCGGACTGCCGCCGCTGGCCGGCATCTTCGCCAAGATTTACGTCTTCCTGGCGGCCGTCGAAGCCCACCTCTACGTCCTGGCCGGGCTCGGCTTCCTCGCCAGTGTCGTGGGCGCCTATTACTATCTGCGCATCGTCAAGGTGATGTATTTCGACGAACCGGCGAAGCCCTTCGACCGCGAGATGGGACGCGGCATGGGCGCCATCTTGGCGCTCTCCACCGCCTTCAGCGTGCTGTTCGTGTTCGTGCCCGGGCCGCTGATCGCCGCGGCGCTCACCGCCGCGCAGGCGCTGTTCCGGTGACAGGCGCGGTCGCGTGGCCCGCCGGTTACGCCCTGCTGGGTTTCGACGAGATCGACTCCACCAACGAGGAAGCGCGCCGCCGCGCCGCCGCGGGCGTCACCATGCCCTTGTGGATCACCGCCGCCTGCCAGACCGCCGGGCGCGGCCGCCGGGGCAGGGCATGGGACTCCGCCTCCGGCAATCTCTTCGCCACCCTGCTGCTGCGCCCCGAAAGGCCGGCGGGCGACTGCGCCCAGCTCTCCTTCGCCGCCGCGCTCGCGGTGTCCGACATGCTGGCCGGGTTCGCGCCCTCCGCCGATCTCAAGCTCAAATGGCCCAACGACGTGCTGGCCTCGGGCCGCAAGCTCGCCGGCATCCTGCTGGAATCCGAAAGCCGCGCCGACGGCAAGGCCGCCTGGCTGGCGGTCGGCATCGGCGTCAACCTTGCTCTCTATCCCGAGGACACCGAGTTCCCCGCCACCGCGCTGGCCGCGCTGGGCGCGACACCGCCGCGCCCCAGGGATGCGCTGCTCCACCTCGCGGCCGCCTTCGCGAAATGGTATGAGGCATGGCGCGCGGGTGGCTTTACGCCCGTGCGCGAGGCGTGGCTGGCGCGGGCGTCGGGAATCGGTTCGCGCATCCGGGTGCGGCTGGCGAACGAGGAGACGGTCGGCGTGTTCCAGGGCATCGACGATAGCGGCGCGCTGCTGCTCGGCCTGCCCGGCGGCACGACGCGGATCATCGCCGCCGGCGAAGTCTTTTTCGGGTAATCCATGCTGCTCGCCATCGACGCCGGCAACACCAACATCGTCTTCGCCGTCCATGACGGCAAGGACATCCGCTGCGAATGGCGGGCGGTGACCGAGACCACGCGCACCGCCGACGAATACGCCGTGCTGCTGCAGCCGCTGCTCCAGCTCAACGGCCTCGCTTTCTCCGATCTGCATTCCGCCATCATCGCCACCGTCGTGCCCGCGGCGCTGTTCGATCTGCGCCAGCTCTGCCGGCGCTATCTGAATTGCGAGCCGCTGGTGGTGGGCGATCCCGATGTCGATCTCGGCATCGGCGTGCAGGTCGACCGGCCGGAAGCGGTGGGCGCCGACCGCCTGGTCAACACCGTCGCCGCGCATGACCGCTACAAGGGCGCGCTGGTGGTGGTGGATTTCGGCACCGCCACCACCTTCGACATCGTCGGCGAGAACGGCGACTACGAAGGCGGCGTCATCGCGCCCGGCGCCAATCTTTCCGCCGAGGCGCTGCACAAGGCCGCCGCCATGCTGCCGCGCGTCGCCGTGGCCCGTACCCAGTCGGTGATCGGCAAGGATACCGTGCCCGCCATGCAGTCCGGACTGTTCTGGGGTTATATCGGCCTGATCGAAGGCTTGCTGGCGCGCATCAAGGCGGAGTACGGCAAGCCCATGACGGTGATCGCCACCGGCGGTCTCGCCAAGGTGTTCCACAAACAGACCACCGCCATCGATTATCTCGATCCCGACCTCACCATCCGCGGCCTCATCCTGATTCACGCGCGCAACGCGGGGAAGCGGCCGGCGTAATGGCTTCACGCTCCCGCGACGACGAACTGGTTCTCCTCCCGCTCGGCGGCGCGGGCGAGATCGGCATGAACTTCAACGCCTACGGCTTCGGCCCGCCCGACGACCGCAAATGGCTGGTGGTCGATTGCGGCGTGCTGTTCGGCCGCGAAGCCTTCACGCCGGGCGTCGACGTCATCATGCCGGATGTCGGCTATCTCGCCGAGCAGCGCGAGAACATCCTCGGCATCGTCGCCACTCATGCGCACGAAGATCATATCGGCGCCATCCATTACCTGTGGCCGACGCTGCGCTGTCCGGTCTATGCCACGCCGTTCACGGCGCGGCTGATCGCCGGCAAGCTGGAAGAGGCGGGGCTGACGCAGAAGGTGCGGGTCAACGCCGTGCCGCTGCACGGCCGCTTCAGCCTCGGTCCCTTCGACATCGAATTCGTCTCCATCACCCATTCCATTCCCGAGCCCAATGCGCTCGCCATCCGCACGCCGCTCGGCCTGGTGGTGCACACCGGCGACTGGAAGATCGATCCCGAGCCGCTGGTCGGCGAAGTCACCGACGTCAATGCCTTCCACAAGCTCGGCGACGAGGGCGTGCTGGCCACGGTCTGCGATTCCACCAATGCCTTGGTGGAAGGCGAATCCGGTTCGGAAGCCAAGGTGCGCGATGCGCTGGCCGCGCTGATCGCCACGCTGAAGGGCCGCGTCGCCGTCACCTCTTTCGCCTCCAACATCGCGCGCCTCGATTCCATCGCCAGGGCGGCGCGCGCCAACGGCCGCGAGATCGCGCTGGTCGGCCGCGCCATGCACAAGCTGGTCTCGGCCGCGCGCGACACCGGCTATCTCGCCGATTTCCCCAATGTGCTCGACGAGGAAGAGGCTGCCCAACTGCCGCCGCGCCGCATCCTTTATCTGTGCACCGGCAGCCAGGGCGAAACCCGCGCGGCGCTCACTCGCATCGCCGCCGACGAGAACCCCAACGTCAAGCTCGGCCCCGGCGACACGGTGATCTTCTCCTCGCGCATCATCCCCGGCAACGAGCTGGCGATCTATGCGCTGCACAACAAGCTGGCGGGGATCGGCGTGGAGATCCTCTCGGCCGACGATCATTTCGTGCACGTTTCCGGCCATCCGGCGCGTGACGAGCTGGCGCAGATGTACCGCTGGACGCGGCCGCAGATCGCCGTCCCCGTGCATGGCGAGCTGCGCCACATGACGGCCCATGCGCGTCTCGCCCGTTCGCTGCAGGTGCCGCAGGCCGTCAATGTCGAGAACGGCCAGATGCTGCGCCTGGCGCCCGGCCGCGCCCGGATCATCGACGAAACACCGTCTGGCCGCATCCATCTCGACGGACAGGTTCTGATCTCGGAAGGCGCGGGTCTCACGCGCATGCGCCGTGCACTCAGCTTCGCCGGCATGATCGCGATCACGCTGGTGCTCGACGGCAAGGGCAGGGTGGTCGCCGATCCGGCCATCGTGCTGGAGGGCATTCCCGAACCGGTGCACGACGCCGTGCGCGAAGCTGTGGAGGGTGCGGTCAAGCGTTACGATCCCAGACGCGGCGCCGAGGAGAAGCTGCGCGAGACCGTCCGCCGGGCCGCCCGCGGCGCCGCCGACGACGCCTGGGGCAAGAAACCCGTGACGCGGGTGGAAGTGGTCGTTGTATAGGTTGCCCTCCACACATGACACCGAGTTTTTGGAGCACACCATGATCGGCCGTCTCAATCACGTCGCCATCGCGACCTCCGACCTCGCCAGATCGGCCGCCATCTATCGCGACGTGCTGGGCGCCAAGGTTTCCGAACCGCTGGCGCTGCCCGATCACGGCGTCACCACCGTCTTCGTCGAACTGCCCAACACCAAGATCGAGCTGCTGGAGCCGCTGGGCGAGACCTCTCCCATCGCCGGCTTCCTTAGGAAGAACCCCAACGGCGGCATGCATCATGTCTGCTACGAGGTCGACGACATCCTCGCCGCGCGCGATACGCTGAAGGTCAAGGGCGCCACCGTGCTCGGCGAGCCGCGCATCGGCGCCCACGGCAAACTGGTGATCTTCCTGCATCCCAAGGATTTTGCCGGCACGCTGGTCGAGCTGGAGCAGGCGTGATGCACGGCATCATCCACGGCGCCGTGCTGATCAATACCTACCTGGTGCTTTGGTTCCTGGTGTTCTTCTGCCTGCTGCCCGTCGGCCTCGGCGAGGTCGATCCGCAGACCGGCGCGCCGCTGCATGCCTATCTGCTGCGCAAGGTGGCGATCGCCAGCGCCATCGCGGCCGTGCTGTGGATCGTGTTCTACGCGCTGATCAAGCTGCACATTCTCGATCTTTGAACG
>VFSW01012956.1_pt1 | contig 11603 bp, 6 predicted proteins | sample 5358111 | NCBI WGS metagenome assembly VFSW01 (sample SAMN11554181, study PRJNA540505) | mine drainage metagenome | isolation source: sediment from site ElyBrook_90M | place: USA: Ely Copper Mine, Vershire, VT | collected 2017 | reverse complement strand
TAAGTGAGTTCCAGAACTTAATTTGAAAGCCAAGTCTGCATTTGGCCCGGTAACCGTCAACGGCCCTTGCGCGGATGCTTGAATCGGCCAAGTCGCTGGAGGTGCCCGGAGTCGGTTGAGGGATCAACCGAACTCAGCCGACGATGACCTGCTTTGCACTCGACGTGTCATGGGTCATCTTGGACTTGGAACGGAACTATTTGTCTTCATTGGCGAGAGTTCACATGTAACGTGTAAAAACGACATAATCGACAAGGTGAAGTTGCTATAGTTGTCACTAATACACGTTAATCGTGAATAGGAGACAATCATGCCAAATAATCGAGCATTGAAACTCCTTGACCGATTCGCCAGCGAAGGGCGGACGGCCTTTAGCGCGGCTGAGGTTCGAGATGCTCTCGGCACATCGCCTCAAGCAACCTCTAACCTTCTCGCTCGCTGGGCCAGTCTTGGCTTGGTGGATCGCCTGGCCGTTGGCAGATACGCCGTTCGTCAGATCGGCACCTTAGGCACGGGCGCGGTATGGGACGACTTGGGCTCGGCCGTCGCCGCCGTGTTCGCCGGCCGCCCCCATCGCATCGGCTTCCTGACCGCCCTTGACCATCACGGGTTGCTCGTGCGGCCGGTGCGTTCCATCCAGGTGGCTGGTCCGTACCGGCCTCGAGAGAAGGCCCTGACCGGACGGACGCTGCGGGTGATTCGCGAGAGCGAGGCAACCGTGCTCGTCGGGACCGAGCCACTAGGCCCGTCGCGTATCGCGACGATTCCGCGAGCGCTGCTCGACTCGGCGTCGCGTCCGCACTTGGTTGGCGGTGCGTCGCGCGTCGCTGAGGCCCTTGCGGCCGTGGACAACGTCGCGGGACTGGGAGACCTCGCCAGTGAGATCCACGCCGAGCCCGCCTACCGCCGGATTGGTTCTATGGCGACCACGCTGTCGCTTCCCGTGGGGCGGGGGCTGGAACCACCGTTGTGGCGCTCGCTGATTGAGTTGGACCGTAACGCAAGGGGGGCCGATGGCTGGGTCGACAAGAAGTGGGGTGTCGCCTGGCCGTATGCGGCATCCGAGCTCGAGGCCGTGGTGGCCGCATGATTGCCAAAGGCCTTATCACCAAGCGCGCCAACGACGAGAGACTGCCCGCCCAGGCCATCGAGCGGGATTATGTCCTTGCTCAGATCTGCGCGGATATTGGAACCGCTGGTGACTCGCGCCTCGTGTTCAAAGGGGGCACGCTGCTTCGCCTTTGCTACTTCACCGACTACCGCTACTCCGCCGATCTCGACTTCTCCGCGATTGACGGACTCTCCAGCACCGACGCCACCGCCCTTGTCGCCGCCGCCACAGTCACCTGCCGCAAGCGCTTGGAGTTGCCCGTGCTGGAGGTTGTCCAAGAAGAGGGCGATGCGCCTTGGGTGAGCTACGTCGGACCGCTCGGTGCCAAGGCGCGCAAGATCAAACTCGACATCTCCGATAAAGAGCTGGTTGAGTCGCACACCCGGATCAACCTGCAACCACGATGGCCCGACCTTCCCGAGGGCGCCGCGATTGACGGCTACACCCTCGACGAGGTGGCCGCCGAGAAGGTGCGATGCATCGCCGAGCGTTTGCAGTGCCGCGACTTGTACGACATGCACCAACTGCTCGATGGTGGCCACGTGGATCCGCTCGAAGCCTGGTATCTCTACTTGCGCAAGGCGGAGAATGACCGGGGCCGGGGCCGGCAGCGAACATCGCCGCGCGAGTGGTTCCCAACATTCGAGCGGCGCATGGTCGCTTACTGCAGTCGCTGGGACGAGGAGCTTGACGACTACCTACCGGGCGAAATCCCTGCGTTCGGAGACGTCGAGCGGCGCAGCCGCCGCTACCTCGCGCCCCTTCTCGATGGGGCACGCTGCATCTCCGGATAACGTTGGACGTTTTCTGTCAAACGTAAGCCAACCGCACTCTTTGTCCAGAGCGTGGGATATATCGTGGGATTTTGTCACAGTCGAGTTGCAAAATGGCTGTTCTTGCGATAATCGCAGGGCAGTCAGTTCAATCCAATTCTTGCTCGACTGACGCTATCGAAGAGCGCCGAAAGTCCCTGATTTTACTAAACAACGCTCGCCTGCAGACAAGAACTCTCTCTCCCAGCCAAGAGCAAAAATGGAGCATCGTAGGGCCGGTGGGGATCGAACCCACGACCCAGGGATTATGAGTCCCCTGCTCTAACCACTGAGCTACGGCCCCGACCGCGCCAGCCTACTCAGCCGCTCTCGTACATCTCCTCGTCCCGGGGTGCTGAGGGGAGATTCCCTTGAGAAAATTCCACCCCGAGAGAGGAGTTGGACGGACCTAGAGTCTCGCCGAGTGGGGGAACGATGTCGACAACAGCGGATGTAATTGTGGTGGGAGCGGGTCACAACGGGCTGACCTGCGCGGCCTACTTAGCGGAGGCCGGACTCGAGGTGCTGGTGCTCGAGGCACGGGAGTTCGTGGGTGGCAACACCGCCACCGAGGAGCTCACCTTGCCCGGTTGGCGCCACGACTCGTGTTCGAGTGCCCACGTCGTGATCCAGTCCAATCCCCTCATCGCCCGTGACGAACTTCTACTCCTCGAGCGTTACGGTCTCGGATACATCGTCAGCGATCCCGCGGTGGTCTTTCCGAGCACCGGAGAGGAGAGTCTCGTCTTTCATCCCGACCTCGTTCGCACCCACGAACGGGTCGCCCGGTACTCTCTCGCCGACGCCGACGCGTTGATCTCCATGATCGACGAGTGGGAGTCGGGACTACGAGTCACCCACGCCTACGTCCAGTCGGGGCTCACCCCACCCGACGGCGAGTGGTCTGAGCGCTACGAAGCTCTTCGCCAACGCAGCGCGCGTGACGTCATCGAAGAAACCTTCACCCACCCCGTCGTCCGCCGAGCGGTGACCTGGCTCGCCTTCGCCACCATTCAGTCGCCGTTACGGGCGGGCACCGGGGTTCTGCCCGCCTCCATCGTCGCCGGCCGACTTCGTTTCGGGTGGACCACTCCGAAGGGCGGATCCCAATCTCTGCCCGACGCTCTCGTCGCCCACCTACGCGACCACGGGGGCTCCGTCCTCGTCGATGCGCCCGTCGTGCGCTACGTGCGCGAAGGGGACCGCTGCGTCGGCGTACGGACCGCCGACGGCCGAGAGTTTCGAGCCCGCCGGGCGGTGGTCGCCGGCAGTCACCTGCGTGAACTAGCCGATCAGGTGGCCGACCCCACCGAGGACCTCCTCCACGCCCGAGAGATCTGGCGACCGGGACTCTCGGTCTTCGCCGTACACTTCGCCCTGAGAGAACACCCCACCTACCTCATCGACGGAGAGTGGCGCCCGGCGGTCGGGGCCGGTCTCGGGAGCCCCGAGGGGCTCTTCGCTCAGGTCACCGCCGCCGAGCGCGGGGAGGTGGATCTCACGAGCCCCTGGCTTTTGATGGTGAACTCCACCGTCGTCGATCCCGATCGGGCCCCCGGGGCGGTCTTTAAGTTCCTCACCGTCGCCCCCGAGCGCTTCGAGGGTCGCCCCTGGCGTGACGCCGACGCCGACGCGTACGCCTCTCGTCTCGTCGAGTTCGCCCGTCCCCACCTGCGGGGCCTCGAGGAGTCCAATATTTTGTGCCGCGTGACTGAATCGCCGACCTCGCTCGCCGAACGCAACCCGGCCAATCTCGGGGGCTCTTGTCACGGGGGCCAGTTTGAAGAGAGTGGGCAGGTCTTTCCGGGCTGGCGCAGTCCCCGCACCGGAATCGAGGGTCTCTACTTAACCGGATCGACCTCTCACCCCGGCGGATCGGTCTCGGGCCGACCCGGACGAAACGCCGCGCGCGCCGTTCTCGACGATCTCGGACTCGGCGCCGATACGGTGATGGCCCGTCCCTGATGTATCAGTTTCGTAACGTGCTTGACCTGTTCGTAATCCCTGGTTAGCGTGACTGCCATGCGGGGACCCACACTGGTGATTCTGGCGGCGGGCCGAGCCCGACGCTACGGGGGCATAAAGCAGCTTGCTCCCATAGGTAAACACGGCGAAGCGACGATCGACCTCATCGCGTCGGACGCCGTCGCGGCCGGCTTCGAGAAGTTCGTGATCGTGATCAACCGAGAGACCGGCCCGGTCATTCGGGACCATATTGTCTCCGCGTGGCCCAGCCACATCCAGGTGGACTTCGCCTTCCAGGACTCCCTACGCGGAACGGTCGACGCCGTCTTGAGCGCCGAGGAAGCGGTCGGGCACGACACCCCCTTCGGCATCTCCAACGCCGACGACATCTACGGGCCCGACGCCTTTCGCCAACTCGGTCGCTTCCTGATCGACGAGACGGATAACTGCCTCGTCGGCTTTCGCCTCGAGAACTCCCTCGTGGGGGACCTCCCGGTGTCGCGGGGAACCTGTCGGGCGACCGACGGACGTCTCGTGGCCATCGTGGAACGACGCAACGTCCACCGGGTCGAGGAGCGATTCGTCGCCGACGACGGCCTCGTTCCCCGGGACCTCGACCCCCACGTCCTCGTGTCGATGAATCTCTGGGGATTTCAGCCCGTCGTCTGGCCCCTCTTGCACCGAGCCATGGACGAGCACGACTTCGAGTTGAGTGCCGAGGTGCTGTTACCGACCTTCGCCGCCGAAGGAATCGTCCGGGACCACCTCACCTTCCGGGTACTCGACACCGATTCGCGCTGCATCGGGGTCACCCACGCCGAGGACCTCGACCTCGCCCAGTCGCTCATGCGCGACGAGATCGAACAGGGCCAACGCCCTGATCGCGCCTTCGGGTGACGTCAGCGGGTTCGGTAGATTTCGGTGTTGTAGTCGGCGAGCATCCGCGTCGTCGAATACGTGGGCGACAGCGTGCGCAGGGAGTCGCGCACACGGGCTAACCAGGCCGAGGGCACGCCGGAGAGGTCCCGGTTCGAGAACAAGGGCTTCACCTCTTCTTCCAAGATTCGGTACAACAGGTCGGCGTCTCGCCGGTCTTGAGCACCGGGGTCGGACTCCACCGTGCCCGAGATTCCCCAACCGTTCTGGGAGTTAAAGCCCTCGGCCCACCAGCCGTCGAGGACGGACAGGTTCAGCACACCGTTCATCGCCGCCTTCATCCCACTCGTTCCCGACGCCTCGAGCGGAGGGCGGGGAAGGTTCAACCACACGTCACACCCCGACACCAGGGCCGGCGCAATGCGCAGGTCGTAGTCCTCCAAGAAGACGACCCGGTCGGAGAGTCCGTAGTCGCGAATGACCCCGAAGAGACTCTTCGCCACCGCCTTGCCCTGTTCGTCGAGGGGGTGGGCCTTACCCGAGATGAGGAGTTGGAGTCCCGGTCCCTCCCGCACGATGCGGGCCAGACGTTCGGGGTCGTGAAAGAGGAGATCGAGCCGCTTGTACGTCGCGAGCCGGCGGGCGAAGCCCACCGTCACGACATCGGGGTCGAAGAGTCGTTGTCCGGCCGACGCCAGTTCCACGTTCTCCCCGCGGGCCAGGCGATCCACCGAGACCTTGGACCGAATCATCTCGATCAGGTGTCGGCGCAGTTGATTGCGCACCGCCCAGAGATCGAGGTCGGAGATCGCGTCGAGGTGGCTCCAGGTGGTGGGGTCGTTGCTCCGACGTTCCCAGTCCGGCCCGCAGAACTGGCTCAGTAACTGTCGCATGGGGGTCGCCATCCAGGTCGGCAGGTGCACGCCGTTCGTGACGTGGGTGATCGGAACCTGGTCGACGGACCTCCCCGGAAAGAGGGGCTGCCACATCTCTCGGGCGACCGAACCGTGACGCTCCGACACCGCGTTGGTGGACCGGGAGACCTTGATCGCCAGGGGGGACAGTCCGAGCGGCTCACCCGCGTCGGACGAGTTCACGCGAGCCAGGGCCGCGACCTCCTCCCGGCTAAAGCCCATCTGCTCGACCGAACGGCCCAGTACCGAAAAGAAGGTGTCGGCGTAGTATGTCTCGTTTCCCGCGGGCACCGGGGTGTGGGTCGTGAAGACGAAGCGATCCCGTCCCTCCGACACCAGTTGGGCGAGGTCCGGCCGGACTCCTCCGAGTTCCTTCGCGGTACGAGACGCCACCTCCAGCGCCGCGAGGGCCGGGTGACCCTCGTTCATGTGGTACAGCGCGGGGGAGATACCCATCGCGTCGAGCGCGCGCACTCCCCCGATTCCCAACAGCCCGTACTGAGCCAGGCGAATCTCGTGGGATCCCTCGTAGAGACGGGCGGTGGTCCAGCGTTCGAGCGCCGTGTTCTCGCGCAACTCGGCGTCGAGGAGGTAGAGGGCCGTGCGCCCGACGTTCACGCGCCACACCTGCGCGAGGAGATCGTCCTCCCCGACCGGTACCGAGACCACGATGGGTTGGTTGTGCGCGCCCCTCACCCGCACCAGGGGAACCTGGCCGGTGTTCATCACCTCCCAGAACTCGTGCTGCCAGCCCGATACGTCCATGCGCTGGTGCAGGTAGCCGCGCCGGTAGAGCAGGCCCACCCCCACGGTATCGAGACCCTGGTCGGAGGCTTCCTTAAGGTAGTCCCCCGCCAGGACACCGAGACCCCCCGAGTAGACCGGGAGAGAGGAGTGGATCGCAAACTCGGCGCACATAAAGGCGACCGGGCCACTCGAGAGAACCCGTGACGTGGGACGGTCCAGTTCGGCGCGCATCCGCGAGGCCACCCGGTCCAGTAGGTCGAGAATCTCCCGGTCGGTGGCGGCCCGCAGGAGGTCACGTTCGGGCAGATTGAGGAGGAAGCGAACGGGATTGTGACCGGCCAGTTCGAAGCGGTGGGCGTCGATCAGATTAAAGAGGTCCTCACCGCCCGGGGTCCAGGACCACAGGTAGTTAAAGGAGATCCAGGCGAGGTCCTCCAAAGGTTCGGGAAGTCGCCGTTGGAGGCGCTCCTCGGCTCGTCGTACGTCTCGGGCGCCGTCGAATCTCTGTTCCATCCTAAGAAACTACAAGAAGTCGTCCACCGCCCCCGCCGCCGGAAACATGGCCGACAGGCCGACGGCGCGCCCGAGGGGTCCGAGTACGCCACGGCGCGGGGCGTCGAGCCCGTGGGAGACGAGTGCCACGAGTGCTCGGTGCAGGGCCACCTCCCCCGAGGGAGAGACGCAACGCGGGGCGCACGCGAGCGCCATGACCAGCGCGTCGTCGTCGCGGGTACCGGGCCGAGTCAGCAGTTCGGCGGCCAGGGCGTCGAGGGCCCCCTCGTAGTCGTGGCTCCCGGGGCCCCTCAACCAACCCGCCCCCACTCGGGCGACGACGTCGTGACCCAGCTGGTGAAGATCGAACTCGCGTTGAACCCCGGAGCTCTCGACGCGTACGCTCAGTCCCCGACTGGGGTGAGCCGTGACCTCACCGGTGACCTCGGTCTGCCGGGTGGTGCGCCCGTCACGAACGACGACGGTCGATCCCTCCACGCGGTACGAGAAGTGACCCCGCCCCCGGTGGCTGAGAATCCCGTGGACGTGATGCTCGGCCAACGCCCCGGCGCCGACCAGTAACGCGTCGGCTCGCTCGGACTCGATTGCCTCTCGCCACAGCTCTCTACCCGATCGCCCGGTCAGCGCCGAGCGCACCGGCCCGAGTCGCTCGGTGAACCACTCGGTCAGGTCCTCTCCCGTCGCCGACGCGACCATCTCCACGGCGACCTGGGCGTAGCGCAGGACGATACTCGTCTCGATATCGGCGGGGTCGGCGAAGAACCAGGCGCAGCTCGTAAAGGAGTAGAGGACGTGACGGTAGGCCTCGAGTAGTTCGAGGGCGGTCACCACCTCGTCGGTCGAGATCTCGCCACTGCGCGCCCGAAGAAAGTCCTCCGGACTCTGCGCTCCGGCCAACACCTGACCGTACTCGGTGAGAACCGAATCCACGTCGCCCACTAAACCATCGAGTCCCGATTCGATAGGCGCCACCAGGGCGTGACGCAGATCGTCGAGCGCTTGACGGAGGGGCCGGCGCCACTCGAGATCAAACCCCGGACGTTCGCCGGTCACGCACCCGCAGGCCGAGTTCCAGCGTTCCACTCCGTGAGCGCAACTCCACGACGAGACGGGCAGGAGTTCCACCTCGTCGACCGGGTCGTGAGTGTCGAGCCACTCGCCGAGGGAGGTCTCGAGGTGGTGGGTGTCGCGCAATCGGCGCAGGGCCCACGCCACCCCCACGTCACCGAAGCGGTGGTGGTGTCCGTAGGTCTCCCCGTCGGCGACGATCAGGGCGGCCCCGTCCTCGCCGGCTCGGGCCGCCATCTGGTCGGCCAGGTGAACGCCGTCGTCGATGAGGTGACCGAAGGCGACCTGTTGGGAGAGCACCGCGTCACCGAAGACGACCCGGAGGTGACGGCCCGAACCGAGATTCACGCGGTAGGCCCTCGTCGTGTCGAGGCTCGAGGAGTCGACGTCTCGCCACTCCTCGCCGGAGCGGCGAACGCGGCGGGCCTGGGCCGGCATCAGGACCGTATAGGTCACCCCGGCGTCGGCGAGGGCCTCGAGGGTCGCCTCGTCCACCGCCGTTTCGGGAAGCCACATCCCGGTGGGTTCAGCCCCGTAGCGGTGCCGGTAGTCGGCGAGACCCCACTCGATCAGTCGGCGCCGATCACTGGACGAGGCGAGCGGCAAGATGGCGTGCACGGCGGGCATGGCCATGACGGGACTCGCTCCGCGGTCGCGGCGTTCGGCCATCTCGTGGCGCAGCGCCCCCTCGACGTCGACCGCGTGGTTCTCCATCCAGTGGTGCAGGGTGGGAGCGACGTTAAAGGAGCTCATCGTGAGCGGTTCGACGAGTTCGAGAGACCCGGTCTCGTCCTCAACGGCAACGGCCACCATGGCCCGGTAACACTCGGCGGCGATCCGTTCGTTCCAGTCGTGGTACGGGAAAGCCGACCACTCGTTGTGAATAACTCCGAGCCAGGGGTTCTCCCGGGGGGGCTGGTAGAAGTGGAAGTGGAAGCCGGCGAGGGGGGTCATCGAGCCTTTCTCGTGAGCACGATCATCGCCAGGGGAGGCAGGTGCAGTCGTATCTCGGGGCCCAGATTAGGGGACTCGGCGGCCACCGGGTACCCCGAACCGCCGAACTCGGGGTCGTCGGAGTTGGCGATCACGAGAACCTCGCCCTCGCCCCCCACCGTGAGCCAGTAGTCCTCGCGGGGCACCGGGGTGAAGTTCACCACGACAATCGTCGCGCCCTCGCCCACTCCTCGACGCCACGCCAGGACGGAGTTGGCCTCGTCCTCGCAGGAGATCCACCCGAAGTCCATCTCGCCGGCGTCGTCTCCCCACCACGAAGGCTCGTTCTGGTAGATCTCGTTCAGAGTGCGCACCCAGCGGCGAACCCCCTCGTGGGCCGGGGAGCCGAGGAGGTGCCAGTCGAGAGACCTCTCGTGGTCCCACTCGCTGCGCTGGGCGAACTCGGAACCCATGAAGAGGAGCTTCTTTCCCGGCAACCCGTACTGGTACCCGAAGAGCAGCCGCAGGGAGGCGAAACGTTGCCAGTCGTCGCCGGCCATCTTGGTCCAGAGTGACCCCTTGCCGTGCACCATCTCGTCGTGGGAAAGGGCGAGAACGAACCGCTCGTGGTGGGCGTAGATCGCCCGGAAGGTGATCTCGTGGTGGTGGTAGCGCCGGTGGATCGGGTCCCGACCGAGGTAGGTCAAGGTGTCGTGCATCCAGCCCATGTCCCACTTGAAGTCGAAGCCGAGCCCCCCCTCGACACTCGGTCGGGTGACGCCCGCCCACGCGGTCGACTCCTCGGCGACGGTGAAGACTCCGGGGAAGGCCCCGTGGAGGTGATCGTTCACGTGACGCAGCAACTCGATGGCGTCGAGGTCTTCTCGCCCCCCCTGGCGGTTGGGGACCCACTCCCCCGGGTGCCGGCTGTAGTCGAGGTAGAGCATAGAGGCGACCGCGTCGACGCGTAGTCCGTCGGCGTGAAACTGGTCGATCCAGTAACTGGCGCTGGAGATGAGAAAGCTGCGCACCTCGTTACGCGAGTAGTTGAAGGTCCAACTGAGCCAGTCCGGGTGGACCCGTTGGCGCACGTCGGCGTGTTCGTAGAGGTGACTCCCGTCAAAGAGCCCGAGGGCGTGGGCGTCGGAGGGGAAGTGGGAGGGGACCCAGTCGAGGATGACCCCCACCCCGACGCCGTGGAGAGCGTCGACGAGTTCTCTCAGATCGTCGGGGGTGCCAAAGCGCGACGACGGGGCGAAGTACCCGACACTCTGGTAGCCCCAGGATCCGTAGAAGGGGTGCTCCATGACCGGCATGAGCTCCACGTGGGTAAAGCCCATCTCGGCGACGTAGGCCGGGAGCTGTTCGGCCAACTCTAAATAGGTGAGGGGACGATTGCCCTCCTCGGGCACCCGTCGCCACGATCCGAGGTGCACCTCGTAGGTCGACATCGGACGGTGGTGGGGCACTTGTCGCGCGGTCATCCACGACTGGTCGCCCCACTCGTAGCGCGAGCGGTAGATCCGAGATCCGGTGCGGTCGGGCACCTCGAAAAAGGTCCCGACCGGATCGGCCTTATCGAACTCGGCGCCCCCGAGTCGGCTGCGGATCCGGTACTTGTAGACCTGACCCTCCCGGGCCCCCGGAACGAAGCCCTCGAAGACGCCCGAGGACTCCCGGGGCGAGAGAGGGTCAGCCGTCGGGTCCCACTCGTTGAAGTCCCCGAGGACCGACACCCGTTCCGCGTTGGGGGCCCAGACGGCGAAGTAGCACCCCTCCACTCCCTCAACCTCGACGAGGTGGGCTCCGAGGTGATCGAAGATGCGAAAGTGTCGACCCTCGTTAAAGAGGTAGACGTCGTCAGCACCCCAGCGCGAGTGGACCAGGGCGTTGTCACCCCCACCCCGCGTAAGGGCGAGTGGGGCGAGACGACGCGAGAGTACGTCGGAGGCGGCCATCTCCTCGAGCGACTGGGAGGTCAACTGGGACCAGTTCGCTCGCTCCTCGGCGGTGCCCGGCAGGTTGACCGCCCGGCGTTCGCCGAGCAGGTCCTCCACCTGAACCATGACGAGACCCGCCTCCGACTCGCCCAGTCGGCGATGAAGGAGAGCGAAGGCCTCCTCGGGCCCCGCGTCGGCGTCGAGGTCGAGGGCCCGACGTAGTCGCACCACGTCGCGGACCCGTTGTTCTCGCCCCTCGGAGGCCGCACTCGCGCTGAGCAGTCCGAGTGACTCGCGTTCGTCGAGGTCCACCCCGTCCCACCAGCCCCAGAAGGTGGGGGTGTCGTGGGTCGAAAAGGAGGCCACCGAACCCTCCGGCACGGGACTCAACTCGTGGTCTTCGAGCGAGTACTGGGCGACGTACATTCTCCGTAGACCCTCGTGGGACATCGCTTCGCGCAGGGCCGGGTCGACGTTCCCGAGGTCCTCACCCACGACGTCCACGCCGAAGCGCTGGGCCTCGATCGCCACCACCGCCATCAACTCCTCGAGGGGCATCGAGACGTAGGTCCCGTCGTGGCCACTCGCACCGTCGGGCACCCAGAAGAGTCGCTGAAGCCCCATGACGTGGTCGAGTCGCACGATTCCCGCGACGCGCATGTGACAGCGCAGCGCTTCGCGAAACTGACGGTGGGCGCTCTCGCGGACCTGCTCGGGGTGGGGC
>VFSW01012955.1_pt1 | contig 11604 bp, 8 predicted proteins | sample 5358111 | NCBI WGS metagenome assembly VFSW01 (sample SAMN11554181, study PRJNA540505) | mine drainage metagenome | isolation source: sediment from site ElyBrook_90M | place: USA: Ely Copper Mine, Vershire, VT | collected 2017 | reverse complement strand
TCAATCTAGGGTGCCTGGAGCCCGTGGAGTAGTTTGGTCGGAGGGTCTGCAAGCCCCAAGGACTGTTCCCCCCGCCTTGTGTGCATAGGCAGTCCCCTCAATTTCCGTGGTTCGCTTGAATTCGTGACGATTCGACGTGCACTTTTTGTTTTGAGAGCTCTAATGCACTGAATGAAGCTCGTTCTGCCTCGAAGGTCATCGGCAGCGGTGCGCGCCGGGCGGCGAAGCCCCCGTCGCCAGTGCGCAAGGCAAAGGCCCGGTCGAAGCGAGACCTGGATCGCCGACGCTGGGCACAGGAGGAGTTTGGGAGCGCGAAACTCGGCGACCACCGGCGCGTAAAACGCCTTGTCTGCATGGGCGCCGCACTCCTGGCGCATGTGGCCGGAACGATCACGGGGACCTTCGCATCGGAGGCCGAACGGAACGCTGCGTACGATTTCCTGAGCAACACCACAGTCACGCTGTCCGCACTCGCGCAGGCAGCCTGGAATGCCTGCGCAAAGCGCTGCGAGGCGTTCGAGTGGGTGTATGTCCCGATCGACGGGAGCGGACGTTTCAAAGCGGTCGACGGACGCTTCAAAGCGGCCGAGCCATGCGTCTGTGGGAGGCTGACAAGCCGCGTGGGCCTCGGGTTTGTCTTCGGTTGTCCTTTACCCACCCTGGTCAAAGTAGATCGGGTTGGTGAACGCAAAGGGCTGGCCGTGGGAATCCGGGAGCACGATCTCCAGGTTGTCTCTCGGGCCCCGCGCGATGGCCACGAGCCAACTCCCTGGGTCGAGGGTCAATGTCACGACGGTGTCGAGCCGGGTGAGAAGCTCGGACGGTGCGATGGGGAGCGTGCGCACCCGCTGGCCGTTGACCACCAGGTCGACGGAATCGACGGAGAGCCACGGCGGGGCTTGTACCCGCACCCGGACGGGGACAGACGTTGTTGTGGCCAGGGGATGCACGTCTCCAGGGCCGTCGTTGCCCACGGAGAGAAACAACATGGGCCCCGAGGTCACAAAAGCGTGCCCGGCCCGAAGCCCACGGAGAATCGTGAGGGCGTCAGGGTTGCTCTCGGGGGTGATGCCCTGGGTTGAAACGCCCGCGGGGGTAGGGACGTGGACGTAGGTGCGGGGATAGCCCGCCCATTGGTAGGCGATCTGGTGGGAGTCACTGGATCCCGTGGCCACGTACCGCGCGCCGGTGTTGAGGAGATGAAACCAGTCGGTGAGCCCGGCTTCGACGTACTCGATGTGTCCGATGTAAAAGCCGTTGAAGACTTCGATGGCGTCGTAGTCAGGGTCGTACTCGGGGGAGACCGCACGGTTGGTCCGGGTGTCCAAGCCCGTGACGTTGAAGTACCCGATGTTGGGTTGCATCCGCGGGTGGTTCACTTGAATCACCACGTCTGGGTTGTTCTCCCGCGCGGCATGAAAGATCTCTCGGGGGGTGGTGTTGAGAAACGGCGGCGGCCCCCCTGCGGGGAACGATCCGTGCGGCCGGTACGGGAAAACGTTGAAGTGTCCCCACGGTTGGGCGCTGCGATCCGTCGTGACTTCGACACCAGGGAGCCAACGAAAAGTACTGTGGATGTCTGCTGGGAGGGCTGCGACACCGACACGGTAGTCCCCCACCACGTTGTGCTCTGAAGGGATGGCAAGACCGATTCCCTCGGCGACGAGGGAGGCCACGCGGTCGGCGAGGGATACCCTGGAGTCAAAGCTCGGGCGGGCGTGAACGTGAAGGTCGCAAGCCGTCCAGGCCTCCATCGGAAGGACATGGGTGAGACCTGCGGAGAAATCAGCGCGGAGTGTGTGGGTGACGGTCACTTCGGTCTGGGCGAGGTTCCACTCGGGGCCGTGAGAGACCGTGACGGTGTAATGCCCGTTGGGAACAGGGATCTCGATGTGACCGTCGGGGGCGATGGCGACCACGCCGGCCCCCGAGGCACGGTCGTTGGGCCCGAGAACCGGATCGGGGGTCGGTGGGATCCCACGGATGACCACACGGACCGGGATGTTCTCTTGGGTGACGGCGTTCACGGCGGTAACACGGATGACTCCCCCGGGAGGAACTTGCAGGTGCACGGGGAGCGTTGGACGCACGGGGTCGACGGTGAAGGCCACGGGGTCGCCGGGGCTGTGTCCCGGGGCTGTCACCGTGGCAGCGTACCGCCCGGGTGCAAGAGGGATGCGTTCGGCCCCTTGATCGGGCTGAACCATGAGTACCTCACGGCCATGGGAGAGCTCTGTGACCGTCACCACCGGGGTCTCTCCCCCGGCCCCTGTGACCACGAGGGAAACGTCCCGAAAGGGCTCCGCGCGAAGGTCGGCGGCTGTGCGTGCGACCGCGGCGAGGTCTCCGTGCGCGACAAGGAGCAACGCGTCGTCCGTGATGGACGCTCCGGGAGAGAGTGCCACGGACCGTGGAGACAACACCTCGGTGAAGGTCGCAACGTGCATGGTGTCGTGCTGGTCTTCTGTAAAAACAAGGTCAAGGTCGCCGCGCACGCGGGTCCAGGCGACGGACGTGTCGTGGGAGGTAAGGCCCACCCACGGAGCACTCCCGTGGGCACTGCGAGAGACCACGCCAAGGCCGGGTGCAAAGGGAGAAGCACCGCCCCAACCCACGCGGGAACCGAAGGAGATCTCGGGGCTGGTGGCGGTCCCGAGGTTGGTCACGCGGGTCACGACCCGCAGGGCGTTGCGACGGACGTCGATGCTGTACTCACGGACGACGGAGAGAGCCGTGCTGACGTTGCTGTCGACCCAGGCCGTGAGCTGTAGAATCGGACGTCCAGAGACCACCAGGGTGCTAAGTACTTCGCGCTCCAGGGGAACCGCGCGACCGGCAACCATGACCCAGGGTTCGATGGAGCGGATGTCGTCGGCGATGTGCGGTCCTGGGGTACCGATGCGGGTGACCGTCCCTGGGGTTTCTGGACGGGCGGTGGAGGCTTTTGCGGCGATGACAACCCGGAGGCCAGGGCCCTCGATGAGCCAGTCGTCTTCGTCCCCGGTGTGACCTGGCCCAAAGAGCCGGTGGACAAAAGAGTTGTCTCCGAGACGGGTGATGGTCACCCGCCCGGAGGTGGGATTGTGACTGTGGACAGGTCGGCACCCGACGAGGACAACCAAGACGATCGCAAGGGAACGCACCGTCACGGGGAGAGAAGGGTCCAGTGGGGGCTGTGTGCGTCGAGGCGGGAGCCGTCGATGCGTCGCGGGCCAAAGTACAAGCCCTGTGTGCGGATTTCGTCGAGCGTGGCGGGAATGTCTACCTCCGTGCGGACGACTTCGCCGACACGGACAAAAGGGGACTGAAAGGCGCCGTCAAAGGGGAGAAAGGCATAGGTGTGGAGAGGGTCTTGGCGGTCGAGATGGGGGACCATCGGGCCCCAGCCGACTTCAAAGTTCAGGTCGGACGGCCATGGGAGCTTTGGGACGAGGAGAATGACAACGTGCGTACCGTGCTGCGCGGGGGTGATTCCCCAGCCGGCAATGGAGAGGGAAGGGCCGATGTCGAGGTGGGCGGGATGCACCCGTGGATCGGGGTCGAGTTCGACGTAGCGTCCGCGGGCGTAGGTACGCACGGGCCAGTGGAGTTTAAGCACGATGAAGGGGCCGACGACGGCGTAGACACCGTAATGGTCCCAGTTGAGGGCCGCGCGTACGGTTTGCTCTTCGGTGTTTCTCCAGAGTTCTTGCGTGCCGGTGTAGGTCGCCCGATGCTCGGTCGAGACAACGAGGTAGTCTACGGAACGCGGCGGTGGAGGGTATCGGAACAACCGTGGACGCTCGGCAACGTGCGGCAGAAAGTAATCCGGGCCCGAGACAGAAGCATCGGGGGGGATGACTTCGATCACGGCGTCGAGGGCTTCCATCCGTTGGTCGGGCACAAACGCATGGGGGTCAAAGCGGGCACCGAGGACGGGGAGTACCCCCGAACGATGCTGCATCCAGAGGGATCCAAGGGCGATGGACACCATGGCGCCCACGGCCCAACGGTCACCATGACGCCCGCCGAGCACAATGAGATATCCCACGCTGTGTGCGCAGGCCACGAGGACAAAGGGAATGGCCAGGGGGGAGTAATGCGAGTGCACCTCGGGCGCGGTCGGAAACTGCGAGAGTAGATTGATGGCGACAGGTGCGAGGGCGGGGAGCAACCATCGCGGGCGGAGGAGAGCGGTGAACGCCACGGGGACGAGAAGTCTCGGGACGTACAAGAGTCGGAGGGGGGTGGCGAGGGTGAGAAGCACCGCGAGGGGGTGACGAAAGATGCTTGAGACGATGCCCGCGGGAGACCCTCCGAGGTGACCGAAGTGGAGTTGGAGCGAGCCCGTGCGAGGGAGAAACCTCGGGGCGATGAGAAAGACGTAGACGACGAAGTAGGCCGTCCAAAAGAAGAACGTGGCGAGGCCGACGGCGCGGTGCTCGCGGCGGAGGGAGAGCGTGAGGCCGACGAGGGCGGCGACGAGGGCGACGTCTTCGCGGCAGAGGGCGGCGAGGGTGAGCGCGAGGGTTCCGTGGGTGAGATCCCGGCGATCGAAGTTGTCGAGGGCGATGCAGAGTGGGAGCAAGGCGATGGAAGAGGGATGAAATTCGTAGGTGGCGATGGAGGCAATGGTGGGGGTCAAGAGGTACACCCCCAGGGCGATGTCTGCGGCGATGGGATAGCCCGTACGGCGCACGGCGATGCGGGCGAGAGGAATGCCTGCAGAGGCTACGCACGCGGCTTGGACAACCAAGAGCATCGGGACGATGGAGACCAGCCGCCCGAGGAGCCCGAGGGGAAAGATCAGCCAGGAGAGGTGCAGACCCCAGAGAGGGGCGCCGACCATGGGGTTTTGGAGGTCGAGATGGCCGGCGCCCCAGACCATGCGGGCGTAGAAAGCCAGGTCGAAGGTTTCGTTGTGAAACGTTCGGTATCGGGCGAGGGAGAGAAAAGAGAACAGCACCGCCGCGCCGAGGGCGATGTTGGATACGCGGGTCCATGGAAAACGGTCGTCGAGGGACCGCGAGGGTTGCACGGCGCGGGAGTGTAACCCTTCTCCCTTGCGAGAGACCGTTGGCGAAAGCCTAGGCGGTCGCCGAAGGGATCTTGGAGAGGTACGCGCCTGGACGAACCGTGGAGAAGTTCATGGTGAGCCGGGAGTACCCTTCGCGCCAACGTTCGAGGTCGCGTGCGGTGCCGTCGGTGATTCGGGCGCCGAAGCCCGCAGGAGCCGTGGCACCGCCCGGGGTGTTGTACGACCGCGTCCAGACCACGGTGGCTTCAAGGTGAACCACGTGTTCACCCGCCAGGGGACGGACTTCGACCCACACCCTGCTGCCCACGGGGGGCGGATTGAGGGTGCGTACGTACAGTCCTTCGCGGGAGAGGTTGTACGTGATGCCGTACCGCCGGGAAAGGGTACCTTCGGCCCGAAAACTGGCGACGGTGGCGTGGAGGAGCCTTGGGCTGGCCCGGCCCTCCGTAGCATCGCCCTTGAGCAGGTCGTTGCCGATGAAGAGTGAATCGTCCGGGCTCGCGTTGCGGTTGACCACCCCGACAGGCAGGTCGTGGAAAGCCATGAGAAGTTCCGGGATCGCGGAGTTGGACGAGACAAGCACCCAGGGGTGTCGTCGGGCGTCGGCGGAGATCAAGCCACGGATGCGACGGATGGCGTCCGGGGCAAAGAGCTCGGTGTCGGCGAGCACAAAGGCCACACCCTCGCGGTCGAGCGCGCCAAGGAGCTCGTCGGGGTTGGACGCAAAGACGACAGAGAAACCCGCGGAGGACAGCGGACGGCTACGCATCCGTCGCTCGGCGGGAGAAGCGGATGCGAGGACCACCGTCCCGCGGGTGGAGGGCGGACGTTCTGCGAAGTCCAGGCGGAGGATGGCGCGGGCGATGGCCGGGAGGTCTCCGAGGGATTCCGCAGGGAGGACTTCGTCGACGCCCCAGGCAAAGGCCGTGGAGAACGCCGTATCGGTGGGGACACTGACCAGAGCGACGACGGGTGTCCCGGACAGGGCGTGGTCGGCGCGGAGGGTGGATAGAAACGCTTCGGCCTCGGGAATGCGAAGATCAAGGGCGACGGGAGAAACTGCGTGCTGCAGGTGCTCCAGGGCCTCGTGGGTGGACGTGACCACGGTGGCGGCGAGGCCACTGTCGTACAGAATGTCCTGGGCGTGCTGACCCAGAGGCTCTGCGCTCACGATCAGGAATCGAGCTGCCACGGGAAGTTCCTTTCGTGGGACGCCACCGTGTCGGGTGGCGTATAGGACATCGGCGGATGGAACCCATCCCTTGAGGGCCGACGTGAAACCCGGGCTGTACGCCATTCTCGACGCGGACTCCCTGGGCGCACGCCCGTTGATCCCCTTTGCCCGACGGGTACTCGCCGCAGGGGAGCTCTCCTCGGTGCAACTCCGGGCAAAGTCCTGGACGACGCGGGAGCTCACGGACACGGCCCGGGCGCTGGTACCGATGTGTGCGTCCAAAGGGATTCCCTTGCTGGTCAACGACAGGGTCGACGTGGCGCTGGTGTCCGGCGCTGCGGGTGTTCACGTGGGGATGCGAGATCTCCCCGTGGCGGACGTGCGAGCGATCGGCCCGGGACTCTCCGTCGGGGTATCGAGCCATGACCCCGAAGAAGTTGGCCTGGCCCTCGCGACCGATGCGGATTACATCGCCTTTGGGCCGGTGTACGGCACGCGGTCCAAGTCCGACGCAGCGCCAACGGTGGGGGTGGATGCGTTGCGCACCGTGGTGCACCGTGCCGGCACGCGGCCCGTGGTGGCCATCGGTGGAATCACCATGGCCAACGCCGAAGAGATCCGTCGGGCGGGCGCGCGGGCGGGTGCGGTGATCGCCGCCCTGGTGGTCCCCGACGACCAAGTGACTTCTGTGGCGCGAGCGTTCCACCGGGCGCTGGGAGGGGAGGGTTAGACACGGTGGACCAGATCACCCTCGGGTTGATGCTGGCCGTGGGCGCGGGGGGCACGGCTGCCGTCGCGCGGTGGCGTGGACGGCGGAGATTCTCCCAAGGGGAAGGCGAAGGCCGTGCGGGAAGGCTGTCGGCCGGTGCCGAAGCGCGGTTGGCTCGGCGGGAGGGCGCCGAGGGTGACCTACGGGTGGGGGATGTACTCATGCATCTGGGCGAAGCGTACTGGCTCGCGGGAGAGTTGGCGTTGGTGCGGGACGGAAGTCCGTCCTTGAGGTTGTTTACGGCGCCGGAACAGGGAAAAGACCGTTGGGTGGGGATCCCGAGATCCGGGGATGTGATGTACGTGCTGCACACGGATAAAACCCTGGCAGAACTTGGATGGCCAGGAGTCGAGGTTCCGCTCGGGGGGCTGGTGTTGAGGCCGTTGGAGCAGGGATCGTGTGCCGTCGCGCCCCACGGGGAGGTCTCCGCGAACTGGGAGGGTGTCGGGCGGTACGGTGTGTTCCGAGCGATGGAAACCGTTGCCGTGGTGGTGGAGCAGGGGGGGCAACGGCTGGCCCTGTCCGGCAAGATCGTCTCCCGAAGGCTTGTCGAAAAGCTCAGTGGGTGAGCGCCCCCGGGGCTGGATCCCGCAAAGGCTACGCGAGGGCTTTACGGCCCGAAGACTTCTCGGAGAACAGCTTGACCGCACTGTCGATGGCGTTCTCCAGGGAGTCCATCATGAGATTGTGCAGGAGGACGCTCGGGCCTTTGAGGGATTCGTAGTACCGCTGGCGTTCTGTGGAGTGCACGATGGCCGGGGGGTAGCCCTCGCGAAGCAAGATGAGATTCATGGTGAGCCTGGCGAGCTTGCCCGTCTGTCGGGTGTACGGGTAGATCTGCATCAGGCGAAAGTGGACCTTGGACGCCAGGCGCAAAGGCGTGAGGGACTTTCGGGTGTCCGGGTCCGCGAGCCAGTCGCCAAGCTTCTTCATTTCGCCGGCGATCTTGTCCGGGACCGAGATGTCGTGAAAATACAGCCGGTGGACCGGGGTTTCTTTGCGCCAGGTGTTCTCCCTGGGCTCAAGATCCTCGGGCACCAGGATCTGTTGAAACTCCCGGAGAAGATCCAGGGTAATCGGTACCTTTTTCTTGCTCCCGGCGATCTCTCGGACGCGGTCGATCGCGGCTTTATGCGAGCGGATCTCGTCGTAGGTCGGGATGAGCGAAACGTCGGACACCACGTCCTTGTCAATCGCGCTCTTGAGCTCATGGAAGGACAGCACGGAACCCTCCATGGACGTGTCGTGATAGATCCACGACATGTCCATTCGTTCTTGAAACTCCGCGAGGACGCGCTCGTCCTGGATCGCAAGGAGTTCTTCGAGCACGGCTAATTTCTGGTCGATGGTCGCGCGGGTGGGCATGGTGGCAGAGCTTCCCTCCGGCAAGAATGTCGAAACGCGTCCCAAATCGCAACGGTGACGTAGACAACCATCGGACATCGCACTGAATATTCGGGTCACTCGCCCGTGGTGTCCGCCAGACGGTCCCTGGGGTATGGTCGGCCCACCCGATGCCCCCGCTCCGATGGTTTCTCCCGGGAAGTGGACTCATCGTCCTGATGGCGCTCCCGCTCGACGCCTTTCCACTGGATGGCGGCACGGCCGTGACCATTGTCCCCGACGCAGGGGGGGTCCCTCCCCCGGACGACGCTGGCGACGGGGCACCCACCGTACATCCGTCCGTGGAGCCTGCGCCTGTGGTGCAGTACGTCCTTCGGGCCCGGCTCGATGCCCAACGGCATGAAGTCACCGCCGAGGGGACGCTCCGTTGGACGAATACCTCCACGGTCGCCGTCCAAGACCTATGGTTTCATCTGTACCTCAATGGGTTTGCGCGGGACGACACGCTCTTCATGCAAACCACCGGGGGTGAACACCGGGGCAACGAACACGGGCACTATGGCCGGATCGACCTCCAACGGTTAGAAACCTCCGCCCACGAGAACCTTCTCCCGGGTGCATCGAACGACCCTGCGGTCCCTGGTGATCCCTCCCAGCTCCATGTCATGCTCCCACGCGCGGTTGCACCCGGGGGCACGCTGGATCTTGCGATGGCCTGGACGGCTGTGCTCCCCGAAGTGTTCGCCCGAACGGGCTACCACGACCGGTTTCACATGGTCGCGCAATGGTTCCCTACGATTGCAGTGTTGGAGCGGGACGGGCGTTGGGCGCACTTTCCTTTTCACGGTAACACCGAGTTCTACGCGGACTTTGGCACGTACGACGTCACCATGACCATCCCGCGGGGATGGGTACTCGGTGCGACGGGCGTTCCCGAGACGGCCGTGGTGCATACAACCCAGGGCGACCAGTGGCGGTACACCGCCGCGGGCGTGCATGACTTCGCGTGGACCACCTGGGATGCGTTTCGTGAGCGGGACTTCTCCGTGGGTTCAGTGTCCGTCCGGGTGTTGTTTCCCCCGGGAGAAACTTCTGCAGCGGATCGCACGGTGGCCGTACTTTCACGGGGAATCCCGTACGACACCCGGCGGTACGGCACGTATCCGTATCCCAATCTCACCGTGGTGCTCCCTCCCCGCGACGCCGACGGCGCCGGGGGAATGGAATACCCGACGTTGATTACAACCGACCGGGGATGGTGGCATCCCGCGGGCTTTCGCGCCGTGGAGTACGTCACCCTCCATGAGTACGCCCATCAGTACTTCTACGGCCTCCTTGCCAGCAACGAAAACGCCTGGCCTTTTCTCGACGAGGGCCTCGCGGAGTACGCCACCTGCGCTTCGATGGAAGCGCTGTACGGCCGCGGCGCATCGGCCATCGACCTCCCGGGTTTCTCTCTCGATTGCTTCACATGGGAGGCCTGGGGGTCGGCAACGATCCGCTTTCCAGAGGCCGTGGCGAGATCCGCCGACAGCTTTGCGACCTTTGACGACTACGCCGTGCATGTGTACTCCCGCACGGCCACCGTGTTGCGCACGGCCGAAGGCTTGTACGGCCGTGACCGCGTGCGGGACGCCCTTGCGTTGTACACATCCCGCTGGCGCTTTCGGCATCCCGTTCCCGACGATTTTTTTCAGGCGTTTAGGGACAGCGGCCACGATGATGTCGTCGATCGACTGTTGATTCCCGCACTGACGGTGCCGGTTAGCTTGGATTACGCAGTGGACATCGTTGAAAGCCAGAAACTCCCCAACGGGACGTACCGCGGGAGGGCCGTGATCCGTCGCCGCGGCACCCTTTCACTCCCCGTGGACATCGTGCTCGAAGCACAGGACGGCACCCGCACGCGCACACACTGGGATGGCGTAGGAACCGTCACCGAAGTGCGGTACCACGGAGGTTCTCCGCTGCGGGCTGCGCGGGTAGACCCCGAAGGACGCATCGCGCTGGACGAAGACTCCACCAACAACGCACGCCTCGCCGAAGACGGCCCGGTGATCGATGGTTTCACGGCACGGGTCACCTGGTGGATCGAACTTGTCCTCGGGATGGTGGGACCGTGAAGGGGTTGTCACCGTTGCGTGGACGATGGACCGCCGTGGGGGTCGTAGCCCTTACCGAAGCGACGGTGGCGTTTGCATTCGGCACCGTGGCGGCCTTTCCGTGGGTGGTGGTGCTACGCAAACAGCCCGAGGGTGTGCGTGCGCTCAGATCCGTCGGTGGGCGCTTTGTTCTCGATGTCTTGGAGCGGCACGCGACGGGAATCACCGCAGGCGCGTTGGCTGCGCTGGCGGGCGTGGGGCTCTGGTCGGTGACCTGGTTGCTGCTGGGTGGCGTGTTTCCCGTGCTGTTTGCGACGGACGAAGCGCCGCCTTTGCACCGTGCGATGTCTCTTTCGGTCCGTCGCGCGCCCACGCTTATGGCGCTGGCCGCCCTGGCCGTCGTCGCCTACGCCATCACCGGCGTGATCGGAGCGTTGGGCTGGGCGCACGCCACGCACAAAGCCCTGTTGCTCGCAGACCCTCGCGCGGGCGATCTCCGGCGGCTGTCTTCCCTGATTCCCGCGGTACTGCTCGCGATTCTGGTGTCTGTGTGGCACGACGTGGCAAGGACGCAGGCGATGGCATCGGGCGTGGGCTCGATGGCGGCCACCGCCGGGGCCCTTCGACGAATTCTACGAACGCCCGTGCAAACGCTTGGGCGCGCTGCGGGTTACACGCTTCTTGGGGCGGTGGGCGTCTTGATTGCGGCGGGTGTTTCCTACGGACTCGGCGGGCGCGGACAGACCGTTGCCCTGGTGGCCATCGTGGTTGTTCAGCAGGCGTCGGTGGCGTGGCGGCTGGTGTGCAGGGCGCTTTGGTTTGCATGGTTGGCCGCGCCGTGGCGATCCGCGGCCACGGGATCGACGACGCCACGGGGCTGAGACAACGTCTATGGATACCGCCACGGGGCTGAGATAGCTTCAACCAACGTCGCGCGGTGGCGGATGGACGGAATTCGCCCGGGTTGCCGTGGCCATTCGTTGCGGGGATCCTGTCCATGCGGCAGAAACCCTCGTACGCGCGGGCAGTCCTTCATTGTACACGTACGGCATGCACGAGAGCGTGACCTGGACGCCTCGTAAGAGGAGAAGGCATCCAATGGCCCGCCTGCGTCCAGCACCCCCGACGGCCCGTCCTGCGACGCCTTCGCGTACAGTTCGTTCGGTCCACTGCTGCTGTTCAAGGTGCACCCTAGCGA
>VFSW01012954.1_pt1 | contig 11605 bp, 2 predicted proteins | sample 5358111 | NCBI WGS metagenome assembly VFSW01 (sample SAMN11554181, study PRJNA540505) | mine drainage metagenome | isolation source: sediment from site ElyBrook_90M | place: USA: Ely Copper Mine, Vershire, VT | collected 2017 | reverse complement strand
CGAACAAAGGGGCCGGTGGTTTGCTCAGCACGTCCAGTGTGGCACCCCCACGACAGGTCACCAATCCATCTACATCAGATTTCTTTGATACAAAAGCATTGCCGGCCGGTTCAACCCCCACCAACCAAACAACAAAGGACGGGCGCCCTGTATACAAAGCACCAAACGGACAACTGATAGCCCCTAAGATTAATACTTTGAAATCGCACTAAGAATATGGTATGTAGGTTCGTCATAAAGATTTGTTTATAACGTCGCTGTACGGTCTGATTAAGGGAGGGTATTATGAAAGCGCCGGACATGTCAGAGCCACAGATTTCTCCTAACACAACCCATATTAAGGGCGACAAGTTGTCACTTTCTAGCGGCAATTGTCTGGACGTTAACCAAGGGATCATAGGTCTATCGCCAGGGGGGGATATAACGCACGGTTTGGACGGATATTTAAGTATAAAAGACGGAGAAGATCCGTGCCAGATAGCGATAGAGGATCGGAAAGAAATAGCAGATTATATGATTTTAAAATGGAAAAACTACCGGGATTCTTTGGAAGTTTCTACAATTGAATGCGAGCACGATTGGGTGACTGTAGGCGGAACGCAGGGTGGGACAATAACTGGTCAGAGATGTCGAAAGTGTTACAAACAGGAATGGTTTTGAAATGGCGGCACTATTTAACAAGCCAACTTACGTAACAACTGTTGAATTTTGGAACTTGATGTGCAATGTCTCTTTCGTAAGAACATCGAAGCACACGGGTCGTATTAGTAGTAAAGATTTTTACGTTGGTATATATCCCGAAATGAACCCGAATTTCATAGATAGCATCAAATGTGACATTGCAAAACTTTTGCAGTTTTAAGGGGACAACATGCCCGGTTATGATGTAATTTCATCTTCCGATATTACAGAGGATAAAGGGTATGATGTTATTTCCCCCGCCGATCTTGGCAACAAACCCACCGTAGATTTCACAAACCAGGGCCGTAGACAGGCGACTGGTCTTATCGGGACTTCGACAAACCTCTACCCCGCAGGTCTTCAAGACGTAACCACTCAAGACATACAGAACCAGGCCGCAGCACCAAGAATCCCTACTCCCACCCGTATAGTCAAAGCAGAAGCGCTTGCACCTGATCTTGTTTCAGCTTTCCACAATATTCCAGTGCTCCCGCCCGAAGATGCCATTAAAAACCAAAGCGCTCTACAGGCGGCCACTGAAGGCTACGAGGCAGAAGCGCCGGACAATTCTCCTAGATTGTTGCAAACACTGCAAAATTACGACAAAAAGCCTTTCGTGAAGGCCGATGCACGTTCTTTTGGCAATGATCCGTCTGCCGAAACCGCCCGCCAACAGCTTGAACCAGTGGCTGATATTATACGTCATCCCGTAGGCGCAGCTATCAGCGGTGCTATGGGTGTAGCCAAAGGGGCGACCCTTGGCCTTATAGATAAACAGGTCGAAGAAGCTACCGCTGCAATGCCATCACTGGGACTGCAGCCGAGTGGTTTAGCCGAAGGGGCCGGACAGTTCGCCGGTATTCTTGCCCCGTGGGAAGGTATCGGAGCGGCCGTAAGTTCTACTTTTGGACTCGCCAACGCAGGCAGGGCGGGGAGAATTGCTACGCAAATAGCGACGGGCGGGATTGTAGGCGCTACTGAAGCCAGCAACACCGGAAAAGATATAGTTGACCAGGGCCTTGCAACTGGCGCTTTCGCCGGGGCTATTACTGGCGGTGTTGAGTTACCGAGCATGGTACGGGACGCCACATGGTTCCGTAAGCTCACAATCCCCGAACGCGATCTGGTTGTTCAGACTATTGGAGATATTAGGGACGGTTTAGCAAAAAATGGCTGGGATCAAGGCCGAATAGACGCCAAGATTGCCAGACTTGACCCTGAGACATTCCAAGCCGAATTGAAGAAGCGAATGGGGACGGAAGGTATACAGCCTTCAGCGCCGGCCGATGTTGTCCCAGCGCCAACCGCCAACGATTCCTTGACGGTTCAACCAGAACCATTAACCGAAAAGGTTAACGAAACTCCCACAACCGAAGTAGAAATCCCACACACCGGTATCGCCGACCCCACCGTCAGCGTTGACGACGCTATCGCCGCAGCCAACGCCGACGTATCACAGGTCACAGCGCAGGCTACGGCACCCGTAGACCGGATAACAGCACTCCGCGCCAAGCTCGAAGCTATGAGGACGCAGCCGGTTGTGCCCGTCGTACCCGAAACAGGGATAACGACCGCCCAGAGCGTTGGCGATTCGATCCAGGCGGCCAATAACGAAGTAGCTGAATATCCAGAACTGCCCGGGCAGGCGCCGAACAGCTATACCTCTGACCTACCGAAAGCGCCAAACCAGAAAGCAACTCCGACATATCGCGGCCAGGTGGGGGAAGTCCCGTATCCGGAGCGGACCAACAACGCCCAAGCGATGATTGATGAATCACGAATTGCCAATGTTCCCGGCCCGTCACCGGTAGAGCTGGCAACCCCGGCAGAGATGGCCCCTCCTCCGTCTCTGCCGGGGGATGTTACGCCCGCCAGCTGGGTTATCAAGAATAAAGCCACTGGCGATATTGTTATGGAGACATTCGACCGGGCCAAAGTTGACGCCCTGAATACGGATAAGTATGAAGCCGTGCCTATCATGGAGCATCTGCAAGGTATCAACAGAAAAATAAAGCAGGAGACCACCAATGATCTGCCCGCAGCCTCAGTGCAAAACAAAAATGAAGTGGACGGGAACAATGTGGCAGTGTCCGGGGTGCCGGACCAGGGTGCGGTAAAACAGCCGTGGGAGATGACAAGGGATGAGTTCTTCGCCCCCACTCGTAACGGTTTTGGTAAATCACCAGCATCCACCGAAGTCGGCAGACTTATGACTGGCAGCCAAGACCAAATATCTGCCAACATGATGCACAGGGGGCACATAGTAACAGCCCTATCCGAAGGCAGGCCCGTACCCCCCGAAGTCCTGGCGGATTATCCGGATCTTGCAAAACCCGCGCAACCTGATAAAACGGTAAACGCCTACGAAGCCGCGCAAAACGAACTCGACACGATCCGCCCGTCGATCAAGACCGGCGATATAAAAAACGCCAAGTACAATCACATCGTTATGGACGTTCAGCCCATGGGTGGCGGCAAACCGGTGAAGATTGCAGCCCCTTACAATGGGACCAAAGCCGACGCCCTACGTGTGGCAAAATCACTCAAACTGTACGCCAGCGAAGAACACAACGGCTCCATGCGGGACTCTGCCGTATTCGCGACGGGAAAGACTGGCGAACCTGTTTACGCTTTCACCCAGGGTGAAGGGGTAACTGAGATACATGATGTAAAAAAACCGGTTGTGAAAAAGTCTCTCACCGATCGTCGCCACGACGTACCCACCAGAAAAAAAGTCTCCGAGATGACGCACGAAGAAAAAGACCGTGAGTTGTTTACCAACCATGTAACCGGTATTCCGAACAAGCGGGCGTACGAAGAGGCCGACCGGATGGGTTACCACGCAGCTGTTGACGCTGACTCTTTGAAGTGGGTCAACGACAACATGAGCCATGACTCAGGGACCGAGTTGTTAAAAAATATTGCACGAGCTATTGCGGACGAGACTGATAGGGGGTATCATATCAGTGGGGACGAATATATTGTAGAAGGCAAGGACGAGAACGAAGTCAACGATATCATGGCGCGGGTCAACAAGCGACTGGCTGGCGCTGAACTTGTCTACACAACCCCAGACGGCACCGTGTATCGATGGAAAGGATTGGAGGCCACCCATGGCACAGGTACAACACTTGCAGAAGCAGACGCCGCACTCAACAAAAGGAAGTCCGAACGAGAAGCAGCAGGCGAAAGGGCCGCAAGAGGCGAAAAACCATCAGGAGTGGTTATCGAGCCTTCCTCCGGGCGGAACGCTGAAAGTGACCTTGCCACCGAAGAAGTAGCCCCTGGCGATGGACTGCAGGGCGGCGGGACTTCAGTAACGCCCCTCGACCATGGGGTATTAAACCTTCCCCTTGGTTCACGCGCCCGTGGTGGCAGCATAGACAGCCAGTTGGACAAGTACAAAGCCGAGCAGACGAAGATTGAAAAGGAATCCGCCAAAGCTACGTCTATGGCGACGAAAGCATACAAGATCGAAGCCAAGGCGTTACAGGGCAGCATTGCCGGGATTGCCGACAAACTGTCAACCAAGGAAGGCGCAAAACATACCCGCAAAGAGATAGTTTCCACTCTCGATAGCATGATGAAGTGGGAACCCCGCAAGTTTATTGACCTTGTAAATAAGTTCAAATCAGAGAATACCGCGACGAGCGGCCCGTCAGCCGAATACACTCCTATCATCCCCCAGGGCTACACCGCAGCCTCAAACACAGACCTATTCAAGCGCCTCCGCGACGGCGAGCCCGTTGACGTCCAGGAAGTCAAGGACTCATTCAAGGCCCTGCAAGAGAACAAGCCCGCCATCATTGCCGAATTATCAGCCCTCAAGAAAGACGACCTTCTCAAAAAACTCGGGCAGATGGACGCCTACCGCTACAAGAACGACAAGAAAGATATTGTCGTCAAGGCGGTTTATAACTCCATGGTGGACCGCTTCGCCTTTATCGGCAGCGAGGGGACTCTTTCCTACGGGATGGGCAACAAAAACGAAGTTATCGCCGCTCGGGTAGAGAAGCTGACGCAAGAGGATCTTGTTAAGCATGCCGAAGAATCCGCAGCGCAGAAATCCGAGATGATGAAGCGCTACGAGGGCTACGCCAAGTCACTAAAGAACCCTGAGACTTGGGAGGAGTTCCAGAACTTTATCAGGATGAACAAGGAAAAGGGCGGTATTGACGCTCTGACCACAGAGCAGCGGGTACGGTACGACGAGCTCCATGCCGAGCACAATAAAGAAGCCGCGGTAAAAGAACTGAAACGTAAGGCCACAGTAGGCCCTGTCAGCATAGGGGAAGAAACCACCTTCAATATGGTAGAAGGCACTCACGGCAAGACCGGGGAACCGCTGTTTATCGTCCAGTTGGGCGGCCCGAAACTTGAAGGTGATGTGTTCAAGGACATGGCACAGAAAGCCCGGCAGTTGGGCGGCAACTATGTAAATGCCATGCAAGCTCGGATGTGGAAAACGACCCCGGGATTCCAGTTCAAGACCAAAGAAAACGCCAACAAGTTCATGTCTCTGCGTGGTGGTTCTGTCTCCAACATCGACAGGGTAGAAGCCAAACAGGAGACCCGCAAGGAAAACGCCGCGACCAGATTGACTGACTTAGCCGATTCTATGGAGGAAAAAGCCAACGGGGTACTCAACGCCGACCGGCTGACCAATACCGCCAAGCGTGCCGGGCAGGCCGAAAGCACAGAAGGGGCTGCCCGCAAGCAGATACCCATGGCCAAAACCAACAGAAACATTGCCGAGGCCATTCAGCAGGGCGAGGCGAAACACTTGGAGGGTATCAGCGCCGGTACGGATGTTGAGACGCTGGGCGACCTGCTACGGTCCGCAAAGAACAACTACGAACGCGCCAACGATATCAGTTATTCCGACACTCTGAAACGGACGGTTACAGAAGAGGATATTGATTTCGCAAAATATCCCTATCCTATGCCGCATAAAGATCACTTACGAGATATTGTAAAGGCATTGTTGGGCACAAAAGGCGGCATGCGGGATGGTCAGTGGCTGTCAAAAAAGATAGCTGAAGGCGGCACTGATTACGGGGTCTTGTTCAAACAGGCCGACGACATTGAACGGTTGACTGGTGCATTATCTAAAGTCAAGTTTTCGGCCAAATCAGCCGTAGAAAACACCCTCGACCGGATGCAAGATTACAAGCGCCTCCAGAAAATGGGGCTCGTTGACCTGCCGACCCTTCGGGCAGGCCTCCGGGAGTTCTTGCAGTTCAAAGACGAAGGTCCGCAAGCCGCCCGGGCAAAGACCCTTGAGCGGGCGCTCGTCGGCGGTAAGCACGGAATCGATTTTTTTCCGACTCCCCCCGAGGTGGCCGCCGATCTGGTGGAACGCGCCGGCATCAAGGCGGGCATGAAGGTACTGGAGCCCGGCGGCGGGACCGGCAACATTGCCGACGAGATGAAAGCGGCGGGCGCCGACGTGGACGTAGCCGAGATATCGGATCCGCTCCGCGAGGTATTGGAGGCCAAGGGGCATAACCTGGTGGCCAGGGATTTCATGGGCTACGAGCCCGGCCCGATCTACGACGCTATTGTCATGAACCCGCCATTTTCCGCCGATATCGAGCATGTGCAGCACGCTTTCGACCTGTTGAAGCCGGGCGGAAAGTTGGTAGCAATTGTCGGTGAAGGCTCTTTCGGTGGTCAGAAGAAACATGCCAATTTCAAACAGTGGCTGGAGGATAACGGAGCAAGCGAAGAGAAGTTACCGGCGGGCACGTTCCAGGACCGCACTCAGTTGCGGACCACCGGGGCGAATGCGCGTGTGGTGGAGATGGTGAAGGGTGGGTCTGAATCGATACCTGAAGAAACCTTGGTCGATATGGGGCTGTTATACGATGATCCCCGCTCAGGGAAATGGAAGTACAAGTTTTCCCATGAAGGCAATTTCTTCACGGCCAACAGCAAAGAGGATGCCGTAGAAAGGGCAACCGCAGCATATAACAAAATGAAGCCGGAGGAACGGCTCACCCAAGAACAACGGGGCGCAGCCGTAGACAAAGAACTGTTTGACCGTCTTGATTCCCGTTATGGTAAAATGTCCGTGCCTGAATTGGAAGCTGAATATGAGCGTTTGGGCGGAGAAATAAAAGGGCTCCAAAACGATAGAGAATTTACCGATGGTGGGCGCAGGACTTCCGCAGCTGTCGGAAATGAGGGAGCCCGTCAAGTGGGGCAAGAAAAACTTGAGCTCGGTATTTACCTGAAACAGCGGATTGCCGATTCTGCTTCAGTGAACGAGAAAACAAATCCCACCCCCCCCAAAGTAATCAAAGAAGCCGAAACCGTGGAAAAGAAGGCCGGAACCATAACTATTGACGGCGTAGAGCGTCCCACCACGAACAGCAATGGGCAACCGCTGGCACAGACGGAAGAGGGGATAAAGAACTTTTACAAATGGTTTTCTGATTCTAAAGTGACCGACGCCGATGGTAGGCCGCTGGTGGTTTATCATGGGACGGATCAAGATATAACCGAATTTGAGCTAGAAAAGCTTGGTTTCAACACTGACGCTCAAAGTGCAAAAGGTGGTTTTTTCTTCACCAACAACGCAAGAGCGGCGGGATATTATCCCGTTTATGACAAAGAAGTATTGTTAGATTATGGCGGTTTCTATCCGAAGCGTGTCACAACCGACTGGAAATTTGAAAATCAGCCTAAATATCCAGAATACAAGAAAATAGAAGATGCTGTAAACCGGCTCAAAGATCGGAAAAACACAGACTTTGAAGCCGAAAGAAAAAGCAGGCCAAAACAAGGGGCGAGCAAAGAGCCAGGTAAAGAAGGTTGGTTCACTGCCGATGAAATGTCAGCTTTCAGAAAAAACGAAGCAGACATAATTTATAAATATCAAGACGAACTCCAATCGTTAGAAAAGCAATTATCCGACTTGAAAAAAGAAATATATAGTGATCCTGTTTACGTCAAATACAAAGAGGAGAAGCAAGCCGCAAAAGACAAAGTGGAAAATGAAAACGTTTTGATGCAATCGGAAAAAAGCTACAACGATTTAAAGGCGCAAGTAAAGGCGATCAAGGGCCATATCGAAGGCGTAAACAACGAAACGTTAATCTCTTTGTTTGAATATTTAAGAACTATACTTCCGGGCAATTTATCCGAGGCGTTACCCAGAGTTAGGGGGTTGCGCGCCTACATAGATGGAAAATATTCCATAGATCAAGACAGTAAAGGATACACCATTGATGATTTCTACAATGCACTTGATAAAGAAGCTGCATACGGGAAAGAACTTTTGTTGTCAAAAACAGGTGGCGTTTTTGATGAAATAAACAAGTTGATGCCTGCTATCGAAGACGTAAAAACGAAAAGGGATGCGGCACAGGATTGGCAGTACAACTACGATTTCAGCAAAATGGCGTGGGAGGGTGGAAACGAAGAAGACCAATGGGATGCAAAAAAAGAGCGAACCACAGCAAACATACTGCCCGTCTATCTGTCTGTTAAAAACCCGCTCACTCATGTTCAAGAAACCGTATACCGAGATAGAATTTATGCTGACATGGTTAAAGAAGCAAAAGATGTAGGGCAAGATGGACTCATAATAAAGAATACCAAAGACCCACTACCAATGGATGTTTATGTCGCATTTGACCCCACTCAAATAAAATCCGTATTCAACTCCGGCAAATTCGACCCGCAGAATTCGAATATTCTATACAGCAACCCCATGCTCAACCCCGCCGAAATAGTCCGCAGTATGTCCGGGCTCGCAAAGAACCTTTCCGAAGACGTGCCAAAACTGGTTGACCTGGGCAAGCAGGCATTCCACGAAGGGGCGGAGTCATACCGCGACTGGTCCGGCAAGATGAAGGATTGGCTGGGCGACCTTTGGAACAATTTTAAAACTAAAATGTCGGAAATCTACTTCAAGGTGAAAAATATCCTGAAGGATGAGCGGGGCGCGCTGGGCAAGGACGTCACCGAGGCACAGCGGAAACGATACGACGAGGCACTTGATAAAGCCGAATCAGCAATCGAATCAGGCAACCAGGTCGAGGCGCAGAAGTGGCTTGCAAAGGCCGAAGATATCGAACGGCTGTCGATGAAAGGCGATCGGTCCCGAGGTCTGGCATTCAGTGTCAAGGCCGAGGCCGTTGACGCCGGTATCGCGTCCAAGGAGGCTCTTGGAGACCTGCCGTCATATAATGTGCGCCATAAGAACGTGGAGGGCGTCACAGAGCTTGTGGATAGCGATTACGATAGGGCACAGCGGATTATTGAAGGCGATGAGCCGCCCCCCGAGGGTGTTTTACGGGAAGAGGTCTTCACGGAACTCCGCAAGCGGGCGATTGAGTCCGGCGACGTCAACGCTATTATGGATTTGATGAAATCCAACATGGTGACAGAAGCTACCGAACTCGGCCGCAGGATACAAGCCCTCGACGCTGGCGCCGACGAACTGGACCCGTTCAATGCCATAAAAGACGTAATCGATTCCAGGTTGGAGAGAGCAAGAAAAATCAGCACCACCGACAAGACCGTAAAGGAGCAGGCTGAAGAGATAGCACAGCTGAAGGTGGAACTCGACAAGGCGCGGGAAGCCCTCGACCATAAATATACCGAACTAGCCGTGAAGAAGATCCGGAAAGAGGCGGAAAAGAAAGTCGAGCGGACTGGAGACAAGAAGGTCCTCGATGCTGAATTCCACGGGCTGTCCAAAAAGCTGAATTCTTTACTCAACAAGCTGAGTGCGAATATCGACCCGTCAGCCATACCTATTTTTGTCGATATGGCTCGCAACCGGATACAGGCCGGGATAGTTTCCGCTTCAGATATCATTGATTCCATTCACAGCGAAGTAGAAAACATTATTGCCGGCGTAACGAAGCGCGATATCCAAGATGCCATTTCCGGATATGGCAAGACGTCTGAAATGTCTCAAGATGAGATTGATGTAGCTTTACGGGAAACCAAACGGCAGCTGAAGCTGATTTCTGCGCTGGAAGATGCCTCTAACGGGATCATGCCCTTGAAGAGTGGCATGGAGCGCGACGCGCAGTCTGATGAGGTCCGTCAGCTCCGCCAGGAAGTCAAACAAGCCATGAAGGCCAGCGGAATAGACAACGCCCACGCCGACCCGGAACACCAGTGGAAAACCTCTCTTGACGCGGCCAAAACCAGGCTAAAGAATGATATTTCCGACCTTGACCGGCAGATTGCCACGGGTAAGCGCGATGCGGTAAAAAAGACAGGTATCAAGTACGACGCCGAGGCCCTGAAGCTGAAGGAGATCCGAGACGCCAAACAGGGAATACTTGACGCCATGGATGCCAAGCCGGGCATGACGGCACAACGCCGGGTAGAGATTGCCGTTAATGCGCTGGAAAAATCGATTGAAGGGTATAAGCGGCAGATTCAAACCGGAGATTTCAGCCGTAAAGTTTCGCCGGCCACACCCGAAACGCCCGAGATAAAGAAACTCCGAGACGAGCGGGACGCACTGCATGATCAGAGGGATGCAAAGCGCGACCTGATCGCCGAGATGAACAAGGATAAAGTCCCGGACGAAGATCCGCTACAAGTCGCTGCCCGTGAATTCATGGCGAATACTGAACGGCATATAAAGGCGAAAGAATCCGCCCTTGACCGGGCCATTGAAGAGACGGACCGCAGGATTAAAGAGTCCGACCTCAACCCGGAGAAAAAGCCGAACGCGGCACCGGTAACTCCAAGTATCGAGCGCAAGCAGAACGTCCTTAACTCGTTGCAGTCCACTTTAAAGCAGATGCGGAAAGATGCCCTGCCGCCAAAGGAGCCCAAAACTCCAGAAGAACTGGATGTTATCAAACTCAAGGCGTACAAAACCAAGCTGACCAACAAAAAGGCCAAATTGCAGGGGATGCTTTCTACAGGAGAAGTAACACCACCCCATAAAAGCATTCCGGTCACGTTGGATATTGAAACCAAAAAGCTGAAGGCTGAATATGACCGGATAAATGAAGATTACCGGGCGGCACTGGACGTAGCGGGAATAGTGACAAAGGATGAAGTGGCACACATCGTAAGGCTGTCTCAGATTGCGGCCGATGCCAAAGCAGAGATTGCGAACGGTGGTAGCAGGTTTGAATATGGTGCCGCACGGGTAGCGTATGAAAATTACATCGACGACCTGAAGGGCTACGACACGCCCGTCAAGGTCCAGATCAAAAACCGCATTCAAGAAATGCGGAAAACATGGGGCGAGAACAAATCACGGGCCATCCTGGACGCGACAAGGGACACACTCAGTACGATCACGCAGAACTCAATCGGTATGGTAGCTTCCATGGATAACTCGTTCCTGGGCCGGCAGGGTCTGAAAACGCTCTTTACTCACCCGACGGCATGGTATCCGGGTGCCAAGAAATCCTTTTCTGATTTTGTCCAAACGATAGGCGGGGTGAATGCGCATGACGCTATGCTGGCAGATATCTATTCCCGACCCAACTACCTGAACGGAGAGTACCAGCGGGCCAAGATCATCGCCAGCAACGAGGAGCAGTACCCTACATCTTTGCCGGAGAGAATACCAGTACTAGGGCGAGGGTTCAAAGCGTCCGAGGTTGCTTTCAAGGGTAGCGCGGTGCGGATGCGGACGGACCTCTACGACCTGCTTTCAGACCGGGCCAAAGATGTCGGCGGTGATATGGCGGACAAGGTACAGATCGAAGCGCTTGGCAAGCTGATCAATTCACTGACTGCAAGGGGCCAGTGGGGCAAGACTGGAGAACCTGCTATCGTCCGGCTGTTCCTATGGGCACCCAAGATGCTGAAGGCCAACATTGACGTGCTGACCGCTCATAACTTTGGCGCCGGACTGGAAAGCGAATTTGCCAGGAAAGAAGCGGGCAAGAACTGGCTAAAAATCATTGGCATCACGGCGCTGGTAATGGCT
>VFSW01012953.1_pt1 | contig 11605 bp, 8 predicted proteins | sample 5358111 | NCBI WGS metagenome assembly VFSW01 (sample SAMN11554181, study PRJNA540505) | mine drainage metagenome | isolation source: sediment from site ElyBrook_90M | place: USA: Ely Copper Mine, Vershire, VT | collected 2017 | reverse complement strand
GTCCTGTTGGCATTCACGCGGCGAATGCTCATTTCACTGTCGATGGTGGAACCGGCGGCGCGGGCCGAATCAATACATCGGGAACTATCGACGGCTTCCCGGGCGGCGCCGGCGGCCTGGGCCGCATTCGGATCGACGGCTCATCCAATCTAACTCCCAGTCCGGACGTGGCGCCCATTTGGGTGAATGGAATTTCCCTTTCGCCGAATATTGTAGTTCCCGCGCATGGCTTCGTCCGGCTTTCGGGCATGGCGCAAGACACGATCAATACGCTCGATTCCATCCGAGTGTATTACCGTACCCGGTATTCGAATTGGCAGTTTGTGGATACCGTACGCGCGCTTGACGGAGCATGGTCGAAATGGATTCCACTTCCGCATGATTCTCTGCTCTTCGCGATTGCGATGGTGGAAGTGAGCAATCCAGCCTCGGACGGCGTGAGCTATGATTTCGAACCATCCTGGCTTGTTTCGGATGCGAGCATGTCCGTCCTCCATCATCCGGCTTCGCCATTTCTTGTGAGCGAAGACACGCTGAATTTTGGGACGGTCCGTGTGGGCCGCTGTAAAACGGTTCCGTTTCGCATCGCGAACCATGGCGAGGAGCCGCTCGTGATTGATAAGGGCTTGTTCTCAGGTTCACCCGGGTTCACCGTCATTCCCAATTCCACCGATACTATTCCTCCGTACATGACCGATACTTTCCAAGTGCAATTCTGCCCGCCTGCGGCAGGGCAGGCCGTTGGCAAGCTTTCTTTTGCTTCTAATGACTCTATCGATTCTCCCAAAATCGTTACCTTACTTGGAACCGGACTGGCCTTACGGGATTCGCTCGCGCTCTTTCCCAACACCTTGCGATTCGATCGTGTCCTGATCGACTCCTGCGCGACCGATACCGTCCTTTTGCAATCCGCGGGATTAGATACTCTTTATCTGGACCGCAGTATCTGGAATGATCCGCCTTTCACGCTGCGCCTCGTGCCCCGTGATTCGACGCTCGCTCCCGGTGTGACACGCAAGCTCCTCGTCACCTTCTGCCCAACTGATACCGGAGAGGCTGCACTCACGCAAGTTCTCGATGAGCGTGGCGATTCCATTATTATTAGTGGGCGTGGCGTGTTTCGGCGCGCTGCGGCTATCCCAAGAATTAATGTGGGAATACTCTGCTTTGGACAATCGGACACAGCATTCGATACGCTGTCTAATCTTGGAAACGATACGATATCGGTCCTTGCATTGTACGGGAATCGTATTCCACGCCAATCCATCGGATTCCTTTTGAGGCCAAATGAGGGGGATATTATCGGGATTTCCATACGGACAGATTCCCTCGGCTCCTTCACCGATACTATTTCCATCGAGCTTGCGGATACAACGCTCGCAACGTCGCTTACCTATCGAGTCGCTGGCGCGGCGCTTTCGTTCAGCTTACCGAGCCATCCTCCGATCTTGTGTGTCGGCGAGTGCGATACGGACACTGTGAGGATCCGATCGGCCGGTCCCGACACCTTATCACTTTCGAATTTCTCAATTACCTCGGATACACCATTTCATCTGCTCGATTTCCCGCAGGTGCTGCTACCGGGGCAAAGTGATATGGTTCGGCTGTCCTTCTGTCCAATGGATTCGCTCGTGTTTCTGGATACCCTTCATTTCCAATCGAGCGACAACGGTTGCGATTCCGAGTTTTCGATCCTGTTGTCGGGCACGGGAATTATACAGGGCGTGCAGGCCGACCCAGTTGATTTTGACTCCGTAATCGTGGGTGAATGTCGCAACGATTCGATGTTCGTTGCGAATCCCTGCGGCCCCGCTGCCGCGATCGACTCCCTGCGGCTGGCCACTACGGATTTCCAACTTCTATCGACAATGCCGGACACGGTCCCGGCGCTCGGCAGCCTGGAGTTGAAATTCCGCTTTTGTCCAACCGTGGCCGGGGCTGAATTCGATACCGCAACGCTCGTGCTTCATTCGGGCCAGAGGGTTCGAGAGCCTCTTTCGGGCGTGGGGATCGCACAAGCTATTCCTAAGGCATATTTTACGATTTCCGATACCAGGGTTCCCATGGGCGATCAGGCGGTAAGTTCGATTCGGTTCGATTCCTCGTCGCTCCGGGGCCGGGATACTATTCGGGTGGTTGTAAGCTTCGACCCAACGGTGCTTTCGCCAGTGCTTTCGTCGGTGGGTTCGTTTCCGAGTTCCATAGCGAGTGCCGGCAGCGACTCCGTAACATTTTCCGATGTACTCGATTTCGGTCAGCCCGGTTTCCTGGATGCCATCACATGGAACACGCTCGCCGGCCCGCGCGATTCCTCCGTGATCGGTCTAAGCGTGACGGCCGATACTCCGCTCATGGTTCTTGTCAACAAAGGTTCCGTTACCCTCACGGATTGCAACGGACTCGCGGGGCGGCTTGCCTCCTCGGGAAGTTATGCACTGGGACCGGTCACGCCCAATCCTGCGGCGGGTGAAGCCTCGGTGACCATGACACTCGGAAGCGATGGCTATGTCGAGGCTGCGATTTATGACATGGCCGGAGGGCTTGCGGAAACCGTGCTTCAGCGAATTCTTACGCGTGGAAGTTACCAACTAACGATACCGACTGACGCCCTCTCCTCCGGCCGGTATATGCTGGAGATAAATTCCATGGGCTGGCGCGCGGTTGCGCCAATCGTGGTCGATCGGTGAACTATAGATCGCCTTGAATCGGCCGCAAAATAATTTCTTCGACGACCGCGCGGCTGGGCAATCGCAACGCGGCAACGATAGCTTGCGCAATGTCTTCCGGCTGCATCATGCGGTCGTGATGTTTTTTTCGTTCATCGTCATCCCAGAGCTCCGTTTCCGTCGCGCCCGGGATCACGCCGATCACGCGCACGCCATGCTCGCGCGCCTCTTCGCGTAAAGTATTCGTTAGTCCGCGCGCGCCATATTTGCTCGCTACGTAGGCCGCGCCATTCTTATAGGCTTTTATCCCGGCGACCGATAAGAGTTGCACGATCGTTCCAGAACCACGCGCGTACATATCGGGGAGCACCGCGCGTGAAGTGAGGAACATTCCGCGAAGATTGATGGCGATCACCGCATCGAAATCCTCGACACTTGTTTCGGAGAAAGTTTCCCACGGCGAAATTCCGGCGCTGTTGATCAGCACATCGGGCGCGGCGTTAAAATGATCGAAAATTTTCTGGTAGGCTGCTTTTACCTCTGATACCGATGTAATATCGCAAGGGACTGGAAGGGCGTTTGGGACGTAGGCGGCATTTCGAGAATTTGCCATTAGCCGGGCAACTGCTTCGCTCGATGTTTTTTCGCCGTGACCAGAGATAGCAAGATTATTTCCTTCCTTTGCGAGAGCCTCGGCGCACGCGAAGCCAATTCCGCGCGAGCCGCCAACGATCCAGGCTAATGATATGTCATTCATGTCCTGCAAAATTACGGCAATAAAAAAGCCCTCCCTGCCAGGAAGAGCTTTTTTTAGGCATTCAAATTACAATAACGATCATGCTTCATCGAGGCCGCCGTTGTGCCACTCATCGACGTGCTCGGGCAGGAGCACGATTTTCATGCTTTTGAATTGTGACTCGTACCATTCGATCTTGTCCCAGTTTTGGCGGCCGGGATACATAAGCTTGTCCTCCGGAGTCATCGCCTGGAGCGTAATGAATGCGATGTTATGCTCGCTTCGTATTTCTGGTGTTTTGTGTGTCGCAAGATTTTTTGGCGTCGCCGGCGATCCCATGAGCGCGGCCGCAAGTGCAATGGTCGTCAACATAAAGAACAGATTCCTTTCTTAGGGAGCAGCGCAAAATGTAATGACTAATCATTGCCACTAAGCGGCACTCCCGCGTGTTTGGAATATCCCAAACACATTTTAATATAATAGAACAGGCCTTCTGCCGAAATCCGATACATGATCCCTCGCTACACCCGCCCCGAAATGGGGACGATCTGGACCGATGAGAACCGATACCAAATTTGGCTCGAGATAGAACTTCTCGCTATTGAGAAGCAAGAGATTCTGGGCAACGTTCCGGTGGGAACGAGTAATAAAATTAAACAGAAAGCTACTTTTCAAGTAGCTAAAATTGACGAAATCGAGCGCGAAACAAAGCACGACGTCATCGCTTTTCTCACCAATGTGGCCGAGTCCGTTGGGCCCGATTCGCGCTTTATTCATCTGGGCATGACTTCGAGCGATGTCGTCGATACGGCATTCTCGGTGCAGTGCATGCAAGCTGGGAATTTATTGGTGGATGGAATTTCGAAGTTGATCGAGGCACTTGGAAACCGAGCAAAAGAATTCAAGCACACTCCGATCATTGGCCGCACGCACGGAATCCATGCGGAGCCAACTACTTTTGGATTGAAACTCGCGGTGCATTTCGCCGAAATGAAACGATGCCGGGAACGAATGGAGCGAGCCGTGAAAACGATCTCGACGGGGAAAATCTCTGGTGCCGTCGGTACGTTCGAGCATCTCGATCCAAGTGTCGAGGAATATGTCTGCGAAAAGCTGGGCCTCGAAGCCGCGCCGATTTCGACGCAGATCGTCCAGCGGGATCGGCACGCGGAATTTTTCACAACGATTGCACTCGTTGGTTCGAGCCTCGAAAAACTCGCCACAGAAATCCGGCATTTGCAGCGAACCGAAGTTCGGGAAGTCGAAGAATTTTTCTCGAAAGGCCAAAAGGGATCGAGCGCCATGCCGCACAAGCGCAATCCGATCACGATGGAGCGAATCGCCGGTCTTGCTCGCCTCCTGCGTGGCTATGCGATGACGGCGATGGAGAACGTGGCACTCTGGCACGAACGGGACATCTCCCATTCCTCCACGGAGCGCATTATTGGGCCCGACGCGACGATCGCGCTCGATTACATGCTCGACCAAATGACCCGGACCATCTCGACGATGTTCGTTTATCCCGAAGCGATGCGGCGCAATTTGGAAATTACTCGTGGACTTGTGTTCAGTCAACCGATATTGCTTCTACTCGCGAAGAGCGGTCTCTCTCGCGAAGAATCGTACAAGATCGTTCAGCGGAATGCGATGAAAGTCTGGGAACTCGCTGCCAGCGGCTCACGGCCGGAAGTCACCTTTCGCTCTCTCATCGAACAGGATCCCGATATCCAGGGCCGGCTTTCGAAAGAATCGCTCGATAAGGCATTCGATCCCGCTGCGGCAGTGCGACATGTCGATCGGATATTCGAACGGGTAGGGCTCTGATGACCGGAGGAATTCTACATCTTCACGAACTGCTCGGTCAGGTTCCCAACGATCACCATGTATGGCCCGCTCGGAAGCGAGCGTACGTCTAACGCAAGACGGTCCGAGGCCGGTAACGTGGCCCGAAGCACAAGGCGGCCAAGCGCATCTTCCACAATAACGGCTCCGGTGAGGCCCGGCGCGTCGATGTTCAACGTGGTTCGGACAGGATTTGGATACAACAGTGAATACGCGGGAACATCGGGGTGGCCGTGCTCCGCAACCGCGTTCGCTCCATCCGCATCGTAATACCACATCCAAAGGCTGTCGTGGCTCCAGGAAGCAATCCAGCCATGCCGCGCGTCGAGCCAGTGCATCGCTTCTAATGAATCATTGATAAACGTCGCCGAGTCGATCAGCCAATGCGCACCGTTGTCGGAACTATAAGCAAGCTTGCGGCAATAATCGTTGGAGTCAAGGCCGTGGGCGTCTTGCGGCGGATGCACTTCGATAGTTGCGGATCCCCCTTCGCTAATCATAGCCCAGAGTATCTCAGGTGCCGGATTTGCAAGCCGCCATAATTTGCCATTGCCGAATGTGGAGTCGACTCTCCATGTCTTGCCATAGTCGCTCGAGTACGCATAGTCTATGGCGCTGTTATTCACGAGGCAGAACACTTCGCGCGTAGTCGGGCGGACGCAGAAATCCTGCACCCAGGGTAAATAATGTGCGCTGTCGAAGGCATCTGTGGAGTCCCACGTTTGCCCGCCATCGGTGCTATGCAGCATGAGCTTTGGATCCTGCACGATTGTCTTTCCATTCCAAACATTGTTTCGACCCTTCGCCGTCCACACATCGTTGCTATCCGCGATGTAACCGGCATTAAAATAAGGGTTCCGGGAAATCGGGGCGAGGGAAGTTTCTCCGTATATGCTCGAGCTGCGCCAGGCATCGTGAGTTACAATGACAGCGACCTGGGGATTGTATTGGTTTTCGGATTCCGGACTCACATACTGCACAAGGCGGAAGCCGTACGCCGTATCGTACATTTTTTCCGCAAGCGTATTATAAGATCCGTAGTTTACTTCTCGAGCGTTTGGCGGGGTCAGTTGCTGTGTAGCTCCCGGCGTGATGACGATCTCCGTGGAATTGCCAAATGCAAAGCCTCGGTGTGGGGCAGTGCATTCGAGGCTGGCCAACGTGCCTTTGACGAAGGTATTCTCTCCTATATCGGTATCGAGAATCCAGCTTCTGCCACCGTCTCTTGTGGAACTTATGAGACCGTTATCGGACAGGCAAATTCCGTATAGACTATCCGCGAAGCCGAAGTCCATGGTATTGTCATTCCCGGATCGAGCAGGCTGAGGTAGCAAAACCCTATGCCAGGCCCCCGGAGTGGCCTGAGCGTAGAGCGTGCGCAGTCCGAACTGCAACGCCAGCGCGCAGAGTAGCGGCCCGAATATCCAGCGAAATGGACTTCTGGATGTTCTGAATGAAATTACGGGCATACTGGCACCTCGATGTCCGCGCCTTGAGCATTGTTCACGCATGGCGAATCCGCGGGGCTCCAGTTGAGTTCGAAGAAGAGCAAGGTTTGGCCCGCGAGGCGCGAGAGCTACATCCGGCGATAGCGAAAATTTTCATTCCGATGTTCCTAATATACAATTTTTTTTGGAGGATGTCAAGAGTTTCTACATGAATAATGCCTTTCCTACAGTCAATTCAGAAACGCCAGCAACCCTTCGCTCTCAAACAATTGCTTCGCTCGCTCCGCAGCTTTCACATCTTCGAAAAGGCCATAGAGCGCCGAGCCTGATCCACTCATCAGCGCGAAGCCTGCGCCGCGAACGTAAAGCGCGTGCTTGATCTCCGCGAGTTTCGGATACCGGCGAAAAATTTCCGGCTCGAAATCGTTGTGGAGAGCTTCTTTCCAGGTTCTGAGTAGTGGAGTATGCTCGAAGAATCTCGCATAGTCCACGCTAATGGGTCGAGGAGTAGGCGAAAGCGCGGCATAAGCTTCCCGCGTCGAAACGTGAATCGTGGGATCGACGACGATGAGCAGAGCTGCTGGCAGATGAGCCTCGACGGGCGAAAGCTTCTCGCCAATTCCCCGAGCCGAAGCAGCACTCTCGCCGCTAAGGAAAAACGGAACGTCCGCGCCGATCTTGGCGGCGAGTTTCATCATTTCGTTCATCGCAGGAGGAGTCTCGGCAGTCTCGAACAAAATTCGCAGCATTGCGGCCGCATCGCTCGATCCGCCGCCAAGTCCTGCTCCCATTGGAATCCGTTTCTCGAGATGGATAAGCAGCGGCGGCAGCGGTTGGCCAGTAAATTCTTCGAATGCACGCGCCGCGCGGATCATCAGGTTCACTTCATCCACTGGCAGCGATGGATCCGAGCATGTCAGCCGAAAATATCCGGCATGCGTGACCGTAATCTCGTCATACGGCTCGCGGACGCGATAAAAAAGCGTACTGATCTCATGGTAGCCATCGGGCCGCTCATAGAGGACTTCGAGGCCGAGATTTATTTTAGCGGGAGCGATCAAACCTAAACCTTGATTACATGGATTGGATGGATTGATTCCTCGGACCCTTCGGAGGATGTTTCCTTGATCTTATGGTAATACCAGTTCACAAACGATTCCGGGTATGAAGTTTGTTCATATGTTCGAGGTAAAAGGATGGCAAACTCTCGAATAAGTACGGAAGAAAAGCCCGCGATCGGCGTGAGCACGAATGGACAGGGGGCAAACGGTCATGGAACGAATGGCGCAAAGATCTCCGCAGCCGATAATGCGAAATTCGAACCGGTCCATATCGCTCCTAAAAAAGTTCACGACGCGCTGGAGCGGCATATCCTTGCCGACGGCCTCGATCTCGTCGTCGATTTGAAAAAATCGCAAGGTTCCTGGCTCGAAGACGCGCGGAGCGGCAAGCGCTATCTCGATTTTTTCACGTTTTTTGGTTCCTCTCCCATCGGACTGAACCATCCGAAAATGTTCGAGCCAGAATTTCTGGATGCGCTCACGCGCGCGGCCATCAATAAGCCGTCGAGTTCCGATGCTTACACCGTTGAAATGGCGGATTTTGTCGAGACTTTCGCCCGCCTCGCCATGCCGGAATATCTGCCGCATCTTTTCCTTATCGAGGGCGGCGCGCTTGCGGTCGAGAATGCACTCAAGACTGCGTTCGATTGGAAAGTCCGCAAGAATTTCACGCATGGTTACACGACCGAGCGCGGGCGGATGATTATGCACTTTCGCTATGCGTTTCATGGCCGTTCGGGTTATACGATGTCGCTCACGAACACCGATCCGAACAAGACGCTCTACTTTCCAAAATTCAAGGACTGGCCGCGTATCGATTCGCCCTATCTGCATTTTCCGCTGAACGCCGAAAACATCGAGCGCGCGCGAAAGGAAGAAGCTTCCGCCGTGCAGCAGATGAAGAATGCCTTCATCAATAATCCCGATGATATCGCCGCGATCATCATCGAGCCGATTCAGGCCGAAGGTGGCGACCATCATTTCAGTTTGGAATTTTTTAAAGCGCTTCGCCAGCTGGCCGACGAAAACGAAGCGATGCTCATCTTCGATGAAGTCCAGACTGGAATTGGTTTGACTGGTAAAATGTGGGCACACCAGCATTTTGTTCAGCCGGACATTATGAGCTTCGGAAAAAAGGCGCAAGTTTGCGGCATCCTCGCTGGAAAGCGCGTGGATGAAGTACGCGATAATGTATTCCAGAAATCGAGCCGCATAAATTCGACCTTCGGCGGGAACCTGGTCGATATGCTGCGCTTCAAACGTTACTTGGAAATTATCGAAGAAGAAAAACTCGTCCAGAATGCTCGTGTGCAGGGGGAATTTTTGCTTGCGGAAGTGGAAAAACTCCAATCGGAATTTCCAACGCTTGTTTTTGAAGCGCGTGGCCGTGGCCTAATGTGCGCCTTCGATCTCGCCGAAGCGCAAATGCGCGACTTGCTCAAGCAAACCTGCTACGACGAAGGTCTCATCCTCATCGGCGCGGGCGACCGCTCCATCCGCTTCCGCCCGCCCCTCAATATCACGCAGGATGAGCTGACCATCGGCCTCAATATCATTCGCGGGCAGTTGAAGGAATTGAGTGTGAGGGATTATTGAAATTTGCTTTTCAAGCGAAGGGCAAAATAATGTTGTATCTTTGTAACTGAGAGGTGGTCCTCTGGGTAAAAACCAGCCATTCGCGAGAATTTTTTTGCGAATGACGCATTCGAAAAAATATATGATTCGTAAAGAAAACAGGGGGGGGGGCAAATTAGTTACCGTCGCCCGTTCCAAAAACGCATTCATTCATAGCGCGTTCGCTCGCGCTCTTGGCTTAACCATGCTCTTCGCAATCACCATGCTCGCCGCGCTGCCGGAGGTCGGACGGGGGCAGTGCCCAGATCCGAATGCATTCCCGCCATACGGGGTGGCTTGGACCGAGGCATCTGCAATCGAAACACTCTCGACAGGATGCCAAGTTTCTGTCACCTATTGCTGGCGAAATGTCGAAGATGACGCCAGTAATTACGAGAATCAATACGTTGTTATTGGCGTAACCCCTTTTGATCCACCGGGCGGCTGCCCCGACCTCTCGGGTGTGGATATCGTAACCCAAGCGATTGATAAATTCTGGCATGATCCTATCGTAATGTTGTGGGTTAACCCATGCGACGGCCCAGGTGGTTGGAGCCAAACTACGACTGTTGATCTCGTAGAAGCTACATGCTGGAAGCTATGCTCAGGTCCAGATTGCAGTGGTATGCTTTATACGGTTTGCTTGGACGGCACTGCTTGGTGCGAGGAAACGTGCCAAGCATGCGCAGACCTTCAGAATGCTGTAAACTACATTAATTGCACAACGCAGAGCTTTGGAACCGGTAATTGCACGCCGATTAGCCAAACGGATGTTTGGAATATCAATGAGTGTTATGATCTGGATATTTGGACATCTTGCTATAATATCCATTGAAGATGAGAAAACATTTGCTTATGATCTCGGCGCTCGCGCTTTTATCGATTCCGATAAGCGCGAGTGCCCAGGGTATTTGGGATATTACCGTGTCGGGGTCGACGGTGCTCTTTGTAGGTCAGTCATACGACCTTTATTCTCTTTCGTGCTTTGGAATGCGTTGTGCGGCATGCGGTGTCCATGAGGACTGGACGCATCACCGTTTGTGGGTCACTTTTCTCGAGTCAACGGATGCGGGATCGACGTGGTCCGAGGTGGATCCCGGACTTACGACAGCGGAGAGTCTGTGGGTTATTCAGCAGATTGATAATAATAATATTGTGGCCGGAGGAGATAGCGGTTTAATAATGCGGTCAAAAGATGGTGGAGCAACGTGGTCGAGGCAAACCTCTCCGACAGTTGGAAGAATCGAGGACATCAATTTCTGCGATTCGCTCAATGGAATCATGGCTGTTGCGGATTCCATCGGATTGTACACAACGTCGGATGCGGGTGAACACTGGTTCTCTACGTCACTCAAGGCTCCCTTCCTTTGGCAATGCCATTGTGATGGGCCTGGCAGTTATCGGGCATATAAGTATGGAGCAGGACCAATTTATAAGACCGAGGATAATTGGAAATCTATTGACTCTACACCAATGGTCTTTAATCCTTCGGGCGATACCGAGGGGAACGTGTATGCACTCTGCAATTTCACAGGTGGGGATACGATCATCCTTCAAGGTGTGGATAAACATCGATGGGGTTTGTTAATACGGTCAACGAATGGTGGTCAGAGTTGGGGAACTCCGATCCACTTTGAGGGCATTACTGGGCCGATTCGATGCATGTCCTCGCTTGATAGGGATACAGTACTAGCTGGCGGCGATTTATTTGAACAAAAAATTATTGTAAGCTCGGATAGAGGCAAGACTTGGGCATCCGATAGCCTCATTTTCGATTCAGCATACACCGCCTCTGAGGCAACAGGTTTCGCTTTTGCTAACGATGGTACGGCAATAGCTATGTTCACCAACCCGACATTAGGACAGGGGATAATAGCTCGTCTATCGACTTCATCAGAAAGCGTTTCGACGACTTCAGGGGATATCGGTCGTTTCAAAATCTATCCGAACCCTGCTACGAACTTCGTTAAAATTAGGATTGGATTCTCTGGCTATCCGCTATACCTTGTTGACATCCTTGGTCGCAAGGTTCTTAGTGTAATAATTCCATCGAGTGGCACGCTCACCCTTGACATTTCTCAACTCCCTCGCGGAGTATACATGGTGATAGTGGATGAGCCGGATCGAACGGTTCCAGTTGGCCGGGTCGTACTCACATCAGGCTAAGTTGTCTGAGAATATTTATCCCCCGCCGGCTGAATGCCGGCATTTTCGACCATAAGCATCACCGTCTTCTCC
>VFSW01012951.1_pt1 | contig 11606 bp, 13 predicted proteins | sample 5358111 | NCBI WGS metagenome assembly VFSW01 (sample SAMN11554181, study PRJNA540505) | mine drainage metagenome | isolation source: sediment from site ElyBrook_90M | place: USA: Ely Copper Mine, Vershire, VT | collected 2017 | reverse complement strand
CAGCCAGCCCCACGCCACGACCAGCGCCGTCGCCAGCAGCACCAGCGCCGGCAGCGCGTTCGCCCCCGCCGTCAGCCAGTCGAGGCCCGCCGTGAGATTGTGTCGCGCCGGCAGCAGCGCCATGCCCATCATCGACTGAATGACGCCCAGCGACGGCGCTGGTCGTGGCGTGGGGCTGGCTGGCGGCGTGGGCGCGCGCGGGCGTGCCAGCCTGGCGGCGCGCCGAGGGGGCGCTTGTCTCGCGCTGGCTGGAATGGGCGCCGATCGCCCGCCCGGCGGCCTATGTGGCGCTGATCCTGCTCATTGCCATCTGGCCGTCGGGAGCGGCGCAACGCTTCATCTATTTCCAATTCTGAGACTCTTTAGGCGAGAGGGCGAGCGCGAAAAACACGAAACTCGCGCTGTTCTCACTGTCACCATGAGTATGAGGAGCGGGCGTGCTGATCGTCAAGCCGCCATCCAGTCGCGCCGACAAGACGCCGGTCTTCGATCCCTTCGCCGGGCGGAGCCGCCTGGCGCGGCAGCGTCGTGGCGTGTGGGGCGAGCGGCTGGACCGCGCGTGGTGGCTGCGGCGCGCCTGGACGGTCGCGCGGCGCGTGCCGCCGCCGTGGCGCATGGCGCTGGCGATGCTGGCGCTGCTGCTGCTGAGCAATCTGGCGCTCGACACGCTCGGCGCGCCACTGGCGGTCGAGAGCGACGCCTGGGGCGCGCTGGCGCAGATCGCGCGCTGCGAGCGCCAGAGCCAGACGCCCGACATCGTGGTGCTGGGCAGCTCGCGGGCACAGGCGGGCATCGCGCCTCCCATCCTCGACGGCGAGGTCAGCGCGCGGCTGGGTCAGAGGATCGTCACCTGTGACATGGCGGTGACGACCAGCGTGCCCATGCAAGACTATCTCATGCTGCGAAAGTTGCTCGCCGACGGCGTGCGCCCGCGCTTCATCGTCTACGCGACGGCCGATTACGAATTCAACAGCCCGGTCGCCGAGACCAACGTGCCGGTGCGCGACAACCTGGAATATCTCTCCACGCTCGGCGACCTCCCCGCCCTGGCGCGCTCGCGCGTGGCGGACCCCTCAGCCGGCCCGTGGAACGGCGGCTCGTGGTACGTGGATTTCGCGGCGACGCGGCTGGTGCGCGCCTATGGCGACCGGCTGGGCATCGAGATCGCGCTGTGCCGGCTGGCGCCAGCCTTCGGGCCGTGCCCGTCGCTCATCCCCACGCCCGCGACCGCCGTGCGCTCGACCGCCGCGCCGGGGAACACGTATCCCATCGACGAGGCGCAGGGCTGGTATCCGCTGCCGGAGGCGACCGATCGCTCGCTGCTCAACTCGCGCGCTCAATACACCGCCTGGCTGAGCCACTATCAGGTGTCGCCCGACGCGCTCGACTATCTAGGCAAGCTGGTGACGCTGGCGCGCGATCACCATATCGGCATCGTGCTGGTCAACACGCCGATCTTGCCGCGCCACCTGGCGTTCTTTCCGCGCGTGACGGACTACCTCACCTATCTCGACGCGCTCTATCGCTTCGCGGCGGCGCACGGCGTGCCCTTTTACGACGAGGGCCTGGGGCTGATGGACGACCAGGCCGATTTCGCAGACACCAACCACCTCGACTATTGGGGCGCGCTGGCTTTCACCGGCTGGCTGGGCGCGCATGTCGTCGCGCCCGAATTCGCGCGCCAGGTGCTCGGCCAGCAGAGCGGGTGATGGCCATTCACATGATTTGGTATTTCCCTATTGGGCCAGAGAGATCTTTGCGGCTCGAATTGGAAGCGCTTCGGCAATACGCTGGAGCAGCTCTGCGGTACCCACACTTTCGGTCCCCTGAACACTCAAAGCAATGCTTTGAGCGTCGGAAAATCCTGGTTGCTCCCAGAGCTCAACGATGATGCGACCAAGGTATTTGCAGCGCGGAGATGCCTGGCTGATCAGAGGCTTTCCGTGATAGTCCGCTAGTGGATCAGGCACGGATTCCACGGTTATTCTTGTCGTTGGTTCTTCTGCCATGACTGTCATCCTTTCCCCGTTTAAGGCTTGTAGTGTAGTGTACGATCAGGGGATATCGTTTCACCCACCGTGATCAACGTGCTCTGGCCAGCTAACGAGGTCGCGCTGCTTATTCTGTGCTGGTGTTTCTGGTGTTTTTCGTCGCCTGTGATCGCATGCGAGGCAACGGAAAGCATCGGGGCTAGGGCTTGGGGTGCTTGAGGACTACAACATAACTCTCTGTAAAGGTGAAACCCATGCTGGCAGTGGCAATCGTGGTAGAGAAGCCCACTACTTCCCATCCTTGCTTACCAAGTGAAGTCGATTTTTCCCGTAGTTCTGCAATGTTTGACTCTTCGCAAATCGCATATTCCCACTTCTGCATGGCTTGCCCCTTTCGGATGAACAACGAACCTGAGCAACAGTATAATCAGAACGCCAGCACAGATATAGGGCTGCGGAAAGCGAAAGCTGGGCCATCTCATCAAATATCCTGTGGTTGTCCTTTGACATTTCTTTGGTGAGTCGGTTCAAGCAGAGTGATAGGATGCCCACATGCGTATCCATCGTCGCCCTACGAACCGCCATCGCCGCCGTCGCGCACAATGGCGGGCGCGGCATCCGAGCAAATCGCAACAGGCACAGCAGGGCAAAAACACCCGCGCGGTGCTCCTCTTGCGCCTGCTCGCCCGCATACTCAGCGCAGTCAGGTAAGTGATCGGCGCCAGTCCACATCAATCCTGCCGGGCAATGGGGATGCCCACCCCGACGCGCCGCTCACTGACCTATCCGGGAGTATTCCTATTCTGGCCGGTTGGCAAAGAATAAGAAAGTGAGGGGAATTGATGAAGGTGAGGACCGGCTGATGCCAACCGTCAAAGTGATCGGCCCCTATGCGTTCCGCTTTTACTCGTCTGACCGGTACGAGCCGCGCCATATCCACGCCGTGCGTGCTGGCGTGGGGATCGCCAAGTTCTGGCTTGATCCGGTGCGCATGGTGTACAACAAGGGGTATGGTGTCAAAGAGATTCGCGCCATTCGAAAACTGGTGGAGGATAACGCCGATGAGTTCCGCAACGCCTGGGACAGCTTCTTTCACCCCTGACTATCGCCCCGTGGGCCAGAACGTGCGGATCGATGACGCCGCCGTGCATATCCTGCTTGCCGACGGGCGCACGCTCGACGTGCCGATCGCGCACTGGAGCTTTCTCGCGCGGGCCACGCCAGAGCAGCGCCAGCACTGGCAATTCGAGCCGGGCAACGAGATCATCTACTGGCCAGATCTTGACGATGGCCTGGCGATCGCCCACCTGTTGGGCTTGCCAGAGGACTGAGCGAGACGACGGCAGAGGCCGCTCGCCAGACACCCACACGCGCCAGAGTGTGATCCCTGATGGCTGTATTTCGCTCGCCTGTCAACCGTGCCGGCCGGCACGAGCCGCCGCCGGCGCCCTCTCAGGCGGCGCGCTGGTAAAACGAGGTGGAGCGCGGCGTCAGCCCGAAGCGTTGCGGCCGGTGAATCGTCTCGGTCTCGCCGATGAAGAGCACGCCGCCGGGGCGCAGCGTGCCGGCGAGATACGTCGTCACCATGTCCTTGGCTTCTTCGGTGAGATAGATCGTCACGTTGCGGCACAGCACGAGATCGAAACGGTCGCTCGCCGGCGGCGGCGCGAGCAGGTTGTGCTGGCGAAACGCGATCAGCGGGCGCAGCGCGTCGGCGGCGCGAAAGTGCGCGCCCTCCGGCGTGAAATAGCGCGCCACCAGATCGCCCGGCAGGTTCTTGAAATCCGCCTTCGTAAAGCTCGCCCCAGCCCGCGCCGCCTCGAGAATCTTGGGATCGATGTCGGTGGCCAGGATGCTGGCGCGCGTCAGGTGGCGCTCGCGCAGGATGATCGCCAGCGAGTACGGCTCCGCGCCATACGAGCAGCCGGCGCTCCAGATGCGCGGCGCGGGATTTTCGCGCGCCAGCTCAGGGATGATCTCGGTCGCCAGCAGCTCGAAGCGCGGGCGATCGCGAAAGCATTCCGACACGTTGATGGTGAAGCGCTCCATGAACTCTTTGAGCGCCTCAGAGCCGGGAGCGAGCGCGCTGGCCAGCGCCGTCAGGTTGGGCAGCTGGCAGCGCGAGAGGATGGCGTCGAGCCGGCGGATCATCTGCTGGCGCTTGTACGAGTCGAGGTCGATGCCGGTCAGAGCGAGCACGCGCTGGCGCACCAGGGCGTAGCCCCGCTCGTCGGAGGCGCTCAAGCCCGGCTGGCCCGGCGCTGGCGGAATGGGTGAATGTGAGAATGGCATACGCTCACGCTCCCCTGCGATAGTAGCCGGCGGGCGCCGCGACCCGCGCCGCGATCTGGCGGGCCATGTCGTCGAGCGAGACCACCGCGCTGGCGGCGCCGGCCTCGATGACGCAGCGCGGCATGCCAAAGATGACGCACGACGCCTGATCTTGCGCCAAGACCCAGCCGCCCGCTTCGCGAATCGCGGTGGCCCCGGCGGCGCCGTCGCGACCCATGCCGGTGAGCACCACCGCGCTGGCGCAGCCCGGCGCGGCCTCAGCCGCCGACAGCAGCGTGACATCCACCGACGGGCGCACGCCGTGCACGCGCGGCCCTTGATCCAGCTTGACGCGCAGCGCGCCGCCGCCGGTGATCAGCCGCAGGTGATAGTCCCCCGGCGCGACCAGCGCCTCGCCTGTCATCAGCACGTCACCCGCCGCCGCCTCGCGCACGCGCAGGGCCGACAGGTCGTTCAAGCGCGCGGCCAGCGATGCCGTAAAGACAGCGGGCATATGCTGCACGATGACGACTCCGGCGTCGAGATCCGCCGCCAGGCGCGGCACGACAGCGGTCAACGCCTGAGGACCGCCCGTCGAGCTGCCGATGACGACCACCCGCCGCGCGGGAATGCCCGTGCGCGCCGCTTTGGCTTGGGGCATGGCGATCGTGGTCGCCGCCAGGGTGACTGGTGGCTGCCGCGCCGTGGCTCCGGCGGCGGCGTGCACCGCGCGCAACAGCGCCTCGCGCACCCCGGCCAGATTCAGCGAGACAGCCCCCGTCGGCTTCAAGATGAAATCGACGGCGCCCAGCTCGAGCGCGCGCATGGTGTTGCTCTGCCCCACGCCCTCGGCGCTGCTCAACATGATGACGCGCGCGTCACACACCTCCTGAATGCGCGGCAGAGCGCCCAATCCGTCGAGCCTGGGCATCTCGATGTCAAGCGTCACCACGTCGGGCCGCAGCTCGCGGGCCATCGCGACGGCCTCTTCACCGTCGCGCGCCGCGCCAACCACCCGCACCTGAGGGTCCACCGACAGCTCGCGCGTGATGGTGTGGCGCATGAACGCGCTGTCGTCAACCACCAGCACGCGCACGGGGGGATTCTTGCCCGCCGCCCCGGCGTCGTCTCGTCGTTGTCCCATAACGGATTGCCTTCTTTCGTCACCAGATCAAAGCAATCAGGCCAAGAGCTTTTCGACCGCCGTCACCAGGCGATCTTCGTCAAAGGGCTTGAGCACGAAATCGGATGCGCCCAACTTGATCGCTTCGAGCACCATTTGTTGCTGGCCCATCGCCGAGACCATCGCCACTTTGGCCGACGGCGCGCGCAGCTTGATCGCCTTAAGCGCTTCGAGGCCGTCCATTTCGGGCATCGTGATGTCGAGCAGCACCAGGTCGGGCTTCTCTTTGTCAAACATGTCCAGCGCCTGCACGCCGTTCTCGGCCTCGACGATGGTGTGGCCGAGCTTTGTCAGCACTTTCGCGCAGCGCATGCGCATAAAGGCCGCGTCGTCAACGAGGAGCACTTTCGCCATTGGTGGTATCTCCATTCTTGTCGTTCAGAGCCGGACGTGAGGAGTGCGCGGATCACAAGTCGCGTGGCTGGCCGCCCGCGACGCGCGTCCAGGTGGCGCCGGTGGCGATCGTCAGGCCGAGCGTGCGGCCCGTCGTGCCGCCGAAATCGCACGCGGCCAGGCGCAGGCCGGCGGCCTCGATCGCCGCGCGCGTGGCCAAGACGTTGCGCTCGCCGATCCCTGTGACAGGCCCCATCCGCGACAGCGCGCCGAGCATCCGCGCGCCGCCGGCGGCGACGACGCGCAGGCGAGTGCGACTCGCGCCGGCGGCCTCGAGGTCGAACAGCAAGAGCGGCACGCCCGTCGCCGCGAAGCGCCCCAGCGTCGCGGGGGACGCGCCCGCCGGCGGATCAGGCAGCAAGACGTGAATCAGTCCACCCACCCGCGCTTGAGCGTCCCACATGGCGACCGCCACACAGGACCCCAGCCCATACGACACCAGCAGCGCGCTCTGGTCGCTCGTGACGGCGCGCTGGCCGATGCCGACCGGGAGCGCGTCCCCGGCGGGGGTGGCATGCGGTGTCGAGTCTAACGCTAGCATGCGTCTTCCCCCTTGCCGTGCCGCTTGCCCAGCGTTTGGGCGACGGTCAGCCCCCGAATCAGCGCCTCAAGTCCTTCGGGGCGCGGAATCAGCGCCAGCGCGCCGGTCGTGGCGATGCTCGCCATGATGATGCGCGTCTCGATATACAGCGCCTCATCGGCAATCTGCGCGATGTCGAGCAGAGGCATCTCGAGAATCGCCCCCGCCATGTCGGTCACGACCGCCGGGCACGACGGGCTGATGCGTAAATGCGTCTCGTCGGCCAGGACGTTGAAAAGGGACGACGCGGTGATGTTGCCGACCTCACCCAATGCCGAATTGATGAGATCCTCGCGTGACTCCAGGTCGGGCGACAGCTCGCGGAGCATCGGCGCGACCAGCGCGCGGGCGTCAGCCGGGGCGAGTAGCATCAAGAAGTGGCCTTCGACATCGCCCTCGATGCCCAGATAGATGCCCGTCTTGAGCATCTCGGCCTCGCCCGTCTCAGCCAGGTCGAGCGCCGTGCCCAGCGCGCAGCCGACGAGATCTTCCACGGCGCACAGGCCCAGCCGGGGCACCTCGATCTCGATGTGCTGACCGGCAAACGACGACAAGTGCGCGGCGGCGCGCATGAGGCCCATCGTCACGGCGCGGTGCAGCGTCTCGAGCTGGCGCGCGCGCCGTATGGTGAGCTGTGGGCGCGTCATTGGGGTGGGATCGGCGGTCATGAGCGTGCCTCCTGTACCACGTGTCCGCGATGCTCAGCGGCAATGGCTCGCTGAATCAGCGCGGGGATGTCGAGAATCGGCGCCACCTGGCCGTCGCCCAGCACCGCGCCGCCAGAGACGCCCTGCGCCATCCGGAAGAGATGGCCCAGCGACTTGATGACGATCTCTTGCTCGCCGATGAGCGCGTCCACGATCAGGCCGCAGCGGCGCTCGCCCCAGCGGACGGCGACGACGAAGCCGCGCTCTGGCTCGTCGCCCTGGCGAGCGTGCCGCGCGATGTCGGGCGTCATCGACACAAAGATCTCAGCCAGGCGCGTGAGTGGCAGCACCTGGCCGCGCAGCTCGATGGCCTCGCGCCCGTTGACCGCGCGGATCTCGTCGCGCTCGATGCGCAGCGCCTCGACCACCGATGTCAGCGGGATGGCGTAGGTCTGGCCGGCCACGCTGACCAGGAGCGCGCGAATGATCGCCAGCGTCAGCGGCAGCCGCACCGTGAAGCGCGTGCCCGAACCGACCTCGGTCTCGACCGCGATCGACCCGTTGAGCCGCTCGACGTTCGTGCGCACGATGTCCATACCCACGCCGCGCCCTGAGATGTCGCTGACCTGCTCCGCCGTCGAAAAGCCCGACGCGAAGATCATTCCCATCGCCTCGCGGTCCGAGAGGCGTGCCGCTGCCTCAGGCGTGAGGACGCCGCGATTGACCGCTTTTTGGCGCAAGAGATCGGCGTTGATGCCGCGCCCGTCGTCTTCCACGTCGATGACGATCTGGTTTTCTTCGTGGCGAGCGGCCAGGCGCACCTGCCCGTTCTCGGGCTTGCCGGCGCGCAACCGTTCCTCGCCCGGCTCGACGCCGTGGTCGATCGAGTTGCGCAACAGGTGAATGATCGGGTCACTGATCTGCTCGGCGACGCTGCGGTCTAGCTCGGTGTCTTTGCCCTCGACCACGAAGTCGATCTTTTTGCCGACCTTTTGCGCCAGATCGCGCACCAGCCGGGGAAATTTGCTAAAGACCGACTCGATCGGCAGCATGCGCGAGCGCATCACTTCGTCTTGCAGGTCGTCGCTGATGCGCGCCAGATGGCGGCACGTCTCGGCGAGATCCTCGATCATGGGCTGATCGATGGCGTGGCCGCCGAGCCGCGACGCGATACGCGCCAGGCGCGTGCGGTCGATGACCAGCTCGCCGACGAGATTCATCAGCGCGTCGAGCCGCTCGACATCGATGCGCACGCTGTGCGACAGGTGCTGCTGTGGCTGCTTCGCTTCGCTTTCGGGATGTTCCGCTGCCCTGGCCGGAGCTGGCGCGACTGGGGTGCTCGGCGCGAAGAGCGAGCCTTCGCGCGTCACCAGGGCGACCTTCACTTCAGGAATGCGCTCGACGGCGATCCGTGTCGCGCTCTCGATGTTGTCGAGCCGCGCGGGCGCGACGACCCAAAAGGTCAGGTGCGCGCCTGTGGGCACCATGCCCGCCTCGATGACGGCACTCGTGGGATCGCTGCGCGTGACGCTGCCGACGAGGCCGCAAGCCAGCGCGCCTTGCAGCGCCCGCGCCGACGGCAGCGGGCAGCCCGCGTCGATGGCGATCTCGATGCGCCATTGCGCGATCTCGGCCATCGCCGCTCGCGGCTCAGACGGATCGACTCGTGTCGCGGCGCTCGCAGCACCTGGGGGGGAAGCGAGATCCCTGATCGTCACTTCATTGATCTTGGCCAGGGTCTGGCGCATGTTGCGCTCGAACTCAGCGTCATTGCTCGTCATCCACAGCGTCACGGTCGCGCCCGTGGGCACCGTGCCCGCCTCGATGACAGCGGTCGGGGGATCGCTGCGCAGGACGCCACCGGCGACGCCAGCGGCCAGCACTACTTGCAGCGCCCGCACCGACGGCAGCGGACAAGTGGCGTCGATGCCGATCTCGATCCGCCATTCCGGCGCGACCGGCGCGACTTCCGCGGGGATGGCGTTGTCGCCGCTGGCCAGCGCGATGAGGTCAGCGCACAGATCGTCAATCGCGACATCGCTCTCGACGCACGTCGTCACCTCGTCGAGCAGCACGCGCAGCGCGTCCAGGCCGCGCAGCAGCAGATCGGCCAGGCGCGTCGTCACCGGCAGCGCATGGTGCCGCACTTGATCGAGCACCGTCTCGACGGCGTGCGTCAGCTTCGCCATCCGCTGGTGGCCGATGGCGCCCGACGACCCTTTGAGGGTGTGCACGGCGCGAAAGATCTCTTGGAGCAGATCGCTATCCGTATCGCCCTCTTGTTCGAGCCGCAAGATGTCACGGCTCAAGATTTCCAGCTGTTCCTCGCCCTCGCTCATGAAAAGCGCCATCTCGTCGGGCGCGGCGTCAAAGGTCAGATGCTGTCCTGTCGTCATAGGTATCACATTCCTTCGCGCGTCAGTTGAGATCGCTGGCTTCGATTTGTTGCTGTTCGATGGGTGAGAGCACCTGGTCGAGATCCAGCAGCACGATGAGCCGGCCTTCGAGCTTGGCGATGCCGCGCAGATAGCGGCTGTCGATGCCTGTGACCAGCGGCGAGGGCGGCTCGATGCGATCGGTGGCGATGCGCAGCACTTCCGAGACGCCGTCCACGATCAGGCCCAGCGTCTGGTCGTTGATCTCGACCACGACGATGCGGCTCGTGCGGGTCAGATCTTCGGCGGCCAGGTGAAACCGCTTGCGCAGATCGAGCACGGGGATGACTTTGCCGCGCAAGTTGATGACGCCCTCAACGCACGCGGGCGCGCCCGGGATCACCGTGATCTGTTGCGGGCGGATAATCTCGTGGACCCGCGCGATGTTGACCGCATACGACTCTTGGGCCACGTCAAAGACGACCACCTGCTCATCATCGACGGCGGTTTGCGGCGTCGCGCTGGCTGAATTGCTCATATGGTGAGACCCTCCCTTCCCTCATTGGTATCGGCAGGTCCTCAAGCGAGCAAAAGGGTGGGCGTCTGAGCGACAGAGGATGCCAGGCACGCTCGCCCAGAGCGCCACCGGGTGGCCGGCGGCGTTCCACGACACGCCGCTGACCCACGCGACCGCTGGCGCGATGGCCCGCCAGGTGGCGGCGCCAGGGGCGAGCGCATAGAGAGAGGTCGAACGTGCGGATCGCCGGGCACGCGAGGTCGCGTTAGAATTCGTCGGCTAGATAGCGCGTCCAGACGATGGTAACGGCCAGGCCGCCGACCAGCGCGAAAAACGCCACCGGACCGCCATAGGCGGGGTCGGCGAAGCGATAAAAGAGAATCAGCCCCAGCCACATAATCGAGCCTGAGATGGCCAGCGACAGCCGCGACGCCTCAGGGGGGGCGTCGAGGAAGATCTGCACGCCCAGCCAGATCAGGCCGACGACGATGATGACGCCCCACTTGAACGCGTTGGCGGTAGGCACGTCATAGCCCCAATTTTGCACCAAAAAGCTGTTGGCGCTGGAATCGATGAAAACGAAACAGCCCAGCCAGATCAGCGTGATGATCGCGCTGGCCAGGGGCTTGAGCGGTTGAACGGACATGAGCGAAACGCTCTCTTTCTCGGCAGGCTCACAACGGCGCGCGCCCGGCGATGGCACGGCGCGGCGACGCTTCTCATGCTATTGTATGGTGTGGCCGGGCGAAGATCAAGAAGCCGAGGCAGCACGAAACCAGCAGACCGCACGGGAGGGCAAGCCACTCCTCCGGCTTTTCCATCACCGCGCAAGGGCGCGACCCGAACGCTAGGGACGCCGCCGCCATGCCCGCTTATTGTTTATTCTGTTGCGGCAGCGATTGGATCTTGCTGGGATGCTTGCTCATGATCAGTATGATCCCCGACCAGGGAATCGCGATCACGAAAAATCCGCCGAGCATGCTGATGATGAAATAGAACACCTGCATCGGAGTCGTTCCCTTCCGAAGTTGGAATATTGATGAGCGCGCGCTCTTCCTCCTCGTCGCGATGCGGAGGAATCCACTTCTGCAGCATATCGCACGCGCGACTCCTTGCCAAGCGTTTCAGCGAATTTTCAGGACGAATATGCTACACTGACCGATATGGAAGCAGCGATTATTTCTCAGACTTCTCACCGGCCGCTCAGCTTTGCCGTCGAAGCGCGCGACCCAGCCTCACGCGCGCGGGCCGGCCTGCTGACCACCCCGCATGGCGTCGTCCTGACGCCGTGCTTCATGCCGGTGGGCACGCTGGCCAGCGTCAAGGCGCTGACCCCCGACGATCTGACCGACCTGGGCGCGCAAATCGTCCTCAGCAACACGTATCACCTGTCGCTGCGTCCCGGCGCTGAGGTGGTGGCGTCGTTTGGCGGCCTGCACGGCTTCATGGGCTGGCGGGGGCCGATCCTGACCGATTCGGGGGGATTCCAGGTCTTCAGCCTGGGGCACTTGCGCACGATTGGTGACGCCGGCGTCTCGTTTCGCTCGCATCTCGACGGCAGCGCCCTGACGCTGACGCCCGAAACGGTCGTGGCGTCGCAAGAGCTGCTTGGCGCCGACATCATCCAGCCGCTGGACGAGTGCCCGCCG
>VFSW01012950.1_pt1 | contig 11607 bp, 31 predicted proteins | sample 5358111 | NCBI WGS metagenome assembly VFSW01 (sample SAMN11554181, study PRJNA540505) | mine drainage metagenome | isolation source: sediment from site ElyBrook_90M | place: USA: Ely Copper Mine, Vershire, VT | collected 2017 | reverse complement strand
GTCGGAGTCTATGCAACCGGGCCCTCTGGGGGTCGGGGGAGTTTCAGTGTCTCCGCGAATCCAGGCAAAGATGGCTTAGTTTCCTTCCAATACTCATGACCGCACAACTTTCTCCAACTCCTGTTTTCAAAGCCTTCGACAACAACGGCAACCCGTTGTTTGGCGGTGAACTCTATTCCTATGTCGCCGGCACCACGACTCCCCAAGTGACCTACGTCGATTCGACGCAGACCACGCAGAACACGAACCCCGTCCTTCTGAATGCTCGTGGGGAGTGCAACCTATGGTTGGACCCCACGCTCTCCTACAAATTCAAGCTCACGGACTCGGCGGGTAATCAGATATGGGTCGTTGACAATATTAACGGCTCCCTGAACCCCAATGGGAACATCGTCCCGGCGATCAATAACCAGTATACGCTGGGCAGTTCGACCTACGCATGGAAGCAAATCTACTTGGGCGCCAATGCTGCCCCCGCTTACGATTCCTCGAGCGGAAATATTGCCTATTACGCTCGCACCGCATCAGAGATCGCCGCCGGGGTGACACCAACAAATTATGCGTATGCACCCGGAGTACCAGAGCGCTATGGAGCGGTAGGCGATGGAGTCACAAATGATACTACTGCACTCAACAACTGCATTAGTGCCAACACTTTTGCTGCCCTTGGATCAGGAAAGACTTATCTAATTTCTGGTCTCACAATCAGCGTAACGGGAGTGCAGATTTACACGGACTGTAACAATGCCGCCACCCTGAAGCTATCCGCGACTGGAACTTCTTGCCTGCATTTCGTTTCAGCCTCTGGAAACGGAACACATTTTGATAGCGGCTTCATAGGCCGAGATTTCAACATTGTCTCGGCCAGCAGCGCGATCCAGCAATACGGAATTTTCTGCGACAACGCGGAAATTCAGTACATGCAAAATGTTTCTATAAATCTCGGAGCCAATACATATGCCGGGGCCGTAAGAGCTGGCTCCTTTGGGTTCTACGGTTTCTTTCAGCAGGATGGCGTTTTCGTCAAATGCACTTTTGAAGGGGGCAGCGGCGCTTATGCCGATGGTGTATTCCTGAGTGGCAATTTGTCCGCCAACGAGACACCAAACAACAATCTATTTCTCGGATGCCGCGCCCAATCATGTGGCGGCTACGGCGTGCGCAATTCATTGGGTGATGGGCATACCTGGATCGGTGGCAAACTACAGGCGAATAGCGGCGGGGGCTGGATTGAATCAGACGATGGCTTGGGTAATGGTCCGAGCAATACGCTGCTGATGGGATTCGGATTTGAGGCAAATTCCGGGGATGATCTGCACCTAGACGTTGGCGATCATCTGATGGTCAAGGGGTGCAATTTTGAGAGCACCACGACAACCAATCACATCAACAATCCGTCTGCACAATTCTTCAATAGCGCCATTTTCGAGAACAATTTCAGCACTGCCGGAAAGCGGGCCATATTAAACGGAAGCGGCTCAGGGATCATTTGGAAGAAGAACAATCTCGGGTTCGGCACTAAAACGTTTAGCGTGGCTGTACTTGAAAAGTACGTAGTTAGCGTAACTTATAGCGGCACCGCGCTCACTGCAATTGATTCGACAGTCACGGATCACTACGAGTTGATATGCACCAGCGGTACCGCATTCTCCATTCCGGCTCCGACAAATCCTATGGCCGGCCAGATCCTTTCTTTTGAAGTGGTCAATTCCACTGGTGGATCGATCGGGACGATTACATGGAATGCGGTGTTCAAACTGGCCGGAGCATTCACTAATCCAGCCAATACGTTCCGACGCACGATCACTTTTGTTTATAACTCCCAATGGGTAGAAGTGGCGCGCGCCGCTGCGGACATCTAAGACTATGAACGAAGAACTTTTCGTAGGCAGCACCGAGGCTCCCGTGCAATACGAGAACGTGCACTTTAACGGCTCGACCAAGCTCGTCCTTTGGATGCTTGGCATATTCGGGAGCGTGATGTTGCTACTCCTAGCTCTGGTATTGCAGGCGATCTATTCCACCAACGGAGCGGTGAACAAGCTCGCGGGCCAGGAGCTTTCCTCCCAGGCGCAAATCCAGAACATGCAGACCGAGCTCGCCGCGTTCCAGTCTGAAATGATGGGGCTTGCGCAGAGGCAAAAGCAGTGAGTCTATTCGACTCGGCCTTCGCCATCGTCGTCGGCCTCGAAGGCGGCTATGTGAGCGACCCCAAAGACCCAGGGGGCGAGACCAAGTGGGGTATCAGTAAACGCGCTTATCCAGACCTTGACATCGCTAATCTCACGCTGGAAGAAGCCAAGGCCATATACCAGCGCGACTACTGGGACCTCTGCGGGTGCGATTCCTACCCGTGGGACCGGGCGCTATGCCTCTTTGACTGCGCCGTGAACCAGGGCCCGAGCTTCGCTCGAAGCATCAACGCGGCATCTCAGGATGCCGTTGACCTCATGGCCGAAAGGGCCTTGAGGTACGCGCAGACCATGCAGTTCCAGCGCTTCGGCAGGGGCTGGATGCGCAGGCTATTTTCGATCATGAAACAGGCACAGGTTACACCATGATACGCAAGCTATCCCTTCTTATTGTCTGCGCCGTCGTCACGGCATGCTCGGTCGCCTCATCGGGGACATTGAGCGCGGTACTCACTTGGACAGCAGTCACGACCAACGTCGATGGGACCGCAGTAGTGGCTCCAGTGACCTATAACGTCTATCAGGGAGCCAAGGGGGCTGAGGCAGCAACGCCGGTAGCGACCGGGATCACGGCCACCACTTGGACTGCAACCACTGGCCTTTCCCCTGGCGCCACAGTGTGCTTTGAAGTGACAGCGGTATCCGGCGCCGGGATTGAATCGGCCAAGTCGAACGAAGCCTGTAAGACCTTTGCGCCGGAAGTGCCGAGCGCGCCCGCGGGGCTCACGGTCCAATGACCATCAAGCAAAAGCTCGTCCTCTTCTACAATGAAGCACGGACCAAGGTCACGACCTACGTCGGCCTTTTGATCGCTGGCTCGGCGGAATTGCGCAACCAATGGCCCGACATCACCGCGCAGCTTCCTAAATGGCCGTGGCTGCTATGGGCAGAGACCCACTTTCTCGTCCTGCTTGGGTTTCTGGTCGTGTACACCCGCGTCCGACGGTTGCTCAAGCAATGATAGCCGCGCTTCTCGGTTGGACCAAGCTGCCGCAGTGGGCGCTCGAGCTCGGGGTAATCGCGGCGCTGGCTATCGCTTTCGGGCTCTACCATCACCACGTTCTGGAACAGGGTATACGCGCCCAGCAGACGGCGGATAGACGGGCCAGCGCAAAGGTAGAGGCCAAAGCCGCCGCCGCCACCGAAGCCGCTCAGGCAGCCGCTAATGCGGCCGAGGAATCATACCGTGAAGAGATCGCTCGTAATCTCGCTGCTCGCCCCCTTGGCTCTGTGCTCCTGTGCGACAACGCACACCGTGGCAGTCGGAGTATGTCCGAAGGCAGCTCCGCTTACCCCGGAAATGCGCGTACCGGCTCCTCCCCCGGGAGCATTTCGGGCGTGCCTTCAGGAGATTCTGGCCTACGGACGCAGCGAGCCCACGACATTTCAGGCTTGCTCGGCGCTTGGGCTCAAGCCGCCGACGGAGTGAGCGCGACGCTCAGGGAATTTCAGGGCCGCCAATGAAGCCCTATTTCGCCAGACCACGTGAGGAGCTTATGAGTATCAAAACAGACCTCGAGGCAGCCGAGCAGCGCGCGAAAGCCGCCGCCATTGCCAAAGTCAATGCCGAAACCTCCTGGGTAAAGGCCAACGCCCATTGGCTCATCGCCGTGGCGGCAGCCTTTATCGCGGGATTCATTCTGGCGCATGTGTGAGCTACCTGGGGAACGCCCTATTAGGGCTTGACCTATTCCTCTCGACCATCACGGGAGGAAGGCCGGGGGAAACGCTCTCAGGACGGGCTGGATCGGCATATATCCAAGGAAAGCTACGCGGCAAGATATTCTGCCCGATCATCGATTGGATCATGTGGGCCGCGGGGGCGTATCCATCACCCCACGGTCACTGCCTGCACGCTGTCCGCGGGGATGTCCTGAGAGCGCGGGCGGTGATCAAAAATCAGAGCTGAGTTGAGTTATCAGAACAACGTTCTGAGCAGGCTATAGAGCAGCCAGAGCAGCAGCGCCGTTCCGGTGATCCAGCGGAGTTTGTGGATCATGGCGGAGATGGTTGATCCGCGAAGCATGCCCCTCGGCCACCGTCAGGCCCAATATGGAGACCGTCCTTGTCCTTCGGCCAGGACTGCGCGCAGCCATAGCAACGCGGTATCGCGGCCCCGCCAGCTCCTCCGCTGGCAGCAACCGCCCAGCCTCCATCGGGAAACAACTGGTACACCTCTGGCGCATGATCCTGCGCGCCGCCGCCGCCGCCGCCGCTCGTGGTCACAGAAATCGCTATCTGACTCCCGCAGCATGGGCAATTGATTTTAAGCTCCATCGGCATGCTCCGAAGATTGGTTGTCAGAGAGTCTATATGCTGCGAATGCCTGCCGCGCATCATACCCGCTTCGATTGTCGGGCCGCATGGCGGCAAGGTCTCGGATCAGCTTGTCCCTGGCTTCTGGCGTGGCCTTCTCCACGAGCGTGCAGTCCGATAGTGCGGCGCATCCAGGCGGCCAACCGCACCAGTAGAGCCTGTCACCGTCCACGTGCGCCACGAGCCACGTCTCTCCCGTGGGGCGATGGATCACACTGTCGCCAGTGTCGATATCAGTCATGACTTTCTCTCTGTGGTTCCGCGCGACGATTAGCGACATCGAGCAGCACGTCCGCATGGCACGGCTGATCGAGCGGGCACCAGCATGCGAGGTTCTTCCCGCCCAAGTCGAGCCGTAGGCGGTCCGGCGTGAATACGAATAGCTGATGGTGGGCGGCGAGCTCTGGCCGCTCCAGGAGCTTCTGAAAGAGCCTGACGGCCATGCGCGCCGTGCAGCCGGTCTCGACCCTGAACGGGTTTCCCCATCGTGTGCTGCGATCCACCTTCACAGTATTCGGCGGCAATCGCCAGCCCTTGCGACGGGAGAGCTGGATGCGCTCAGGCATCGCCCGGCTCATCCGGCAGTGACCAGACGCCATCGGCATCCTGCACCGCGCCGATCTCGCGGAAGACCTGGTTGCAGAGCTCCAGCATTTCCTCCGGCGATGCGCTCGGATCGCCCTCGATATAGCGCCCCAGCTCCCGCGAGAGCTTGCCGCAGAGCAGTTGCGGCCGGATCGAAATCACGTCATTCGCCACGACTTTCTTCCACGGTTAAAGCTGGACGTTCGTTGTCGTATGGCACGAACTCATCATCGCCATAGCGGCGGCAAATCTCCCGGTGAGCCTCATCGCACTCAAGGTGCCAGTGGTTGAAGTCCATGCCGTCTGGGCCTCTCACGCGCTCGTAGCGGTACGTGCTCCCGGCCACAACGGCCTGACCGCACCAGATGCACTTGTGCGGCTTGCGGGCCTTGCGAAGCTCGGACGAGATGATCTCCCACATACTCATTTCCGCACCTCTGATGCGCTGTCCGCACGCTTCATTATCGCCCGGCACCGCTTGCAAGTGACGAGCTTCGCCAGTCGGTCTCGGCTGTAGGGCCGGCGCACGATGGAGGTCCGATTGCCCCCGCGCTGGCCGCAGAACAGCACGAAGTGCCAGTCGATCGCATGGACTCGCTTCTCGCGTTTCATGGCTTGTAGAGATTCCGCAGCCGGAACGGGATCGGCACCCCCGGATAGCGCCACTTCTTGCGTCTGTCCGCCTTGCGGTACGAATAGCCAAAGCAGCCCATCATTGACTCCCCTACGCACTAGCAGCGGGCACATCGTCGGCCCGTAATATTAGGCTGTCTGTGCTGTCTCGAGTGGATGCGCCGCCCCATGAGTGCGACTGGCGTGTCCAGCCTCCTGCGCAGGCGTAGAACGTCCCCTCGAATATCTTCACGCTGACCTTGCCATTCAGCAGCATCTTGAGGGACGCCTTCTCGAAGTCCGTCTCTGGGGTCAGGACGAGCTGTAGCCGGCCGTCCTCGATGTAGATGGCGGTTTTCACGATTGCTCCGGGGATATCGAGTCGGTTCTATCTCTCATGGCAGCCGAATTCCCCGGGCAGTGCCCGGCAGAAGCTCTATTAGCCCCTTGCGGGCCATCAGCTTCAGATGGTCCTGTACGGCATTGGGCGAGCTGAATCCGAGCCCCCGGGCGATCTCAGCCCGCGTAGGAGGCATGCACTGGCGCTCTATGTACCGGCGAATGAAGTCCAGCACTCGCCGCTGCCCGGGCGATGGAGTCGGAAGTAGGGGTTTACCGCGCATCTTGCTCACCTGTTCCGATCATCGATGCTCTATTCGACCGTGAAGCCCTTGCCGCCAGGCCGCGCCGCAACGACCATGAGACCGCTGCGCTGGCCTGAGTAGGCGACGTTCTTACGGGCCGACATATCGGGGAACGCCGCGCTTTTGGGGGCGCTATCATCCTCTGGCTCACCCTTGGTAGCGTCGAACCATGATCCCCCGAAGCAGCTCGCACGCCGCCATCAAAGGCATAGGCGTAATCGGTAGTCTGGCTGTTATCCCACGGCCATGGCCAGCCCTGCTCGGGTGCGGTCCAGTCCTCTCGTTTCTCGGCAAACAGCGCCAGTTCGCGCCGGAATGCTTCCTCGCTCGGGGCGTTCAACAGAGAGGCAGGGATACCGCTGGGATAGCCGTCCCACGCAATGCTGCCAAGCCATTCGGCATTGGCGCCACGACCTATGTAGAAGTCCGCTCTCGTGCCCATTCTTCATTTCTCCGGTTGAGTTGGTGTGTGCTGTTCAGCGGGCTCACCACAAAAGTTGCAGATGCCATCCGTGGCGGAGGCATGCTTGCAGTACCCGCAGCCGCCCGCTTCCTTCGGACACCAGAGGACGCCGAAGCCGTCGAAGTCGATCCATTTCTTGCCGCAGCGCGGGCATGCCATTTCAGGGAGCATCGTTCTTGCCCACTCCTGTTATTTGCAGCACCGTCTCAAGCCCGCAAGTGCAGCTATCAACGGGCACCATCTTCACGAAGTCTGGATGCTTCACGAAGCCACAATTGAAGGCGTGCGGGTTTACGGCCCTACCGAGGGTACGCTGCAACTGCTCGATAGTCTCGGCCGCCGTGAGCAGATCCTTGCGTAAATCGCCCAGCACGGCGAACACGGATGACTGGAATACTGGCGCTGCTGCCGCTTGTCGCAATCGCTTCGATAGCTCATTCATGTTTGGCTCTCCGACTCGCTCTCCGGTGACTACGCTGTGCGCTGCCATTCGTTCTGCGACAGCGGCCTCCAGCGCCACTTCTCAATGTCACCCGGCAGTATCAGCCACGCATGGTTTGTCTGGTCCTGCGCGGCCCAGACGCCGCCATACGCGCCGTAGATTCCGAAGTAGACGCCAGCCGGTACTTCCACGTAGCGCAGCCGTACCCATCCTTCCGAGAAGTTCAGAGTGTCCATAGAGCGCCATCCGTCGTCTGAGGGGCACCCCGCAGCGCTCAAGCGCAGATTCCCGCCGCTGTCTACGACTACCTTGGAAATGGCCTCTGAGATTTCCTCACGCACAATGGTACGGATCTCCGTCGGCGTCATGTAATGACTGGGGAAACTCGCGACCTTACCCTTCTTCGTTCGCACAGCTCACCTCGACTCATTAGGTGAAATAACAGCGGACCCGTTCAGAGGGAGTACCGGCGCAGCGAGCACTACGCCGGCCTCCGTCAACACTTTTATAAAAATGCAGTTCTGTTTATGGTCGTTTCCCGCTCTGGCGGTACTCCTAGCCGAACTTACCCGTCGGCAGGCTGAGTAGACATGGCTGCAAATCTCCTGTGTACGGTTGGCTCGCATAATCATTCCGAGGCTTTCACGAGCGAGCATTGGACATGGCGGCCATCGGGGCAGATGTGATACCAAACCCCGTTTCGGATCGTCATGTGGGTCGATTCCGTTAGGCACACGGGACAACGCTCGACCTGCGCCTTTAGACTATCTCCGGCTTTCTCAGCTCGCATGTAGGGTGCCGTCGCCTCGGGCTCGCAGTAGAGGTCATGCTCGCCCGGCGGCAGCCCGGGCTCGTAGAGTTCGACTTGCAGCGGTGCCCCGCCGGCGACACCGTCTGGCACGATCAATCTAGCAATCGGCGCCTGCGGGCTCGCTTTCGTCTCGTCAGCGGCTCTCAAGATCTGGCCACATTTGACACAGTAGATTTCTAGGTTGCCCGGCTGTCCGCGTGCATCCGCTTGAGAGTGGTCACAGAACGTTTCGACAGGGACTCCGTCCAGCGCGGCATTTGCGATGGTGATGTAGTCGCTCTCACATAGACCACTGCCAATCTTGGTGAGCGCCGCGCGCAGCCGCTCGATCTCGCAGCGCGGGCATTCCTCCTCATGGGCAACAGTATGACCGCAGGCGAACTCAATCTCGCCGCACTGATTTGAGGGACGGTGAGCAGGGCTTTCGCCAGCGTTGCCTTGCGGCTCTCTCACGACTGGCTCGCTCGTACCCGGCAACCCCTGCGGAGGGGTTAGCGCCGGTTCACCCTGCGGGCTTTGAGACATCGGGCACATATAGCTTCCGTAGTGCGTACCGCCGCACTTTGAACAGTTTCCTCGGGAATCGACTTCCCGATCCTTGGTCAGATGCTCGGTCATTCCTGCCTCGCCTTGCTCTTTTGCCAAACGCGGATAGCGCGCCCAGTAGGAGATATGGAGATCTGCACCTCGTCGTAGTGCGTGCGAATCAGAACTGTCCGGTAGCGACCGTCCGCGCAAGCTCGAAGCACCTCCATCGGGCCCCAAAAGAACCCATATTTGCTAACGTAATCGCGCCTCTTCTCGGTCGGATCTTCGTTCATGCTGCAACCTCCACCAGCCACGTTCCCCACTGATCTGCCATCGCCTCGGCCACCCCCGCATATGTCCGCTGCTCACTGCCACCTGAAGTCGCCATGCGTGTACCTACCTCTTGAAGAACGTATCCAAGGCCGCTCGGCCCTGGGGCTGTGATTCGGTAGGGTGCGCGAGTGCAGAGACCGAGAGAGGCCATCCTCCCAAACATGCGAGCAACAGCGCCGCCAGCTCGCCGCCCATTGCACCAGGCCGCAGGGCCTTTATCGCGGATGCGCACGAGCGCCTCGGCTTGCTGGCGAGTTAGCAGGTGATCTTCAGTCCGAGGGGCGGTCACGGTCCGACTCGGCCTTCGTCGAACTCGACCCATCCCTGAAAGTCGTGCGAGCGGGGATCGTCGAATGGCTCGCACGTAGCGCCTTTCTGAGCATCGCGGATGCCGCAGGCGAGCTCGGTCACTTTCTCGTCCGTCATCGCGGCTTCTCGACTTCCTTGACTAGAAACGCCAGATTCCCATGGACATACTGGGCGCTCGACTCGCCTGGATTGATGCGACCGATGATAACGGCCCCCGACGGTCCGCTGCCGGTAGGGTCATACGAGAAAGCATCGACGGGGTCCGGTCCGAAATTGACTATCAGGACTTTCGTTGTCATCACTTGGCTCCGATTAAGATTCGCAATTCATGGAACGCTTGCTGACGACCGAGAGAGAAAGCCGCTTCCACCATAAAAAAGGCGTGTCTGGCCTCACTCTCATCGTCAAAGAAAAAGACTCGCTGGCCGGCGACGTGGAGTGACCATTTGTTGCAGCGCGCATCCTCCTTGAACATCAGCCGATACGGGCGATTTGTGGGAGGGTCATAGACTCCCTGTTCAGTAGACAGCTCTACCACGTTAGCTTCCCCTGTTCCGCGAGCCTGAGAATGGTCAGCATGCATAGATGCAGGAACTCCTCGCTGTGCTCCCACTTGTGCTCTTTGCTGCGCGAGAGCGTATCCATTTGTTTGTGACAGTCGGCGCAGAGATGCGCGCCAGCCAGATCCTTGACCTTGATCCCGTAGCCCCCACCGTATGCGAGCCTGCGTGCCCCGGTGTAATGACAGAGCACGACGCTCTCGTCCTCACGCAAACACCGCACGCACCGCTGACCTTTGGCTTTATCGCGCAGACTCACTGCGGCACCCCGGCACGTCGAGAGGCGGACTGGGTGCGATACACGTCGATCTGTATCACCCGCAGCTCCCGCTTCGCTCGTAGGGCTTCGTATGCGGAGACAGCCTCAACGTACCGATCATCTGCCGCTTGCACTTCTGCGATGCCTTCGACCTGAGCCTCACGCTCTGCGTTGTTGCCATCGGCGGTGAGGAAATGCTTTCGCCGGATGCGCTTGCGCAGAATCTCGGCGCGCTCGAGTTCGGCTTTCGCAGCCGCGATTGACTCGCAGGTGTCCTCCAGAAACGCGAGCGCAGCATCACAGTCCTCGTCGCTTAGCCCGCTCACGCAACGGCCTTCTTCTCGCGGTCGATGATCTCCTTAAGCTGCCGCCGCATACCGGACGGCAGGAACGCCCAGACCTGACGGTAGAACTCCTCATCCGACACGATCTCCTGGTGAATGTCATAGACGGCTCCGTCGATACCGGCCTGTACGGCCTCAGCGAAGCGGTCGGCGTATTCCTTCGCCTTTGAGTTGTTCTGCTTGTGGTTTGTGATCTGGCTGTGGCCGTTGTGACTCGTCACGGCAGCCTCCGCATCATCGTCTGCGTCCCCGACGACGCCCGCTACGGCCATCAACTGATACCGGCGAGCGTAGGTAGCGGCGGACCCGAAGCCCTGCGCGTCGGCCTTGGAGACAGGCAGGATGAGGGGGCCAAAGCGGAGGGATTGCCCGCTCGCGTGCGTCAGAACGGTCTCGCAGGAGATGCCCGTGTCCACGGCCCGCAAGTCCTGCAGGCAGGCGATGCCGTGCTTGGCGAGGACGGGAACCACCGCATTGCGCACCGCGGCGAGGGATGCGTAGCGATTCCTGAAATGAGGGTTCTGCGCGTCGAACGCGGGGTTCGTCATTTCCGCCTGCGCCTTTGCGAGTGCGCCAGCGATCTCGTTGATATCGCTCATATCGTTACCCTTCGATTGATAGGCTTAGCCAAAAGGTAGTCATCTCCGAGCCATTCGATAGCCCGTGCGCGCTGCTCGCTGTAGTCGGCCTCGCGCCATACGCGCACCCTGCGGTTTCTCTTGCGCGGCCAGAAGGTGTAGGCGCTGCCGAGAATGAGCAGCAAAGCGATGGCGAGTTGACTTGCGTGCGACCAACTCATTTGAGCGTCCTGTAAATCTTCTCTTGCTGCTCCGCCATGTAACTGGCGGCTTCGGTACCACGGAAGCATTCCTCGTCCTCTCGCGGCTCGTCGGGTACGTATTCGCCATCGGGAACGAACCACTTGCCCTCGGGGCCGCAGAGATTTTCTCCCCGCCGCAGTGCCGCGCAGTAGTCGTACTTGCGCTCTATGGTGCCCGTCACTGGATTGGTCACGCGCGGAATGCTCGGGCAATGGCACTTGCTGCTGTCGCTTCCGTCACTAAACGTGACGACATCGCACCAATGGCATTCGTGACAGATATTCATGCAACCTCCACGAGTTTTCCGCTATTCGCCATGAGCCACTTGTCAGCCGGCACGCCGTCCTTGCCCGCGCAGCCTGTCGCGAACCCAACGCACTTGCCGTTG
>VFSW01012949.1_pt1 | contig 11607 bp, 8 predicted proteins | sample 5358111 | NCBI WGS metagenome assembly VFSW01 (sample SAMN11554181, study PRJNA540505) | mine drainage metagenome | isolation source: sediment from site ElyBrook_90M | place: USA: Ely Copper Mine, Vershire, VT | collected 2017 | reverse complement strand
CGCCACCGGCGGCCTGGCGATTCCCCGGATGGGCGCGACTGGCCGGGCCTACGACCTGGCGCGGCAGTTCGGGCTGACGCTCGTAGAGCCGCGCCCCGCGCTCGTGCCGCTGCTGCTGGGCGGCGCTGAGGCGCACTGGACGGAACTAACCGGGGTTTCCGCTGAAGTCATAGTCCGGGCCAGCGTCGCCAACGGCAAGAAAGCAAACGCACCGGCGTTCCGCGAAAAGCTGCTGATCACCCATCGCGGCCTCAGCGGGCCGGCGATCTTGCAGGCATCGTCCTACTGGCGTCCCGGCAGTGTCGTGACCGTCGATTTCGCGCCCGGGCTCGGCGAACACAAATTGCTTGAAGAAGTGATGCACCCGGGTTCCCGACGCCACGTTTCGCCCCTCCCCCAGGCGCTGCGGGGGATGTTGCCTCAGCGTCTGGCTCAATTACACGCCCAACAAGCAGCGCCCGAGGGCTGGTCAAACGCGGCACTCGACGCTTGCGAGCGCCGATTGCGCCAATGGGAGTTCCATCCGGTGGGCACCGAAGGCTTTGAAAAAGCCGAAGTCACAGCCGGGGGCGTCAACACCGGTGATTTGCAGGCTCGAACGATGGAGGCGAGGAACGTGCCGGGCTTGTTCTTCATTGGGGAGGCGGTTGACGTTACCGGCCATCTCGGCGGATTCAACTTCCAATGGGCGTGGGCTTCGGCGGTCGCTGCCGGCAGGATGCTATAGATACTCTTGCAAACCAGCGATAGATCCTACTCCGTTGGCGGCGCCAGTGGTTTCTTGGGCGGGGTGAGCACGAACCCCTTCCGCACCAGCGAAAACCCCTGTTGCGGAAGCTCGGCCTGCAAAAGCTGGTTTTCCGGGCCAGAGAACAAATCTGTGTTGTTGCCGGCGATCGTGGCAATAAGATGGTGTACCGTAACAGGCTTTCCGTCGAGAGTGCCGCGCTCGTCGGCGTAAGTAGCCAGTTGAACGGGCACGACCGAGCCCGCCTGCTTGGGCAGGATGGCCCAGAGATCACGGTTGTTTTGCTTGACGGCAACCGCCAGAAGAGTCTCGAGGGCGCCCGGATCGAAGTCGGGCAGGAAGACCGCTGCGTTGTGGGCATCGAGCCGCGTCGTCGAACTGCGGCCATTGGCCGAAATGTTGAGCAGGAACTGCGCTTCGTCCGGCTTGCCAACCACGTTCACGGCAGAGCCGTTGACGGTGGCACTCAACAGTTCGTGCTGGATGTGGTCGGCCTTGTCGAGCACCTCGGTCTTTGAAAGTGCGTATTCCAACCCCTGCATGTTCACGTTAACGGTCGAAATTGAGTCGTATCCATGGGTGCCGGGAGTGATGTGAAAATCGGCGGTGCCAACGGCGTGCGCAAGCTGGCTCACGGTGAAACTGCCGGATTCGATGCCGGCTTGAGCATTCGACGGCGCAGCCGCCTGGGTGCCAGCCGTGGAGTGAGCCGGTGACCCCGCTTGAGGCTTGGACGGAGACGCGGATTGAGACCCGGAATGAGTACCCGACTGGGCTGCGATGGCGGGGGAGGCCATCGCGTGAATCAAGGCAACGAGCCCTGCTAAGGGCAGAAGAACAAGGATACGCATGCGAGTATGCACCACAACCTTTGTATAGACGTTAATTTTTACAGGGAGTTGTGGAACGTGGGTAATAAGCGACGGGTACTGAAGGGGGAGCGCGAACGCGTAGATGTTCCCACCCTCGCCGGCAGAGCAACTATCCGGCAAGGGTGGGTTCCTGACTAGCTGATGCAAGGTCACAAAGGCAGACTCGAAGCGGCCCGTTTGCTCCGCCTCTTCTGTCCCGTTTTGCCTGTTTTTAGCCCTTGGCTGTAGCGAAGCGCTTATTCACTTCCGCCCAGTTCACAACATTCCACCAGGCAGCGAGGTAATCGGGCCGGCGGTTCTGGTACTTCAGGTAGTAAGCATGCTCCCACACGTCGTTGCCAAGAATCGGATAAAGGCCCTGTGACAGTGGCGAGTCCTGGTTAGGGGTGGTGATCACTTTTAGCTTGCCGCCTTGAATCACCAGCCATCCCCAGCCGGAACCGAACTGCTTCGCAGTGGTCTCGTTGAACGTCTTCTTGAATGCCTCGAAGTCGCCGAAGTCAGCCTTGATCTGATCGGCGATGGCGCCGGTGGGCGTGCCGCCAACCCCGGCTCCCGCCGGTGCCATGATGTTCCAGAACATGGTGTGGTTGGAGTGGCCCCCGCCATTGTTGCGGACCACGGTACGGATGTCCTCGGGGACGGCGTTCAGGTCCTTCAACAATTCATCGACGGGCTTTGAGGCCAGTTGCGGGTGCTTCTCAAGCGCCGCGTTCACGTTGGTGATGTAGGCCTGGTGATGCTTGTCATGGTGGAACTTCATGGTGTCGGCATCGATAAAAGGCTCGAGGGCCGCATAGTCGTAAGGCAGCGGGGCGAGTTCGTAAGCCATAGGGGAGTTCTCCTTTTTACGGATTGTGGCGCGGAGTGGTCCACGCAGAGGTTTTGAAGCAGTGTGCGCCGCGGAGTGAAACTTTCCATTCACATCGCCGGCCGCGCTCGCGTGATTGGATGGAAACGCAAGATCCCACGGTTGAATGGATGCCGTTTCCTGGCCCAGGGTTCTGAAAATCGCTGAGCGCAAAGCGCTTTCGTTGATAATCTTAAAGGATTTGCGCGGGATGGCGCGGACCACGGCGCATCTATCGACCTTAAATATCGATTGATGAACTGACAAAAGCCGGCAAACTGATAAAACTTGGCTGATTCGCTGTGCAACCGAAACTTTCGCGGGTCTGGCAACATCGTTAGGGTAGACAGAGTCGATGCGGCCTCTATGCCTTCCATCTCCCGCGCCGGACATCTTTAAAGGAGTAAAAAGCCTCTCGCACCTTGGCAATCATGAGCAATCAACCCCTCTACCGCTGGCTTCCGCAGCAGGGTGAAGCCTTCGGCTCACCCGGAATGAGACCCCGTTGGACGTCGAGCGTCAAGGATGCTATCGGAACCGCCTATTCGGCATCGAGCCGGATTTGGTTCACCTGCTCCCACGGGATCCTCAACGAGATGTACCATCCCACCATCGACCACGCCCAGGTGCGGGACATGGAGTTTCTTGTCACCGATGGTGAAACCTTTACCCATGAAGAGAAGCGGGACCTGCTGTCGAGTTTTGAGTACATTCATCCCGAAGCGATGGGCGTTCGCTATACCAATCGCGACCCTGACGGCCGGTATGCGCTGATCAAGGAGCTCATCTGCGATCCGCACCACAGCGTGCTGCTGACCCATGTCCGGCTTGAGGGCAATCCCGATCTGATTCCCCGGCTCAAGGTGTATGCCCTTCTGGCTCCGCACCTCGATGGCGGTGGAGCCGGCAACTCGGCGCGGGCCGTCGATGTGGCCGGCTACCGCATGCTGCTGGCGTGGAAAAATCAGTGGTCCCTGGCCATGGGCGCAAGCTGCGGGTTCTCGCGCGTGAGCTGCGGTTTTGTGGGCGCGAGCGACGGCTGGCGCGACATCAAAGACAACTTCAAAATGGATTGGGAGTTTGGTTCAGCCACCAACGGCAACCTGGCCGTGATGGGTGAACTCAACCTCGACTGCGCGACCATAGAAACCAGCGAAACAGCAGCCTCGCGCCAGTTCACCGTGGCGCTCGGCATTGGCGACACGCAGCACACGGCTCTGCAAAAGACGGTCAGCGCGCTCTCCATGCCCTACCAGCAGCACCGCACGCGTTTTATCGAGCAATGGCATCGTGCAGCCAACCCGGAGTGGCTGGCCGCCAAGGCCACCGACGGCGGCAAACTGATGCGCGCCAGCCACAACGTCCTGCTGGCTCATGAAGATAAGACATATTCGGGCGCGTGTGTGGCGGCCGCCTCGATTCCCTGGGGACAGTTCAAGGGGGATGATGACCTGGGCGGCTACCACCTGGTGTGGACGCGGGACATGGTGCAGACGGCTACGGCCCTGCTGGCCTGCGGCCGCGCTGAAACAGCCCTCCGGGCCCTCGTCTACCTGGCCTGCACCCAGGAGCCGGACGGAGGCTTTGCGCAGAACTTCTGGGTAGACGGCCGGCCTTACTGGTCGGGCGTGCAACTGGACGAGGTCGCCTTCCCCATCATCCTCGCCTGGCGCCTGTGGAAGGCCAACGGGTTGGGGGAGATGGACATTTACCCCTTCGTAGTTAGGGCAGCCGGTTTTCTGGTAACCCATGCGCCTATCACCCACCAGGAGCGCTGGGAAGAGAACGCAGGCTATTCGCCCTCCACCCTGGCCGCCGTCATCGCGGGCTTGATCTGTGCGGCCGAGATCGTGCGTTCGCGCGACACCGATGGCCTGGCTACCGCGCTCGAAGAGTTTGCCGACTGGATCGAAGGCCACCTGGAAGACTGGACCGTTACCAACAACGGCGTACTGCTTCCCGAGGTCAAGCGGCATTACATGCGTGTGCGGCCCCCCGAGTCTGGCGAAGCCTATGCCTGCGAAGCCTGCGGCAAAGAGACGATACGCATCAACAACCGGCCGCCCGGCACCCGCTATGAATTTGAGGCGCGCGAGATCATCGACGGCGGCTTCCTCGAGCTGGTGCGCTACGGAGTGCGCCCGGCCGACGACCCCCTCATCGTCGATTCATTGAAAGTCGTTGATGCGGTGCTCAAACGCGACCTGCCCCAAGGTCCGGGATGGCTGCGGTATAACTGGGACGGCTATGGCAACGGAGCCGATGGCGGTCCCTTCCTGGGCTGGGGACAGGGCCGCGTGTGGCCCCTGCTGACGGGAGAACGAGCTCACTACGAGCTCGCTGCCGGCCATGACATCGCGCCCCTGATCAAGACATATGAGGGGTTCGCCACCAGCGGCCAGATGATGCCGGAGCAGGTTTGGGACGCGGCTAACCTCCCTGACCTGGGCCTGCGCCTCGGACAACCGGCTGGCTCGGCGGTTCCGCTGGTTTGGGCCCACGCTGAATATCTCAAAATGCTGCGGTCGGCGCTCGATGGGAAAGTTTTTGACCGGGTCGACACGGTATATGACCGGTATTGCACGCCGGAAGGGCGCCAGCGCGTGCGTCGTAAACTTGAAATTTACTCGCGGCGACGGCCTATCCAGAAAGTAAACGCCGGAGACACGCTGCGCATCCTAGACGGGGAACAGTTTGAGGTCGTGTGGAGCATCGACGGCTGGAAATCGACGCACCACACGCAATGCCATAGCGTGGCCAGCGCCGGCTTTAGCGCAGACATTCAACTCGGACCCGCCACTGAGCCCGGTGAACTATCATGGACTCTCCACTGGACGGAGAGGGATCGCTGGCTTGGTTACAATGTGCAAGTCAAGGTCGAGCCCGAGTCAAACAACCCCCCACTTTCTTCTTGAACGCGACGAAAGGATTGAGCCCGGATCATGACGACCGCTGCCGATATCACTCTCGATCAACTGTCCATCGATACCCTGCGGCTGCTCGCGGTTGACGCCGTAGAGAAGGCCAAAAGCGGCCATCCCGGCGCCCCGCTCGGCTGTGCGCCCATTACGTACCTGCTCTATCACAAGCTGATGAAGCACAACCCGAGCCACTTCAAATGGGCTGATCGCGACCGGTTCGTGCTTTCCAATGGCCACGCGTCGGCGCTGCTCTATTCCACGCTGTTTCTGGCCGGATACAAACTTACCCTCGACGATTTGAAGTCGTTCCGCCAATGGCACTCGAAGACGCCGGGGCACCCCGAGTCCGGCGATACCGAGGGCGTAGAAGTCACTACCGGCCCGCTCGGCCAGGGCATCGGCATGGCTGTCGGCATGGCGATGGCCGAAAAGCATCTGGCCGCGACCTACAACAAGCCCGGCTTTGAGATCGTGAACCACTACACCTATGCCCTGTGCGGCGATGGCGACCTGATGGAAGGCATCTCCCACGAGGTGGCCTCGCTGGCCGGCACACTGGGCCTCGGCAAACTGATTTTTCTTTACGACGACAACCTCATCTCGCTCGACGGCCCCACCAACTGGAGCTTTACCGAAGACGAGGAGAAGCGCTTTGAGGCCTATCACTGGCATGTGCAGCGCGTCGCCGACGGCAACGACCTCAGTGCGATTGAAGCAGCCATCGAAGCAGCCAAAGCCGAGACCACCCGTCCCTCACTGATTGCCGTGCGCACGGTCATCGGCTTCGGCAGCCCCAAGGCCGGCACCAACAAGGTGCACGGTGAAGCACTGGGCGCCGCCGACACCGCGGCAACCAAAAAATACTTCGGCTTCCCTGAAGATCAGAGCTTTTACGTGCCCGACGAAGCGCTGGCCAACTGGCGCAAAGCGGTCGATCGCGGAGAGGCACTCGAAGCAGAGTGGAACAAGCTCTTCGACGCGTATGCCGCCCAGTATCCAGATCTGGCCGAGCAGTTCAAGCGCACCAAGAAAAACGTACGCAAGGCGGGCTGGGAAAAGGCGATCCCCAGCTTCCCGGCAGGCAAGCCGGTGGCGACCCGCAACGCGGGCGGTACCGTGATGAACGCCATCGCCGAGGAAGTGCCGGAACTCTTCGGCGGCGCGGCCGATCTTACTTCTTCGACCAAGACCATCTTCAAGCCAGGCGCGCACTTCGCTGAAGACCCTGCGGGCCGGAACGTCTTCTTCGGCGTGCGCGAATTTGGCATGTGTGCCGCGGTGAATGGCATGGCTGCACACGAGGGGCTGGTGCCCTTCGGTTCGACCTTCTTCTGCTTCTCCGACTATTGCAAGCCCGCCATCCGCCTGGCGGCATTGTCCCGCGCTCACTCCATCTTTGTGTTCACGCACGACTCCATCGGGCTGGGTGAGGACGGCCCCACGCACCAGCCCATCGAACACCTCATGATGTTGCGTGCCGTACCGGACCTGACGGACTACCGGCCAGCAGACGCCAACGAGACTGCCGCCTGCTGGCGCCTGGCACTGGAGCGCAATGGCGCGTCCTTCTTTGCGTTGAGCCGTCAGGACCTGCCGGTCATCGATCCCTCCACACATGATGTGTATGGCGGCGTGAGCAAAGGCGCTTACATTCTTGAAGACGCGGCCGACGCGAAGGTCATCCTGATCGGCACTGGCTCCGAAGTCTCGCTGTGCATTGAGGCGAAAAAACTGCTCGATGCGCAAGGCATCGCTGCTCGCGTCGTCAGCATGCCAAGCTGGGAGATCTTCGACGAGCAATCGGCTCAATACAAGACCAGGGTATTCCCCGCGGATGTGCCCAAGCTCGCGGTTGAAGCGGGCTCCCCGCTGGGCTGGTGGAAATATGTCGGCACCAGCGGCGACGTCATCGGGCTCGATCGCTTCGGCGCATCGGCTCCGGGTCCGAAGGTGATGGCGGAACTCGGCTTTACCCCGGAAAACGTGGCAGCACGGGCCAAAGCACTGGTGAAGTAAAGACAGGGTATTGGAGAACAGGGTTCAGGGAACAGGTGATGGTCACATCTGTTCACTGACCGCTGTTCACTGACCTTTGTTCCCTTTCCCACGACCCCTGATCCCTGATCAACGAAAGGATCGTCATTCTGTGAAGCTCGTAATCAGCGCCGATCATGCCGGATTCCCCCTTAAAGAAGACGTGCGCGGCTACCTCGCCAAGGCCGGCCACGAGGTCATCGATCTGGGTGCCTACAACGGCAACTCGCCCGACGATTATCCCGACTTCGCCGAAAAGGTCGGTGACGCCATCAATGAAGGTATGGCGCCACGCGGCGTTCTCATCTGCGGCTCGGGCGTGGGTGTCTGTGTGGCGGCAAACAAGATTCCCGGCATTCGCGCCGGCATGTGCCACGACACCTATTCGGCCCATCAGGGCGTGGAGCACGATGATATGAACGTCATCGTACTCGGCGCGCGCATCATCGGCGCATCACTCGCGTATGAAGTTGTCGACGCATTCATCAAGGCGAAATTCATCGCCAACGAAGAGCGCTTCAAGCGCCGCTTCAACAAGGTCCTCGCTATCGAGGCGAAGTACCGCTGCGGCGACGGGTCCACAAGCAAAGCGTAAGCTCGCAAATGCAAGGCTGCCTGCGATCGTCGAGGGCCGTCGCAGCCGGTCATTCCTCTCAACGTCTTTGAAAACCGGCAACTGGAAAAGAACGAGAGGCGCCGATGTTCCCCTTCGACGTAATCCTCTTCGACGTAGGCGGAGTTCTTCTCACTAACGGCTGGGACCACTGCGAACGGGGCGTGGTGCTAAACCAGTTTCAACTCGACAAGATGGAGTTTGAGCGCCGCCACCCTTTGCCCTACGACGCCTGGGAGCGGGACGCGATTTCAGCGGAGGCCTATCTCGATGCGACAGTCTTTTATGAGCCGCGCGACTTCACGCACGAGCAGTTCCTCGCCGCCATCTGCGCCCAATCGGCGGTATTGCCTGACGGCGCATTGGGAATCTTAAAGGAACTTGCCGCATCTGGTAGAGCAATGGTCGGATGTTTGAATAACGAGGCACGCCAGCCCAATGATTTTCGCTTTCGGGAGTTTGGCCTGCGGCAATATTTCGATATTGCATTGAGTTCCTGCTACCTGGGACTGAGGAAGCCCGGTGCAGCCATCTACCAGCGGGCGCTCGACATTCTCGGTAAACCCGCGGAGCGCATCCTATTCATCGATGACCGGGAAGAGAATGCGGCTGCCGCAGCGGCGGCTGGCATGAAGGCGATACGTTTCAGGGGCGCCGATCAACTGCGCCGCGAACTTGAGTATCTGACAGTTCTTTAGAAATTATGCACGGGAGGGAATCATGCAACTTGGATTAATTGGACTCGGCAAGATGGGCGGCAACATGGCAGAGCGTCTTCGGCTCGGCGGCCATCAGGTAGTGGGCTTCGACTTCAGTGCCGAAGCGGTGCAAAAGCTTACGGCATCAGGCAATGTGGGTGTGTCGTCACTCGACGACCTGGGCAAGAAACTCACCGGCCGAAAGGCCATATGGATCATGGTTCCGCAGGGCAAGCCCGTCGACGAAACGATCGAAAAACTGGAGGCCTTCCTCAACCCCGGCGATATTCTGATCGACGGCGGCAACTCCAACTACAAAGACTCGATGCGGCACTACAAGGAAGTGACGGCCAAGGGATTTCAGTTCGTCGACGTGGGCACATCGGGCGGTGTGTGGGGCTTGAAAGAGGGCTACAGCATGATGATCGGCGGCGATAAGGAAGCCGTCGAATATCTGCGGCCCATCTTCGAAACGCTGGCACCGGCCAAGGACAAGGGCTGGGGCCACGTTGGTCCGGCGGGCGCAGGCCACTTCGTCAAGATGGTGCACAACGGCATTGAGTACGGCATGATGCAGGCCTTTGCCGAGGGCTTCACCATCATGGAAAAGAAGGAAGAACTGAATCTGGATCTGGCCCAGATCTCCGAGATCTGGCGCTACGGCAGCGTAGTGCGAAGCTGGCTTCTCGACCTCACCGCCGAGGCGCTGGCGAAGAACCCAACTCTCGATGGTTTGCAGGCCTACGTATCCGCCTCGGGTGAAGGACGCTGGACAGTGTTCGAAGCCATCGACCTGAATGTGTCGGCGCCCGTGATTACAGAATCGCTGATCCGCCGCATTCGCAGCCGCGAAGAGAACAACTTTACCGATCGCATGCTGTCCATCATGCGCAACGCATTTGGCGGCCACGCGGTAAAGAAAGACTAGCAGTGCAGTGAACAGTCGACAGTGCGCGAGACCCTGTCGACTGTTCAGCTCTCTGTAAGATCCTCACGCTCTCTATTCACTGTTCACTGTTCACTGCTTCACGGAGGGTCAGGTAATTATGGCGACGATTCAGATGAAGGTAAGGCCGGAGGATCTTTCCCACGTTCCTGCTGGCAAGGAGCGAATTCCCGAGCCGGTGATCATGATCATCTTCGGCGCGTCAGGCGACCTGACCAAGCGCAAGCTGCTGCCGGCGCTGTTCCACCTGGAGCAGAACGGGCTGCTGCCGCCCAAGTTTCACATCGTCGGCGTGGCGCGGCGTCCTTTGGGTGACGCGTTTGCAGCCGACATGCGCGAGGGTATCGTCGAATTTGGCGGTGTCGACAATTCTGATCCCAAGCTCGATAGCTTCATAAAGAAGGTGAGCTACTTCGCGCTCAACTTCGACGATCCAGGACACTATTCGGCGTTGAACGCTGAACTCGATCGGATTGCGACGGAGGAGGGCATCGGCAACAACCGGCTCTTCTACCTGGCTACTGCTCCGGAGTTTTTTGCGGGCATCGTGGAGAATCTGGGCGCGCAGCAAATGTCCCACCCCGAGAATGGACACGCGGCAGTAGTGATCGAGAAGCCCTTCGGCCACGATCTTGAGTCGGCCAAGGAACTCAATCACCAGGTAAACGCGGTCTTCAATGAAAGCCAGGTTTTTCGCATCGATCACTATCTCGGCAAAGAGACGGTGCAGAACATCTTGGTGTTCCGCTTCGCGAACGGCATCTTCGAGCCGATCTGGAATCGCAATTACATCGACCATGTTCAGATCACGGCAGCGGAGACGCTGGGGGTCGAAGGCCGCGGGCCGTTTTATGAAAAGGCCGGGGCCCTTCGTGACGTCGTCCAGAACCACGTGATGGAACTGCTGAGCTTCGTTACTATGGAGCCGCCGCCGAGCTTCGAGGCGGAGAGCGTGCGGCGCGAAAAGCTGAAGGTGTATCAAGCCATCCCTCCCATTCCGATTACGAATGCGGTGCGCGGCCAATACGGACCGGGTGTCATCGACGGTCAGAAAGTCCCGGGCTACCGGGATGAGGAGCGCGTCGATCCCAATTCAGGCACCGAGACGTATGCCGCGGTACGGCTGGAGATCGAAAACTGGCGCTGGGCGGGCGTGCCGTTTTACCTGCGCGCCGGCAAGAGGATGAAGAAGCGCGCCACGGAGATCAGCATCCAGTTCAAGCAGCCGCCGCTGCTCATCTTCAACCGCATGGCGTCGAGCGGGCCGTGCACCGATATTCAGCCCAACCTGCTCACCATCCGTATTCAGCCGGACGAGGGCATCTCGCTGCGTTTCGGCGCCAAGGTGCCAACGTCGCCAGACATGGCCGTGTGCCCGGTGGTAATGGACTTCAACTACGCGGCCGCCTTCGGCAAATCGAGCGCCAATGGTTATGAGCGGCTGCTGCTCGACGCCATGCTCGGCGACCAGACGCTGTTTGCCCACCGCGATGGCGTGGAGACGACATGGTCCCTCTACACGCCAATCCTCGAAGCCTGGGCCGCCAAAACGCCTGATGTGTTTCCCAACTACTTCGCCGGCAAATGGGGGCCGGAATGCTCAGACCGCCTGCTGGAGCGCGGAGGCCACACGTGGCGAAACAACCTTGGCAAACCGGAATAGGGGCTTGAGAAATGCCGCAATCGAGGGTCTGAAAGCGCCCTCGGGCGCAGCATTTCAAGAGTGTCAAAGGGTGTTCGCCGCGACGATATAGCGCGGTAAAAGCCAGCCGAATCAGCAGTTTATTCGCGGATGACTTTGACGAAGATGCCGTCTGGAAGCTCTCCCTCAAGCAGGTGGACAACTCCGGTCTTCACGTAACCCTCAATCACCTGCCGGGGCTGCCGCGGCTGGCTCGATTGAGAAGGGGCGGCACTGGGGCCAG
>VFSW01012948.1_pt1 | contig 11609 bp, 9 predicted proteins | sample 5358111 | NCBI WGS metagenome assembly VFSW01 (sample SAMN11554181, study PRJNA540505) | mine drainage metagenome | isolation source: sediment from site ElyBrook_90M | place: USA: Ely Copper Mine, Vershire, VT | collected 2017 | reverse complement strand
AGAAACATACCAGTGGTATCGTCTGTTTCGGGGGACTTGGCCGCAGCCTTTTCCTTGCCGCCGCCGCCGCCGCCGCCGCCGCCGCAGGCCTTGCATCCGATCGAAGCGACGGCGACGAAGGCGACGATCGTTCCGCACAGGAGGCAATACTTGCGCCGCGTGCACTGGCACGTTCCGCAGTCCTTCTTGCACTCGCCGCAGCGCTTGCAGACCTTGGAGCTGCACTTGCCGCATCTCCGCCGCTTCGAACACGCGCAACGCTCTTTGCACTTGCGGCACCGCTTGCAGACCTTGCGCAGGCAGTGGTCGCACGTGCGGCGCTTCGGGCAGTCGCAAGCATCGGCGCCGACGCAGCCTCCCTTGCGGCATCTGCCGCAGCGCTTGCACTTGTGGGCGCGCGCCTGGCGGCACCGATCGCAGGCGCGGTGCCGCCCGCATTTGCACTCTGCGCAATCGCCCTTGCAGCGCGAGCAGCGCTTGCAAGCTTTGTGGTCGCAATCGGCGCACCGCTCGCGGTGCTTCTTCTTCTTCTTCTTAGCGTCGATGTTTGAGCAGTCGCTGGAGCACGCAGAGCACTCGATCGAGCGCAGCGACAGAGCCGGCGCCGGCGTTGGGTGTTGCCCCGCCGCGCAGAGCGAGCACTCAATCGGCTCAAGATCGCCTATGCCGCCGCCGCCGCCGCCGTGCTCTGGGTTCAATGGATCGTAGTCGTCGCGGACATCCGGCGCAGCGTCGTCTGTGGCGCTGGCGTTCGGTCCTTCGATGTCGTCGAAGATGCGCTCGCCGCAATGCAGGACGGCGCACGACCACGGATCGACGGAGGTCAGTTGGCCGCGGGAGAGCGGAACGAGAGTCAGGCGCTCCGTAGTCTTTGTCTTGATCTTGAAGACGTCCTTGTATTCCGTCGAGCTCTTGGTAGAGCTCTTGGTAGAGCTCTTGGCCTTGTAGCGATAGTGGCGCTTCTTGACGGCGCAGGCGATGCTCTCGCGCGACGGCTCCTCGCCCGACGAATAGTCGACGGCGGTGGCGGCGGCGGAGGGGGGCTCGACGCAGCGGTCGCAGGCGATGAGGTACGGCATCTCGATCGAGGCGTCGATGAGCTCCTCGGAGATCGACTGCACGGCCTCGGGAACGAGCGGGGCGCATATCAGCGCAAGGTCGTCGCAGCCAAAGGCAGCGCCGGCGGCGTCGCTCGGCGAGGGGCACGGGCGGCGCGTCGTCTTGCGCTGCTTGCGCCAGCGGCGCATCTTGGACGACAGTTCTTCCCAGATCGAACAGCCGATGAGGCCCTGGCGGAACGCCTCGGGGGACGCCGTCTGGCCGAGGCCGTCGCCGATCTTGGAGACGCGGGCGGCCACGTCCGACGCTAGGTCGGTGATCGCTGCGCCCGCGTCGGCGCACCGAGCGGCTTCCCAGAACGCGCCGCAGCCGCCGGTATTGCTGCCGACGCCGTAAAAGTCGTCGCGCATCAGGTCTTCGAGCAGCGCCGCTCGCGTGCTGGAGTAATCTCCTTCGTGCTCTGCGGCGCGTTCGGGCGCGCGACGCAGCAAAGCCTCGCGGAGGCGCTCGGAGAGATGTTCCTCGCTCTCGTCGTAGGAGTTGGCAGTCGGGCCGCCTCCTCTTCCGGCATCGGTCGCCTGCTGCTGCTGCTGCTGCTGCTGCTGCCTAGCCGCCGCTTTGGCGCGCAGGCGCTTGGCCAGATCGAGAGGCGACGCGTACTCGGTCCGCGGACCGACAGGCGTGAACGCGGACGCCGCCTGTCCGGACGAGACGCGGAGCGAGTAGGGCCGGGCGCCGGCCAGCTCGTCGAGGTCCGACTTGGCGCCGGTCAGAACGAGCCCCTCCTTGGCCAGCAGGATGCCGGCCGCGACGGCTTCGTCGGAATGGCCGAGCGAGACGGCGATCTCGGCGCGCAGCCGGTCGTACCAGCGCTCGTCGTGCGGATCGACCCAGAAGCGCTTCTTCTGGCCGTTGATCATCAGTCGCACCTCGACGTCGCGGACGATCTTGCCGCCGCATGCCTCGACGGTCGAGGGCATCGCGGCGAAATGTCGGATGGTGAGGCCTCGCATGCGCGAAGCGGCGCGGCGGTACAGGTGCTGCACCAGCGGGTCGTAGCGGGTCTCGGCGAACGCATCGCCGACCGCCGGAAAGCAGCCGATCCGCTCGGGCGCCGGCGGCTGGACTTTGGCCATCGTGTCGGTTGCCATGAGCAGGGCGACCAGAGTCTTTATATACGAGTTTCGCCTTCGCCAAAGAACTAAAAGTCGTACCGCCGTGACCGCGCGAGGCGCGTCCCCTCCCCTAGCGCGGCTCCCCGCCGCATGCTCTCCGAATATGGAGAGCCGATCTTGGACGACTGGGACGGCAGCCGTCCGCTGCTGACGGCGCCTGCTACGTTTCAGTTTTTGACCGGCGAGGACTCGGCCAACAACAACAAATCCGGCTACCTGACGCTCCACTCGCAAGCCAGAGCGCTGCAGGTCAAACGCGAGGCATACGCCCGCGACGCGGAGGACCTCGCCCGCATACCGCTCCCCGATGCCCGCTATCTGCGTCCGCCGTCCGAGGTCGTGCTGTGCCACCACCCTTGCTTTGTCAACTGTCCGCACCGCGTCCTGCTCTCGCGAGCGATCTCGGCCGGCTACGAATTCAGAGCATTTCCGGTGCGCCGAGATGCCGTCGCGTGCGCTACCCGAGCAGCGCTCGAATTTTTGCGAGGCTCTGTATCGGAACCGCAGAATCACTGGTTCTCCATCGTCGAGTACGATTGCGCTATCTATCTGTACGCAGACTTTGAGGAAGAAGAATCTTCGCGGACGACGACAGCAACAACGTCTTCGGAAGCTGAGTTTTTCGATCGCTGCCGCCTCGGACTCGGATTTGCGCTCCGGTGCATCGAGTCCGTGTACGGCGTCGACGCCGAACGGTTCGGCGCCGACCGAACGTACTGGCTGAGCGCCTGCACGAGCTCGAAGCGCTCGTTTCATGCGCACTGCAAGCTTGCGTTCGCCAGCATCGACGGGCTGAGCGCGGCGATGCAGTTCGTCCGGAAAGCGCTCGACGCACTGCCGCCCGGACACCCGACCGCGGCGGCCTTGCGCAGTCGCTCTGCACCTCCGTCCGCTGCGAACCCGTGGATCCTCGATTTCGGCGTCTATACGAAGCACCGAAATTTTCGCATGGCCTTTCAGCGCAAGCACGGAAAGTCCGAGGGCGAGCTGCGGCCCTTCGACCCCGAGCGACGGAGGCGGTTCGAGATCGATCCGGCCGACGAAACCGATGTGCGACGATGGATCAAGCGATCGATGATCGTGCTTTCGAACGATCGACGGGCGAGGGCGCCGGCAGCGCTTCCGACTCCGCGGGCCGGCGAGCTCCTGCTGGACTTGCTTCGCCAATACGAGCGTAACAAGGCGCCGCGCGACGCGGTTGCGGCTGCTCTCGAAAAGTCTTGCGCCGTGTTTGGCGTCTCGGTCGCTCCTCTCGGCGACGACTGCCCTGCAGGGCCGGCTCGACGGGTGCTTCGGGCGCTCCAGTGGCGGCGGTCGCCGACCGCCGACGAATTGCGCCGGGCGCTGTCCCTTGCGCGGGAACCGCCACCATACGAGCCAAAGCACGCATTCGCATCCGAGTTTTGGGAGCGCGTCGGGCGATACGTCGGACCGCCGTACTTTGTTGCGCTTTTCCCCGACAAAGACTCTGCGACGACAACGCTCCAGCCGGTCAAGCGGCCTCTCGAAGCGCAGCCGGCGGCGGCGGCGACGGACGTACTGCGTCCAAAAATGGAAAGGGTCGGCCGATGGCTACTTAGTTTAGACCCGCGCGTGGCCGACTTGAACGTCAGCTGGGCCCTGCCCGCTGCCGCCGCCGCCGCCTCCGCATCGGCTCGGAAATAATGAACGGCAAATTTGATTCGCTCTTGGCGGGCGGATTCGTCGTTTCGGTTCCTCCATCTCTCCAGCAGACGACGTCGCCGTCGCCTCCGCCTCAGATCGCACCGCGGCCGCAGACGGCGGCCGTGGTGGCGCAGCGATTCGCGCCGTATTCGCCGTCGTCGCGGAGGTCGCCGTCGCTGTGGCGCAGCGGCAGCGCGGGCGACTTGGCGAGCGCGACACCGACGTCGCCGCCGCCTTCGCCGACCATTGCCGCCTCCGCCTGCGCCTCCGACCCACCGCTCGAGCAGCACTACCGAGTCGTGGAAATGCACTTTGCGAGCGCCGACCCGGACGGCGAACTGCCGCCCGGCTTTCGCAAGCTCGACCCGAGGCGCGAGCTGTTTGGTCTGGGCGCGTGCGCGCTCTTGCTCGACGAAAACTACGAAGAATTCCAAGCGATGCAAAAGGCATCGCGGCTGCATGCTATGGCACGGCGGCCGCGCCAGTTCTTGTCGATGCGTGCGCCGGAAGGATGCGGACTGCGGACGATGGTCGTCAACTGGTGCCGCGAGCGGAGAGTCAATTTATTGTATTTCGGCCAGCCGGCCTACCCGAGCCGCTACGACTACGGCACGTACGCCAAGCTCGTGCAGCGCGCTCGGGCCATGGAGCCCTGCGTCGTCCTCATCGACCGGCTCGATCAGCACTGGTCGCCCGCCGAATACGCTTCGCGCGGCGCCGAACTCGACGCTTACTGGCGGCACTGCGGTTACGATCGCCGCTCGCCGTACGAACCGCTCTGGTTCGTCGTCTCGCACTCTGGGCCGATCGCCGAGGCGTTTGCCGCGACGCTCGACGGCTGCTGGGCGGCGGCGGCCGCGCTCGAGGCAGGCGAATGCGCGCTCATCTTGCGCCGCGCCTACGCGGACTGCCTGCTCGTTGTCGGTATCGCGGACGACCGCCCGGCTCTTCCCGACGGCGAGTACGCGACCGAGGCTGACTATGTTCGAGTCGAACAAAAGATCGCCGAAAGCGCGTTTCATCGAGCCCTAGCGGCCAAGGAGGATCTGTTCCGCCAGCTAGGCGAACTCGTCTACCAATCCACCTTCAACAAAGCTGGCTTTGTGCATCCACAGAAACTGTATTCGTGCATGCAAGACGCGCTGGCGACGGCGTGGCGGAGGCACTCGCGATCCGGAGCCGCGACGACGGCTGAAGCGCTCCTGCCAACGGATGAAGAGATACGGGAAGCGGCTTCTCGCACCTTTGGGTAATGACTGACCGACGCCGCCGCGCAAAAAAAAAGAAAAAAAAAAGTCTGAAGCTTTGAGAGAGTGCGCACGTTGCCCTCGCCGCAGACGGCCTCGAGCGTGCTGGTCCATCCCTCGGTCGGCGACGAGATGGCAATTCGCCTCGCGCGAGCCGGCTCGATGCGCATGCCGAGCTCCTTGATCATCGGGTGCATCGGGGCGAGCTGATTGGCGAGGTCGACGACGATCATAGACTGCTCGAGCGTGCGAGAAGCGTTTACGGAGCGGTAGCCGCGGATGACCATCATGAAGGCGAGGTGAGCCATAGCGAGGCCGGTCGTCTTGCCGGTCTTTCGGCCGGTCAGCACGGCGACAATGTCGTTGTCCTCGGACCAGCCGTTGCGCTCGAGCACCCAATTCGGATCCGAGTCGTACTCTTGGCCGTAGATGAGCGCCTTGGCCGCGCACAGCATGGCTTCGAAGATCTTCCACTGGAACGGAGTGGGCGGATCTGGGAAGCGGGCGAAAGTGGACCGCAGGCGGCGAATCACTTCGTCGCCCGAATAGCGCCGGACCGCAAAGTCGGGCTCGCCGAGCCGCTTGGCGATCGGAGGCAGGTAGAGGTTGAGATTGTAGCGCCGGCAGCGCTCGCTCAGGCGCTCGTCGAGAAAGCCAAGAAACGTCGGACCGCTATAGTCGACGAGGCGCTCGAACGGAGGCAGCGGGTCGCCGCCGCGCTCACCTAACCTGCGGCGCGCTTCTTCGACGAGATTGGACGCTCGCTCGAGGCGGTCGCGCTCTAGTGCTTCGAGCACTTTAGCGAAGACGACATTGGCGGCGTCGACGATCTCGGAGCGCATCAGGGTGCGAGGCGGCGCGGGCGGCTTTTTCGGTGCGATCGGAGGCGGCGGCGGCGGCGGCGAAGGACTCCAGCCTTGATCGAGCTGCCCAAACAGCAGCGCATCCATCGCGGTCGGGGTGGGGGCACGTCGCCTGCCAGATTCCGTTAAAAGGCAGTCGCTCGTTCGCTTTCTGTCTTTTTTGTAAGATGCACCGCGCGCCGCCGTCCGAAGGGCTTCGCTACGTGTGGGCAGCGCAAGCACTGGCGCCGAGCGCGAGCGTCTATGCGCTCGGCTTATTGGCGCTGTGGCTCGTGAGTTCGAGCGCCTGCGAGCTGAGGATCGGCTACTGGTTCGCGTGGCAAGTGTGGATGTATTCGATCGTGGCGACGCCGTACGTATCGGCCTACCGCGGGACGTTTGAAGCGGCCGAAGAAGCGTGCGGCCGCACCGCCGTGGTCGAGCAGGCTGCTTCGTGGATCCATTTTCGCGCGTTCGCTCAGTTCGTACTGCTGCTCGCCGCCGCCGTCGAGGACGCTGTGTTTGCCGGACTCACCTGGTCGACCATCGTATCCGACTGTGGCGCGCGCACGGCCTGCGATGCCAACGTGGCCGCCTACGTCGCCTCCGCGCTGCTCGCCACCGGAATGACGGTCGTCGCCTCCGCGCTCGCTTACATGGTCGCCCGCTTGCCAACCGTGTCGAGCGCCGCCGTCTTGCCGGCGCCCCCTTTGCTCCACCGCGCCGTACGACTCTAGTCGTCGTCGAGTCGGTATGGAATGTCCTCGGTCTCGAACGACGCGCCTTCGACGTCCGCCGCCTCTTCGATAGCGGCTTTGGCGTTCGCCCCCAGTAGAGGCAGCGGTACGTACTGCGGCGAACGCTTGCTCAGCGCAACGACGTGTTCGGCGACGGCTCGACTGACCGGGTGATCGGGCCCTCCAAAACGATCGACCACCTGGCTGTAGACGCAGTCCAGCGAGTGGAAACGCTTTGACTGCAGGTCGGAGATCGGCGGGGCGACCCGCCAAAGCTCGCGCTCCTCGACGGCATTCGGGGCAGCGGCGCCGCACCTCGAGCAAAGGCTCGCTTCGCCTTGGTTGCATGTAGATGCGCGGCGCTTCATGGTGGACGAGAGGACCGAAATAAAATCGAAGATTAAGTGCTTTTGACGTCGCTCGCGGCCGTTGATTCTGCTACTGCTGCTGCTGCTGCTGCTGCCCAAACGGGCAGCGAAGGGGGCTGACGTTCGCGACGTACGAGAGCAAGCAGGTCTTCGAGCGTGCGCTCAAAGTTGCCGAGCGAACGGCAGTCGATCAGCGAAAGCCGGCGGCCGCTCTTGCCAGACGACGCGCCAAAGAGGTCGCAGAGCACGTAGTCGTTCCACAGCGGGTCCTTCTTGCCCAGCGTTGGCAGTCCGAGCTGAGAGAAAAACTGATTCAGCGAAGCGCGCAGAATGCTCTTGGTCGGCGCCTCGCTTGGCAGGCCTTTGCCGTCGTCTTCGTCGCCGCCTTCTAGGCGGCGAAAGTTGCGCGTGACCCAGTAGAGGGCAGCCGACTTGACGAGTCGCCGGTGCGTCGCAAGGGCGCGCTCGGCTAGGCTTTCGGCTTCGGTGCCGTACTTGTCGTGAAGCTTGTCGACCAGCTCTTCGGTCGCGCGGAGGATCTGCTCGGCGCGAAGCAGGTCCGACGGTACTTCGGCCGCGCGCTTCATCGCCCTAACGCGAGGCGCTGGTTATTATTTTTTATTTTGCGTGAAGCTGCACCGTCTGCATCGTCGGATTATCTCCGAAAGGCTCTCCCGATGGCACGCGGCTAGCGGCCGCCGCAACCTCATCTGCGGCGCGCTTGGCCTCCAGGTCGTTCTCGGCAGAGACGCTGAACGCCGGGCGATAGGGAGGGGCAGAACCTCCGACTTCGTCGAGCTCCGAGTAGCGCCCGGAAGCATCGCGCCTTCCGCCGAGCATGCAGTAGCAGCAGCGCAGATAGCCGGTGCTCGCGTCCCAGCAGCAGCTGCACCAGCAAAACAGGCGACGGACCATACTGCGTACCGGGTGGCAGCTCGTACAGTGTCGCGGGTCACCCTCGAGGCGCAGAGTGCGCGACGGCGGACCGCGGCGCCGCACGATCCGCCGCGCTATGACGACGACGACGAGCGCGATCCAGAAAATCAAAAATGTCGAAAGAGAGACGATGCCCGCTATTCCAAGATCGCGCTCGACGTTGGACTCAGAAACGGGCAGGCCGGCGAACGAGAGAGGCGGCAGGTCGGCGACGGCGACGATCGTCGCTGCGCACGAAGCGACGGCGATCAGCGGATCGTAGGCGACCGAGCGGTTGGCTCGGTCGAGCGATGCGCTCAGCAAAAAGCACGAGCCGTTGTTGTTGACGCGGCCAACCCAGCCTTCGGCAGCGACGACACTGTCGATCGATACGCCGCGCGTCGTCGGGTAGTAGCGCGCAGAGACGAGGGGCCGATCGGAGGCGGGGCGGTCGACAACGATGAGCGTGCCGTTGCCGTACGAGATCCACAGCGAGCCGCTGCCGTCGGCTGCCGTCGCGACTCCGACCGCTCCCGCGAGCGACGTCGACGAGATAGGCCCAAAGGTTCCGTTCGTGCAGGCGAGAAGCGCGGAGCCGTCCAGGCGCAGCTGGCACGCGACGGTGCCGTTGGCGAGCGAGAATCGACCGATCGCGAGGCCGGCGTAGGGCGCCAAGACGCCGATGAGATGCGGCGTTCGAGGCGCCGCAGCGCCCCGGCAGACTCCCGCGAGCGAGCTGACGTTCCAGTCGCCGCCTACGAGCGCCAGCACGTCGGCTGCAGGGTCGTAGTAGGCGTCGATCCACTCGGAGGCGGTCGTCGACGGCGCCGCGAGGTAGCCCTCGAAGCAGCCGCCGACCGCATCGAGACGGTAGACCGATTGCCGATCGACGACAACGAGCGACTCGTTGGAGCAGGCATAGGCCCTCAAGAGCGAATCTCCGTCGAGCGTGCAGCCGGATGCGACGCCCGGCTCGCACCGATAGAGCCAATACGGCTCGGCATCGGCGGTGGCGTTTACGGCGACGTGACGGCACGAATCAACGACGCCGGCGAAGCCGAGCGATGCAGGCGGAGCGCGCACCAGCGCCACGCGCGCAGGGAAGCCGAGCGTCCCGAACCTTGGCAGGTCGCCTAGATCGGAGCCATCGGTCGACGAGAAGCGCTCGACGGCGGACGCTTCGAGCGCCCAGCTCTCGTTCCAGGCAGCGATCAGCGCCGAATAACCGACATCCAAGACGAGCGAGCTGGGCGTCGGTTCTGACCAGGCTCCGTAGAGGTCGGGAAGCACCGAGAGAGACGCTCCGTCGCCGAGGCGAAAGGCGTACAGCTCCGCCAGGGTCGCATCCGACGTAAGTGCAAATAGCACCGGCAGGCCGGCGCCGGGCTGGCGTACGAGAACGAGCAACGCCGGCCGCGGCAGCGAAGCGAACGGCGCGTCCGCCGAGTCGAGCGGAGCGGCGTCTCCGGCGGCGTAGCGACGCACGGCGTCGGCGTCCTCGAGAGCGACATAGACGGCACCGCCGACGGGGTCGTACTCGAGCGAGCGAGGACCGAGGAGCCCGGGATCGTCGCGCATGCTGATCCACTCGGAGACGGCGAACGACGCGTACTCCACGGCGACGATCTTGTCGGCGTACGGGAACGCGACGAGCACATCCGGAGGTGCGCTCACCACGTCCGAGGCCGATCCGTCCGACGGCGACCCGACGCTCGCGCACCGGATCGGCACGTCGCCCGACGGCTGATCTAGATCCCATTCGCACAGAAGCGATACGCCCGAGGAGTCGACGCCCACCGTCAGCAGCGAGCGCCCCACTGGTCCGTAGCAAGCGGTCGAGAGGACCGGCAGCGCCGAGCGCGAACGCACGAACGACCGAACGATGCCAACTCCTTCCGCGTGCACATCAAACTGAGACGCGAGCGGATCGTACGTAACGGCAAAGGGCGCGGCTGAAACCAGGTGTAGAAAGACGCAGAATAAGGGGACGATAAAATAAGACTTCATGGCCGAGTCACCCTGATAAATCAATGCAAAAACCAGGCGCCCTCTTTTACTTGTCCGTCCGAGACCTGCTTTTTTTGTGGGTGTGTGTGTGTGTTACTCGCGGCGTATGGCAAACAAACGCGCGGCGACGCATTTGTCAGGCCAAGTGCATACCTCGGGTTCCGCCGACGGCGTCGAAACACCAGCAACCGAGACCGGAAAGAAGGCACGCGGCGGCAAGGAAGCGGCGACGTTCGTCTACGAGGCGCGCTTCATGCGCGAGCTGTTTGCCTGGGTTTCGGCCTTTCGCGACCAAGTGAACCTCGAAGTGCGGCGCGAGGGAATTTCGCTCAAGACCTTGGACCGAGCGCAGATCGCTTTCATTGCGATGACCCTCGTGCGGAGCGGCGCCGTTCACTACTCGTTCACGCTGCGCGATCCGTCCGAGACACTTGTCGTTGGTCTGCCGGTCAAGTCGTGGCTCGCGACGCTCAAAGGCGTGGCCAAGCACTCGCCACACGTGCGCATACAGGTAGAAAAGGGCGCCGACGATACGGTGATACAGTTTGGCGTGCACAAATCTCAGTCGGAATTTGCCGTCCGACATGCGTTCAAAATCAGCAACATCGCAATGGAAACTCCGGCGCTCGAGGTGCCCACGTTCAAGAGCTGGATTTCGCTGTCCTGCGACTCGCGCCTGCTGCACCGCGAGGTGGCCACCCGCATCAAGTTCAAACCCGATTCTATCGCCTTCGTCATACACGGATACGTCCAAGAAGACCGCGGCGGCGGCGGCGGCGGCGTCGGCCGCAACCTGGAGGACGAATTGGCCGCCGAGCTCGCTGGCCAGCCAGTGCGGTCAGAGCCGCTGTTCGTACCCGACCGCTTGGTCCTAGAAAGCTGCGACAAGTCGGTCTCCTTCCTCACTCCGTTTGATATCGTGCAAAGGCGGAGCGACGACATCGCGCAAAATAATGAGCGCCCGGCGTGGGGGCGCGGAGCCGAGCTGCGTGTCGTAGATGAGGAGCCCATCGACAACGCCGATGATGACGACGACGACAACAACCACCCGCTGCCACGTGCGCGACGACTCGCCGAACTCGAAGACCCGGAAGCGGATGCTGCGATCGCATCTGGCACCGACGTATATTCGGTCTCTCTCCGCAGCTTTGATGACCACAGCCGACCCGAGAAATCCGACGAAGGCCCTGCAGGGCCTGTGCGATTCGAGTTTTCGCCAGGCTGCTTGAACAACATCACCGCCGGTGCTTCATTCGCCAATCGCGCGGTCGTAGATATACTAGCACAGGGCATACTGCGCATAGATTACGACATGAACAAAATCGGCAATCTTCAGTGCTTCCTTGGCGCCAAGATCGCCGGATGAAAAAAAAAACATGGAAAAATGAATACCAAGTTTCTTTGCTTCTATGAGCAGAGCGAGAAAAAAAAGAAAGCGACTAGTGGGTGGTGGGGAGGAGCGCCAGAAAAAAGCAACTCCGCCAAATTAGCCGGGCGATCTGTGACATCATCATGACGGAATTTCCCGGGTTTTTTGGATGTGATGTAACGGGCGAACGGAAACTTCGCAATCGTGCCCGGAAAATACCAGGAA
>VFSW01012947.1_pt1 | contig 11609 bp, 8 predicted proteins | sample 5358111 | NCBI WGS metagenome assembly VFSW01 (sample SAMN11554181, study PRJNA540505) | mine drainage metagenome | isolation source: sediment from site ElyBrook_90M | place: USA: Ely Copper Mine, Vershire, VT | collected 2017 | reverse complement strand
GTCGTATCCGTAGCTACTACACCAGCGTTAGACACAAGATTGGTTATACTAACAGATGATGAGGTGTAGCCATATCCAAAAATCGCTTTATCCACCCCGTAGCCCGCCGCAGCGAGACTATACCTGGCCGTACCTACTCCAGTCGCATCCGTAGCTACTACACCGGTATTGGATACGAGGTTTGTCATGTTGACAGATAACGAGGTGTAGCCAAATCCGAAGATAGCACTTATAGTGCTCGCACTAACACTCACGCCATTGCATATATTCAATGCCACTAACTTAACACCGTCAAATATGCAATCTAGCACCTCGCCTGCTGAAACTAATCCCCCACTTATAAAACTGAATCCTCCATTTGCCAAATAATATGTAAATGGAATATTGCCTAACCCAGAAATGTTAATGTAAGTATTCCCGGTAGGAGCAACGTGTAGTATTATTGTGAATCTGCAATTATTGTATGAATCTATAGGCGGATATGGGTTTAGGATGTAATTACTTGGTGTTCCGGTAGTAGTAAATGCTGTATATAACTGATTTTCAACAACACTAGGGATTACTTGAGACTGAAAACTATTAAGAATTACAAAATTTGTTCCGTTATATTCAACATCAACTATTGAACCAGCAATAATCTCACCAGGCACGACATTTAATATTGTGCCTATACTAGACCTCCGCTTAATAACTACTCCCCCTATACCATTAAGACTTAGTGAAGGTAAAGAAGTCGTATTGGTGTATATCGGAACAAAAGACACCCTAAGTCCTACGGAATAAGACGATATTGCTGGTAAAAGACTGCCAGCTATAACATCAGATGTTCCTCCTACCGAACTTATATGGTATAAGTTACTAACATCTGTTATATTACCTTGTTCTGCTTGGGATGATGTAGTGCCAGAAAACGCCACTAAGCTCTTGTTTATAGATGAACCCGCACCGGACACGTTATTTGCTAAAGGTTTAGCAGACCAAGTTTTGTCACCTCTAAAATAAGTGGTGTTAGTAGGATTCGGGGCAAGAGCACTAAGGTTGTGCGTGCCGTCGATATTGTGCTCTACGAGTAATAACTGATTTATATTGTCGGGGTTTGTACTTCCCGCACCAGTTATAGTTTGCCCGTATTGAATACGCAGATCGGCCATTACATCATCCAGTAATTAGTTTGTTGTTGCCCAGCTAACTTAACCGCCTCAATAAACTCTTCTTTGGTTACTTCTGCAATTGCGTTATTGTGAAGTTTCCAGTTAATATAAGTAATTGTCGGATCATTGTTCATTACAGTAATCGCCCTGGACATGCGAGTCTGACTCATCTCATCACCGTCAAACGACTTGCCGGAGCTAACTGTCACTACAATTTTTGATACTTTATCATCACGAATCATTTGCTTCACTCGTTCAATGACAAATTCATCAATTGTTAATCCCCAAGATTGCCGGTAAGTAAATACAAATCCTTCGGGGATACTGCCTACTTCGACTAATCCGGGTATTCCAGGCTTGGCCAGTAACAAGAATTCGGAACAATCAGAATTCTGACCAATGATGACAGCATCAGGTTGTGCTATCGGAGCCTGTGGCGATCCGTAAACTTGTGCGAACTGGCTGGATTTCAATGTGTGTAGGATCATTTGTGCCTCCAATCATCTTAACATCTTCTGGTAATAGTCCGACTTTCTTGAGAGCGTCGAACGTATAAGGATTGCTCATAGCATTACGAATTTTAGCTGGTGACGGTCTGCCATTTGCGATAATTTCAGCTTGAATTTCTCTGGCAATCATTGTAGTGAATTCATTTGCAGCGTTCAATTCAAACATCTGGTCGTCAGTATATCCCGGTATTCGAGTAGGATTCGCAATTTCGTAATGTTCTTCCAACAATTTTTTTAAAGTCTCAATTTCTTTTTGGTTCAGTTCAAAAGATTCCTGTTGCGCAGGGAAGAAGGATTCAGTTTCAAGAATATCTGCCTCTAACTCTAGGATTTCGTGTTCAGGAGAACCATGATCCTTCATGTATTGTAGTTTAGAAACTTTCGCTTGATATTTCTTATTGCTAACTTCCTCTAATACTGCCGCACGGATTCTACCTTCTAAAAATCCCTTTAGCGTTTTGATTTTCTCCCACACGGTTTCCCCTATTACTTGATACCGGTAGTTAAATTCACTATTTAATCTATTACCCATCCCTATTTCTCCTAAATTGTTAAGTTAAACTAAACCCAGATGCGGCTAGTCCGTACCTAGCCGTACCTACTCCGGTCGTATCTGTAGCTACTACGCCAGCGTTAGATACTAAGTTAGTCATATTCACATAACTTCCAGTGTATCCATATCCGAAGATGGCTTTATCCACCCCGTAGCCCGCCGCTGCTAGGTAATATCTGGCTGTACCTACACCGGTCGTATCCGTAGCCACTACGCCGGTATTGGATACGAGGTTTGTCATGTTCACATAACTTACAGCGATTCCGTATCCGAAGATGGCTTTGTCCACACCATAACCCGCCGCAGCTGGGTAATATCTGGCTGTACCTACACCGGTCGTATCTGTAGCTACTACGCCAGCGTTAGATACTAAGTTAGTCATATTCACATAACTTCCAGTGTATCCATATCCGAAGATGGCTTTATCCACCCCGTACCCCGCCGCTGCTAGCTGGCTTCTGGCCGTACCTACACCCGTCGTATCCGTAGCTACTACGCCGGTATTGGATACTAAGTTAGTCATATTCACATAACTTCCAGTGTATCCATATCCGAAGATGGCTTTATCCACCCCGTAGCCCGCCGCTGCTAGGTAATATCTGGCTGTACCTACACCGGTCGTATCCGTAGCCACTACGCCGGTATTGGATACGAGGTTTGTCATGTTGACATAACCTCCAGTGTACCCATATCCGAAGATGGCTTTTTGAGTACCGATATAACTTGTGTTAGTTAAATATGGAAGATGATACACGACAATAAATCTAGTACCATCAAAACATACGTCAGAAGACCATCCTGTGGGAATGATATAAGAATTGACATTTTCTAAATTACCATTTTCGCCATAGGCAAACATCCCTACTGCTCCAAGCCCAGAAATGTTTAATGTGGCTTGTGGGGAAGGTGCGGTATGAAAAGTTATGAAAAATTTCGCATTAGTATATGAGGTTATTGGGTTAGTCGGGGTTAGTATAAATGCTGAAGAAGTCCCTGTTGTAGTATATGCTGTATATGTCTGTTTTTGTATATTACTGGCAGTATTTAGTAATGGCAATGGGTTTAACAATACAAAATTTGTACCGTCATACTCTAAATCTATACTAAACGACTGATTAAAATCCCCAGCTAATAATGCAACCTTACCGTTAGGCGACAACTTCATAATGGTTATCGCACCAAGGCTGTTTATGTTCAATGAAGGAGTAGTTGTAGTGTTTGCGGAAAGCGGCGTAAAGACTACTCTTAGCCCCGCAGTGTATGCCGAGATAGTCGGGGATGTTGCGGCAACAATCGCGTCACTGGTACCACCTATAGAAGTCAATCGCCCTGCAATACCCAACATTCCTGCATCGCACGCTTCAATCAATGAGCCGGTAGTTCCATTAAACGCCACTATTGTACCATCTGGGATTCCGCCAAGAGAGGTAAGTAAACCTGAAGTAGGGACAGTCCATACCCCATCGCCCCTGAGAAACGTGGTACTATCAGTAGTTCCAGTACCAAACACGGATAGTGTATGCGTACCGTCAATGTTGTGAGCAACTAACGCAAGCCTATTGAGAGTATCAGGATACAATGGCGAATTCGCGCCAACACACCGTTCAGTATATTGTAATCGTTGGTCAGCCATTAGTATTTAATACACGGTAATAGTGCAATGTTTACAGGTCTAGTTTCAGTACCACCAGTTGAACCAGTAGAAGATGATGTTATACCAAAAGTCGTGCCTGCTGCCCCAGTATATGTCCCCGTAGAACTTAAAACTTGGGTGTGAGCATGTGACTTGAAGTCGTCCAATTGTTTCGTACCAAATACGCGGGCTGGGTCAACTCCCGCACTATGATCGTAACCACGGACGAATACGCCTCGCAAATCTGGAAGATTGAACGTGCTTGCGCCATTCCCTGAACCATACAAAACGCCGATCGCAGTAAACAAATTAACATAAGTAGTCCTACTAACCGCACTTCCGTCACATTCCAACCATCCGACTGGAGGTATATTCATCGCAAAAAATGAGACCATACCTGGAAAACTTTGGCTAGTGATATTGCCATCTACCACTGAGTGAACAAATGCTGTAGTTGCAATAGTGTTATCAGACAATGACGCAACTCTTGTAGGAGCCTGAGGAGTTCCGTTGAAAATGGGAGAGAGGAGAGGTGCGTATTGAGCAATTGTAGCAGACAAACCCGCTATTTGAACAGAAAGAGAGGTAAATTGAAGCTGATCACCTGATACTACAGTTTTTCTAGGCCAAATGACGTTGCCTAATGCATCGGTCAGAATCATGTCATAAGTACCATTTAACCACACGGTACACCTGCCATATACATCTAAAACTACAGGGTTCGGATTAGCCACGCTGCCTGTATCATCAGTGTATGTGGCCATAGGTACACTTGTACCAGGTTGATAAGTGTAAAGTAGTCCTCCCGCGAGTGGGGCAGTACCATCAAGAGTGAAAAATTGAAGTACAGGCAACGGCATTAGTGTGTATGACATTTCAACACCTCATTGAAAATCAATACCAAACTTCTTTCCATTCTCAATTTGTTCATTCGCATCTGAAAAAATCTCTGCGTCCACATGAAAGTCGTCAGCCTCGATTTGTTTAGCAATATCTATTACTTCTTTAGTAACGCTATCAACACTATCTCCCCACGCCACAACCGCCCCAAAAAACCCACCATTGTCATTCGGAGTACAGTAATACGAATTCCCGCGTTGCGAATGATTTTTTAACTTGATATTTTTTTCAAATTTCTTAGGGAACTGCACACACAACTCCTTTTCTTCATGCCATGCTGAGGTCAATACCAGTTCTGCACCATATTTAGCACGCGGTTTGACTTCTGGTACTTCACCATTTGCCACCTGCCAAACGATTCCGGGATAATTATCATAGATTTCAAGCATCAACTCAGAAGGAGGACTAGGTGCTCGTTGTGTAGAATCTATATAGTAAGGAGTGTTATCTTTAGTTATCCTGATTTCAGTGCTGTAATGGCCTCTTCCACCTAAAAACTGATGAACAGGAGCCATCTTGTCGTTAATCAATTTGATAATAGGTGGTGGTTGTTTGGTAACACAAGCAACTAGACCCCTATCTTTAATCTCGTATCCCTTTAAACAATTTCCGCTATACTTGCCGTCTATGACAAAACCATCATATCCCGTTTCACATTCAGCATTGATTTCGTCTTGAACAAGTATTTCAATATCGTCTGCTCTGCTCCCAAGTCGATAAACCAAGTCGTTCAACCAAGGGCGGAACCTATCCATATTGGTGTATTTCTTAGTTTCAAAATCTCCGCGATACCAATTAGTTTTTAACCACTTAGTTCCCTTAGACGATTCCAAATACTTCACTAACTCAAATACACCCTTTGTCACGACAGTCTTGGCAATTGGTAACTCCACCTTCTTAAGGATATCCAAAAATAATAGTTTATCTAACTCTACTAATTCAGAACGACCATTACCAAATACACAATACCCTTTAGAACGTAACCAGTGTTGAAGTTCACCGTCATAACAGTCTGGAAATACTATCAAATCAACTTGATCAATTATATTCCAAAAACCATGTACACGCTCAATTTTCTCTAAACCAGTGCCGATATTGGCAATGTTAGAGTGAGGATAAGGGTTAGTCTGGGGAAGGAAGTAATAAACTTTCTCAAATACTTCACCAAGTCGTTCCGCAATCGAAAGATACAACCCCCGATCCCAGACTAAACATTTCTTTTTAGATAAATTTTCCATTTGATAATAATACCTGTTACTAACACCAAAGTAAATTACTTTCGTCGCTTTTTAGATTTACCAGCCTTATTTAACGCGATAGCGATTGCTTGTTTCTGAGGTTTGCCACTGGCCATCTCGGTCTCGATATTACTAGACACAACTTTCTTCGATTTTCCTCTTTTTAATGGCATTATTATTCTCCTGGTTGTTGTTTAGTCTGGTCAACTGCGCTATTCGCACCAATAACTCCCATTAACTTGGTAACCCGATTAAGCTGTTGACGAGTTGGGATATATTCCTTGATATCATTAACTAATTTTTGCTTGTAATAAGGTGAACCTTTATAAGCATTTACTAGTAATTCTGCTTTCTTAGGGTCGAGTTGCGCTTCAGATAAATACTGAAGCATTTCAGAAGCGTTATGTTCAGACATAGTTTTCAAAGCTGTTTCAATTCCGCCCTTTACCGCTCTAGGGCCGAAGTGCCATACACCGAATGTATGTAAAACCTTTGCTAAGAACTTCTGTGCTCCTGATGTTTCTGGCATGTCAATTGTTGCAGGAGGAGGTGACTGATTCAGTGCATGGAAGTAGGTGTTATAACTATCTAAAATCTTTATCTCGTGAGGATCGAAAATACTAGGTAAAATTTCTCTAATATGACGCAATTGCGGATCACTAAAAACGTTTTTACCATTATCTATCATGTTCTTTAATCTATCAGTGAACAAAGTTTTAACACTTGATTTCCACAATGGGTCTTTTGACACATTAAGATATTTGTCAAGCTCAGCTTTAGGATCAGGACTATTGAATACATGCTGTGCTATTTCTTGAGGTCGAACTTCTTTCAATACTTGCCCCAACACTGTATTACTAACCGCAGTCTTGGCTTCTGCTGTTACTTTACTATTTAGTATGTTATGTGTGTCATTGATCTTAGTTGCTAGATCATTAAAATACCCATCTATTCCGTATCTCGCCAATACTTGCTGTCGATCTACGTTATTGATCCATCTCCTAGCCGCAGTGACACCTTCTTTCCCTCCGCCTGCCGATTTATAAACTGCTGCAAGTTGATTTTGGAAATATGGAAGTACCATTTGTGCGGCATCATCTTTGCCAAGAGCGATTAACTGATCAGAGGTCACATTTTTAGGAATGTTATCACCTGATTTTTTGGCTAACTTTACAGCCCCCATAGCGCGTTGAAGATCGTCCGCACCAGCAACATTATTCAATTTCCCCGCTACCCGTTCCCCTGTCAGGGAATATCCTCCCTCAGGTGCTTGCTTACGGATTTTATAAGGAAATCCTTGACCCATTGCCTTATTCTGCATCTCATCGTATGCTGAAGTTAATACTTTGTACCCAGCGCCACCATCCTTCAAATTACTTGCCGCGGCCAACTCATTTTGTCTAGCATAATCAGCTAACTCACCTAATCTACGAGCAGTGTTCAATTGATTGCTATCATACGCACGTTTAGAGGCATCATATAATCCACCTTTTATACCTCGCCATTGTTTTAAAGTGAGATCAGGTGGAGGTTCTAAGGCCTTGTCTCCCGTTTTACCAGCAACTGGGGGGTCGAGTAAAAGCTGTTTAGTGATAGGGTCTTCAACAGTAACATAATCTCGAAGAATTGCCCCATTATCCGCAGATTCAAGCTTAAATGTACCAAGTCTTTCCGCAAAATCTGCACTAGGCGACGATGCTTTCTCCTCATCAAACCTGTTATAGAATTTATTAAAAAAATTCGTTAAATCCTTCTTACCACTTCTTACTTGCTCGCGTAGTCGATTTCCAAAATCATGTGGTACATGATCCCCAGGCGATAAAGATTTTATTTGATTATCAATGTTTGATAAAGTATCGGCAACTGCCTGATTATGTTCTTTCTTTGCCTTTTCACTTACTTGGGCAATTTGTTCTTTATTTTTAGCAATTTGTTCGTTATTTTGGGCAACAATCTTATCATTGTATTCATTAAGCGTCTTCCTAATTTCACCAACCGCTTTTTCATCAGGGGTAACAAGATTTTCTCCCGCTTGTTTAATCAATTGGGAGTGTTGAGCTGCTAATGCGTCGGCAGAAGAAGGGTCTTTCTGCAACTCACGATTGAGTCGTAATGAATTAGGATTGGCATCAGCACTTGCCGGAACAGGAGTATTTAATGTTTTGCCTGCTTCAGCGATCTTAGCATTTTGCGTAGTTACTTCAGGAGTGCTGGGGGTATGTGCGTTATCAAATACTTCTCCTGCTTTAGTTCTAATATTAGGATGAACACCAATACGCCCTGAAAGCCAATCAACAACCGGCCCCATCGTGCCTTGAGTAAGTCCTCCGCCTATCGCTCCTACTGCCGCATTGCTCAAATGACTTTCACCCTGTACAGTAGGGCTAACCGCTCCTGCTCCAAAACCTATAGCACTACCTTTAGCTACATTCTGTAGTATTGATCGAGCGAGACCTATTGTTTTTTCACCTGCAGCCACTTCACCCCCACCTAACATAAAAGGAAGCGACTCTCCTCCAAACTCTGCCCATGACGCGGGATTAGTAATGCCAGGTTTACCATACACAGATTTTACTTTATTTGCCAAAATCCGTCTTTTAGTCTCTAAATCTTGTAATTTCGTGGTTAATGTATCACTGGGACTAGCTAAAACTTGACCTAGACCTAACGCATCACCAGCAAGCCCCAACCCGGCAGCCGCTGCTGGCGCAAAATCGCGTTTGACAGTGTCTTTTAAATCTTGTAAGTATCCACCAGATGGTGACTTCGGCTTACTACTAGCGAGAATCGAATCAAAATCGACGCCTTTATCAGTAGATGAGGGGGTATCCTGGGTTGTCGGCTTTTGAGAAGGAGATTGCGCAAGAATTGAATCAAAGTCGATGCCATCGCTCATTTTATTCCCCCGATTGTGTATCGTAAACTTTACGTGCAGCGGCCATTACCTGATTAAGCATTTCATTAGTGACAGGTGTTCCTTTCGTTTTGGCGTAATCACTAAATTGCTTCACCGCACTACCAACATAATCTTGCCGAGATTGTCCTTTCGTAGGAGGAGGGAACGAGCCATTATCGGATTTATTTAATGGGGGATTTTCTTGTGACTTCATAATCTTTTGTACAGCAGGCGATAAAAGTTGCGCAAACTCCTCTGGATCACCATGATTAACAGTATAAGTACGTTGCATTTGTGTAACTTTACCAGCAAGCAACGCATTTATTTTTTTCATACTGTTAGCCAATTGAGTAGGGGAGTTTGATTTATCTAACCACGATTGGGCAAGCGCTCGGTCGTGTACAGCCGACGGACCTCCTCCGCCAATAATCGCGGCTGCTATTTCATTACCAATAATGGATTTTACCCCATCGAAAGAGTTAGGCGCGGGCTGACCTGTTTCATTTTCTAGCCAATTCTTTATTGTGTTTGTAAACTTTACAGGGTCATTTCCTAACTCCTTAGCTGTTTCCATTAAAACATCTGAATGATTTACTACAGTATTTATACGCTCAAGAACTTTCCCACGATCGCCATTAGTCCCGAATGCTTTTACTGTAGCCACCTTTTTAGCATACTCATTTACATCGTAATGGGGAGCTAGTGTATGTAACCGTCCGTTAATAGCACTAGCGAATCTACCCCCTGTAGGTGGTGGTGGGATTCGATAGTCTATAATGGCTTTTACCTGACTATCCACATCTTGTTGTGCATTTTTACTTAGGTCTTTATATGGTGTATTCGATTTAGCAGCAATGTCTTTGGAATACTCAACCTCAGATGGTGAAAATTGATCAGGATGTAAAACTATATATGCAGCTTTTGCAGGAGTTATTCCGGCTTCAGCCGCAGTTTTTTCTCTAGTTTTGGCATTTACCTCTGCCGCCGCCATTCTACTCTGATTAGCCATTTGTTCTGCTTGCAAACGTGTTGCATTCGCTTTATCAGCTCGTTGATTTGCAGCCTCCTCTTTAGCAGAAGCAACCTCTAAAGCATTTGGTTTTCGTTCAGTTACTGCTGTTACTTCACCATTCTTACGAGTAACAGTAACAGTCTTGCCAAGTTGGTCTGGTGATAAACCAAGAGACTTTATATTTTGAGGAGTAACCAGTGTATCTAATACTGTCTCTCCTCCTCCATTCAACTTTATTTTTCCAGAGGAAACCCCATCCAATAGCGGTTTTAATCTATTTTTTAACATTACTGGGATGTTCGGGTCTTTTGACAGTGAATCATCGACGGTTTTTAGAATTTCCTGACCTTCAATACCACCAAGTTTTAACGCCGTAGTAATCATTGGTGAATAATAATTTTGATAGTCAACCGCCCGTTTCTGTTCATTTGTATCGTACTGTTGATCAGCCATTGCTTCAGCATAATTTGTTGGTTTAGGTCTAATCAACTGAGCATTGGGATTTGTCGCAGACTGATAACCAGCTTGGACATTACTCAACAGTCGATTACGCATTATTTGTGCATCTCTGTACTGTTGCTGAAGCGCATTTAGCTGTTGCTGTTTAATTGCTTCTGCTTGTGGTAATTGCTGACGTTGATATGCCACCTGCTCCGCATTCAAAGTATTAGTTGGAGTGTTACTTACCGAATTTAGTAGCGCATTTTCATAATCCATATTATCACCTTATCGAATTTACCAGTAACCAAAACTTGGAGTGTAGGAATAACTAGGGCTACTAAATGCTGAATACCAAGACGAGTATGAGCCACTAGAACTAGGTGAACTAGAATAACTAGGTGAACTAGAATAACTAGAATAACTAGAGGAAGGAGTAGAACCACCAAACGAAGAAGCCCAAGACGCATAAGTACCACCAGGATTAAACACTGTAGTTGTGTTATGGTAAGATGGTAGAGTTGAATTAACGGCTGGATTATAACCCGGAACAACCGCAGCCCACTGATCAGGAGTAGAAGGCCAAGGGTTAGGTACAACTGTCTGCAACCCCCAAGGTACAGAAGAAGTTGCTTGGTTTGTCTGTGATGACGCAGAAGGAGTTGCTTGAGCTGTTTGTAAAGGTGTAGCATATGACGAAACCCAAGGTGTAGCACCCGCTGGGAAACTGTATGATCCTGGGGCCATCCCATTAGCCGCAGCCCATGACGCCATTGCAGAAGTTGTTTGCGATGGTGCAGAAGTTGTTTGCGATGGTGCAGAATAGCTAGTGGGTAGCTGTGAGCCACTCCATGATGTTTGTGAAGAAGCAGCTGGTGCAGAATAACTTGCCTGCTGTAGAGGAGTAGAAGACGACCCGGTACTACCCCAAGGCATAGCAGTTGAGGATGATCCACTAGAAGAATAACTAGATGGTATTTGCGACCCGCTCCAACTTGAACTAGGTACTACACTAAACCCAGAAGAACCATTGCTAGTTCCAGTATTAGGTCGCCATGACGACGATGGTGTACTAGACGAGGGTAATATACTAGACCAAGGACTACTAGTAGTGGAAGAACCGGCAATACCACTTATTCCACTCTCATTAGGATAAGAACCAGGTGGCACAACGCTAAACCCCGATGACCCTGTATAAGACCCTCCTGTATATCCAGGAGTAGGCGTATAACTACCGGATGGAGTGTAGGAACTACTCGTCCCACCCCCACCTCCACCC
>VFSW01012946.1_pt1 | contig 11612 bp, 9 predicted proteins | sample 5358111 | NCBI WGS metagenome assembly VFSW01 (sample SAMN11554181, study PRJNA540505) | mine drainage metagenome | isolation source: sediment from site ElyBrook_90M | place: USA: Ely Copper Mine, Vershire, VT | collected 2017 | reverse complement strand
GAGTCGGCGGCCCGCGCCTGGGCGGCCGGCGCGGTCAGCAGGCGGGCGATGCGCTCGACGAAAGCCGGCGGCGCGTGGCCCTCGGGCAGGCGCACCCACTGCACTTCGCGGAACTTGTCGGGCACCCGTTCCACCGACTCGGCGGTACCGTCCACCACGACGGGCACGATGAAGGCGCGATCCGGCGCGATCAGGTGCGAGCGGTCGATGGCGAGCTTCCACTCGAGGCGAAAATAGCCCTCCGCGCGCTTCTGGGAGTGCGCGGACACGATCGGGATGAACAGCGCACAGTTCTTGATCTGCCGCCGGATGGCCGCATCCCAGAGGTCGCCGCCGCGCAGCTCACTGCGATCGAACCATACTTCGATGCCGGCGGCGCGCAGGCTGGCGCAGATGCGCTCGGCCGCCGGCGCGTCCTCCGACGCATAACTCAAGAAGACGGCGGACGGCGCGGTTTCCACGATGCGGTGGATTGTTAGCAGTTTGCGCGATGCGAGTAAAGCGCCCGGCGGCCATGCGACCGCCGCGGCACGCGCATCACGCGGCGGCGGGCCGCACCTGCCCCCACCGCTTCCACGACAGGTAGACGGCGGGGTAGATGAGCAGCTCCAGGAGGAAACTGGTGACGATGCCGCCGACCATGGGCGCGGCGATGCGCTTCATGACGTCCGATCCGGCGCCGCTCGACCACATGATGGGCAGGAGCCCGAACAGGATCGCGCACACCGTCATCATCTTGGGCCGCACGCGCTGCACGGCGCCTTCCAGGACGGCGCCTTCGAGATCCCCGAGCGTGCTCATCCGCCCCTCGCGCAGCCGGCGCGCATAGGCGACGTCGAGATACAGCAGCATGACCATGCCGGTCTCCGCATCGACCCCGGCGAGCGCGATCAGGCCGACCCAGACGGCGACGCTCAGGTGATAGCCCAGGAGCCACAGCAGGAGGAACGCGCCGACCAGCGAGAAGGGCACGGCGCACAGCACGATCAACACCTTGGCCAGTGACCTGCCGTTGACATACAGCAGCACGGCGATGATCAGCAGGGTGATGGGGATGACCAGCATCAGGCGCTGTCCGGCCCGCCGCATGCCCTCGAACGCGCCGCTCCATTCGATCCGGTAGCCGGGCGGCAGCCGCACCATCCGGGCGACCGCCGATCGGGCATCGCTCAGGTAGCCGCCGAGGTCGCGCCCGGCCAGATCGACGTAGACATACCCGACCAGTTGGGCCGCCTCGCTCTTGATCGCCCCGGGGCCGTCGACGAAGTGCAGGTCGACCAGGTCGCCCAGGGGCACCTGCGCGCCGCCGGGCGTGGCGACCAGCACGCGCCGCAGGGAACTCAAGTCGCTGCGCAGCTCGCGAGCGTAGCGGACGTTCACGGGGTAGCGCTCGCGGCCTTCGATGGTCTGGGTGACGTTGGCGCCGCCGACCGCCGCCATGATGGTGTCCTCGACATCGGTCACCGAGAGCCCATAGCGGGCGATGGCCGTGCGGTTCACGTCGAAATCCAGGTAATACCCCTGGCTCACGCGCTCGGCGAAGGCGCTGCGCGTGCCCCGGACCGTGTGCAGGGTCGCCTCCACGTCCGCGAGGATCCGGCCGACCTCGGTCAGGTCCGGGCCGTACACCTTCACCCCGACGGGCGTTCGAATGCCGGTGGCGAGCATCTCGATGCGCCCCTTGATCGGCATGGTCCAGCTATTCGAGAAGCCGGTCATCTGTTCGCGCAGGGCCTGGTCCATCTGCGCGACCAGCTTCTCCGGCGTCATGCCGGGCCGCCACGCGGCGGGCGGCTTGAGATTCACGACCGTCTCGACCATCTCCAAGGGGGCGGGATCGGTGGCCGTGTCGGCACGGCCGGCCTTGGCGAACACGCTGGCCACTTCCGGGATGCCCATCAGGATCCGATCCTGCGCCTGGATCGCGTGCGTCATGGTGCCGATGGAGGCGCCGGGCAGCGTGGTCGGCATGTAAAGGAGAGTCTCCTCCCAGAGCGGCGGCATGAACTCACTGCCCAGGCTCCAATATATCGGCACGATGCACGCGATGGCGGCGAGCGCGGCCACGATCATCGCGTAACGATGCCGCAGGGCGAATTTCGCCGCCGGCTCGTACAGGCGGATCAGGAACCGATTGATCGGATTGCGCTCCTCCGGGGAGATCCGGCCGCGGATGAGCCGCGTCATCAGGAACGGGGTCACCGTGATCGACAGCAGCGCCGCGAAGAACATGCTGGAGGACTTGGTGAAGGCCAGCGGCTTGAACAGCCGTCCCTCCTGGTCCTGCAGGAAGAAGACGGGCAGGAAGCTCACCGTGATGATCAACAGGGAGAAGAACAGCGACGGGCCCACCTCCTTGGCGGCGTCGATCAGCACCTCGAGATGGGCGCGGCGCGCCTGCGCGGGCTTCACCTGCTCGCGCTCGAGATGCTTGTGGGCGTTCTCGATCATCACGATGGCCGCATCGACCATGGTGCCGATCGCGATCGCGATGCCGCCCAGGCTCATGATGTTGCTGGTGAGCCCGAGCCAGCGCATCGACAGCAGGGCGAGCAGCACCGCGAGCGGCAGCGTGATGATGGCGACCAGGGCGCTGCGCAGCCGAAAGAGAAAGACCACGCACACCAAGCTCACGATCAGGCTTTCCTCGATGAGCTTGCTGCGCAGCGTTTGCACCGAATGGCGGATCAGCGTCGAGCGGTCGTAGGTGACCGCGAGCTCGACGCCCTGCGGGAGCGAGGGCCGAACGACCTCGTCGATGACCCGTTTGACCTGGGTGAGGACGTCGTAGACGCTCTCGCCGTAGCGGACCACGACGATGCCGCCGGCCGCATCGCCGAGGCCATTGAAGTCGACCGCGCCACGGCGGATATCCGGTCCGAGCTGCACGAAGCCCACGTCGCGCACCAGGATGGGCGTGCCATCGGGCTCGGCACCCAGCGCCACGGTCTCGAGGTCGGCGGGGGTCCGCAGATAGCCGCGGCCGCGCACCATGTATTCGCGCCCGGTGAACTCGAGCACTCGGCCGCCGGTCTCTTGATTGCTGCGGCGAATGCGTTCGACGACCTGGTTGATCGAGATCTTGTGGGCTTGCAGCTTGTCAGGATCGATGGTCACCTGATATTGCTTGACGAAGCCGCCGACGGAGGCGACCTCGGCGACGCCCGGCACGGCGCGCAGCTGGTACTGGACCTGCCAGTCCTGCAGCGAGCGCAGGTCCGCGAGCGAATGCCGGCCGGTCTTGTCGATCAGCGCGTATTCCAACGCCCAGCCGACGCCGGTCGCATCCGGCCCCAAGGCGGGTGACACGCCCGGCGGGAGCTTGCCCGCCATGCCGCTCAAATATTCGAGCACCCGGCTGCGCGCCCAATACAGGTCCGTGCCGTCCTCGAAGATCACGTAGATCAGCGAGGAGCCGTAGAAGCTGGTGGCGCGCACCGCCTTGACCTTGGGCGCGGAGAGCAGCTGTGTCACGAGCGGATAGGTGACCTGATCCTCGATGACGGTGGGGCTGCGATCGGCCCAGTCGGTGGCCACGATCACCTGGACGTCGGACAGATCCGGAATGGCATCGAGCGGCGTGCTCAAGGTCGCCCAGGTACCGCCGCCGATGGCCGCGACCATCAGCAGCAGCATGAGCAGCGGCTGCCTCGCGCTGAACTCGATGATGCGCGCGATCATGGCCGGGCGCCGGCCTGGGCGGGTGCGGTCTTGGCGGGTACGGCCTTGGCGGGCATGTCCGCCATGCCGGGCATGCCCGCCATGCCGTCCGCGCCCGCCTCCAGGCGGCTCTCCGAGTCGATCAGGAAATTACCGGAGGTCACGACCTCATCGCCGGCGCTCAGGCCCTCGAGCACTTGATAGCGGTCGATGAACCGGGTGGGGCGGATCTTGACGGCCACCGGGGCCAAGCCGCCGCCGGGGAGCACCCGAAAGACGAGGTCGCGCTCGCCGGTGCGGATCACGGCCGAGGCCGGGACCGTCAAGCCGGAGCCCATGGCGTGCGACAGGAGCACGTCGCCGAACATGCCGGGGAGCAGGGCGCCGTTCGGATTGGGCAGCTCGATGCGCACCTGCACCGAGCGCGAGGCCTCGTCGACCACCGGGTCGATGAAGGCCACCTTGCCGGTGAACGAGGGCCGCGCGGCGCCGGGGAAGGACACGGTGGCCCTCATGCCGACGGCCACGTCGGGCAGCTCGTACTGGAAGATCTTGGCCTGCATCCACACGCGCGAAAGATCGGCGACCACGAACAGGTCGTCCTGCGCCGTGACGTACTGACCGGCGAACGCCGTCTTCTGCAGCACGGTGCCCGAGATCGGGCTGCGCAGGAGCAGGGCCTTGCCGGGCGTGCCGGTCTGCTCCAACCGAGCGATCTCGTCCTTCGGGATGTCCCAGAGCTCCAGGCGCCGGCGCGCCGTGTCGACCACCGTGCGCTGATCGCCCGCATCGTCGAGGCCGGCCTTCGACACCTGCAGCGCGGACAGAAATTCCCGCTGCGCCGAGAAGAACGCGGGGCTGTAGATGGACAGCATCGGCTCGCCGGTGCGAACCTTTTGGCCGTTGTACGACACGAACAGCTTCTCCACCCAGCCGTCAGTCTTCAGGTGCACGTGCGCGACCCGGGTCTCGTCGGGCCGCACGATGCCGACGGCGCGGATGGTCACGACCAGCGGCGTCATCTCGACCTTGCCGACGGTCACCCCGATGCGCTGCTGCACGTCCCGGGCGACCTCGATCCGGGCATGGCCCGGCGGCGGGGCCGCGGTCGTCGCCGACGCGGGAGCCGGCGGCGCCTTCTTCGGCATCACCATGCCGGGCATGTCGTCCGGCATCTCGGCGCTCGCCGGCGCGCCTGCGCCGTGCACGAGGCGCGCGGTCCCGAGCAGGGCCGCCGCGGCGGCCACGACGCCGAGCGCCGTTGGTAGCTTGTTGGTTGGCATGAGCATGGTTCCTCGGTTATTCGGCGCGGCCGAGCGTTTCGACGTCGACGCCGGCCAGCGCCTCGAGCTCGGCCAGCCGCTGTTCGCGCTCGATCCGGGCCTGCGCCAGGATCCGGCGCACGGCAATGAGCGTGCGTTCGCCTTCGATCAGATCGGCGAAGGGCACGGCCCCGGCGGCATAGGCGCTGCGCGAGCTCGCCACGAGCTCGCGGGCGGCCGGCACGACGCGCGCGCGGTACCACTCGGTCTCGCGCTCGGCGTTGCGCATGAGGTACAGATCCGCGGCGAAGCGCGCGGCGCGGTCGTGCGTGCTCTGGCGAAGCAGCGCTTCGGTGGCGCGGGTCATCGAGCCTGCTTCATCGATGGCGGCGCGAATCGCCGGCAGCTTGGTGGGCAGCATCACCATCGCGCCCAAGGACTGCGAGAGCGAGCCCGTGATGCTCGCGGAGGGGATCACGTCCGGCAGGTAGGCGAGCCTTGCCAGTTCCACCGCGTCGCTGCGGCCGGCCACCTGCCGCGCCAGGGCGGCCAGCTCGGGATTCTGGGCGACCGCCATCGCGATGAGCGCCGCGTCATCGGCGGCCACCGGCCGCGGCTCGGGCAAGTTCGGCGGCAGGCCGAGCGGCGCCGACGCCTCCCGGCCCAGCAGGCCGTTGAGCACCCCACGGGTCGAGCGTGCCTTCGCCTCCAGCCCGGCGAGCTGGTCCTGCGCGGTGCGCGATTCGATCAAGGCCTTCCACAGATCGCGCATCGGCCCGCCGGCCTGCGCGCGATCGGCGGCGGAATCCGCGAGCAGCTTCAAGAGGATCACATTGTCCCGCTCGATGCGCAGGAGCTCCTCGGTGAGCGCCAGGTCGAGATAGGCCTCGAGCACCCGGCGCTGCAGATCGAACTTGGCGGCGCGGAACCGCTCGCCCGCTGCGCGCGCGGCCTCCAAGGCCACTTTGCCGGCGGTGCGGGTCTTGACCGGCAGCGACAGGCTCATCGAGGGGTCGAAGCCGGCCCCGATGGTGGTGCGGTCCCAGGTCTTCATGTTGCCCGGCGAGAACATGTAGCCGAAGGAGAGCACCGCATTGCTGTTGGGCCAGGTCGCCGCCTGATCGATGCGGGCGAAGGCGGCCTGCCAGTCGAAGTAGCTCGCCTCCAAGTCGCCGTTGGCGAGGAAGGCCCGGCTGAGCACGTCCTGCCAGGTGGCGACCGCCGGCAGGTCGGGCAGGGGGCGCGCCTCGATGCGCGGTTCGAAGGGCGGTGCGGCCGCGTGCAGCGCCACCCGCTGGTCCCCGGTTCCGGGCGGGGTGAGCACGCAGCCGGCGAGCGCCGCCGCGAGGCCCGCGACGACCATCAGGGCACGGACCTCGGGTCGCGGGCCGCGCATGCCTAGATGCTCGCCGCCCGCAGCCGCAGGGCGTTGCCGATCACCGAGACGGAACTGAAGCTCATCGCCACGGCCGCGATGATCGGGCTCAACAGCAGTCCGAAGGCGGGATACAGCACCCCGGCGGCCACCGGGATGCCGATCACGTTGTACACGAACGCGAGCACGAGATTCTGGCGGATGTTGCGCATGGTGGCGCGGCTCAGGGCGCGCGCGCGGGCGATGCCGGCGAGATCGCCCTTGACCAGCGTGAGCCCCGCGCTTTGCATGGCGACGTCGGTGCCCGTGCCCATGGCGATGCCGACATCGGCTTCGGCGAGCGCGGGCGCGTCGTTCACGCCGTCGCCGGCCATCGCGACCACGCGGCCCTCGCGCTTGAGCTCGCGCACGATCGCGTGCTTGCGATCGGGCAGCACGTCGGCCTGCACCTCGGTGATGCCGAGCTGGGCCGCGACCGCCTGGGCCGTGGTGCGATTGTCGCCGGTCAGCATGACGATTTGCAGGCCGTCGCGGCGCAAGGCGTCGAGCGCCGCCCGGGTCGTGGCCTTGATCGGATCGGCCACCGCGATCAGGCCTGCCGGCCGGTCATCCACCGCCACGAACAGGGCCGTGGCGCCGTCCCGGCGCAGCGCCTCGGCGCGCGTCTCGAGATCCGCGCCGGCCACGCCGAGGTCGCGGAGCAGGGCGGCATTGCCGATCGCGACGCGCCGCGGGCCGATGGTCCCGGTCACGCCCTTGCCGGTCACCGAGGCGAAGGTGGTCACCGGCTGCAGGGCGATCTTGCGCTGCGCGGCCGCGGCCAGGAGCGCCGCGGCGAGCGGATGTTCACTGGTGTGCTCGAGGCTCGCGCCGAGCGACAGCACGGCGGCCTCGTCGAAGCCGGCAGCGGGCACGATCGCGGTCACGCGCGGCCGGCCTTCGGTGAGCGTGCCGGTCTTGTCGACCACCAAGGTGTCGACCTTCTCGAAGCGCTCCAGGGCTTCGGCACTCTGGATGAGCACGCCGGCGCCCGCGCCCTTGCCGACGCCGACCATGATGGACATCGGGGTCGCGAGCCCGAGCGCACACGGGCAGGCGATGATGAGCACCGACACTGCGGCCACCAGCGCGAGGCCGAGCGCCGGCGCCGGCGCCCAGATCATCCAGGCCGCGAAGGTCAGGATCGACGAGACCATGACGGCCGGCACGAACCACGCGGCCACCGCATCGGCGAGCCGCTGGATGGGCGCGCGGCTGCGCTGCGCCTGCGCGACCAGCTGCACGATGCGCGCGAGCATGGTATCGGCGCCGATCTTCTCGGCGACGATGGTGAGCGCGCCGGTGCCGTTGATGGTGCCGCCGATGACCTTGGCACCGGGCGTCTTCTCGACCGGCATGGACTCGCCGGTCACCATCGATTCATCGACCGCACTGGCGCCCTCGGTCACGGCGCCGTCGACCGGCACCGCCTCGCCGGGCCGCACCCGCAGCCGGTCCCCGAGGCGCACCTGCTCGAGCGGCAGGTCCTCGTCCGTGCCGTCGGCGCGCAGGCGGCGCGCCGTCTTGGGGGTCAACTTGAGCAGCGCCCGAAGGGCGCCGCCGGTCTTCTCCCGCGCGCGCAGCTCGAGCACCTGGCCCAACAGGACCAGCACGGTGACCATGGCCGCCGCTTCATAGTAGACCGGGATGGGACCGCCCGGCCGTCGGAGCGCGGCCGGGAACAGGCCGGGGACCAGGGTCGCCGCCAGGCTGTACCCATAGGCCGCGCCGACGCCCAAGGCAATCAACGTGAACATGTTGGGCGAGCGATTCATGATCGAGGCCCAGGCTCGCTGGAAGAACGGCCACGCGCACCAGAGCACGATGGGCGTCGACAGCAGGCACTGAATCCATTGCGAGGCCGCCATGGACACGCCCAGGTGCCCGCCCATGTCCAAGACCAGGATGGGGGCGGCCAAGACGGCGCCGATCACGAAGCGCCGCGTCATGTCCGCGAGCTCCGGGTTCGCGCCTTCCGCCTCGGGAATGCCCTCGGCCTCGAGCGCCATGCCGCAGAGCGGGCAACTGCCGGGCGCGCCGCGCCGAATTTGCGGATGCATCGGGCAGGTGTAGATGCTGCCCGCGGGGGCCGGTGCGGGCGCGGCCCGCGCCGAGGCGCCAGCCGGCTGCAGATACCGGGCGGGGTTCGCCAGAAATTTGGTTCGGCAGCCGCCGCAGCAGAAATAGTAGGTCTGGCCGCCGTGCTGCGCGGCATGTTGGGCGGTGGCCGGATCCACGGTCATGCCGCACACGGGATCGCGGGCTTCGCTCGGGGCGCTCGGCGTCAGGGTGGGGCGCTGCGCGCAGCACGAGGCGTTGGGGGTGGTCGACTTCATGGCGGACCTCGGCAGCTGTACTTGATTCGAGGCGTAGTCTAGACTCCGTACCTAGGTACGGAGTCAAGTCATGCCCAAAGCAGCCGCCGGGGGCGCCCGCGCGCCCCGTCCGCCACGTTCCCAGGCGTCCGCCGTGACCATTGGGCGGCTCGCCCGGGCCGCCGAGGTCGGGGTCGAGACGGTGCGGTATTACCAGCGCCGGCAGCTCCTGCCGGTGCCGCCGAGCGCGAGCGGCGTGCGCCGCTATCCGGCCACCCTGATCGAGCGGATTCGGTTCATCAAGCGTTCACAAAATCTCGGGTTCTCCCTCGACGAGATCCGCGAGCTGCTGCGGCTCGAGCAGGGCGGCAGCCGGGCGGCCATTCGCAAGATCGCCGGCGACCGGCTCGCGAACATCCGCGAGAAGATCGTCGGGCTCGAGCAAATGGAGCGGGTGCTCTCGGAGCTGCTGTGCGAATGCGAGCACACCGCGACGGCGGCTCCCTGCCCGATCATCGCCGCGCTGAACACCGACCCGCGCGCCGATGCCGACGGGTGTGCGCTGCACGCCGCGCCGCCCTGCACGGGCGCTCGCGCATGAACAAGATCACGCCGCGCGACTTTCGCAATGCGTTCGTCGCCGTCATGGAGGCCGAGCGCGACGGCTTTCGTACGGCGGTTGGCTTCGAGACCAAGAACTACAACTTCTACATGCGGACCACGATCTATCCGAGAGTCGGCCGGCAATTGGGGCTGCGGGCCTGGAACAAGGAGTACTACACCCTCGACGGCATGCTGTACGAGGAGCGCGGCACGGACGACACGGGCAAGTATGCGACCTATGCGAATTGGATTTCGGTGGCCATCGAGCACGAGAACGACGCTTCGCGGGCCCTCGAGAAGATGAACAAGCTGCAGTCGTTCAACGCGCCGCTGAAGGTGTTGATCACCTATGCCGCGGAGGGCGCCGCGTCCGACAGCCTGCTGCTGAAGTACGAGCACCTCATCAAGTCCTCGGACGTGTTCAACGACGTGGCGACGCTGCGCCAGCAGCTGGTCATCCTGGGAACGCCGAAGACCGTGCGCGAATGGCGCTTCTTCGCCTACGAGAACGGCGGCTTCGTGCTGATGCTGCCGAATTAGGGGTGCGGCCGAGCGGCCGGATTACGGGGTGAAGCCCGATTTGACGACCACGACGCGCCGTTCGCCGGGAGCCACATAGGTGGCCTCCCGATAGACGACCTTGTCGTTCAGCTTGATCGCGACCTCGTGGGTGCCGGCGGCGACGGCGAGCACCTGCGTTTGATTGCCGCGCGCGGCGGCTTGGCCGACTTGCACGCCGTCGATGAACACGAGCGAGCCGGCCGGGGAGCCGGTCACCAGGAGTTCGGTCGGGGCCGGCGGCGGCGGAGTTTTTCGCATACCCAGCCAACTGCAGGCGCCAAGCCCGGCGAGCGTCATCAGTACCAGGACCCGCGCTCGGCGCGTCCGCTCAGACATGCGCGTACAGGCTGCCCGAACCGGTCACGACCCAATCCATCGCGAGGTCCTCGGGCTGCGGCACGATGGTGCGCAGCTCGGCATCCGAATAGCCGACACCCACGATCAGCGGCTTCGCGTTCAGTTCGGCGAGGGTTCGCCCATAGAACTCGCCCCCGTAGCCCAGGCGATAGCCTTGGGAGTCAAAACCGACCATCGGCGTGATGAGAACATGCGGCGTGATCACCTTGCCGCCTTCGGGATGCGGGATGCTCCACAGGCCTCGCACCAGCCGATCCCCGGGACGCCATTCGTGGAACTCGAGGCGCCGATCGGGGGCGACGGGCACCGGCAACGCCACGCGCAGACCCGCTCGGATCAGCGCGTGCATCCACGGGCGCAAATCCGGTTCGCCGCGCACCGGCCAGTACAGGCCCACCGAGGGTGCCACGATGCCGGAGGTCTCGATGATCAGCGCCAGCTGCCGCGCAATGATCTGCGCCTGGGCCTGACGATTTTGGGCGGCGAGCGAGGCCCGTGCGCCAATCAGGCGCTCGCGCTCGGCCTTGCGCCAGCGAGCGACCTCCTTGGCTTGCTCGGGGTCGAGGTTGGCCGCGCCCGCCCGCAACGCACGCCGCTGTTCAGGCGGGGGCGCCGCCCTGACCACCAAGGAGGCATCGCGATTCGCGTCGTTCACCGATCTATCCATCCGCTAGTGCATGAGCATGCCGCACGCGTATTCGACAACCAGCGTCCCGCAAAATATCACACTCCCCGACGGCGGGTGGGTACGCGGGCGGGGGCGCCCTGTCCGAAGAATTTACGCACCTTCGCGATGATCTGCCGATCGGTCATCTTATCCGCCGTCTCGATCGAGGCGATGCGCGCGGCGAGCTTCGCCTTGGCGAGCCGCTTCTTCAGCTCGACCTTGGCTTCGCCCGGGCCGAGCAAGTAGAAGGCATCGGCATTCTGCATGGCCGCGACCACGGCGTCGTAGTACAGGTTGCGGTGCTTCGAGAGGGCGCGCTGGCGGCGGTCATCCGCCGGCACTTGCAGCGGTTCGTAGGAGCCCTTCATGGGAGAATCGCCCTCGCGCCTCGGTTGGCTCTCGACGTGCGCGATGACGAGCGCCATGTGCTCGCCCTGCGGCGTCACGATGACGATGCACGCCTTGCGATGATCAATCCAGACGCCCACCTGTCGTTTCATCGGCCTCTCCTCACGCTAGATCGCCACCGGGTCATTATGCACCGCCGGCGAACTCCATAGGATCTATACTGATCGCGGTGGATCTCGAAGGCACAGCATGAGCGCACGCCGGCGCAGCCGCTTCGTCTGGGGCTGCCTGATCGTCCTGGGCGGGGCCGCGCAGGCGGACCCGGCTGCGGGCCCCCCGGGCGCCTGGGGCGGCCGGGGCCGGGGGGGCCTCGCGGGGGGGCACCGGCAAGGCCCTGAGCCCCGGGGGGGCGGCCCCGGGAGGCG
>VFSW01012945.1_pt1 | contig 11614 bp, 4 predicted proteins | sample 5358111 | NCBI WGS metagenome assembly VFSW01 (sample SAMN11554181, study PRJNA540505) | mine drainage metagenome | isolation source: sediment from site ElyBrook_90M | place: USA: Ely Copper Mine, Vershire, VT | collected 2017 | reverse complement strand
TGGGCTTCACTGTCGGCACGCTCAAAGTCAAGTCCACGGGCGCCCTGGACAAATTGGAAACCCAAAACTGCAAGATCACCGGCGCCCGGGGCGTCCACGATTTGTATCTGAAATTCTTCGGCAACGGCGCGCCGCTGATGAATGTTGACTGGTGGAAGTTTGAGTAAATCAAAACGAAAAGGCGTATATGATCGAAAATCTTCGATACGTGTCTTGTGTCCACATGAAACACCGTTCTTTCCTGGCGGGCGAGGGAATGAACCGATTCCGGATTTGCCTGGCCATCTCCTTGTTATCATTCTCCGCTTTTGCTTCGGCCATCGCTGCTGGAACGCGCACGTTCGAGGCGGAAAAAGCCGCGCCCGTCGCCGGCGCGTCCAAGGTTGCTGACCGTGGCGCTTCAGGACGCGCTTCGGTCGCATTGGCGAATGCCGGCCAGGGAATCAAATTTACCCGCTTGCCGGCCGCCGGCAAATTGGCCATCCGCTATGCCTCGGTGACGAATGGGACGATCAGCGTCGCGGTCAACGACGAGCCGGCCCGCAAGGTGAACGTTCATTCCTCCGGCGCGCTCACGAATTCTTTTCTCAATGCCGTCATTGAGCTGGCAATTCCCGCCAAGGCCACGCTCACCATCAGTCTGGCGACCAACGATGTCGCCGTGAACATTGACAAAATAGTTGTCGGCAATGGCGATCTTGGTTTGCCGCCGGACATTTGGAACCTGCCGCCGTTGCCGGTGGCGTCCGGACCGTATTCACCCGACTGGCAGGAGATCAGTCAGCATTACCAGACGCCGGAATGGTGGCGCGACGCGAAATTCGGCGCGTGGGCGCATTGGGACCCGCAATCCATGCCGGAGGATGGCGACTGGTATGCGCGCGGCATGTATCAGGAGGGCAGCGCGCAATACCGTTACCAGACCAATCATTTCGGGTATCCGTCGGTCTATGGTTACAAGGACATCGCCCACAACTGGGTGATTGACCGATGGAAGCCAAAGGAGTTGATGGACCTTTATGTCGAAATGGGGGCGCGCTATTTCATGGCGATGGGAAATCACCACGACAATTTCGACAACTGGAATTCAACATATCAGCCGTGGAATTCTGTGAATGTCGGTCCGAAGGTTGACATCGTCGGCACTTGGGAAAAAGCCGCACGCCAGGATGGAATGCATTTCGGCATCGGCTTTCACGCCTCGCCGCCCCGGACCTGGGGCCAGTTCATGCCAGTGCGCTACACCAGCGACAAGTATGGGCCGATGAAGGGCGTGCCTTACGACGCGCTGCAAACGATTCTGGACGGATACGGCAAATGGAGTCCACGCGACATCGCGGCGCTGGCGTCACCGTCGGTGCTGCCAACCATCATGAACGGCCAAGACAAATGGTGGAAAGGCATGGACCCGGTGGACCTTTACGGGCCGCCGCACACCGTGCCAAGGGGGCCGCGCCGTCCGGAAAACGATCCGCTGCTCTCGCCCTTTGCCAACCAGTTCATGTGGCGCGTGGACGACGCCGTCACCAAGTATCATCCCGACGTGATTTATTTTGACGAGGCTGCGGGCGACACGCTGGTGGATGTGGGAGTGAACATGGGTCTGGGTTTTCTCGCTCCGCCGCTCGTCGCAAATTTCTACAACAAATCCCTCAAGTGGAACAACGGGAAGATGGATGTGGTGATCAACCTCAAGTGCATCGGCGGGCGTTACAATAGTTTCAAGAACAACCCCGAACTAATTCCCATCGTGGAACGCGGGCTGGTGAAGAGCAGCGAGGCCACCATCGAACCGGATATCATGGCCTATGCGTTCCAGACGGAAACCACCATCCAGGACTGGCACTACCGAAAAGGTCAGAGATTCATAGACGCCAAAAGTCTGGTCCAGTCACTGATGCAGAACGTCTCCCGCAACGGCACGATGCTGCTCAACCTCACCCAGCACGGTCGTGGCGACCTTGATCCACAGGTGATTCAAATTGCCAAAGACATCGGCGCGTGGTTGAAAGTCAACGGCGAAGCGGTCTATGCCTCGCGCCCGTTCGAGGTCTGTCAGGAAAATAACAATGCCGTCTGCTACACGCGCAACAACGGCAACGTCTATGCCGCGCTGATGAATTGGAACGGCGGCCCAATCACGCTCAAGGCCCTCCACGCCGGCGGGACGACCTTGGGCAAAGTCTCCAAAGTCGAACTGCTCGGCTCCGATGTTCCAATGACGTTTGTTCAGGACGAGCAAGGGCTGACGTTGACTCCCAGCGCGCCAGTGCAGCCGGTGGCGGGAATTACGAACCAATCGCTCGCGTCAGCGTGTCGCGTCCTGCGCATCACGCATGACAAAGGCTGGATCAACGACGATGACCCGGGCGCGACTTATGTCGGCTGGATTCGCCGCTGCAATCTCGGCACCGGCGATTACAACAACGATCTCACGATCAGCGAAAGACCCGGCGATGTCTGGAAGACTTCGTTCACCGGCAGCAGTGTTTCGGTCATCGCGCCGAAAGAACAGGGAGCCGGAAAAATCGAAATTCAAATTGATGGCCAAACTCGCGCGACGGCGGATCTCTCCACGACCGGCGCTCGCCAGGCGCAGCAGACGGTCTGTGAAATTACCGGTCTGATTTCTGGAAAACACACCATCGCCATAGTCAACCGCGGTAACGGCCCGGTGGCCGTGGATGCCTTGGTCGTCCACTAACCGAGCGACAGAGCTGGCCAGGTCTGATACCATTTCCAAATCAGCCAAGGGATTTATCGTCATCTTGGAATCGGTTGGGCTGCCGGCAGCGATCCGGCGGGTTTGCCGAAAACTGTGAATTCAATGATGCCGAGCGGCGTCGTGCGCGGCCAGTTAAGCATCGTCAGCCGCACAAACCGGCATTTCGTCGGCGGGATTTCCTCAAAGATCGTGTTGCGCACGATGGCATTCGTGGATTGGTCCAGCACGGTCGTGTAGCTGTTGCCGGCGGTGGAGACATCAATTTTGTATTGATAGGCTTTGGTTAGCGGCAACGCAACCGCGCTCGTGGTGACAGGCGTTAAATTCGCCGCTGCCATTTGCGCCGCTCCGCGTCCGCCAAAACCGCGTCCGCCGCCCGTGAACAGCAGCCTCGCGGAATCAATCGTGAACAATTGCACGACATCAAATCGCGTGGCCGGGCTTAATTCCAGCGTCAACGTCGGCTGCGCGTCGTCGGGCGTTGGCTCCCACCAGGTGCCGCTGGAATTATCAACCGCATAAGCTGCATCGTGGCCGGGTTGCTGCGAAGAAAATTTCGACAGCGCGTTCATCGCCCGCACCTTGTTGATGGTGACGGGAATGGAGCCGGAGTCGCCGTCCTTCGCGGGATCGGCAACGACGCCCGGCACCCACTGCGGCGTGTCGCTGATGCGGCAGGACATGTTGCCGTCCTTGTCGAACGCAATCGGGTCCATGCCGATGCGCCGTCCGCCCGGCGGATTGTTGAGCACGATGGTGTAAAACTGCCAGAGTTGTCCGCCGGGGCCTTCGACGATGCTGCCGTGACCGGTGCCGGTGACAAGGCCGTCGGTTTTGAGAAGAAGCGGATTGTTCGGCGCGTAGGTGAACGGCCCCATCGGACTTTTCGCGGTGTAATAACCCTCGGCGTAGGTTTTCCACTGCGTGCCGGACGCGGAATATTCGAGGTAGTAAGTGCCGTTGTGCTTTTGCAGCCACGGCCCTTCGACCCAGGCGACGTCGGTGTATTCGTTCATCTCGCCGTAATGTTCCCAGACGTGGGCGCTGTTGAAACCGAAGAGATGTTTCGGCTTGCCGGCGAATTTCGTCAGGTCGTTCGGGTCCAGCGGCACGACAAAAATGCCGCTGACGCCGCGGCCGGGATAGTAAAGATACGGCTTGTTGTCGTCGTCAATGAAGATGTCCATGTCAAACGCACCGTTCCAGCCGCCGGCCACGTCGGGCGTGTTCTTCCAGTTGCCGATGTTGGTGAACGGGCCGAGCGGGTTGTCGGCCTCGAAGAGGCTGCCGCCGTTGTCATTGTTGCCGCACATGTAGAACGCGCCGTTGAATTTTTTGACATCCGGTGCCGTGGGCACGTTGGCGACGCGATGAAAAGTCCAGTTCAGCAGGTCGTCGGAAACCCACGCGCCGCCGCCGGTGCAATACATGTAATATTTGCCGTTGTCGTGAATCACGGTGACGTCGCCGGACGCGGACGCGCCGTCGTTGCTGATCATCGGGAGCGGATTGCAATAGCGCGGTGATTTGCCAAGCACCGGATCAGCGGCTGGCGCGGAGGTGAAAACGGCGGCGCACAACGCGACGCCAAACAAAGGTGGCCATCGGGTATTCATGGAACGAGATGATGAATTTTTGCCTGACCGCCGGCCAGAGCAAAATTGTCCCGGTGCTCCCGGGAGGTTTTGCAGAGGTTGCGAAATCTTTACCATTTTACAACCCATCCCCGTTTGCCTATGCTTGGCTTTTCCATGAAAAAATGCATCCTGGCTTTTACAGTCCTCGGCGCGCTTTGCGCCACGGTTCAGGCGGCGGAAATCAAGGTCAAATCGCCGGATGGCAGGGCTGTCATCACCGTGACGGATGTCGGCGGCTTAAGCTACGCCGTGGCTTTTAACGGCCGCGAAGTGGTGGCCAAGTCGCGCTTTGGCATCATCGCGGACGGCGTGGATCTCGGCGCGAGCGTCACGCTGGGCAAATCATCTTCGCACAAGATTCGCGAGTCGTATGCGATGTTCGGCGGCCACTCGAAGGCGCTCAATGATTGCCGCGAAACCACCGTGTCCGTCCGCCGCGCCGCCGGTGAAAACTACGAACTCGACGTGCGCGCCTACAACGACGGCGTGGCGTTGCGCTCGCGGCTGGCGGCCAAGGCGGGCCGGAAGATCAACGCCGAGGCCACGGAATGGAAATTGCCCGGCAACCCGATGGCGTGGTTCCAGCCGGATCCGGTCAACTACGAGGGGATTTTCCAAAGCAGCCTGTTCAACGATTTGTCCGACGGCAGAAAACTTCCGCTGCCGATCACGTTCACGCTGACCGGCGGCGGTTACGCGCTCATCACGGAGGCGAATCTATTGAATTACACCGACCTCGGCGTGCAGGCCGGCGCGGATCATTCGCTGCACGGAATTTTTCACACCCGGTCGGACGCAAACGGCTGGACGACCGACGCCGCCGTGGTTCAGCCGTGGCGCGTGACGCTGCTGGCCCGCGACCTCAATGCGCTCGTGAACAGCGACATCGTCCGCAATCTTTGTCCCGCCGCGCCGCCGGAACTGGCCAAGGCCGACTGGATTCAGCCCGGCCGTTCGTCGTGGCAATGGTGGTCGAGCGGCGACCCCGTTTATTCCCAGCAGCATCAGTGGGTGGATTGGACGAAGCAACTCGGCTTCGAGTATTACCTGGTTGACGAAGGCTGGGAAAGATGGAGGGACAACGGCAAGGACGGCTGGGCCTGCCTGCGCGAGGTCTGCGATCATGCAAAAACGCAAGGCGTGAAAGTCTGGTGCTGGCTCAACAGCAATGAGGTTCCCGACGCCGCGCGGCGCACGAACTATCTTGACCGCGCGTTAGCCGCTGGCGTGGTCGGGGTGAAGATTGATTTCCAGCCGGAAGCCAATGTGCGCTGGGTCAACTGGTATGAAGAGACACTCCGCGACGCTGCGGCGAGGCATCTGATGATAGATTTTCACGGCGCGGACAAGCCGGTTGGCCTCGAACGGACCTGGCCCAACGAAATCACCCGCGAATCCATCCGCGGCCACGAGTATCACATCCTGCGCTACCACCGCACCATGCCGCCGACGCATGACACCATCCTGCCGTTCACGCGGTTCGTGATCGGGCCGGCGGATTACACGCCGACGGTTTTCAATCCGAAGGAACTGCGCGGCTTCACCTGGTCGCGCGAACTGGCGCAGGCGATTGTTTTCACCTCGCCGTTCCTGTGCTACGCGGACCACCCGACGAATTATCTGAACAATCCGGCATTCGACGTGATGAAGGCGATTCCTTCCGCTTGGGACGAAACGATTGTCCTGCCCGGCAGCGAAATCGGCAAATGCGCCGCGTTCGCCCGCCGAACGGGAAAAACCTGGTTCATCGGCGTCATCAACGGCGGCGATGCCACGACGCTGGACTTGCCGCTGGATTTTCTCGGACGCGGCAAATATCAAATGACCCAACTGGGCGACGCACCGGACCGCGACGACGCCTGGCAGCGCGAGGAAAAGTCCGCCACGCGCAAGGATCAGGTGAAACTATCTTTGCGGCTCGGCGGCGGCTGTGTCATTGAACTCAAGCCGCAGTGAACGGGCGCAATGTTTTGAAACTTACCCCAACACGTTCGATGAACCTCGGACACAACGCGGCCTAAATTCCCGGAGCCGCCGTGCGGATAGAATACAGCGACGAGCGGGCTCCGATAAACAACGTGCGTTTGTCTGATCCGCCGAAAGCAAGACTGCCGGGGCGCTCCGGCAATTCGAGCACGCCGATTTGTTTGCCAGCGCGGTTATAAATCCACACCTGACCGCTGGCAATATAGACGTTGTCCGCCGAATCCGTCACCACGGACGTGCCGCCCCGCTCGGCGAAGTTGGTCGTGGACAGTGCGCGATAGTTATCGAGCTTTGCAATATAAGTTCGTCCGTCGTCTTCGCTGGTGAGGTAATGTGAATCGCCGGGCGCGAACGCCGCGAGTTGCGAGCTTTGGAGATAGGGCCGCCACGTTCCGCCGGCCATGATCGCGGTCCTCGTGCCGGGCGCGTAGAAAAAGCCGCGATGTTCGTCGGGCACGTTGGTCACAATCGCCGTGTTGCTGCCGCGGCGAAAAACATAGCCGCGGTGTTCCATCATGTCGTCCATCTGCCACAATTGATTGTGCAGCCCCACCGGCAGCAAAAGCGTGGTCCCAGGCAGAAGATCGGCGGTTTCTTTCACGGTTTCCGCCGGGCCGGGCTGATCCGCGTTCAGGCAATAAACGGCGCGCTCGTTCGCGATTGCCAGCAGGTTCGACGGCGGCACGAAGCCCAAGACTTGCGGTTGGCCGGGAATTTCAGCGAGCAACTCCGCTTGCCTGGCGGTTGCGTTCCAACGATAAATCTTCCCATTGGCGGCATCGGTGAAGAACACCGTTCCGGCGTTGTTCACGGTCAAACCCGAGGCGTTGCTGAAACCGGTGGCAAGTTTCTCCAGCCTGGCTTTCGTCTCAAAAACTGACGGCAGGCGCAAAACGACCGGCGGCTTCATATCGCGGGTCACCGTGAAGCTGCTGAAGAATTGCGAACGCCCGGCGACGCCGCTCCCTTCCTCCAACACGGCATCGTCGAACGCGAGCCGCGTCTGGCTGAACACTTTCACGTTCCGAAAAGCGACGGAATCAGAACGACGGACAATGGCCGCGTAAGTTTTCGGCAGCACGTTCCGCGACACGCGATACATGTAGAGGTTGGGGAACGTGAGACCTTCGCAATCCTGAATGTCAATCGAGTAGGCCTCGGCACCGGCGGGATTTTCCTCCTCGGTTTGCTGATCGTAAATTTCCCAGTTGCGCACCTTGTCGAATTGCGCCTCGATGCGCGGGTGATGCTCGACGGAAATTTGATAAATTCTCCCGCGCGTCGCGGTGTTCTCGACGCGCAAACCAACTCTCGCGCCGGTGTCGTGCGGCCAGCAGCCGCGGATGATTCCTCCGCCGCCGTTGCGCACCATGAGATCGCCCGCATGGTTGCTGTTGAAACCCTGGCCAGGACCCCCGCCACCCCCGACAAACGACACATCGTCGAGCATCGAGTTCGGACCGGCCATCCAAAGCACACTGGCGGCGCGGGGATTGCGCGCTCCGCTGGCGACGGCAATCGAACTGATGATATTACTTCCGCCACTCGGAGCGTTGATTACGCCAATCGGCTCGCCGTCGCCCGCAAAAGCCTCGGAGCTGGCGGCAAGCGAAATGGTGGTTGTGCCCGGATTCAAGCCGATCAGCACGGTGTCCGGTTTCAATTTCAGCGGTGCGCTCACGCGATATGTGCCGCTCGGAAAGAAAAGCGCCGGATGTTGATCAATCGCCGCTTGCAGCGCCGCCGTGTCGTCTCCAGACGAATTTGTGCCGATGCCCAGCGCGCGGACATTCACCCATTTCTCCATCGGCGGCAGCGCCGGGATGTCCGTCGGAACGGGCGGCGCGAATTGCTTGAGCGAGCGCTCTTGGTGGCGAAGGCGAATGCCTTGTTCGCGCCCGTCGGCGCCGATTTCAAGGCCGAGCGTGAAATTTTCCATCACATAATTTTTCGCCGGTGCTTTGACAGGTTGCTCACCGTTGAAGAAAACCGGCACGTTGCTGCACGCAATGTTCGTGAACGTGACCTCCGAGTGCGCGTTGCGCCAGTCGCCGGCGGCGAACGCGGCTTCGCTGATATTCTCCAGTTGCAGATCACGCGCGTAAAGTTGTTCCACTTCGCCTGGCGTTATTTTCAACGCGACGGGCATGTTGGTAAAACAATCGCGGATGAGCGTGAACCCGGCTTCCATCGTTTGAATCGCAGCGGCGCGTTGGCCGTCGAAACTGGAATCCATCAGCAGAAACTGCCATGCCGGCGCGGTGCGTTTGGTGATGATGCCATATTCGCCGCCGTGGATGTGAATATCGCTGGCCTGATTGCCGATGTCTTCCAGCGCGGCGCGGGCCGAGCCGACTTGAAAATCCATGTGCGTCAACATGCTGTGTTGAGCGACGTGAAAACGCACCGCTATCGCCGCCGGATTTCCGTCCTGCAATTCGAAATCAATGTTGTTCATCCCGCTGTAGAACGTGAATTCCGACGCGTCCACAATCGGGCCGCCGGCTTGCGGACGATTGTCGGCGAAATGAATCATATAACGTCCCGTGCCTGTCTGAAACCCCGGCGTGTTGCGGCCCAGCACAAACACCGGCCGGTGGTTTCCGTAACCTATCAAACGGATGCCTTGCCAGACATGGACCGTTTTGCCGAGACGATAACGGCCTTCGGGGATCAGCACCACGCCGGCGCCGCGCACGCTGTTGACCGCCTGCTGCAACGCGTCCGCGTCATCGCCGATTCCATCCGCGTGCGCGCCGAACGCTTCCTCGGTGAAATCCACCGCGCGCGGATCATCCGGACGCTGCGGAAAGAAAGACTGCGCGCGAAGCTGACCTTCGCAAATGCCGATGGCGAGCGCGACGAATAACGCGCCCGTTCGCGCAATTTTAGGAGTGGCCGCTGCAGTTCTTGAATTGCGTGGGAATAGAGGCGTCATAATCATTTTTTCAAATGGGTGCGGTCAGAGTATAGCTGGTCATGGCGAAAAAGGAAGTTCTCGACAAATTCTGGAGCTTTTATAATCTCGCGTAAATCCCCCCAGACGAAGTAACTATGAAACGCAGAGACTTTATAAAAACAGGCGCGGTCGCCGCCAGCTTGGCGGGTTCCCTGAAGTTGCTCCCATCACTTATGGCGCGAGAGAGCGATTCCCCAACGCCGTCAGGAATAACGCAGGGAGAAAACCGTTCTGCCGATTATCTCCGCCGCGCGCAGTCGGACCAGTTCCTGCCCAAGCCTCCGCTTCTTGCCGATTCATCAGGGCCGGGCGAGGTGCGGATTTCGCCGATGCCGCTGGCGGAACGGGTCCGGCGGAAGATTGTGCCGCGACGCGGATTTTGCAGTCTGTCGCCAAGCAGCGGCGCGATGATGTCCGGCAACGGCGCGATGAGCATCGAGCTGGACGGCAATCCCTACGCTGAACAAATTCTTTTTCGCCACGAAATGCTTTACCTGCCGCGTCGCCGGCCCGCCGAATCGCCGAACATCGCGGATATTTTTCCGCAGGTGCGGCAGTTGTTGCTGGATGGGAAATACCACGAAGCCGCAGCATTGGGCTATCAAAAGTGGCACGCAAACCCAATCCCCGCAGGTGGAATGGGATTCGGCGGCGGCGCGGGATTCACCATGCATCTCGATTTTCCGAAGAGTGCGCCGGTAAAAAATTATCTTCGCACGGTGGATTTCGAGAGCACCGAGGTGAAGGTCCACTGGACGGACGATCTCGGTGAATGGGTCCGTCAGACTTTTGCTTCCCGGCCCGACAATCTCGTCGTCCAGCAACTCCCCGCCCCGCAAGGAAAATCGGTGAATGTCCGTATCACGCTTACCGCAGGCGCAGGCGGCGGGCGCGGTGGAAGAGGCGGACGTGGCGGGTTCGGCGGTGGCGGTGGCGGACAAAGCAATGCCCAGACGGATTTCAACGAGCAGCGGCTGATTTACAAAGGCCGTTTGGATCCGTCCAACAGCAATCGAGGTTATGCCGGAGTAACCCGCGTCGTCCGCGACGGCGGCTCGGCGCGGATGGACGGAAACACACTGGTCATCGAGAATGCGGCGTCGGTGATGCTGTTCACGCGCATTGACTATTTTCCCGACTACAGCGAGGAGCAGGTGGAAGCGACCCGGCAAGCTCTGGAAAAAATTGTCCCGGACTATGCGGCATTGCTGGAGCGGGCGCGCCAGGTGCAATCCGAAATGCTGAACCGTGTCACGGTGGATTTCGGCGGCGCTTCCAAATATGGAATGTCTTCCGAAGAGCTTCTGTCGGATCAGCGATCCAGTCCGGGCTATTCAGGCGCGTTTCTTGAAGCATTGTTCGGCATGTGCCGCTACTGGTTCATCCTCACCAGCGGCAAGTATTGCAGCATGTCGGCCGAGACGAACGCCAACATCAACCTGCAGCTCGCGCCGATGGCGTTGGGCGATCACCGCGAAGGCGAGGAAGCCTACTTCAATTGGATGGAAAGCCTGGTCCCGGATTTCCGCACCAACGCGAAAAATATTTTCGGCATGCGCGGCACGAAATATTCCCTCACGCCGAGCAAAGAGTGGGGCGTCGAAACCATGTATGACCACGCGGGTTCCACCGAGACCGGCGAAACCTGGCCGCATCCCTACTGGCTTGGCGCGGATGCCTGGTGTGTGCGCCCGTTTTGGGACCACTACCTCGTGACCGGCGATCTGGATTTCCTCCACAAGCACGTGGTGCCGGCTTACAAAGACCTGGCGCTGTTTTACGAGGATTTCCTGACGGTGACGGACAAGGACGGGAATTACATTTTCGTTCCATCCTTCTCGCCCGAGAACAATCCGGGCAACCTGAATCCTTCGTGCATGTTGTCGGTGAACGCCAGCATGGACATCGCGTGTTGCCGGGAAGTCCTGGCCAATTTAATCGCCGCGTGCGAGATGCTCGGCATCGAGGCCGACAGCGTGCCGAAATGGAAGGCGATGCTGGCGAAATTGCCGCCGTATCTGCTCGAACCCGACGGCGCCATGAAGGAATGGGCCTTGCCGACGCTGACGGATCGTTATGTGCATCGGCATATTTCTCATCTCTACGGCGCGTGGCCCGGCGATGAAATTGATCCCGACCGCACGCCGCAACTGGCCAAGGCCGCGCTGATCGCCAACCGGCATCGCATCCCGGAGCGGCTGGCGGGTCACGGCCTTTGCCATCGCGCCCTCGTCGGTGCGCGGCTCAAGGACCGCTACATGGTGGACAGCGAATTGCGGCAATTGATGGAAACCGGCTGGGTCGCCG
>VFSW01012944.1_pt1 | contig 11614 bp, 12 predicted proteins | sample 5358111 | NCBI WGS metagenome assembly VFSW01 (sample SAMN11554181, study PRJNA540505) | mine drainage metagenome | isolation source: sediment from site ElyBrook_90M | place: USA: Ely Copper Mine, Vershire, VT | collected 2017 | reverse complement strand
AGTCTACCCCGTACCCAGGTGCATGCGTGCCCATCCATTCCGCGTTCGTTGCGGAATGGGTGGGTGGGAGCCAACGCAGCTATCCAACGGCATCCGTCACGCCTTGCACTGATTCGCACGGACAAGACCCTGCCCCTCAGCGATTTTCTCAAGCGCGCCGCACTCGCCGCAGCCGCCACGGCCATCTCCCCCGGGCCAATGCGCAGCAAGGCAAAGCCTCCTACGCGCAGCAACTGCAAGGCGGAACGCTTCATCCAGACCACCCTCGGCGAGTGGGCCTGCGCATGCTCCTGCCAGAACTCGGCAGAACAGGAACAACCCTCGACCCTTCGCGGCACGACTACAACTTCCACCGCCCTCATGCTAGAGCGGTTTAGGAAATGCCATAGACCAAAAAATGAACTGTCATTCTGAGCGCAGCGAAGAATCCCCGTATTTTGTCGGAAGCGCGACGGTCTTCACCGTTGGCTAAAATGCTCTAGCCTCAACTACAACACCCTGGCTTCCCGCTCAGGCCTGAACCGGAACAACCTTTGGGCCTCCATCGCTAGTGGGACGTGTGCGCCTTGATGTAGGTGCGCAGCGCGAGGTTGGTTTCCAGCGCCATGCGAACGCCGCTGTCCATCATGCGCAACCATTCACTTGCAGGCTCCTTCATCTCAACGGTGCCCAGCAGGTAGTTGGTCTGTACGATGATCTCCAGCGCGTTGCTCAGATTGTGGGCGAGTCTGCGGATCTCCAGGGCAAGCTCTTCGGGAATCTCCAATCCGCCTGCCTGGTCCGTTGCCTGCGTCGGTTCGTTCATACTCGGGCACACCGCCTCTCCGCTCATTTCGCGGACTCCCAATGATGTCTCACACCTATCGCGGTCCGGCCAGGAGTGCGCACTGTGGGCTTCCCTGAAGGAAACCCGCGTGGGCATAGTGCGCCCCTCTGCCGCCGCTTTTGAAACGCTCAAGCCGTCCCAGTGTAAGACAAGTGCTGCGCAATTGACAGCAGGCACCGTGTTTGTAAGACTGGACTCACACGACTGCCGTGTCCGGCCGCGGGGTTCGAGACATGTTGCAAGGCAAGTGCCGAAGTGGCGGAATTGGCAGACGCGCATGGTTCAGGTCCATGTACTCGCAAGGGTGTGGGGGTTCGAGTCCCCCCTTCGGCACCAAAAGTTTTCCCATCAACACACAACATGTCAACGCAGCTTGAGACGATTCTCGCGCATACTCTGATCGAGGTGGCCGATCGGCGCGCCGTGGCCGACTTCGCGCTCCTGCAAAGTCAGGCTGCCGCGCACCGGCCTCGCGGCTTCGAGGCGGCCCTGCGCGGCGCAGCCTCCTCCGGTACCGCCGTGATCGCCGAGTTGAAAAAAGCCTCGCCCTCGAAGGGCTTGATCCGTCCCAACTTCGATTCTGCTGCATTGGCCCGCTCGCTACAGGCGGCTGGTGCCGCCGCGCTCTCCGTGCTGACCAACGAGAAGTTCTTTCAGGGATCGCTCGACAACCTCGCTCTCGCCAGCGCGGCAGTCGCAATTCCCTGCCTGCGCAAGGACTTCATCCTCCACCCGTTTCAGATTCTGGAGGCGCGCGCCTACGCTGCCGACGCAATCCTGCTGATCGTCGCGGCGTTGCAGGATTCCGACCTGAAGCTCCTCTACCACGAGGCCCGGCGCATGGAGCTGGACGTGCTCTGCGAGGTACACGACCGCGTGGAGATGGAGCGCGCTATAGCGCTGGGAGCCACGCTCATCGGAGTCAACAGCCGCAACCTGCACACCATGCAGGTCGAGCCGCGGACCCAGATCGAACTGGCGCAATGGCTGCCGCGACACACCGTGCATGTGGCCGAAAGCGGCATCCAGAGCGCCGCCGACATCGCGCAGATGCGCGGCGCGGGATACGACGCCTTCCTGGTCGGCGAGTCGCTGATGCGCCAACCGGACCCCGCCGCAGCACTCGCCGCCCTGCTCGCCCCAGAGGTCGTACCCGACAGATGAGGACAGTGCAATGTGGGTAAAGATCTGCGGCAACACAGACCTCGAGGACGCCCAGCTTGCCGCCGAGCTGGGCGCGGACGCGGTCGGCTTCGTCTTCGCCGCAAGCAAACGGCAGGTCACGGCGGCGCAGGTGGCCGCCATCGTTCCGCATCTTCCGCCCCACGTCGAACGGGTGGGGGTCTTCGACTCGCACACCGCGGGAGAGATTGCAGCCGTTGCACTGGCGTCCGGGCTGACAGCCGTGCAGCTCCACGGCGGACTCGATGACGACCTGGCCACCCGGCTGGCGCAGAGGTTCGCAGGCTCAGTGCGCATCGTCCCAACCCTGCACTGCAGCGTCGCGCCTCTGCCGCTCGATGCGCACCCGCCGCAGCGCGCGTCCATCGGCACGCAAGAATCCTCCGCCGCCCAGCTTGCCCTCCAGCTTGCCGTCCAGATCGAGCGCATCGCCTCGCTCGGCGCAACCGACCGCATCCTCATCGACTCCAAGGTGGGTGCGGTTATGGGTGGCACGGGCGTGCCCTTCGACTGGGCCTCGGCGCGCGCAGCCTTCGCCTCTGCACCCAGCAACGTGCATCTGATTCTCGCCGGTGGCCTCACCCCGCGGAACGTCGCGCTTGCCATCGCCCAGCTCAAACCCTGGGGCGTGGACGTCTCCAGCGGCGTTGAGTCCTCGCCGGGCCGCAAAGACCCCGCGCTCCTGGCGCGCTTTATTCGCAACGCCCGCGCCGTCGATGCGTCTTGACTCGTTCTGAGTTGAGACTCATTCTGTGCGCAATCGTCATTCTGTGCGCAATCGTCATTCTGTGCGCAATCGTCATTCTGCCCCGGAACGAAGTGATGGCGAAGAACCCCCGCATTCTTCCGGCAGCGCGTGTATCTACACCCCTGTGAGAAATGCCTTAGACTGAGGCCATGGATACTCCTAAGCCTCCGACTCACGCCCACAGAGAACCGGCGCAGCCAGTCGAAAATATTGCCCCGCAGCGAGCCGGTCCGCAGCGAACAGACCCGCTTGATCGCCTGATCGTGGCGCTCGACTTCCCCTCCGCCACGGCCGCAACCGCGATGGTGGACCGCCTGCAAGGCTCCTGCCGATGGTTCAAGGTTGGCATGGAGCTCTACTATGCGACCGGAAACCGGGTGATCGAGCAGCTTCGCGAGCGCGGGTTCAATGTCTTTCTGGATCTGAAGCTGCATGACATTCCCAATACGGTGGCCGGCGCGGTGCGCTCGGTCGCTGGCACCGGTGCGTCGCTGCTGACGCTCCATGCCGCGGGCGGCGAGCGCATGATGCGCGCGGCGGCGCAGGCGGCCACCGCTCCCGGCGCGCCCAGCCTGCTTGCGGTAACGGTGCTGACCAGCATGGACGCGGCGGAGCTGCGCGCGGTGGGTGTGACCGATGCGCCGCACTCCGGCGACGCCGTACACGCGCAGGTGCTGCGGCTCGCACACTTGGCGCACGCAGCGGGCATCGGCGGGCTGGTCTGCTCCGCCGAGGAGGTTGCGTCCCTGCGTCGCGCGATGGGCCCGCGGGCGCGGCTCGTGGTCCCGGGGGTCCGTCCAGCGGGCAGCGCTGGCCAGGACGACCAGCGGCGCGTAGCGACCGCGGCCGAGGCAATTGCGCGCGGCGCGTCGATGCTCGTGGTGGGGCGGCCAATCACGCAGGCGGCGGACCCGGCACGCGCCGCGGCAGAGATTTTGGCGGAGATCGCCGGCGCTGCCGAATAACGCTCCGATTGTGTCTTCTGGACATCCCGGAAGCGTCATTCTGACCCGCATTTGGGTCAGAGTCTCGGTCGCTCTTTGTGCGATGAGGGCGACTTGTTCAGGGCCTCCCTAAGCGAGGCGTGGCCATACCCATTCGTGGGATTGGGTTTGATCGAAGAGGCGATATAGTGGGAGGATGTCAAGCCATGAAAGCACGCCTGTTGCCATACCCGCGCCGGTGGCCGAGATTCCGCTGAGAGAGACGGCCGGGACTGCATCGGTCTCGCACAGGATGATCGAGCGGTTTGCCCAGACGGCCCTGCTGGCAGTCCTCTTTGCAACTCCAGCGTTGATGTGCGTCCATACCGCCTGCGTCAACGACCCGGACATCTGGTGGCACCTCCGCGCCGGTCAGTGGATCATGGCGCACCACGCTGTCCCGTGGGTCGATCCGTTCTCCGGCCCGCTGGCCGGTACTTCATGGCTGGCCTATAGCTGGCTGTATGAGCTGCTGGTGACGAAGCTGTTTCAGTGGCTCGGACTGGCCGGCATCGTCGCCTACTCCAGCGCTGTGGTTCTGGCGATAACGGTGGCCCTGTACCACATGGTGCGGCGGTTGCAGCGCGACTTCACCCTGTCGGTGCTGCTGACCTTTGCCGCCAGCTACTGCATGGGACGTTTATATACGCCGCGGCCATGGCTGATTACCATACTGCTCTTCATCCTGGAACTGGACATCCTGATACACGCCCGCAAGAGCGGGCGGGTGCGCGGACTGCTGTGGCTGCCGCTCATCTTTGCGCTCTGGGCGAACGTGCATATTCAGTTCATCGACGGGCTGTGTGTCCTGGGGCTGACCTTTGTGGAGTCAGTGGCTGCACGATGGTGGAGTGCGGCGCAGACGCGCATCCGGCCCGCGTGGATGGGGGCTGCGCTGGCGACCAGCCTGCTGGCAACGCTGGTGAATCCGTTTGGCTGGCACATCTACCAGGCAGCGTACGATCTGGCGACGCAAGGCGGGGCGCTGAACAAGATCTCGGAGATGCAGGCGGTCCCCTTCCGCAGTCTGGCGGATTTCCTGGTCCTGCTGCTGGCGTTGGGCAGCGCGGCTGCACTGGCGTGGCAGCGGCGGCTTTTACCGTTCGACACGGCCTTGCTGGCCTTCGCGGCGGTGCTCGCGTTCCGGTCGCAGCGCGACGTGTGGGTGATGGCTGTCGTCGGGGCTGCGATCCTTGGATCCACAATCACCGGCAGCGATAAGGCCGCGTTCCGGTTGCCAAAGTACGCCACGCCCCTTGCGGTACTTGTCGCCGGACTTGCGGTGCTCGTCGGGTTCCGCGCTATGCATGTGAACAATGTGCGCCTGGAGACTCAACTGGCCAAGGACCTACCGGTACGCGCAGTGCAGGCGGTCCAGGCCAAGGGCTACGCCGGTCCGCTGTATAACGACTACAATTGGGGCGGGTATCTGATCTGGGCGCTGCGCATGCCCGTGAGTATTGACGGACGCGCCGCCTTCTATGGAGACCGGCGGATCGACCGCTCGATCGCAACCTGGAACGCCGAGCCCGACTGGGCCACCGACGAGCAGTTGTCCGCAGCGGGCCTGGTGATCGGGCCAGTGAAGGCTCCGCTCACCCAGGTGCTGCGCTTGGACCCGCACTTCCAGCTCGTCTACGAGGACAAGCTCGCGGCGGTCTTCGTCGCGCGCCGCTGAGCGCGCAACCTAGGGAGACTCCGATTATTTCTGCCAGTTCCCCGGAAGCGTCATTCTGACCCGCTTTTGGGTCGGGATCTCCGTCGTCGATTGCCCGCTGAGGCAATGCCGGGGACCTGTGCGGACCTTCCCTACAGCTTCTCGAAGAACTCGCAGACCGAGCAGGAGATGTACACGCCGCCCGGCACCCCGCGCTCCCGGTCCTTCACGCGCTTCACGATGCGCGTGGGCTTGGAGCACTTGGGACAGTCCGTGCTCTTGCTGGTATCCATTGTCTTCTTGCGGTCGCCGGTCTTGGCAGTCTTCGCCATCTTTGCTCACATCTCCTGGTTGCTGAATCTGTATTGCCCAATCTGCGTTGCCAAACCTGTTGGCTCTCGCCTGCGCCGCCTCTGCACTGCCGGCATCGCGGCATGTGAATCGCGCAGTAGTGGCGCGGCTGGGACCTGGGTCTAGTTTACACGACCGCAGACGATAAGCCCGCGACCGCGACGCGGATCGCAAAGCGTAACCGCCGTCACATTCGGAGTTGCGCCGGGCTGTGTAGAATTGCAGATGAAGATCGCTAGCAGACACGGCAGACACGATAGACACGACAGACACGACAGACACAGGAGAAGATCGTACCCATGAAGCTGACCCCCGGAAAACTCGCAGGACTCAAGGCCGTCTCCAATGAGCGCGGCGTCATCGCAGCCGCCGCCATGGACCAGCGCGGATCGCTACAGAAGTCGCTCGCCAAGGAGCGCGGCGCCGAAGCCACCGGCCACGACCTCGAAGTCTTCAAGACGCTGGTCACAGATGTGCTCTGCAAGCACGCCTCGGCCATCCTGCTCGATCCCGAGTACGGCCTGCCCGCCAGCAAGCACCGCCATGGCAAGGGCCTTCTGCTGGCCTATGAGAAGACCGGCTACGACGCGCAGACCGCTGGCCGCCTGCCCGACCTGCTCGATGTCTGGTCCGTCCGACGCCTCAAGGAAGCGGGCGCGGACTGCATCAAGATTCTGCTCTACTACACCCCCTTCGAGAAGACCGCCGTCAACGACCTGAAGCAGGCGTGGATCGAGCGCATCGGCGACGAGTGCCTCGCCCACGACATCCCCTTCTTCCTCGAGTTCATCGGGTACGACGCCGAGGGCGGCAACGAGAAGTCGGTGGCCTACGCCAAGAAGAAGCCGTCGATCGTCTCCGGAGCTATGGCCGAGTTCGGCAAGGCGCGCTACAACGTCGATGTGCTCAAGGTCGAAGTCCCCATCGTCATGGAGTACGTCGCCGGAACCAAGGCCAACAAGGGTGGCGAGACGGCCTACACCCGCGCCGAGGCGTTGCAGCACTTCCGCGACGCCGAGTCCGTCACCCACAAACCGTTCATCTACCTTTCGGCGGGCGTCTCCAACCCCGTCTTCATCGAGACCCTCGAGCTGGCAGGCGAGTCGGGTACCAGATTCAACGGCGTGCTCTGCGGACGCGCCACCTGGAAGGACGGCATCGCCATCTTCGCCAAGCAGGGAGAACAGGCCTTCCGCAACTGGTTGGAGACAACCGGGGTCGAGAACATCAAGAACGTCAACATGGCCCTGGAAGCGGCCAGCCCCTGGTTCCTCAAGTACGGGGCCAAGAGCCTCGCCGAACTCGGATAGACACCGTTTGCAAGACATCCACAAGCGACGCCGTAGCCCAGTGCAACGGCGTCGCTTTCTTCGCTGCAAGGGTGCCACCGCGCGGCCCGGTTCGTCTAAGATCAAGCAAGATGACTCTTCGCTGCGCCCTCGCCTTTACGCTCGTACTGCTGCCCGCCGTGGCCCTCTGCCAGACCGCCGGCACAATCCCCGCCGACACTCCCATGGCGCTCACAATCGACCGGGACTACCCCATGCGTGCGGGGGAGACCATACGCGCCAGCCTGCTCTACCCCATCTACGCCGACAACCAGCTCCTGCTTCCCAAAGGCACCGCCGTCACGGGCGACATCGTCGGCTTGCGCTCCGACCGCAGCCACCGCATCCGCGCCGAACTGGGCGGCGACTTCACGCCATTTCGCACTCCCATCGTCCGCTTCACCCACATCGTGCTTGCCGATGGGTCAAGCGTCGCATTCACCTCCAACGACGCAGCCGACGGCGCTCCCATCTACCAGGCCGTGACTCTACCCGCCTCCAAAGGGGGCTTCCTCCGCCGCGAGTTCGACATGGGCCTCAACGTCGCTCGCCAGGATCTCGCTGTCTTCACCGCTCCAGGCAAAGCCGACCGCATCCGGCAGTTCATCTACAACGAACTTCCATACCACCCGCAGCGCATCAAGAAGAATACCTCCTGGACCATCGAGACCTCCAGCCCGGTCGCGCTCCCCGACCAACCGTTGTCGACCAAGCCTGTCTCCGCAGCGCCACCGGACACAAAGCACTCGCACTTCTGGCAGATCCAGCCCCCTCCCTCCAGTCCGACCGGGGCCACGGCCGGATCCTGGGAAATCCAGGCCTTTCTCGACTCGCCGATCAGCTCCGAGACATCGAAGGCAGGCCAACCGATCTCAGCCACCGTCGTCGAACCCATCGTGAACCCCGACCGCTCCATCGCCGTGCCGCAGGGAGCCGTCTTGGTCGGCAACATCACCCAGGCGCGGCGCTCTCGCCACCTCGGTCGCACAGGTGTCCTTAGCTTCAACTTCAACTCCATTACACTGCCCGGGAAGAAGCCTCAAAACGTTGAAACCACCCTGGTCGGTGCAGACTCGGACGCAGCCGCCCTGGCCCTCAACTCAGAGGGACAGGTCAAGTCCCGCCCCCAGGACAAGATCGCCATTCCGCTTCTGCTGGCCCTTATGACCAGACGCACTCTGGGACAGGATGGCAATCAGACTGTGAATAATTCCGCGGGCGGTGCGGCGGGCCTCGGCCTTCTCGGCACCCTGCTCGCACTCTCCGGGCAATCCCCCAACTTCGCTGCCGGCATCGGTTCTTATGGTGCCGCGCTCGCCATCTACACCCGCTGGATCGCGCGCGGACAGAAGATCGCCTTCGCCAAGGACACGCGCATCGTGGTCGAAACCACGCCGCGCTACTCCGCTCCGATCAAGCCGGACAAGTCAAGCGCACACTGACAGCATTCTTTGTTGCGGCGACAAGTACGCTCACCGCATCGAATCGCCGCAAATTCAGTTCCGTTTGCGATTCAGGCACATGACGACCTGAGGCAATCACCGCTTTTCCCCGCCGGTATCGCCACAGGACCCGGTACACGTGCAGGGCTCGGACGTGCCATAAATTCTCCCACGGCAATGCGGCCTCGCAAACGGCGGAAAATCTAGGGGCTTGTCTTTCGCAGGGAGCAGTGGGTTTCAGTCCGCCGAATAAGCCTGAGAACCTGTCTAAAAACTGTGTGTCGCCCCGATAATTGCGGATTGTCATTCTGACCCTTGAACGCAGCAAAGGGGAAGAATCCCCATTCCGTCGTTGATCCTTCCTTCTCTAGGTGCGGGTCCCAAAGTTTATAAACAGGTTGCAATGGACCCAATTGCATTTAAATTGTCCCACTCAACCAATGACAGTTTGCGTTGTCACGCTACCGGTTACACTTGTTAGTACGCATGGCTGGGATCCTGTTTATCATTTCGGCGCCTTCGGGTTCGGGCAAATCGACTCTGGTGGCGCAGGTGCGCACGCTGGTGGAGGGGCTTGAGTTCTCCATCTCGTACACCACGCGCGCCCCGCGCGGCTCGGAGACCGATGGCCGCGAGTACCACTTCACCAGTCGCGCGGGCTTCGAGCGGATGATTGCGGCGGACGAGTTCCTGGAGTGGGCCGAGGTCTTCGGCAAGGATTACTACGGCACGGCGCGGGCGGCGCTCGCAAACGCGCGGCGGACGGGAAAGGACCTGCTGCTGGACATCGACGTGCAGGGCGCGATGCAGGTGACGCGGGGGATGCCGGAGGCCGTGACGATCTTCGTCCTGCCGCCCAGTCCAGAGGTGCTGGAGATGCGGCTGCGCAACCGCAGCGAGGCCGAGCAGATGGACAACAAAGATGAGATTGAGCGGCGGTTGCAACAGGCGCGCAGCGAAGTGGAACAGGTGTGGCAGTACAAGTACGCGCTGGTGAACGATGTGCTGGATCAGGCCACGGCGGAGATGCGCGCCATCGTGCTGGCCGAGCGCGGCGTGCGCGACGCAGTGACGGCGGTGGCGGCGAGTTGCAGAACGGATGCGCGCTCGCAGCGGCTGAGCGCCGCCCTGGCGAGCTTCCACGTCGCTTGAGCCGGTAAACCCTGTTGGCCGATAAAGTCTGCTGGCCGGATCCTCATATCGCGCCCTGTTATCCACCGGGATGCACGACGGGACAAACGTGCAGAGGTTGGGGTAGATTGAAAGCATCCCACGAGGTGCCAACGATGTCGACCGAAGATCCACTGCACAACAAGTACAGCCTTGTGAAGGGCGCGGCGCGCAGAGCGCGCCAGTTGCAGTCTGGCGCGCTGCCTCTGGTGGCCACCAATAGCATGAAGGCCTGCCGCGTGGCGCAGGACGAGATCAACCAGGGTTGCGTGACCTTCGTCGTCACCCACAAGCTGGCGACCGTGGCAGCAGCGCCAGAGCCGGAACCCTGCGAGCAGGACCAGTAGCCGCCGCGATGCAGACCGAGGCGGGGGCGCAGACGCGCGGGTGGGTCGAGTACTTCCGCGACCTGGGCATGCACGATTTCTATCGCCGTGGCGATCCTGTGCTATTGTCCGCGAGCGAGGACGATGGCGGTCCTGAAGCGCAGACTGGGGCGAGCAAGAGTGGCGTCCTGGCTGAAGATGACGTGGCTGCCGCGTCCATCGCGCCTGCCGCAGCGGTGGAACGCGGCGGATACTTTGCGAGCCATTCGCCGCCAACGATTGCCGAATCGGTTTTTATGCCTCCGCCAGCCAGAATCATCCCGTTCGATGAACTTGCGCCACTGCCTGCCGCGGCGCTCCCGGCTGCGCAGCGGGAGGACGCTCTGCGCACCATCCAGGAGGAGATCGGCGACTGCACGCGCTGTCCGCTGGCCTACGCAGGGCGGCACAAGATCGTCTTCGGCGACGGCGCGGCGGCGGCCCGGCTGATGTTCGTCGGCGAAGGGCCGGGCGCGGACGAGGACGCGCAAGGGATTCCGTTCGTCGGCAAGGCGGGGCAGTTGCTGAACAATATGATTGGCGCGATGGGCCTCTCGCGTACGCAGGTCTACATCGCGAACATCGTCAAATGCAGGCCGCCGAACAACCGCGTGCCGGAGCCGGTGGAGGCGAACACCTGCTCGCAGTTCCTGCTGCGCCAGATCGACGTAGTGCGGCCGCAGGCGGTCGTTGCGCTGGGCGCGACCGCGGCGACCTATCTGCTCGGCGTGAAGCAGTCGCTCGGCTCGTTGCGCGGACGGTGGCACAGCTGCCGCGGCGCGAAGCTGGCGGTGACGTATCATCCTGCGTTCCTGCTACGCGACCCGCGCCAGAAGGTGGAGGCGTGGAAGGACCTGCAGATGGTGATGGCGGAGCTTGGGCTTACGCCTCCCGCGCGCAAGTGACCGGCGCATCGACAAAGCGCTTCCGCTTTACGGCAGGACGATAAACGGCGCGGGTGCATTCTGGCTGGCGTTCTTCATGAATGCAAGGTCCCACGCGGGCGACTGCAGCTCCGGCATGGGGCTTGCATGGAAGAGCTTTCTGCATTGCCGGGCCGTCCAGCGCGCCCAGCTCTTCGACTTCTTGCGGCGCGCGCTGTCGGTGGAGGTTCCCGTGCCCGCGTACATCTGCCGGTAGAGCTTGGTTCTGGCTCAGCCGCCTGAGAGGCGTCATTCTGGCGCAGCCAGAATCTCCGTATTGCGTCTTTTGCCTTTGCCGTTGTTTATCCCGCTCGTGTCTTTCTCGATCGGTGCTCTTATCCGTATTGATCTGTGTTTAGTTTTTCCCAAAATCCCCAGCAAATCCGCGTGTCAAGCCCCAGAACCATCTAACTCCCTCATCCCAATAGAGATACTCTTGGCATACTAGTTCCCCCAACCTGCTACCCTTTAACTAGGGGGCAAAGTGTGTCAACCGCAACCGCAACCGGGGACAATCCGAATCTGAAAAACTCCTCACAGACCCCCAGAAACTACCCTGCGTAACTCATTTGTTTTCTTATATTTTATATCTAAGTCGTTTTATTGCAATACTTTACAACTATTATCGCACATATATCT
>VFSW01012943.1_pt1 | contig 11614 bp, 14 predicted proteins | sample 5358111 | NCBI WGS metagenome assembly VFSW01 (sample SAMN11554181, study PRJNA540505) | mine drainage metagenome | isolation source: sediment from site ElyBrook_90M | place: USA: Ely Copper Mine, Vershire, VT | collected 2017 | reverse complement strand
GATCCACCGCCTCCGCAAGCGGCGAGGGCCAGGATTGCCAGCGCGAGGCCGGCGAGAGCAATTTTCATCATATTTCTCCTTTCCAAACAGAGCGTTAACTAGAATAGCAAACTATACAGATTCTGTCAATAAAGGGTGGATATGCTGATTTTTTGGAAATTACTCGGTGTCCTTCGCCGGGCTGGCCTCGCAATAGTCAATGGCATCGTAGAGAGCGTTGTCTGGCTCTCCTCAAATAGACTGATTTTTGCGGGGCTCATTGTTCTTACCATCTGGTGGCTAGTATTCAATACTCTTTCACCCCACCCCTTTGACGATCCACGCATGGGGTATGTGAAACTCGTCCTCTGGTACACGATTGTCTTCGGCATCTGGGAGGGCGCACAGAAAGTCGTGCAAGCCGTGCAAATGAAACGCGACCATCTGATGCAAGACTTAATGCTTAAGGACATTGCCGTAAGTCAGCGGGCTCTTGACTCTCTCGCTGAACTTGTCATCGCAATGCAACAAGAACTTGAGCGCAGTATGGAACGTGATGAGATCGAATCAGAGAAAACAAAAACTTTGGTCGTGCTGGTCGAGAAACTTCTCGCGGCAACGCAATATGGGGGGGGTGTTAACAATGTCATCTGAAGCAGAACTTTGGCGTAATTTGCGAGAGCGAATACTCCTGATACAAATTGCACCGCTTGTCCCATCTATAGCCGCGCCAACACCCTCCCACGCCAAGAGTAGACGGAAGAAAGTAGCCTAACATGGACATAGTTCGAGGCTTCGACGCGAGCGTGTTTCAATCTGTAATTGATTGGGCTGCGGTCAGGGCGAGCGGTCACGGCCAGTTTGCCTATGCGCGGGCAACGCAGGGAATCAGTTACAATGACCCCACCTTCGCTCGCAACCATGACATCGCCAAGTTGCGGAGCATACCGATTGGCGCGTATCACTTTTGGATGTTTGCGGATGATCCCGAGGCGCAGGCAGAGCACTTCTTGGCGCAAACCTATCGTGATGGTCGCTTTGGTGAGAATCTACCAATGGTAGATATTGAGGAGGGCAGCTTCACGGGCGTTCCATCAGTCACGGTTGCATCGGCTGCGCTGGCTCGCTTTCTGTCGCCAATTGAAGCGGTCCTCGGCAAGAAGATGATTCGCTATACTAACTATGATACCTGGCAGCGATTTTTCGGAAATACCTCGGCCTTCGCGGATGGGCCGCTCTGGCTCGCACAGACCGAGAACCCGGCGGATGGCCTCTACGGGGGCTGGTCGAAGTATGCGATCTGGCAAGACGGCACAACGACCATTCCGGGTATAACGGGTGCGGTCGATTACGACACTCTCGCACCGGGACTTATACTCGCAGATATTGCGCGATAAACAGACCAATGAGCGCAACCAATCCCCCTTGGTCCGAGGTTATAGAATAGAACATGAAACTAACTTATAAGTTCCGCTTGCGCGACAAGCACAATGATGAACTCGACCGCCAAGCAAGAGCGGTCAACTTCGTCTGGAACTATTGCAACGAAACGCAGCGCAAAGCAGTAAAGAGCCATCGCAAATGGCTCTCTGGCTATGACCTACAGAAACTTACCGCCTGTACGAGTAAGGAACTCGATATTCACTCACATACGATTAAGCGAATATGCCTATGTTATGACGCTTCCCGGAAGACGCACAAGAAACCGTGGTTACGGTTTCGTGGCAAGAAAAATCTTGGTTGGGTCCCATTCAATACGGATACAGTTTCATTTGATGGCTCAACCTTCACGTTTCGCGGGATGAGATACGAACCGATGCACCTGCGCGATCTAGTGCCCGGAACGAAACTGGGTGCTGGGTCGTTTAACCAGGACTCTCGCGGGCGTTGGTATCTCAACATTCCGGTTGAGATCGAACCCTCAACCGCCGCACCAAGCGGTGAGATTGGCGTTGATCTCGGCTTAAAGTCACTTGCGTCCCTCTCGGACGGACAAGAGATAGAGGCCCCGCAATTCTATCGCAAGAGCGAATCTGCTCTAGCGACGTTACAGCGAGCAAAAAAACCTAAGCGCATAAAGTCAATTCATGCGAAGATTGCGAATCGTCGCAAAGATTTCTTACATAAGGTGAGCAACTGGCTCACCAAGAGTTTCGGGCTGATCGTCGTTGGTGACGTAAGCCCGTCAGAGATTGCCAAGACCCAGATGGCAAAGAGTTCTCTCGACGCCGGATGGGCTAATTTCAAGACTATGCTTTCATACAAGTCCGTTAGGAATGGCGGAACGTATCTTGAAGTCAACGAGGCATATACCACCCAAACCTGTTCGGATTGCGGCGCAATGCCTGATTCGAGGCCGAGAGGTATCGCAGGTTTGCGAATAAGAGAATGGACTTGCTCTTGCGGCGCGGTGCATAACCGCGACGTAAACGCGGCAAGAAACATTCTCCGTTTGGGGCAACAAACGCTCACGGGAGGAACCTGTGCCTGAAGAAATTGGGACTAGGAGTTGTCAAGTAGAACATTTCGAGTATGCTTTAGGTTCAGAGCCACTCCTCTACGCTCAACTTTCTAACATGTCAAAATACCAGGGGGGAAAGTTACTGCGCTACCCAGCGAAGTATGACTCCATGAGTTATTACCGACCACAACAGAGTGAGATAGATGCCTACAGTCAACAGGGCTACACCTTATGGCAATTCACAGATTCGTATTTGGGAAGTAGTCAAGACGCGAGTGTGCTTCTCACATCTATGGATGACTTGAGGGTTTAGGTATGCGAAAATATTTTGTTCGTCTTCATGTTGCCGCCACGGCGCTTTTTGCGGCTGCGGAAAGGCGTGTTGATTCATTTTGGCGTTCAGATAGGGCGAGTATCTATGGGTTGATCTCATTCCTTTCCGGGGCCGCAGGAATGACATCTATGGCACTTCTCCATCTCCCATCTGGTTCAGCACAGGTTATCTCAGGTATCTGCATGATATTGGGTGCCCTCCTAATTACGCCAAAGGACAAGTCTGCGGAGTGAACACCCTCAGCATAGTCCTCATCATCCTTGCGGCCATTGGCATTGTCTTGTGGACCAAAAAGACGAGTGCCCAGAGTCCCGCGCCCGTTGCGTTGCCGACATTTCCGGGCATCGGGAAGGGCCTGAATGTCTCGGCAGAACACGTTTATACACCAGGAACACTCCTGCCGATTCTCAAGGACTTGGGTGTAAAGATCGTGCGGCTTCCGTTGCCGCTTGATTGGGCAACTGCAAATGATACAATTCCTCCGAACTTCTCTCCGTGGACGCAGTTTGTAGAAACACTTAACGCAGGGGGCATTGACGTTCTCTTTATTACGCCATTTAGTTTGAATGGCCCGAGTAGCGAAGCGACTGTCGGACGTGACCAGGAGAAGATTTCCGAGTATTGCGGGCAAGCCGCAGCCTTATGGCCGACCGTTCTGTGGGAGATTGGGAACGAACCCAACGTACAGCAGGGACCGAACGCACCGCTTTCCCCGGAAGTTTATGTTGGGATAGCCAACTGGACAATAGACGCGATTCGTGCGGCGAATCCCAAGGCATCTATTATCGCCGCAGGTATGAGCGGAAATGGTTTCACTTATATCCAGGAATGCCTCAATGCTGGTTTACGTGGTGTAAGTGCTTATGCGATTCACCCCTATGAAGATGTTGGTTCAACAATCAAAGCATCCTTGCAGTCTGGCTATGCGATGTTGGGAACCTCACTTCCCATATATGTTACGGAATGGGGTTTATCAACCGCCATTGTGAGCGAGGCATTTCAGGCAAGCGCCCTTGCCGCAATGCGAGATGCAGTTGCGCGTTGTGGGGTTCCGTTTTTCTGCTGGTATGACATTCAAGATGGAACAAATATTTCTGATTCCGGCGACAAATTTGGATTGCTGAGAATTGATGGAACGCAGAAACCAAGTTATGCAGCGTTCAGGATGGGTTTATGAACATTTTTCAAAAGTGCTACTACTTCGTAGTGATGGTTGTCGGATGGGTTATCGGCGGATTCCGCAAGCCGAAGCCGTCCGTGCCTCCCCAGCCACCGCTTCCGATTGACGAGCAGCCGGGATTCATCGGCGACCTCTTGCGGATGGGCGAGGCTGCGTCTGGCGATGCTCCGCAGACCATAGAGCCCCCAGTTGATGGAACTCCCGGAGGGCTGAAGCGTGGATAAGACAGTGGCGAGCAACTATGTGTACCCCACATGGGGAGCGGCCGAAATTGAGGCGAGCGTTAAGTTGTCGTTTTTTTGGCCCGGCGCGGCCGAAGCGTCCACACGGCGCGACGTTGCAAGACTGATGGAGTGGGCGTTTAATGCTGGACGCGCCACCAAGCCATGAACACTCCAGAGCCCGGTCCGGGCCAGACGAAACTCCAAATGTGGTGGGACTCGCTGATGAGCAACACCATCGGAAGATTGCTCTACCTGCTCGGGTTTAGATTTTAACGAGGTGATCTTATGAAGTTCGCATCCGACGTTTTCTGGCGCGAGTTTCACGTTACGTTGCGCGTGCTGCTCGTCGTCGCAGCCGCCACGGCAATCGGGTTCTGGTTCTTGCACCGGGTCGCGCCCCCGCCGTCACCCGTTCATGGCCCCGTTGCAGTTATGTCTCCATCGCCGGCCGAGCATGAGATTCAAGCATTAGAAAAATCACAGAAGGTCATTGCAACAACCCTTGGTGGTGTTGTCTCCATCCTTGAGCGGCCAGGAGCAACCGTCTTTTCCAAAGTCACAGGATTCTCACCCTCTCAATCATCTAGTATTCTTCATGGAGTAGCACCACATACGGTTCCTAAAATTACCGTTACCGTTATTGCCCCCACCCCGGCCCCGATGGCAACAGATGCACTCTCAAAGACGATCTATAATGCCGCTTATGCGGCTGATACCAAGGTCGTAAATGAAACTACTACCAAGGTTGTGATCTCCCGCCAGGAAGTTCCAACCTCAAGATTCGGGTCTGTTTTTCTTGCCAAGGGTGGGACGGGGCTCTCCTTTGCCGTGTGGCAGAAGAAGCAACTCGAACTCAACCTTGCGGCAATCATTAACTCTTCGCATCTTTCTCCGGCCGCGTGTGTGCAATACAAAGTCCCCCATACGTCATTAGCCGGAGGCCCTTGCTTAACCTACGATCATAAAATCCAGTTCAACTTCGGGATCACCGAACAGTTTTAAGAAAGAGAAATCATGGAACATGTTTTATCCCTCCTAGTTCAAGCGGCTTCTGTTGCCGCACTTTTGGCCGTCGCGCTTTTCCTTCTATCCTCGCACTTCCGCAATTTAGTTAGAGCTCTCACCGCCAAGGCGGCAGGAGAAGGGCACGCGAAGGTCATTGAAGCAGAGGTGGCAACATCCGGCCTCCTCGTCGCGGCCATTCACGCGGCAATGGTTTATGCTGAAAATCACGAGGCAGAAGTCCTTCACGAGTTCAAGACCAAGGCTGAGTACGTTGAGACTACGATTGCTGACGAACCGCTCTTTACCTACCTAGACCGCTCTGCGGAGCATGTCCGTCACCTCATCGAGCAAATCTGGCAAGCCTACTTTTCGAGCCTCCCCCATAAGGAGAAACCCAAGGATGTTATCGGCGGCGGTGGCCCCGGATAACCCCACCGAAAACAAAGCCCCCAACCCAATTCCTTCGGGATGAGGTGCGGGGGCTTTTTGTGCGTTTTAAGGGCCTAGGAGGCGTTTTAGATTGACTCCGCGATACTTATGTCACGAAACCATCTGGAGGGGCCTTGTAGGCCCCGCAAGGGGCCTTTACGTGCATTCTGGAGGCATCACTTTACCACTTTTATTTCAGACCCATCCGGGAGGATGAATTTGAGGTCCGTAATGTCATTTGGGTTGGCATCCATGATGGCCCTCCACCGCTTAATTTCCTCATGGTATCCCGTTCTCGGGATTGTGATAATTTGAGCAATCACGGGTTCTGCTTTCTTTTTGAGGCCGCGGGCAATAGGCTCTACCTTTGAGATGATGATTTTGGCCGCAGCGGTGCCATCTGACTCCTCACTCACGTCATTCTCGATCCGGCCGGAGAGAACCACGGGTGAGTCCAATTTCAAAGACTGGGCAACAGCCTCGTATTGGCGGGGGAAAACAACAAACTCAAGGACGGCCTTATCATCCTCAATGGCTCCGAAGAGCATCTTTTGCTTGCTCTTCTTGGTCGTATGCTCGATGCGGCGAGAGACAATCCCACCGACAGAGATATTTGTACCATTAACTTCTTCACGGGCTTCCTGAATAGTATGCGAAGACGTAGAAGTCACATCAAGCCAAGGATGGTCTGAGAGGTAATAGCCAAGCAGTTCCCTTTCCTTTGCCAGCATCTCGATCTTATCCATTGAGGCATCTAGGAGAGTGGGTTCGGGGATTGCTTTCTTGCGTTTTACGCCAACCCCTCCGGCCGCGATTCTCTTCTTATCTTCCTGTAGGTTGTCAGCCCGAGTAATAGCAATCTCTAGGGATGCGATATTCTGCGCCCTCGTACCACCCAATGAATCCATAGCCCCCGAGGCCACGAGGGATTCCAGGCAACGAGAATTGACTAGAGTTGACTTGATTCTCTCTACTGTTGAAAACAGATCAGTAAATGGACCCTTATCTCTCTTCTTGATAATCTCTGCAACAGCCCGAGAACCACAATGCTTAATACCGTTGAGCCCGAAGCGAACGCACTTCTCTGATGGAATGGCGGTGAAGGAGAAGGACGAGATGTTAATGTCTGGCGGCAGGATTGCTACGCCGAGTTGCCTAGCATCAGCGATATATTGGGCCATCTTTTCATCGCGTTTGGGATGGTCTTCAATGGATTTCAGTAATGCGGCGAAGTAGAAGGTTGGATAATTACACTTCAGATACGCGGTTTGATAAGCTAGAAGTCCGTACGCGCACGCATGGCTATTGTGAGACACGATCTCGTTGGCGACAAAATTGTGACCAATCGCTTCCATCTCGATGTCGAATGTATCTTGAATCCCGGCGTATATTATCGAGGTTATCGGATCAGATGCAGTAAGTTTTCCGTGGGTGTACCGCTTAACGCGTTCACCCTTCTGATAATCAAATGCCTTGTGGCAGGAATTACATAAGCGTCTGAGATTATGGTCTGAGTTATAGCGTTTGAAATGGTCATTGCATTCATCGATGGACTCAATATGTGCAAACTCTAGGGAGTGCTTAGAGCCGTCACCTTTGGCCCCGCACCCCTCACATTGATTATTGCTGCGTATAAGGACCTTATCGCAGGAATCACGGAAAATAACGGAGTGGCCATCAACCCATTGGCCGTTATTCCTACCGTCATTGAAATGCGAAATCGTTTTCTTGCGGGAAGTTCTAGATTGGATTACATTGCTTGAGTGGTCAGAAGCGTTCGCGCCCATGACCATCAGATTATGTTCCCCTACACGGAGGGACGCCACGGGGGCATAACCCTGATCCGTCAGCAAACGATGGTTGCTTGTTGCCGTGATTGATTTACCTGATGCGGTTGTTACTGTCCACACTCTTTGCAATCCTGAATGACAGACTTTTTTCAATTTGCCTGGGCGAATATGCCCGTCTCCATCCATTTGGAGAATCTTAATCCCGCGATTGCGGTCGCGGAGTTTGCGACCAACGGGAGTATCTGAGTTTTGAGCGTTAAAAAGTTCTTGGATTGAAACCTGTTGCTTGCAAAACCTGCCTCCTGCGCTGCGTAGTAAGACCGTATCGCCCGTCAAGCATTTGTTGAATGAGTAGTTTGCAGCAGGCTCGATGAACTTCTCAAAAAGACCATCAGCCCACTTCCATTCGTAACCATTCTTAGCCGCATCATCGGCAAACTGCTTGCGTTCTTTCGCGATGTCATCAATGATTTTCTTGCCGATCACCTTGCGAAGCCCATCGGCGCGGGCAAGCGACCATCCAGCAATCACTCGTCCAATCGACATGACTGCCTCCTGATATAAAGGGATTCCGTAGGTGTCTCTCAGGACAGGCTCTAACGAGGGATGGGGATAGGTGACTTCTTCGCGCCCATGCTTGCGTTCGATGTATCTCGGGATGAACTCCATTGGTCCTGGCCGGAACAATGCAACCATAGCCATAACATCTTCAATTCGGTCTGGTTGAAGTTTCCTGAGCCATCCGGCCATACTGCTTGACTCAATTTGAAACAGTCCCGCGGTGAGCCCGCGGCAAAGCATTTGGAATGTGGCAGCATCATCTGTTGGAATGTCCTTCGGTGAGAAGTCCTTTCCAATAACCTTATGTGCTTTCATGTCTGCGATGCAGTCAGCGACAACATCAACGTTTCGCAGGCCAAGGATGTCAAACTTGATTAGCCCCATATCCTCAATGTAGTTCATCTCGAAACCAACAACATTGGGGTCTGGGTCATCACCCTTAGTTTTAATGCCCATTGGGACGAGATTGTAAAGCGGAACATCGGAGATTACGATGCCGGCGGCGTGTTTCGATGCCGCCTTCGTGACGCCCTCAAGGCGAATCCCCGTATCAATGACCTGTTTTACGAGGTCATCAGAATCGTAGGCTTGTCGCAAGACTTTCTGCGTGGAGAGCGCGGCAGCAAGATAGGCCCGTGACTCACGATCTTTTGTCTGCGATCCTTCTAACGGAATTGACTTGGCAAGCAAATCAGCCTTGTCAAGTGGCAACCTGAATGCTCTGCCAACATCACGAATCGCAGCGCGGCCACCGATGCTCTGAAAGGTAATTAACTGAGCGGTCTTGTCATTTCCATACTTCTCGCGCAGATATGCGATAACACGTTCTCGATGAACGGCGCTCACATCCAAATCAATGTCTGGCATGGATACACGTTCAGAGTTTAGGAATCGCTCAAAGAACAACCCATATCTGAGGGGATCAACCTCAGTAATTCCAATGGCATATGCGACTATACTTCCGCCAACCGATCCTCTTCCCGGCCCAGTTGGAATTTTCTCACGCCGCATGGAATCATAAAGATCGCACACAACAAGAAAATAGTCACAGAACCCACCACTCTCAATGACGCGAATTTCATAATCAACCCGCTCTTGGATTTCACTTGTGACCTTCCCGTATCGACTGAGGATTCCGCGCCGAGTGCGCTCCTGAAGGACGGAGACGGCATTTTTGATTTTAGGGATGTGGAAGGATTTGGATTCCAAATCCAGGGGTGAGCACATATCGGCAATCTTAGCAGACTGCTCCAACTCCGCTTTCGAGAATCCCATCACGGCCATCTCGGAGTAATCCTTAACGTAGAACATTTCAGGTTCATACGCAATGGTGCGGTTAGGGTCAAAGACGCATTGGTTCTTTCCAATGGCAATCAAGGCATCATGGATTTTCCAATCATCCTTGTTACAATAATGTGCGTCATTTGTTGCAACGGTTTTGAGTTTGTACTCCTTGGCGACGTTTCGGAGCCACGGCAATGCAATAGCATCTCCGGGTAAGTTGTGGTTTTGCAGTTCGATGAAGAATCTCTCTGGCCCGAAAACTTGCTTGAGAAAGAGAATCCTCCGTCTAGCCTCATCCTCATCATCATTGAGATATGCTTTCAGCGCGGCACCACCCATACAGCCGGAGAGAGCAATCAAACCCTCAGAATGCTCGGAAAGAACATCAAGGTCAATTCGGTTTTTGTAATAGTAGCCCTCAGAAAAGGAAACGCAGTGTAAATTGCATAGATTTTTCCACCCCCGTTTACTTCCATCACACAACACCGTAAGATGGTAATCATCACGCGCAGAGCGATCCCTTAGACCAAGGTTGGCGACATAGAACTCACATCCAGAAATCAATTTTATGTCACGCTTCTTTGCCGCCTTGAGCATCTCGGCAATGGCGTAACTATTCCCGTGGTCCGTGCAGGCGACAGCCGTTTGGTCTATGCTTGAAACGCGCTCCATCAACTCGCGTGGGCGCGTCATAGCATCCAGGAGCGAAGCCTGCGAGTGCGAATGAAGATGGACGAAGTTACTCACTGATGAACTCTCTCGTGTATTTTCTCCAAGCAGATAGGGGGATGCGCCAGTTGCGATGTTTACCGATTGGCCCCCTGGGGCTGAATGATACGGCCTTCAACGAACCATCGTTGATGAGGCGATAGATCGTAACCCTGGAACTTTTGGCGAGTTTCGCGGCCTCGGAAACGGTAATGAACTCCTCAAACTTAGGGTCGATGATACTGAACCTCCAGAATCCGCCTACCCCATGTCAATGCCTCCCGGCAGGATGAAACGGCGAGGTCTATGTGCTTACCGATAATCATTCCTCCCGTATCAGTTACCGTCACGATGCGGGGGAAGTGGGGGACCCGAATCCTCGTTCCTGGCGGAAAGACACTCCAATCCGATGCTGCCATTCCTACGCGAACATAAACATCCGATGCTGTGCGGCCAGGATAGACCGGACAGATGTGACCCGGAAAGTCCTGATTGTTCTTCACGAGGTATTCTGTGACGATGACCCTCATGTGCTTCCATTTAGGTTGGGGTTTTGCGAGATGTTTTGCGGCGACTGGTTTTAGCTGCGTAAACTTTCGCGGGGATGCGTGGTGTATCAAGGTGAATGACATTAGAAATATCATCATCCCCAGGGACACGAGTATTTTGCCTAACTTCTGGTAGTGCATAATCGAGTATCTCATCCACGAGATTCCACTTAAGGCAGTCTTGCGGATAGAGAAGTACCTCCTGTCTTCGGTAGTGAGTGCGGTTAAGCAACTCGAAAATATCGAAGCCGGTGCGGCGTTGCAGGACTTCAAAATAGCAATGTTCGGCATAGCAGAGATCATCTACTAAACCATTTAGGTCACTTATGCGATAGGCTGCCTTTTCAATTGGGGCAATCTCGGCCGGGTGAAGGAGCATACTTGTGTAGGGCTCCATCGTGCGCCTATTGGCGAACTGCAAGAGAAGGACCCCAGAGGAATAGGCACAACCGCCTACATGAATATGGACCGTCTTTCCCTCCCGTTGTATCCTTTGGATCGCGGCCCCGATGGTAAGGGCACCGTTTATATCCCCCCCCTCAGAAGAGAGGAAGATAGAGATGTTCCGGGTACGTCTTTTAAGGAGGTCGGCGCAGAGGCTTTCGGCGGCCTCAATGGTAATATCGCCGATCAAATGGGCATGAAATCGCATGGGCCTCACTATACAGGAATGGTATAGCGAAGTCAAGAGATGGGGCGGCCACGAGGGAAATACCGGAAGAACCCCCTTTACTTCATGGACATATTTAGGTATAATGACCGAATGGAGACGATGAACTATCGCTCTTTCAAGGAACAGGTCCGAGAGGTCCTGAGAAAGCGCGGATGGAAGCAGGAAGACCTGGCGCAAGCAATGGGCGTCACGCCGGGTTACATCAGCCACGTTCTCCGGGGTGGTGATTCATGCACCAAAGAGGTCATTGAAAAGGTCGCGGCCGCAGCCGACCTGCATCCCACTTATTTCGATCTCTATATTCGGCACCGTCTCTTTGAACTGGGGACCTCGGTTCCCGCCTTGATTGATATTGGCCGCAGTCTCTCGCAGGCCAAGAGTCGGCAACAGTTCAGCCGAATCACCTCTCGCCTCGCCTCGTGATCCCCAAGAGCACGA
>VFSW01012942.1_pt1 | contig 11615 bp, 9 predicted proteins | sample 5358111 | NCBI WGS metagenome assembly VFSW01 (sample SAMN11554181, study PRJNA540505) | mine drainage metagenome | isolation source: sediment from site ElyBrook_90M | place: USA: Ely Copper Mine, Vershire, VT | collected 2017 | reverse complement strand
GGCTCTTCCAAAGCCACTGAATAAAACCATATCTCATCTCGCGCCAATAAAAGGAAAAAAACCACAAACGACTGCTTTTTCCAAGATCAGGGATCTCCATGCTTTATTCTCAACGCTTTCTGCTGCCATGATGGGGTACTCTCTTAAGAGTATTGCATGCGTTTTTCTATCGTCACCCCTTCCTACAACCAATCCCGCTTTCTGCGCAGCACGATGGAAAGTGTGCTCAGCCAACAGGTTGATCTCGAGTATCTCGTGATGGATGGAGGTTCCACCGATGGCAGTCTGGAAATTATCGAATCTTCTCGGGATCGCCTCTCCTACTGGTGCAGCCAGGCTGATGGAGGACAGTATGATGCCATCAACCGAGGATTTGCCCGTTCCTCTGGAGAAATCATGGGATGGCTAAACTCCTCCGATCTCTACCTTCCCTGGACACTCCCCACAGTGGAGCTCATTTTCAAAACCTTTCCAGAGATCATGTGGATGACCTCCCAGATGAAAACTTGCATTACGGAACAGGGCACTTATGAGGATCTCTGGATCACTCCGGGATTCTCTGCACGGCGATTTTATCGAGGGCTTCATGGTGGTCCTGGGAATACAGAATACCTCCAGCAGGAAAGTTGCTTCTGGAGACGCAGCCTCTGGGAAAAAATTGGAGGGGCTATTGATCTCCATCACGCCTCAGCGGGTGATTACTGGCTCTGGAGTCGGTTTTTCCGCCATGCCAATGTGGCCGCTGTGGAGGCCCCTCTAGCGGCTTTTCGTTTCCATGATGAAGCCAAGAGTGTTCAAAGTTGTTATGAGAAAGAGGTCGAAGCTATCACTCGGGAAATGCAGCAGGAATCAGAGCACGCGTATCCTGACGGCTCTCTCAGCGTCATGCGATGGCGTGAAACAGAACCTGGCAATACCACCCTCACCAAGTGGAAATTGGAACAACGCGAGAACAACTCGTTCCTTGACGCATGTACAGCGGCGGAACATTTGATCAAAAAGACCCGCTGGCCTCTGACCAAATCACTCCATGGCCTCTATCAACTACTCCAAAAAAATTAGAACACTCCGTGATTTGCCATTTTATGATAGTTCCTGCACTTCCCATGAACTTCGGAGCATTTGCTGTTCTGGCCTCCTTGTTTAGTGGAATAGGATTTCGCCTCAACAACAGCACTCAGGCAGCTTCACAAAGGTATATTTTCTCCCTTTTTTTTGGCTCAATAGTAGCCCTTGCCATCATGGCAGGAATCACCGCCATAGGATTTATCCCTGATGACTGGAGTGCTAACCGGTTAACCTGGCCCGGAGGTCTTTTTTATGGCTATCGCCTGTACCTCGGCTAGAACGGCCCTTCGAATGGCTTCTTCTATCCACCACTCGGAGCGTGGTTTTACCTTCCAGCAGCGGGACTGGGAATTGTATTTCACTCACCACTTGTTGGATTATTGGTTGGCTGGTGCATGAGCATGGCCTGTATTTTCACCCCCATTGTCCTGCTCATCCATCGCCTCAACCAGAAAGCCACTCTCCGTCATGCTGAGGTTTTTTTAACTCTCAGCTTGGCCGCTGGTCTCATCTTTTCATGCCCTCCCTTGAGATACGTCGCCACCATGATTCATGTGGACTCCCCTGCCTTACTTTTCCTTGGACTCTCTATCGTGATGATCCTGCCGATCAACTCCGATAAAAAACCACTAGTTTTTGAGAAACTTCAATGGGCCGGGTGCTTCCTTTCTCTTGCAATGTTCTCCAAGCAATCCGTCTGGCCCATCATGCCTCTCATCATAGCTTCCGTTATGCAGCAACAAGGACTCAAAGCGGGCATCCGCTTCCTGGCATCAGCACTGCTGACTTTGCTCCTCGCTCTAGGCATCATGTTCTCCTTGGAAAATGGATCGGAATCTTTCCGAATGATCTGGCAGCTTCCTACGCATCAGAGTGTGGTAACGCCAGCAATTTTTGCCGCCAGGCAACTTCTCCTTGCGGCTCTTCCCCTCCTTATCCTCCTAGGAATACTCGTGGTATTTCTATTTTTTCGCCCAGAGCCTCTGGATGTCTCAGTGAAGAAATCTGCGTACCTTCTCTTGCTGATGGCTCTCTGGATGGCTCCCTTTGCCATTGTGACACGCATGAGAATGGGAGCTGATGTCAACCATTTGGCTCTTCCCTGCTATCTGACCCTCTTGGGAGCCTTGACGCTCGTTCCCTCCATGATGTCATGCCTGTTCAATTCAGAAAGCATCACATCTCCCTTTCTTTTTTCCCTTCTGGGAACTGCACTTCTTGCAACAGCCCTCAGTCCGTATCTCTCTCAATCTTGCGGCTGGTATCTTTGGTCTCATAACTCCCATCAACAGGCTCTCTGCTATGAGGAAAATCACCTGCCAAGGACATATTTCCCATGGCAGATTTATTCCATGCTGATTGCCGAAGGGAAATTATATCACCTTGATGATTGCCTCCGCTATGAATCCGCTGCTGGATGGAAACGCTCTACGGACTCCCTTAGAAAATATTTTCCGGAAGAGCCATTTCAGATTGCCCTTCGTCCCTTTGGAGCTCCCAGTTTTATCGCGCAAGAATTTCACTACAGAAAAATATCCTCCTCCCCTTTCCTGAAAAATTGGGAGCTTTTCCAGAAAAATCCGTAACTATTCGTATTCATGAAATTTCCCATCGCAGCAATTCTACCCATCTATAATTGCAGGGAACGTCTGGTGCGACATTTGCAAAGCGTCACCGTGTGGGCTGAAACCGTTCAGGAAATCATCGTGGTCGATAGTGGATCTAGCGATGGTTCGCTGGAATTTGCACAAGAAATTCTTGCTCCCTTTGGAGCCCGTTTTCTGCACAATCCTCCCGGTCTCTACCAAAGCTGGAATGCAGGTATCACTTTAGTAACCGCTCCCTACTCCTACATTTCCACGGTGGAAGACCCGATCACACAAGAGGGTCTGGAACATTTAATGGAGGTCATGACACGCTATGATGCCGATCTTGTCATTTCTCCACCAGAGATGAGAAATCATGATGGCAGCGAAGCCGTGGCAGAAAAAATGCCCGCCAACCGCCTCGCCGATTCCTTTCTTGCCAACGGTCTAAAAGATCGCTTGCTCACCCGCTCCGAGAGCATCGCCCTGCTCTGCGGATTTCTGCCTCATGGACTCCTCGGCAGCAGTGCCAGCAATCTCACCCGCACATCATTCCTTCAGCAGCATCCTTTTCCCACCGATTGTGGTCACTGCGGAGATACGGCCTGGGGAGTCAAGATTGCTCCCATGGCGCGCATCGCTTTTACTGCACGCTCGTGTGCTCAATTCTACTGCCAGACCAGTTTTCACGCCGAGGAGCCCAGCAAGCAACTGGCACGTCACCGTCAACTTGCCGCACTTGCTCTCACTTCCTTAAGGACACAGGCCACCCATGATCACGAAGCTGCCGTAATGCTTGGATGGTTTGAATCTTATGATCACTCTCTACAGACCCTTTTGAGTTGGCTTATAAGGGAGCAGGTTTTCAAAAATCAATTAGAAATAATGAAAGCCAAGTATGAGGGAGGAATTCTCCACTATCTGATTCGTGCTTTTCGTGATGAGTCGTCCAAGCTTCTTAAAAGATAAGAAGCTCTTATGAAAACGCTGATTTCATCCCATGATGACTGCTGAAGATCAATGGAATGTTTTTCAAGGCGTGAAGCGAAGAGGCGCAGAGATGTCAGAGAACAGAAACCGGAGATCAGAAGTCCGTTCAAACCTCCGATCTCGGACCTCTGAAAATTGTTAATTCCTCATTGCTTATTCCTGAACTCCTAACCAAGAACCCCGAATCTGCAATTGACAATTTCCATTCCGCCCTCATCCCTTACCTCCTCCGACTAGTTACCTCCTCCAACTAGTCGGAGATTTCTTACCGTAATTCTCTCACTACGATGAAATCAGCGGTTCCCTAGAGTCACAATTTTTGCCAATTGCTCCACCCCTCCTCTTTGATGCAAACTCGTCACTCCAAACTTGTGAACACAATCTCCTTGTCGAACTACCCTAATTTTTCACCACATGCCGGAATACTCTGGGGTAATCGTGAGCGTTTTCTTGCCGCGTGTCGGTGTGAAACCGTGGATCGCCCTCCCGTCTGGCTGATGCGACAGGCAGGACGTTCGTTGCCAGAATATCGCGCACTCAAGGAAAAACACTCTTTCCTTGAACTCGTCCGCACACCTGCTCTTGCCGCCGAGGTCACCCTGCAACCGATCAGGAGATTCGGCTTCGCTGCGGCAGTCATGTTCAGCGATATTCTTGTGGTTCCCGAGGCAATGGGGCAGCCGTATCATTTCAAAGAACAGGGAGGCGGCATTGAAATGGAATTTGCGGTGAATTCCGCTGGCGACATCCAATGTCTCGATCACGAGCATGCACTCGAACGGCTTCAGTATGTCGCAGAAGCTCTAGCCCTCATCAAACCTGCCTTGAATGGCCATACAGCCCTGCTTGGTTTTGCAGGCTCACCGTGGACTCTTGCACGCTATATGATCGAAGGTTCGAGTTCTGGAAAGTTGGATCGGGCCAAAGATCTCTTCTATTCTGAGCCTCAACTCTTTGGAAAACTCATGGAAAAAATCACCGCTGTCGTGATCGAATTTCTCCAGATGCAGATTGCAAGCGGTGCAGAGGCCGTCCAGATTTTCGACAGCAATGGCGATATTCTTGCCGACAATATTTTTGAAGCCGCCTCAGGGCGCTGGATACGAGAGATCATTGAGGCATTGGATAAAAAAGTGCCGGTCACACTCTTTTCTAAAGGAGTCCCCGGAAGGCTCGACGCCCTCGTTTCAACAAAGGCCAATGTCTTGAGCATTGATTGGGATCAACCATTGGACATAATTCGCAAGCAGCTTCCGACAGATGTCGGAGTGCAGGGAAATCTTGATCCTTTCCTGCTCACCACCACTCCAGAAATCGTTGCCACCGAGACAACGCGTATTCTTCGGACGATGAAGGGGCAACGAGGCCATATCTTCAATCTCGGTCATGGTGTGCCTCCGACCGCAAAACTCGCCTGTATCCAGGCACTCGTGGAAACGGTTCAAAATTTTTTGTGAAAGAGTTTTCCTCTATAAAATCACTACTCTCAGGATGCTCACTATTCCGTGGAGGGTATCCCCTTTAAATTCATGACCACACTGCATGTCGATCTTGAACTGGTAAAAAAATATAATGTCGCAGGCCCGCGCTACACCAGCTATCCACCGGCAACAAAGTTCCGGGAAGATATTTCCTGGGAAGAACTCGATGCACGCATTGAGACCAATAATCGTGCAGCACGCGATCTTTCACTCTATTTTCACATCCCTTTCTGCGAATCGCTCTGCTGGTTCTGCGGTTGCACCACGGTCATCACGACCAACCATGACAAGGGTGGTGACTATATTGATTATCTGGAGCGTGAGGTCGCCAAGATGGCTCCTCGATTGCATCCTGAACGGAAGGTCGTACAGCTTCACTTTGGCGGAGGATCGCCAACCTTTCTCCGCCCCGAAGAAATTCGCAGGCTCGCAACAATCATCCATCAATACTTCACTTTCTCGCCAGCAATCGAGGCAAGCGTGGAGGTTGATCCCCGCCGCCTGACACGGGAGCATCTTGTGGCTCTGCGCGAGCTGGGTTGCAATCGAGCCTCCATGGGAGTGCAGGATTTTAATCCTCAGGTGCAAGAGGCCATTCATCGTATCCAGCCACGCGCCATGACCCAGCAGGCCATGGATTGGATGCGTGAGCTCGGCTTTGAGTCGATCAATTTCGATCTCATCTACGGACTCCCTCACCAGACATCTGAATCCATCAGCGAAACCTTGGAAACGGTTCTCGCCATGCAGCCAGACCGCATCTCTGTCTTCAGCTATGCTCATGTGCCATGGATCAAGCCGGCGCAGAAAATTCTGGAACAAAAGATTCTCCCCTCCCCGGAGGCTAAGTTGGAAATGTTAAAACTCTTTATTGAGAAGCTGACCGCCAACGACCAATACGTCTATATTGGGATGGATCACTTTGCTCGACCTGATGATGAACTCGCTGTCGCTCAACGGAACAAGCGGCTCCAGCGGAATTTTCAGGGGTATAGCACCCATGCTGGATCGGATATTTATGCTTTCGGCATGTCGAGCATTTCACAGATCACTGATGCGTATTGGCAGAATGAAAAGGAACTTCCAAAGTATCGGGAGTCTCTTCAGTCCGATCAGATGCCTTGGAGTCGCGCCTATTTGATGAGCACCGAAGATATCATCCGCCGCGAAGTCATCATGCGAGTCATGTGCGATCTTTCTCTGGACTACGCCGCCATCTCGCAACAGCTTAGCCTCGATTTTGAAAGCCACTTTGCCAGCGAACTTACGGCACTCACACCGTTCGCCTCCGATGGACTGATTGTGCTCTCACCAAGCGGCTTCACTGTCACCGATATGGGACGTCTCTTCATCCGCAACATTGCGATGTGCTTTGATCACACGCTAGCATCGACAAACGAGCAGAGACATTCCCAGACGATTTGATAAGTCCTCCGATCCTCTCATGAAATCCGTTGCAATCATCGGTGGTGGCATTACGGGACTGACTGCGGCTTTTTACCTCAAGCGGGCAGGGATGGAGGTCACTCTCTTTGAAGCAAGTGATCATGTCGGGGGAGCTATTCGATCGCTCCGAAGTAATGGGTATCTGGTAGAGTGTGGCCCGAATACCATTCTTGAGACTTCACCAAAAATCAGAACATTGATCCGCGATGCAGGTTTGGAGTCGCGGCGTCTCGCTCCTGCACACGGCTCCGAGAAACGCTATCTCGTGCGCCATCAACAGCCGGTGGAGATGCCCGACTCTCCTCTAGGATTTCTCTCCACTAAGCTTTTTTCCCTGCGTGCTAAACTTGCCGTGCTGCGCGAGCCATTTATTCCTCCCAAGCGTGATGGCCTGGAGGAAAGTATCGCAGACTTTGTGATACGACGACTCGGTCAGGAGTTCCTCGATTACGCGATTGATCCGATGGTCGCTGGAATTTATGCGGGTGATCCCTCAAGACTTTCCGTGGAGCAGGCGTTTCCGAAACTTGCAGCACTGGAGACAACCTATGGATCATTGATTAAAGGAACATTTCTCGGAGCGCGTGCACGAAAAAAACGGGGAGAGATCGCCAAAGATCGTGCTCCAAAATTTTCCTTCGACGAAGGTTTGCAGGTTCTCCCTGACACATTGTGCAAGGCCCTCGGTAATTCCGTGCGCTTACAGACCTCGGTCACACAGATCACACAAACCATGGGAGGATGGAACCTTCAATTCGTCACCCAGGAAGGGCCCTCCTCCTCACAGCATGATGTGGTGATTTATGCGGGGACAGCGCACAGGCTTCCTGAATTGAAAATAGAGCTGGAAGGAAATCAGTCGCTTGATCTGACTCCCTTCTCGGAAATTCGCCACCCACCAGTAGCCAGTGTGGTGCTCGGTTTTCGGAGAGAAGATGTCTCTCATGCGTGTCAGGGATTCGGTGTTCTCATTCCGAAAGCGGAAGGATTCAAGATTCTTGGAACGATTTTTTCCTCGTCACTCTTTCCCAACCGAGCTCCCTCTGGGCATCTGATGCTCACTAGTTACGTCGGTGGAGAGCGTTCCCCCGAGCTGCCGTCGTTGCTTCCAGAAAAACTTTTTGAACTGACTCAGCAGGATTTATCACGCCTCTTTGGAATAAGAGGAATACCCACCTTTCGCCATTGCAGCGTAATTCCCAAAGCCATCCCCCAATACAATCTGGGCTACGGACGCTATCGTGAATTGATGACCTCTATCGAAAACCAAGTCCCGTGGCTGTTTTTTTCCGGACACTATCGTGATGGCATTTCCCTCAGCGATTCCATCCTTTCCGGTTGCATGATTGCAGAACGCATTGAAAAATCTGCGGCCTCAGCCCAATCTCCGTAGTTATGCGTAAAAAGGGCATTCTGCTGATCAACCTCGGTTCGCCCGATTCCACATCCGTCTCTGATGTGCGAAAATATCTTCGTGAATTTCTCATGGATAAGCGGGTGCTGGATACCCCGTGGTTGATCCGGTGGTGCGTTGTGAATTTTGCCATTCTCCCAAAGCGTCCCATTCAGTCGGCGGAAGCCTATCAACAGATCTGGACTCCAGAGGGATCTCCTCTCGTCGTCACGAGTCGCCATGTGCAAAGGAAGTTACAGCAATCCCTAGGTGACACCTTTGTTGTGGAGCTTGCCATGCGCTATCAGAATCCAAGCATCCCCTCAGCGATCACTCAACTCCGCTCCGCAGGAGTCACCGAAGTGTTGGTCATTCCTCTCTTCCCACATTTTGCGATGTCGAGTTTTGAAACGGCTGCTGTGCGTGCTCGGGAAGTTGCCGCCCGGTTAGCCCCTGAAATGAGCCTTAAGATTGTAGAACCCTATTATCAAGATCCCGATACCATCGCTGCCCTCGTGGCTAGCGCGGAACCTTTTCTTCGAGAGTCCTATGATCATTTGCTCTTCAGTTTTCACGGACTGCCTGAGCGGCATCTACGTAAAGCTGACCCGATGGATCGCCACTGCCTCGTGCAACCCGACTGCTGCACCACCCCGTGCGAGGCGCATCAGACATGCTACCGCGCACAATGCTTTGCCACCGTCCGAGCCTTTGTTCAGGAGTCTGGCGTTCCTGCGGAGAAGTTCTCTGTCGCTTTTCAATCACGTCTCGGACGCGACCCATGGCTCAAGCCCTACACCGACTTTGAGTTGACGAGACTCGCCAAGAGCGGTGTAAAAAAATTACTGGTGATCTGTCCTGCCTTTGTCAGCGATTGCCTGGAAACACTCGAGGAAATCGCTATACGCGGACGTAAAACCTTTCTAGAGGCAGGGGGAACAGATTTCGCGCTCATTCCCTGCATGAACGATCATCCGCGATGGCTCGATGCTTTAGAAAAAATGGCACGGAGAGGTCTTCCTTAAAGATCTAAAGAACCCAACAACGTGGGTTCGATAGCTTCTCACCTCTCCCCATCAGCTCCTGCCTCTTAGAACTTATTTGCTCTTAGAACTTATCATGCCTTCCTTGACTTCAGAAATTCTCTAAGCAAAAAAATTCTGAATCCACTGGAGGATAAAAGTTGTTTTATGATGATTCACAGCAATCAGAGGAGCAATCGTCAGTCCAACCAGTGATGACAGTTTAATCAAAATATTCATTGAAGGACCCGAGGTGTCTTTGAAAGGGTCACCAACGGTATCACCAACCACAGCAGCTTTGTGTGGTTCTGATTTTTTGTAGAAGGTTTCCCTCTTTCCGTTCACTTCAATCTCTACACCTTTCTCAAAAGATTTTTTCGCGTTATCCCAAGCCCCTCCAGCATTGTTCTGAAAAATGGCCCAGCGCACACCACTCACAGTGACGCCTGGCATATAGGCACCAAGTGCTTCAGCCCCCATAACTAGGCCGACAAGGAGGGGTGTCATAATGGTAATAACTCCGGGAGCAAGCATCTCACGCAAGGCTGCCTTGGTGGAAATTTCGACACATTTGCCATATTCGGGCTTCCCTGTACCTTCGAGGATGCCAGGAATTTCACGGAACTGTCTCCTCACTTCATTCACCATATCCATGGCCGCTCTACCCACGCTGTTCATTGCAAGTGCAGAGAAAACCACTGGAATCATTCCCCCGATAAATAGAGCTGCAAGCACTTTTGCATCAAAAATATTAATGCCATGAATGCCAGTCAGTGTGACGTAGGCAGCGAAGAGAGCCAATGCTGTCAGCGCAGCAGAAGCAATGGCAAATCCTTTTCCTACGGCAGCAGTGGTATTACCTACACAATCCAGCACATCGGTTTTTTCGCGAACTTCTTTGGGTAATTCGCTCATCTCAGCGATTCCACCTGCGTTATCAGCAATCGGTCCAAAGGCATCAATGGCTAATTGCATTGCTGTTGTTGCCATCATGGCGGAAGCGGCAATTCCTACACCATAAAATCCAGCAAGATAATAGGCTCCCCAGATAGCCCCTGCAAAAATAAGGACAGGAAAAGCCGTAGAGAGCATTCCGGTTCCTAGCCCTGCAATGATATTGGTGGCTGCTCCGGTTACCGATTTCTGCACAATGCCATGAACTGGTCTGCCATCAAGACCGGTAAAGTATTCGGTAATGTAGGAAATCAAATACCCCACCACCATGCCGATACAGACTGCCCAGAACACGTTCAGCGATGACGTGGTCATAACGCTGAAGACTCCTGCGTGAAAAACGCTCATGCGTATCGTATCGGGCAACATCAATTTGATGAGGCCGAAGGAACCAGCAAGCGCAATCAGCATAGCGATGTTGTTCCCCCTATTGAGGGCACGTTGAACAGTGTTGGTGTTGGCCTCCGCGTTGTCTGAAACAGCAACGAAAAACGTTCCGATAATCGAAGCCAAAATTCCAATACCTGCAATCGTCATGGGGAGTAGAATCGGCCCAATGCCTCCAAAACTATCGGCAATCACTCCTCCATTATCGCGAATTATATAATTGCCGAGAACCATGGATGCTAGAACAGTTGCAACATAAGAACCGAATAAGTCTGCACCAATACCGGCAACATCGCCTACGTTATCACCTACGTTGTCAGCAATGGTTGCGGGATTGCGTGGATCATCTTCGGGAATGCCGGCTTCAACTTTTCCCACTAAATCGGCTCCAACATCCGCAGCTTTGGTATAAATACCGCCGCCGACACGGGCGAATAGTGCAATGGATTCAGCACCAAGAGAAAACCCTGCAAGAACTTCCAGCACTCTGGTCATGCTGTCATAACCACCACCTGTTGCAAAATTCCCTCCCATGAATTTGAAGAAAAATAAGATGAAGAGAGTGCTCAATCCCAGCACAGCCAAACCGGCCACGCCTAACCCCATCACAGCTCCTCCACGAAAAGAAACTTTCAAGGCTTTTGCCAAAGAAGTTTTCGCCGCCTGTGTCGTACGCACGTTGGCCTTCGTCGCGATACGCATTCCCAGAAATCCCGCAAGGGCAGAGAAAAAACAGCCCACAATAAATGCACCGACGATCAATAAACTGGAATGAGCCGCCACTTTCGGCACTTGCGAGAGGACTCCCAAACAGGATCCTGCCACCACGACATAAATAGCGAGGATTCTGTACTCAGCTTTTAAAAAGGCCATAGCCCCCTCAGCAATATGATCGGAAATACCTGTCATTTTTGCATCGCCCGCATCTTGTGCACTGACCCAGCTTGAAAGGATCGTTCTATAGCCCAATGCTATAAGTCCTAGTACAGGGAGAAGATAAATGAGTTTGTCCATTACTGTTATTGTCATCTGAAAGAAAACCGTTTCTTGGATGTCGAGGGCATTTGCCTGTCAGTTCCAGCCTGAAACCGCATTTTCATGGGAAGGGGAACGTTGATAGCTAAAAGTGCCACACCTGTCCAGTCTTCCCATACAAGAAAAGTGCCCTTATTTTTCCACCATGTTTCACTTGTCTCAAGGAACCGCTGATTTCATCGTAGTGAGAGAGTTGTGGTAAGAAACCTCCGACTATAGCATTTCATATTGACATTAGGACATAATGTGATAG
>VFSW01012941.1_pt1 | contig 11615 bp, 8 predicted proteins | sample 5358111 | NCBI WGS metagenome assembly VFSW01 (sample SAMN11554181, study PRJNA540505) | mine drainage metagenome | isolation source: sediment from site ElyBrook_90M | place: USA: Ely Copper Mine, Vershire, VT | collected 2017 | reverse complement strand
GGCACGCCAGAAGTTCGGCTACGAAAGAAACAACATCACGCGGTCAGAGACCTAGAGCAATAGTAGCGTTACTACAATGTGCCAAAGCGGAGCCTGAACCACGCCTGAGCCGCTTTGCCTATGGCCCCCATGGGGGCCATAGGCAAAACAACCTCAACCCAACAACCTGAGCTGACTCCAAAGTTAGCCCGATTCGGTGTATGAAATCATAGCCTGATTTCTTTTTTGCTTTGACCTGCCCGCTTCAATTCTTTTTACTTCGCGAGTTACACGAAAAGCTGATGGCGTCCGCCGTATTCCGATCTTTCGGCAAAGAGGGAGCAGAATTTGTTCTTCAAGAAGAACTGTAAGTAGAGCGCTCATATTGATATCTTCACCTGCGCATAAGGAATAGGCATTATCTGTCTTTGTCCAACAAATATAGGATACGTGCCCTTGACAAGGCTGATCTTGAATCTTATTGTTTACTTAAAATGAGCGCTCATATCGTACAGCGTCAGAGAGAGTCTGAGAGCCGTGCGAACAAAGTTTGCTCGGCGCGCACCGCCGCCTGCTGATCCATGGAGTTGGCTATTCACCTTTATGACAGAGAGAGTTTCGCTCATGCGATGAGGCACCGCGCATTTACCGCACCCAACCGAAGAGGTACGGAGAAAACAGTGATCGATAAAGAACCAGATCCATTGACACCCGCTTCAGGAGATTTCAGAGGCGTCTTTACACCGCTCCTGGTGCCGTGGGACGAAGATGGCCAGGTCAATGAAAGCGAGTTACACCGGTTTGTCCGTTGGCTGATCAGTAAGGGCATTCGTGGCGTTTACGCCAATGGGTCGATCGGGGAATTCACGCGACTGACGTCTGTCGAGCGGCGCCGCGTTGTGAAGATCGTCTGTGAAGCGGCAGCGGGGCGTGTGCAGGTTCTTGCCGGAGTGGGAGAGCCAAACGTTGCGGAGACACTCGATGCATGTGCCGCATATGCAGACTATGGAGCACGCGCGGTTACGGTCGTTCCGCCGTTTTACTATCGTCTCGACGCAAGCTCTGTCTACGCGTACTTCGCCGAACTCGGTGCTAAATCTCCTATCGATCTCGTACTGTACAACATCCCCGCATTCGCTAGCTCCATCGATGTAAACACCTTCCGCATGTTGGCCGAATTCCCGCGGATTATCGGCATCAAAGACTCGACCGGGGATGTGGGGTCCATGATTCGAATGATCACGGCAGTTCGGCCGCTTCGACCGGAGTTTGCATTTCTTGCCGGCTGGGAAGCCGTCTTCGCGCCCATGTTGGCGATTGGATGCAATGGCGGCGTGTTAGGCAGTAGCAATGCAGTTCCGGAGATACTGTGTTCGATCTTTGAATCAGTTCGCTCCGGCAATCTTGACCAGGCCATGAGAACTCAATACAAGTTGAATCCCGTGTTCTATTCCATGCTCGACGATGTTCCGTTTCCGGAAGGAATTCGCGCGGGGGCGCAAAGCCGGGGATTTCAATTTGGCAAGAGCCGGCAGCCGATGACCCCAGCTCAAGCGAGAGAGCTTTCGGCTAGGCAGCAGGGAATCGACGAGGCCATTGCGCAATTGTTGGCTTGGACTTGCGAGGTTTCAGTCATGGACCGCTCCAAGCTAATGGCCAATTTATAGAGAAGATATGCAGAGTTCGCCAGTTGAGTTGGTGCATTTTCAGTCCTCGCTGACTCTTTACGGGATATACGTATATCGTGTCCAGGTCCAGCGCGCGATGCGCTCAAGCGGCGCTACCGGCTCCCCGCGGCGATCATCGCAGTCGCTGCGGCCAGCAGGACGAGTCCAACCCAGAGGCCTCGCTTTGCTGCCGCAGGAGCACCCTTCCACTCGCCGGTCATCACACCTGAAAGGTTGGCGGTCATGATCATGAAGATCTGAAACAGCGCCCAGCCGACAGAGGTTCCGAGGACTCCAAGGTAGACCGCACTGACGCCGTAGACGGCGAATGCGCCCATCCAGAGGATGCCCATCAGGCAGCCAAACCAGACGTCCGGACGCCAAGCGCCGCTGAAGTGTTTCCATGTGTGATTGCGTGAGAGCAGCCAGCACGAGTAGGTCGCATTGGGGATCAGTCCGCCCAACAAGGCGATGGGCCAGACCGCGTAACCGGCCACTCGCGCTGATGCGCCCTGCCGCACCGCCTCCTGCGCGATCCCCTGTCCGAAAGCGAAAGCGAAGTTCAACATTGGGGCCATCAGCCCGCAGAGCACTGCAATTGCCAGCGCCCCCGCATAACTGCCGCTTGGGCCCCGCGTGACCGGGCCTTCGCGCGCCCTGCCTGCGCGAGCGGAAACTGCGATGCCCAGAACCATGATGGCGACGCCGGAGAGGATCAGCGCTCCGCGGCTGGTGCCGACGATCTCGCGATTCTTCACCAAAAGCGGGACCAGCATTCCCAGTAGAGCCCCGAGTCCGACGATGATCGCGTATCCAAGCGCCATGCCTAGGCGCGCGATCGAGAGGCCGAACAGCACCTGCGCGACTCCCCATCCGAAGCCGAACACAAATGGCGCGACGAATGTGGAGGCCGGTAACGCCGCATAGACAGCCGCGACATCGTGCAGCAGTGCGAAAGCCAGCGTCCAGGGCAGAATCAGAAGCGATACCACGGTGAATACGAGCCATATGTTCTCCCACGGCCAGCGCTGCGCGAATTTCATGGGCAACATGGAACTGCCCGAAAACAGGCCTGCTGCCAGTGTCAGCAGCAGGCCCAGCCAGAGAGTGAATGGCATTCAGCTACTCAGCTTTCAGATCGCACGAGAGTCCCGGGGCTTCAGGTGTCTTGTACACGCCGCACTCTATCGAGGCCGGATGCACAAGATAGTCGCGTAAGTGGTGGATATGCTCCAGAAAAATTGCTTCGTGACCCATGGCGATGTGGTTGAACAGCACCAGATGTTGATGGATCTGGCCCATGTCTCCGACGTGCGGCACCACCGGCAGTCCGAATTTGCGCGCCATTAGGCTTACGGTGAGGAACTCCGAGACGCCCGCCAGGCGTGTGCAGTCGGCTTGGACAAAATGGACGGCGCCGGCTTGCATGTAGTTCTTGAACATCACGCGGTTGGGCACGTGTTCGCCCAGCGCCAGTTGGACCGGGGCGATGCTGGCGGCCAGCTTGCGATGCGCCTCGACGTCGTCCGGATGGGTGGGTTCTTCAATCCAGAAGGGATCGAAGTCAGCCAGCGCGTGGCACATGCGCTCCGCATCGCGCAGGCGCCACTGTTGATTGGCGTCGAACATGATGCGGCAATCGGGTCCAGCGATTTCACGCAGCATGGATGCGCGGCGCAGGTCTCGATCGCTGTCCTGCGAGCCTACTTTCAGTTTGAATGCGCGGAAGCCATCCGCTAGCGCGGTCTTCACATTTTTGCGCACGCGGTCGTCCTCGTACATGAACCAGCCGACTGAGGTATCGTAGCCCGGATATCCGGTTCGCAGGACGCCTTCGCGAGTCTCCCGGTCAGGGAGGTGAAGATTGAGGATGGAAAGGGCGTCTTCTTTGCTCAACGCATCCTCTATATAGCTGAGGTCGAGCAGGGCGACCACTTGTGCCGGAGTAAGGTCGAGCAGGAGGCGCCAGAGGGGCACGCCGCGCGTCTTTGCCCATAGGTCGAAGCAGGCGTTAACTACCGACGCGAGTGCCAGGTGAACGGCTCCTTTATGCGGGCCGAGCCAGCGCAGCGCGGGGTCGTCGGCGAGACGCTTGGATATCGCGCCGAACTCCGCCATGAGTTCCTCAATCTCGCGCCCGACAAGGGGCGCCGTCAGTTGCTCGATGATGTCGCACACCACACGGTTGCCATTACCCATTGTCAGGGTGATGCCGTATCCGATCAGACCGCAATCCGTGTGCAATTCCGTGACCGCGAAAGCATATTCTCCATTGGTGTGGATAGCATCTGACCCGGCACCACAATGCAAGGTGAAGCGGCGGTCTTGCGCATCCGCCCGCGTAATCGTAACGGCTCTCATCGTCTATACCCCAGTTCCGCTCCGCCGCTGACGGGCAGGATGCATCCGGTTATGAAGCGTGCCCGTTCGGAGAGCAGAAACACGGCGGCGTCCCCGACCACATCGCCATGCGGGCAGTAGCCCAGAGCATGAATCTCGTCGAGGTACTTGTGGATGCGGGGCGGATCGGGCTGTTCAGTGGCCCACTGTTCCAGCATGGGCGTCCACACGCCTGCAGGGCACACCGCGTTCACCCGGATGCCGAAAGGCGCATAGTCCAGCGCCATGCACTTGGTCAGAGCGATCATCGCGCCTTTGGTGGCGGCGTAGGCAGCATGGCTGGCCTGCCCAATCTGTCCAACCAGGCTGGCAGTGTTCAGAATCGCGCCCCCGCTTAGCTTGAGGGCGGGTAGCGCTGCGCGCGTCGTCCAGAAGATACTCTTCAGGTTCACCGTCATCAGGCGATCCCATTCAGTCTCCGAGGTTGCGTCGAGCGTTTTGGATGGCGTCGAGATACCTGCGTTGTTATGAACCGCGTCGATGCGGCCGAAGCGCGCCAGCGCCGCAGCCACCGCGCGTTCGACAGAGAGCCCATCGGACACGTCGCACTCCACGGCCAGCGCGTCCGCCCTTAGACCTGCCGCGGTCAGATGCGCCTGATCTGGATCGGCATCCGCGATGACTACCGACGCGCCTTCACGTGCGCAGGCCAGCGCGCATTCGCGTCCGATTCCGCTGGCCGCACCAGTTAGGAAAACTACCTTCTTCTCAAGCAGCATTGGTGACAAACTCCTCGATTCTCCGTTCAATTTCCTTGAGCTCGTCCGCAATCGGCGCTTCTCCAACCATTGCGGCGCGCACATTCCGCCAGAGGATGTCCTCGATGTGCGGGTAGTAGTTCAGCTTCGGCGAGATGATGAGGTAATTCTCGATGGAATGACTGAGCATATTCAGCCGCTGGGGCACATCCCCGTGCACGGTTTGCCTCTGCTCCGACATCACCGACCGCCGTGCCGCCACAGACCCCTGCCGCACCTCGATCGCCTGCTGTTCCGGTGCCGTCAGGAAGCGCAGAAGCTTGTGCGCCACGGCACAGTCCGCGCCGGCCTTGGTCAACGCAAAGGTGTAGTTGCCTGCGTAGCAGCAAGTGCGGCCGGAGGGGCCAGCGGGCATTCGCGCCACTTGAAACCGTCGGCGCTCCGGTGACGATGATTCGCGATAGGACGCGAAGTAGCCCGGCCAATCGAAGACCATTGCCGCTCTTCCGGCGCGGAAGAACTGGTGGACTTGGTCGTAGTGCCATCCGGCAATCGCTTCCGGCGCGGTGCCGCTCGAGTAAAGATTGCGCAGCACTTTGAGCGCCCAGTGTCCGGCGGTGTTGTTGACTTCCGGTACCAGCGAAGGGAAAAAAATGCGCGCTCCGGCAGATTCGGCCAGTTCAAAGAAGGTCTCGACCAGGCCAGATTCCATGCCTGTGAAAACTACCCCATACAGTTCGTGTGCATGAGTGGTTTGTTGGGTCAGCGCGACCAGCTCGTCCCGGGTTGCGGGCGGCGTCTCAACCATGTCGGTGCGGTAGTGCAGCAGCCGCAGATCAATGTAGCGCGGAATGCCGTAGTGCGCGCTGCCGATTTTGGCCAGGTCGAGTACCGACGGGAAGAAGTCTGACTTGTCGAAGTCCTCGATGGGAGCCAGAAACCGCGACTGCGAGGGTGCGTACTTGGTGTGCGTGCTCACCAGGTAGTATGGAACCGAATCCAGCACTGCCAAGTGCGCGTTCAGTTCCGGATGGGTGCCGGCGAATCCGCCCGAGACCGTCACGCCGGTTGCGCGTTCGAACTCCGGAATGCGCGCGTACAGGGGGTCGTACATGCCCCCGGCGATCAGCGCGATTTTCAGATGCGATTTCATGTCAGAATTCCTTGCACAACTTGAGACGCGCTTCGGGGCACCGCTTCGCACGCACCGAGCCGCTGCAACCCCGACCGCAGTGCTTCATGAATTGCCCGGCCATTGTAGGACTGCTGCCGCACATCCTGCTGTCGCTTTGGCGAAGGCGGAAGAAACAAGCGCCCAACCAGCACAGGTCCTGCATGAACCACATGGCCGGATGCTCCTTGAGAGCGGCCCAAGTTGACGTGGCCGCTTATATAAACGCTCAAATTTCTCTTATATCACGCGATTGAGGCATTATTCAGAGAAAAATCAGAACACTAAGCGCTCAAAATTTCGATAAGCGTCCTGAGAGCCCTGCTCTCCACGTCCGCAGCAGCCCCTGCGGACAACACTTGACCACGGTTCAGGGCGCATGCTCCAGCGTAGTCAGCCGTTTTACCGCAAGTCCTCAAACGGAACGCGCGCCCGAACCAATTGCACTCTTTCCTTGCCACAGCGCAGCCACATTCTGACGTGCTAATATTTAAGCGCTTGAAATTCGTGTGGGGGCTGGATAGAATTCCACCAATATCAGGGCCATGCAAATTCACGCTGAGTCTAAGAGGCAGCCCGTGGGTTGTAGGACTCTGAGCGGATTGCGCATGAGAATCGCACGTTAGAGACGAATGGTTCTGGACAGGCCGGTAATCTGTGGTCAGGATGGATAAGACGCACCCATGAGAAAGACGAAGCGGTCGGAGAACGGCGATGTAATTCTGCTCAAGCACACGTTGGCTGAGCGGCTTCGCGCAGAAATTGTCAAAGGCGTGCTGAAGCCTGGCGAGAAGATTGTCGAGGGGGTATGGGGAAGATCGCTAGGTGTCTCGCAGGGTTCTATTCGCGAGGCGATCAACATGCTGGCCAAGGATGGCTTCGTGACCAAGGCCTTGGGCCGAAGCGCTCGGGTTGTGAGCCTCAATGCCGAGGACGTAAAGCAGATTTATCAAGTGCGCGGAGCCATGGAAGGGCTTGCGGCACGGCTTGCAGCCGAGAGAACTTGCGACACCTCAAAGCTGGAGCAGGCGCTCAAGATGATGCGGCGCTCAGCTGAGACGGACGATGTGGCCGTGCTGCTGGACGGTAATCTGGCATTTCACTTGGAACTCTGCCGGTTATCGGAGAATTCGTACCTGGTCGAACACTCTTACAGGATCCTTCCACCGTTTTTCGCGTTTGTGCGCATCAGGGCGATTGTCAGTGGCCAACGCGCATCGCTCTGGTCCAAGGATTTTCCAGTGTATCAACGTATCATCGACTTTATTAAAGAAGGTGAAGGCGAGATCGTCGAGCAATACATTCATAAAATGATGGTTCACATCGCGGAGACCGCGTACGACAGTTGGGAGAAGAAGCCCTCAACTCGAAAAACAGAGAAGAGCTGACTTACAAGGATACGGCGAATCCATCAGGCCGGCTTCCTCCCGGATGCTCCCTTTGTGGGTGAATGAGAGGGAGCCCTGGCCGTGTGGCCGGGTTAACGTCGCTGCATCCGCGGCGCGATCGAGAGATTCATCGGGAAGCTAAAACAATATCGCTTCATCGTTATCCGGTCTGACAGATTCGCGTCAATACCCCGGCGCGCCAATGCCAGATTTCAAGGATACCCAGTTTCGAACCATCGATTTTTGAGACCCACCTGATCTTGGCTCACCGAGCAGAGATACGCGCAGGAAATGCTCCTGCCCTGACGAAAGATCTTAGAAAAAGAAGAAAGTAAAAAAGCCCCTTGACAATTCAATCAGGCGCGATTAACAATTTTTGAGCGCTCATAACTTGGTTAATTGGCCGATTGTATCGGTTCTGTCGCCATAACTAAGCAAGATAAGCGCTTATGCTTGTTCGGCGCGGAATCGAATCCTTGCGGCCCATCGATCCAAAGCAACACATCATCGGAGCGTTGAATGTTAACGAAACAACTACAGTTCAAAGCGGGCGATGGCGAAGATACCGCTTCCCCTGGCTTTGGACCAGAATGGAAGGCCAAAAAATGTTGAGAGGTTTCGTCGAAAGAACCAAGATACCTGTAATGTGCGCCTTGTGTTTCGGCATTTGCATCTGTCTGTTCGGACTCGTTGTGCCGGCAGCGTGGGCACAGACCGACCAGGGAGCGATCACCGGAATTGTCCAGGACGATCAAGGCGCGGTAATTCAAGGCGCAAAGGTCACACTCACGGCCACAGACACCGGCTTCTCCCTGGAACGTGCGTCCAATGGCAGTGGCGTCTTCGTCTTCTCTCCGGTCAAGATCGGGAACTACAAGCTGACAGCCAGCGCGCCCAATTTCCAGACGACAATACAGGAAAACCTGCATCTGGATATTCAGCAGCGGCTTAACGTTACCCTCGTGCTGCACCTCGGCGCAGTGATGCAGGAGGTCACCGTCTCGGCAGAGAATGAGCCTCTCATCCAGTCCCAAACCAGCGAAGTTGGCCAGGTGATCAGCGCCGAAGCGATCAACAATACTCCACTCAATGGGCGCAACTGGGTTTATATCGCGCAACTGACCGCGGGTGTCTCTCCGCCGTTTGGTAACACCCGAGGCAGCGGTACCGGCGACTTCCTGGCCAACGGTCAGAACGCCGAGCAGAACGATTTCATCCTGGATGGCGTCGATAACAATACCAACCTGATCGACTTCCTCAATGGCTCCAGCTACGTCATGCGTCCTCCGCCCGATGCTCTGGCTGAGTTCAACCTGCAGACCAGCGACTTCAGCGCCGAGTTCGGTCATTCTGCCGGCGCGGTTTTGAACGCTAGCATCAAGTCCGGGACCAACCAGATCCACGGCGATGTGTGGGAGTACCTTCGCAACACGAACCTAGACGCGCAGAATTGGAATGCGGCATCGAAGGGACCGTACCACCAGAACCAGTTCGGAGGTACGCTCGGCCTTCCCATCTGGAAGGATCACCTGTTCTACTTCGGGGACATGGAGGCAAACCGCATCTCGATTGCGAACCCATCCATTACCAGCGTGCCGACCGCCAATATGCTCAACGGAGACTTCTCTGAGTTGCTGAGCACCAACACCGTTCTTACCAATCGGAATGAGCCGACGCAGCTCTATCAACCGAACTCCGGCGGAACGCAGACGTTATCCTGCAACGGCCAGAACGACGTTTTCTGCCCAGGGCAGATCGACTCCGTGGCGCAGAATATTCTCAAACTGTACCCTGCTCCGAATGCCGGTGCCGTCGGACAGATATACAACAACTATAACGTGAACCTGGGTCAGGCGGACGATACCGTGCAGTGGGACCAGCGGCTTGATTGGAACCTGAGCCAAAAGGACCAGATGTACGCGCGCTTCAGCTACGCGCACGAGATCAAAGTGAATGGACTTCCGCTCGGCAATCTCCTCGATGGCAGTGGCTTCGGCGGCCAGAACGACACCAACCTGGCTAAGAACTTCATGCTGAGCGAAACTCACTCCTTCGGGCCAACCCTCACCAATGAGTTCCGTTTCGGTTACAACTGGATCGCCTCCATATACCACCAGCCGAACGACAATAACGAAACACTCGCTAAAACCCTTGGCCTGGGTGGCGTTCCTGAGCTCGGGCCTGGACTGGGCGGCCTGCCGCTGGGCTACTTCGATGATGGAAGCATCAATCGGTGGGGCTCCGTCGGTACGCAGGACGAAGCGCAGAACGTCTATCAGATCCTGGACAACGTCAGCAAAACCATTGGTAACCATTCCCTGAAGATTGGCGCGTCTTTTCAGGCCATCCGCGTCTTCGACCGGTATGCACCTGCGCCGCTTGGGCAATACTTCTGGAGTAACACCTACACGGGCGCGCCGGGGGTAAGTTACACCGGTTACGGGGTAGCAGACTTCCTCGCCAATCAAATGGCTTCAGCCGATATCTATACCAGCCCGTCCTTCAATGACTCGCAGTGGTACGATTCGGTCTACTTCCAGGATGACTGGAAGATCGCTCAGAACCTGACCCTCAATCTTGGCCTGAGATACGACCACTACGAGAACTATAAGGAAAGGCTCGGAAACCAGGCCAACATCACGCAGGCCTCCAATCTGGGCATCGGTACCGGATCTGCCGTGTATGAGATCCCTTCCAGTTCGAAAAACGTGGAGTTGGGCGCGCCTTTCCTTGCCACGCTCGCGAAAGACCACATTACTGTGAAGTACGTGAGCAACCCTCGCTTGGCGAACACGCAAGCGCTCAACTTCGCTCCGCGCATAGGCTTTGCATACCAGCCGATGCCAAAGACCGTGGTCCGCGGCGGGTTCGGCTTCTTCTATGGCGGCCTGCAGAGCCAGGGGAACACCAACCTGGGAAGCAACTTCCCCTGGTCGAACTCGGCGTATATGTATGCTCCGACCTGCTCGGCCGGCAACTGCCCGTCACTCGCCGGTGAAGGCATCTCGCTGGAGACAGGGCTGGTGGCAAAGACAGGCAACGGGCTGCAGAACTTTGTATCGGACCCCGGCCTCATTGGCGTTGACCCCAACATGAAGACGCCATACACCATCAGCTACAACCTCTCCCTCCAGCGGCAGATCACCAACGACATGGCTGGGACGGTGAGCTATGTTGGCAACGTTTCGCGCCATCTGCCGCTCTACTACAATCCCAACACGGTGATGGGTCTCTATGCGCCCGGCACCAACACGCAACAGTACCAGCCGTTCCCCGACTTGGGCGGCATGGGCATCATCCACTTTGGCGGCGTCAGCGCATACAACTCGTTGCAGGCGAAGCTGGAGAAGAAAATGTCCAATGGCCTGAACTTCCTTGCCTCATATACTTGGGCGCACAGCCTCACCGACGACAGCGATGCAGGCGGTCTCAGTGCCGCCGTCGGCGACCGCAACATGGCGATCATCCCCTGGAACCAGGAGTACACCAACTCTCCCTACGATGTCCGGCACCGGTTTACGCTCAACAGCAACTACGAATTGCCCTTCGGAAAGGGAAGGCGGTTCTTGAATACTTCGCGCTTGCTTGACGAAACAGTAGGCGGCTGGACCTCAAGCCTTACCTTCGCGGTTCAGACTGGCACACCGTTTTCGGTCTCTCCCGACATCAGTACGGCAGCCGGCGGCGGCGCAAGAGCGATCATGACCCGCAATCCGTTTACTCCAGGCGGAACGGCGGATACCACCAACAATCCTGGTGTGGAATGCGCAACCCATACCAGAACAAAGGAGCATTGGTATAATCCCTGCGCCTTCGCCAATCCGATTCCCGGAAATGCGATCGCACCGGTCGGCACGCCCGCCGGTACAGGCGGATATCAATTCTATGGGCCTGTAACAGATGAGGCATCGGCGATCGCGTTGCTCGGCTGGAGATCGAACACGATCTACGGTCCTGGCTACAACAGCATCAACATGTCGCTCTTCAAGAGCTTCACGACGTTCCGCGAGCAGTACTTGCAGTTCCGCGTGGACGCCTTCAACCTCTTGAATCACCCCACGCTCAACAATCCGAACAACAATGGCAATAGCTCGAACAGCTCGAGCGGCGGCGCTATCTATGGGCCGAATTTCTTCCAGAACGACACACCGGACGCGCGCTTCCTTCAAGTATCGTTGAAGTACGCATTCTAACTAAATTGCCGATCGCGGCGCCACGACGGGTACGTTTGGGGGGTTTGCGCCCCGGTTTATAATGACCCACAGGCTTTTAGTGTGAATGGGTATGTGGGAGAAACCGAAAATGAATATAT
>VFSW01012940.1_pt1 | contig 11615 bp, 11 predicted proteins | sample 5358111 | NCBI WGS metagenome assembly VFSW01 (sample SAMN11554181, study PRJNA540505) | mine drainage metagenome | isolation source: sediment from site ElyBrook_90M | place: USA: Ely Copper Mine, Vershire, VT | collected 2017 | reverse complement strand
CTGAGAGGGCAGATTTACAGTCTGCTGCCTTTAACCACTCGGCCACCCCTCCAAATTGAATCCGTAATTCTGCCGAATACCGACAGCCTTGTCAATCTATTTTTATTTAGTTCTATACAGCGCTGACTGTGCATGCGCCTGCAGACCTTCGCCAAAAGCAAGTGTCGCTGCGATTTGACCGAGAGTCTGCGCACCTTTTTGAGACGCCTGAATCAGACTGCTGCGCTTCTGGAAGTCGTAAACTCCAAGCGGTGAAGAGAAACGTGCCGTACCTGAAGTGGGCAACACGTGATTGGGGCCTGCGCAATAATCACCCAGCGCCTCGGAGGTATAGCGCCCCATGAAAATCGCTCCTGCATGTTTTAATTTTGGCAACCAGATTTGCGGATCTTCAACCGACAGTTCCAGATGCTCGGGCGCGATGCGATTGCTGATCGCACAAGCCTCTTCCAGATTTGCCACATGTATCAGCGCGCCGCGATTTTCAAGTGCAGTCCTGATAATATCCCGGCGCGGCATTTGCTCGATCAGACGATCCGCGCTTTTAGCCACCGCCTTGATAAATTCCGCGTCAGGGGATAGCAGGATGGCCTGAGCCAGTTCGTCGTGTTCTGCCTGAGAGAACAAGTCCATCGCAATCCAGTCAGGATTGGTTGCGCCATCACATATCACTAATATTTCCGAGGGGCCTGCGATCATGTCTATGCCACACACGCCGAACACACGTCTTTTTGCTGCCGCCACATACGCATTGCCGGGCCCGACGATCTTGTCCACTTTGGGGATGGTGGCCGTACCATAGGCCAAAGCGCCTACCGCCTGCGCACCTCCTATCGTGAACACGCGGTCCACGCCGGAAAGATGCGCCGCCGCCAGCACCAAGGGGTTTTTAAGCCCATCAGGGGTCGGCACCACCATGATCAATTCCGCAACCCCTGCCACCTTGGCCGGCAGCGCATTCATCAAGACCGATGAGGGATAAGCCGCCTTGCCGCCCGGCACATAAAGCCCCACCCTGTCGAGCGGCGTGACCTGCTGCCCCAGCAATGTTCCATCGGCATCAACATAGCTCCATGAAGCCTGCACCTGCTTCTGGTGATATTCGGTCACGCGAGCTGCCGCCGCCTCCAGCGCTACACGCTGTTCCGTTGGTAACGCTTCGAACGCTGCGCGCAACTCTGCACGCGGCAACTCCATCGCAGCCGCGTCCGGTAAAGACAAACGGTCGAATTTTGCCGTATATTCCAGCACCGCCGCATCGCCTCTTGTACGCACATCATTGAGAATGTCCGCAACCGTTTTCTCAAGCTTCTCGTCTGCCGTGGCTTCAAAAGCCAGCAAGGCATCCAGCTCCTCGCTGAAATTTGCGGCACTGCTCGATAATTGTCTGATGTTCATTTTGTTGACCAATGGCACGATTTTCCAAACAGCTATTTTAAAGGACAAATCCAAAACTTCAAAAATTAATACAGGCCAGACAATGTACCCAAGCGCGGCATGAGTTTCAAATAAACGGTATATACTGTTATAAACACACACCTTGAACACATGCCGTCTGCCTGCATCGTGCAAACATGCCTGCCAAATTTACGCTACCGTCTGACACAGTCATACCGGTCGGTATCCAATGATTGCATGACGACACAAACCAAAATCAATACACCGGCTTTAACCCAAGGACAGTTGCTGTCCCTGGCCTTTTGCGAAATCCATCGCCAGGGATTCCAGGGCGCAAGCATTTCAAATATCCTGGAATCCACCAAGCCGACCAAGGGCGCGCTGTACCATCATTTTCCAACCAAGCATGCGCTGGGGCTGACAGTTATCGACGAGATCATTGCACCCCGGCTTGAAACCCTGCTCTTTCGACCATTGCGTGACAGCACGACTCCTGTTGCCACACTGCTTGAAATTCTCGCAGGCGTCGCGTCATTCATGGGCGACGAAGGCATCATGCTGGGCTGCCCGCTGAACAACCTGATGCAGGAGATGAGTCCGCTGGATGAAAAATTCCGGCACCATCTGAACACCATACTGGAAACCTGGCAACAAATCATCAGCACCGCACTGCAACACGGCCAGGAAAACAATATCGTCAAACCCGATGTTGATTGCGATGCTACGGCGCTTTTTATTGTCTCTGCATGGGAAGGCTGTTTCAGCATCGCCAAGAACAAGCAGCCCCCCGACTCTTTCAAGCTGTGCATGAAACAACTGCACGGTTACGTGCAAAGCCTCATGATCTAGGTGTATCGACCTGCAATCAATCTCTTTCGACCAACATTATCCTTAAAAACGCAGTTGGCAGATCACCTCACCTTCAACACGCCCGCCCTTCTATACATCAGGGCGAACGGACTACTCACCAAACGGGTGAATGCTTCAAAAACCGTTCGTGCTGATGTCCTTCGATACCTCAGGAGGCACTATAGAAGCATGGACGGTTTTTTATAGTTTCAACTGCGTTTTTTAGGATTATTTGCCAATGAAAAATGTACGACACGTGTCGGGCGTGTTTTGATTGGAGGACACTTCGCTCCAGAAGTGCCAACAGCTCTAAAAATCGTCGTCGCCGAAGAGCTCACGAGCGTTCAGTCGCTATTAGCCGAAGGCATCAACGCAGTGTTCGCGCGGCTACACAAGGCGCAGATTGCATCGCTATCAACATAAGCCAGAGGGGTAACATATAGACTTCCTCAAGCAGGCCAAGCCTGCGATGTATGCAGCACGCGCAGGATCGTAACCGTGTTGTCCGATACCTGGCATACCAAAACGTAGTTTGGATGCGCCACGGCTTCTCTGATGCCTTTCATTCGTCCGATGCGTCCCATTTTCGGGTTGGCATCCAGCGCCCCGGCGGTCTTGATCAGCAAGTCTACGATCTCGACCGCTGCAGTTGGGTTGTCCTTGGCAATATGTTTCGCTATGCCCTTGCGATCGGACACGGCAGAAAGCTTCCAGATTGGCATCAGGCAGCTTTCCGGGCACGTTTCAGAAGGGCTGCGCGCTCCTTGGCCCACTCGGCTTCAATCTGTTCATGTGGGATACCCGGGCGCGGATCATCAAGCGCTTCCTGTACCTGGGCGCGGAACCATTTGTCATAGGCGGCCGCTTCGTGTGCCGCTTTCATGCGTGAGGAGGCGACCTCACCGCGATGAGTAAGCTTATGAGCTACCGGATCGTAGCCGGTGGCATCCACCTGATACTTGGCAACACCAATCTCCTTGAGATAGCCAACCAGAGTTTCAAACTTGCGAAAGATGCGGACCGTACCGCGTTTCGCGGCCAAGGCGCGCTCGGTCATGCCGTATTTGATCACCACGCCCCAGCCTCCGGACTGGCCGATTACATTTACGCCGTTCACGGCGTTGGCTTCAACGAGCCTGGAAAGAGTTACATGGTCTATGGTATCGCGGGTAGTTGCCATTTCGCCACCTATCGGGTGTTCAGTCGTAGGATTAACAATACCCGTAATCCTATATTATGGCAAACAGTATTTAACTGTTAAGCGCGGTGGTTTCACATAACACCAGTTCCCCGTACTCCACCCCATCCCCTGACTTTACATTTTTGGGGGATAAACACAAATAGCCAAGTTCTCACATGAAGGGCTGGCATTAAGAAATGCACTGACTGACACACCGCTGTCTTTTTAATCTCACCGCATATTTGAATTGACGCTAACCCGCCCTTGGCGTAGCTGTTTGCGGGCGCCAAGCGAAAATTGAGGCAGCCTTCAATCAGCAGGATTTTTTGCGCTGTCAACTCCATCTGTGTGCAGTAAACCCACGATCAAGCACACTCCGCACTTCGTCTACTTTCATTTTTTCATGATTTCCCCCTTTATAACGAACTTTTTGAGAAAGTTGCATCACACTTTTCGTCACTATTCGATATTGATTGTGAACTGCGAATCCGCGCTTCCAACTTCACGAAGAACGTAAATACCTTTTCCAAAAAGCTTATTGGCATCAATTATTGTCAGAAACTGATATCCAGGCCCACCGGAGTCCGACAGTCGCAATCCGACCGTTCCGGCGGAAAACTCGGCGATGGTACCTGCACACAGTGCAAGATTTGTCCCTCCAGTGTTATTCTCAAATGAAATTTTCAATGCGGTGTGAGCATAAGTATCTACAGCCATTCCTGTAACCAAGTACTTCCCACTGCTTCCCACCACTCCAGTTATTGTAATCATAGTTTCCTCGACTTCCCTTATGGTTAAATTATGAATCTGTCCTCTTCGATCGTCTTAAATTATTGAGGCATGTGAAACAAGTGGTTCATCCAACAATATCCCTTTTGACTTTGACCAATACCTAACTTATGCAGATTTTTTGCGACGAACCATGAAACCCATAAGCCCTAAACCTGAAAGCATTAAAGCCCATTCACCAGGCTCCGGAACCGAATTCACGGAATACGGCGTGTTCGACAGCTTTGCCGACCAGTCTATGGTCATGGGGTTGAAATTCGTCCATGAATAAGGAGCTACCGGAATGGACATCGTTGAAAGTGAAACCGGGGATGTGGTCGTGCCCGTCACAATGAAATAGGGATTCGCCGGAAGGGTGCTCACATTTGATGAGGCCCAGGTAAAGTCAAACTGGATTGTCGCGCTGCTCGAACCCGGCTGCGCATATATACTGAACCCTCTAAAAGGCCCTGACAGGAGGTTACTACTGCCATTTGTCAGGGAGAAATATCCGCTAAATGAAAATTGCTGAGAGTAAATGTTGGATCCCGGAGTGATCGGCGTGGCCTGATTTACAGGGCCGCCATTAAAGGCGTCGATATTCAGATCATAGGTGCCAGTGGTAAGCTGACCAAATGAAGTGGTAGCGTTGACACACGCCGTGCAACCGGCGAATATCCCTTCTTTGCCGGGATTAAGGAGTAAGTCGATGGTGGCTGGCGCTGATAGGGTGGAATAATATCCTTGACCGGTCCAAGGAGTTAATGGGCCGCTGCCGCTGCTTACGGTCCCCCCGATTGCCATAACAGGTATTCCCAATGTGCCGAGCATGACTGCGGCACCACCAATCAAAAGGCGAGATACGTTAGAAGAGCGGCAGGATTTTTCCACTGATAAACCGAGGTACTTTTTCATGATAGTTCTCCTTGATTTTTTATAGTAAAAATTTGGAAAAATTTATGCTGCTTTAACCGCCTTCGAACGGCGGGTCGCGATGAAGCCCAGAAGCCCCAGGCCGGATGCCATCAGCGCCCATTCGCCAGGTTCGGGGACGGGAGTCAGCGGATACGGTGTACTTGAGATTTTCGCATACCAATCCAGAGCGAAGCTGCTGAACTGATTGCCGCCAGACGTGTAGGTGTTGGTATTGTTACACATACCGATCGTGCTCCGGTCGACAACAGGCCGATGCTGAGGGTCACAACAGTTAACAGGATTTGTGGGGTTTTCATTTTGCCACTCCTTTTTAAAAATACGATGTGAAGCAACAGGGAAACGGGATAGCCCCATTTCCCTTTGGGACTATGCTGCTTTAGCCAACCTTCGAACGGCGGGTTGCAATGAATCCCAGAAGACCTAGGCCGGAAGCCAACAATGCCCATTCGGCTGGTTCAGGCACGGGGGTCATGAGAAAAGCCTGTTGACTACCGTTGAACGCCCCGTAGCCAACGATCTGACCAAGATCGTTGATACCTGTTGCGTACTCCAATGTCCAGCCCGAACCGGGGGAAAGCAGACTATTGAGATCCTTTAGACTGCCATTGTTGTAGAGGAAGGCTGAGCTACCGCCTACAGCGTTGGCATAGCCCACCACCTGGCCGTTGTTGTTGATACTAGTGGCCCAGCTTCCGCCACCCAAGTCGCCAAGATCGGTCATCGCGCCATTGCTATAGAGGAAGGCGTGCATATACGTCGAATTCGCGGTGCTGGAATAGCCCACCACTTGGCCGTTGTTGTTGATGCCGGCGGCATAGCTAAAGTTACCACCCAAGGTGCCGAGATCGGTCATCGTGCCGTTGCTGTAGAGGAAGGCGTGAGGATTCAAAGCCGCAGTGTCGGCCCAGCCCACCACCTGGCCGTTGATGTTGATGCCATTGGCACCGCTATTAACGAAAGCGCCACCCAGAGTACCAAGATCGGTCATCGCGCCATTGCTGTATAGGAAGGCGTGATTCTTCCCAAACAAGGTGCTGGAAGCGCCCACTATTTGGCCGTTGTTGTTGATGCCGAAGGCAACGCTAACAGAAGAAGGGCCGTCCAGGCCGCCAAGATCGGTCATTGCGCCATTGCTGTATAGGAAGGCGCGGCCGAGATTATTCCCGTTGTAGGAACTGCCCACCACCTGACCGTTGTTGTTGATGCCATAGGCATAGCTATCATGAATATATTGGCTGCCCAAGGTGCCAAGATCAGTCATCGCTCCATTGCTATAGATGAAGGGGTGAATAGCCGAGGCCGCAGTGTAGGCCCAACCCACCACTTGGCCGGCGTTGTTGATGCCGTTGGCCTGGCTGTCCTGGCCACCCAAGGTGCCAAGATCGGTGATCGTGTAGCCCGCTGCCCACGCGGGGACGGTGGAAACGCCGCACATCGCCACGACGAAAAGAGCAGTTACAGTACAACGAGCATGAAGTTTCATGATGTTTCCTCCTAAATAATGTTCAATAAAATAGCCATTTACTGCCTTAAACAAGCAATTGCCGTACTACAAATTATAAATAAAACAATTCAATAACTTGTATTCACCGTACTGTGCATCGCCAGTCTCATGTGTAAAAAAATCTGGCAACATGAGTCGTTCACGGTTTGATAACACACGTCACGTTAAACCAACTTACCCCACAAATCATGAGTTTCGGAATTAGTGATCACTACTTTCTCAGCCTTCGAGCGCCGGGTTGCAATGAAGCCCAGAAGACCGATGCCAGAGAGCATCAGCGCCCATTCGCCGGGTTCTGGAACCGGGCTAGTCACTCCTCCGGAAAGGCCTGCGCCATAAAGCGCAGCCAACGCGCCAAGACTCCCTTGGTTGGTGCGCAGGTCATATGACGCGCTGATACCAGACCCCAGAAATCCATCAGCATTTGTGGGCCAGTATTCTATTTTCACCATACTGTAATTGAACGAACCGTTCAGAATTGGGGCACCTCCTCCCGATGAGCCGCTAAACGAAAGGCTCGTTATGTGTGCGTTCCCGAGGAAGGTCATCTCGAAAAACGTCTGCTGTTTACTTCTTATTGGTTCCGTCACGTCAAAGGTGATTTTATTGATGTGTTTACCAGTGGCAAAATCTGAAAAAATGGCCGGCGTACTCGAATCGATAAACTGCGTCCATTGAAAGTCCTGGAACACCGGCTTACCCATGGGGAACCCGTTTGACATCGGAGCTGAGACGCCCCACGAAAACGAATTAACATCGATCCAGTTTTTATGTCCCACAGCAGTGGAGCTACCGTTGGCACCTGGCACTTGCAGATACTCCTGCGTCGCGGCATTGGCAGCACTCATGGAAAGCGACCCTGCAAGCATTCCTGCTGACAAAACCGCGGAAATAAATCGAGTCTGTGCAAGAAAATTGTTCATGACAAATCCCCCTCTATTGTGGCCTATCCGTTAAGGCAACCGACGAGACGTAAGGGCGATAGGCGTTTCCCAAACTGAACTGCTTGTCGTTTGTTGATAGAACATCCGTTATTGCGTATTCTGGAGAAATTGAACACTTGGAAGACATAATGTCGGTCAAGAGGATAATCCTGGATTCTGATTAACCCTGACAAACAGAAGCACGCATTCAACAAACCCCCCGATTCATTGACATTCGTTAATACCATATTCTCAACGCCACTATAAACCTCCGGTCAATAAAAAAATCACGGATCGATCACTTATTGAAAATAAATCCAGTTTCATGAAAGCAAATGGCCTGATGGCAAAATCATAAAAACGCTTTAGCGGCGGCTGATAATCCTAAAAAACGCAGTTGAAACTATAAAAAACCGTCCATGCTTCTATACATCAGCACGAACGGTTTTTGAAGCCCCGTTTGGTGAGTAGTCCGTTCGCCCTGATGTATAGAAGGGCGGGCGTGTTGAAGGTGAGGTGATCTGCCAACTGCGTTTTTAAGGATAATCGGCAGTGCCCGCGTTAGAGCGATACTGGTTTTTTCAAACGCGTACCTGCACAGCATTTTTCTATTTTTCCGCTGGACGGCGGATCACTTCGGGGCAGGCCGCACAGGCTTTAGTCTGGTGTTGTGCGAACCACCTACATGTTGAACGAATGCCGCAATTTGGCGAGTCATCGAGGCCTGATGTAATTGACAAGGCCTCAATGGCGCGATCCGCTAAACCGCAACGACCTTTTTCGCTGTCGTTGCTCCATTGTATACAGCCACTCTCCATGCACGTGCAAGCAAAGCGCATACGATTCTCGATGGGAATGCCGCTTTGGCTTAATTCGTCGAGCAATTCTCTCGTCACCGGTATATTGGGAGTCAAATAAGCCACTTGTCCGGGACCTGTCACTATTCCCAGTAGAATCGAACCGGGTTCGGCTGGAGCGCTGGGACAGGTCTTGGAAAGCTTGGACTGAGTGAGACTCGGCGGCGGAGCACACCCCATCATTGTGCGTTTCGCTAACCTCTCATTACCCTTAGGCACGGGCTACGATCTCGCCGACGCTCTCCTTGGCAACCTGTGCAACTGGAATCCACATGCCGCCATGAATTTTGCCGATGTTGAGAAAATCACTCCTTAAGGTTTGCGGTGAACTGCCGATCAAGACGCGTGAGACGACCGCGCCAATTTCCCGAGAGATAGTGGCCTGTTGCTCTTCTGTCAGATTAACGCCAGATACCGTGTAGACGAATTTGTGTTCAGACATGATTTTTCTCCAATTTAGGTTGAGTACAGCCAGAAAATATTGAGAACCTTCTACTAGTGCTTGAGTAAAATATACTCGCTTTGATGACACTTAATGAATTCACGAAATGCATCTGTTTCCCCATCAATATGGCGGGTCGCAAAGTTATTGACATGCCAGCGACATTAACCTTCCGCATTCAGAATAATTAAATCACACTGCCAGATTGCTGCATATAGACCAAAATACCTATGCAATCAGGCATAGTCGCACGCTTCAAGGCGTGCTGAATGACGGCAGCTTGGCGGATCGTTCCTATGCAATATTGCAAGCAAAAGCTGGTGTTTTTAAATTTTTTGGTTCAGGCAATTTGTTCGGCTTGCCAGAATGCTGCTCTTAAATTCAGCGCTGCTACGAAGCTGCGGACATGAAAAAAGTCACGGATTGGTCTCTTTATTGAAAAGAAATCTAGTTTCATGATAGTTAAGGAACTGCTGATTTATTCGTCTTCCCCGCAAAAGCGGGGAACCAGCGCCTTTATATAACTGGGTTCCCGCCTGCGCGGGAACGACAAAACCAAATAGATCAGTGCTTCCTTAAAGTGAATCTGGGTTTATCCCAAATAATCCATTAGGGGAAACGACACGACGACACTCACCCGCCCGATCGCCGAATTACGCACTTAAAAGGTCACCGTAGTACCGCCGACCGTATGATCTAGCACTGCCGCCAATCCTCGTGGTTGTATTCCCACGCGGCGCCGCTTGAACCGGCCGTCTGCCGCCATCTCGATGGTGCATGCTTGATCGCAGGCGGAGCAGATATATATTTGGCCGCCCATTTCCATGAATGACTCTACGAGATCTTTGAGCGCGGGAAAACCCGTGTGTGCCACCGGCTCGCAACACCCTTCGTAGGCCCAATGACTGCCATCGCCGATCAGGAACACTTGGGTATCCAACTCCATCGACATCGCAACACAGGCAGTGGCAAAGGCAAGTGTCGCGCGCTTCCCGCCATCGGAGTCGCCGGTGGCCAACATCACGACGTAGCGAGGCTTGGTTCGTGCGCTGGCAACGCCGCCATCCACACTCTCGGTTAGGGATAGATTCTCTGCACCCAGCGCGGTTCGCCCATCCATAGAGCGTGGATATCTGATATTCGAACGATTGAGAATGATTTCCGTGTTCATGGCCAATCTCCTTGCCTTAACGAACGCGTTTTAAACGTCTAACACAAAACGCCGCTCAAGGCCTGTATGATATTGTCTTGATTGATGACGCTGCCAGCACCGTCACCCAAAAAGGTTCGGGTGTTGCCGCCCAGAGTCGAATCGCTGAAGTCGAGGGTGGATGCAACCAGCGCCCCGACATTCAATTCACTATAGTGTCTTGAAATCAATATAACTCCGTTGACAAGAAACAAAATCACGGATTGGTCACTTATTGAAAAAATCCAGTTTCATGAAAGCAAATGGCCTGATGGCAAAATCATAAAACGCGTACAGCTGCGGCGGAAATTCGGCAGTGCCCGCGTTATAAAGACGCAGGGATTTTCAAACGCGTAAGTGAAATTGCAGGAATGGGGCAGGCGGATTACTGCTGGTTCTTCAGCCGTGTATGCACCGCTTCAGTTTCAGCGCCGGGGTTGACACCGAGCAGCATGGACAGCATGCGTTTGCAGCTTTGATACACCTTCATGGCTTCCGCACATTCCCCCTGGGATTCCAGGCTGATCATCAAACGGCGATACAGTTCTTCGCTCAACGGGTCGGCTTCCAGGCCGCGCTGGTACCAAAGTGCTGCTGCTTGCCATTGTTTTTCTTCTTCACATTTGTGCCCTAAAACAAGCAACCTGCGCAGGTATTTGCTGTGCAACCGCTCACGCGTCGCCAGCATCCAGGGCTGTGCTGCTTCACGGCAGAGGAATTGACCCTGATAGAGGGCCAGCGCAAGTTCTGCCTTATCCGCCGCGTTGAGATCGCGCTCGAAGCTCCAGGCATCCACCCAGCAAAGGTCGGGGTTAAGGCTTATTTTGCCGCGTGACAGGATGACTGCATCCGCGTGGCCGAGCAGCTTGCGCAGGCGCAGCAAATTCATTCCCAAGGGTTGCACGACATCGTCATCGCCAGCCAGCAATTCAGTCAGCAGAAATTCGTCAACCTCGCGTCCGCCCAGTGCAATGAGCGCCTGCAGCAGCAACAGCGGTTTTTTCTGCGCCTTGCCGGCAAAGGAGACAGGCTTGCCATCCCTGACCAGTGAGAAACGCCCGAGCACGTAGACCTTGACCGGCCACGGCCAGTGTTCGAGTTCAGCGTCCGGCGCGTCCGGCACAAGCTTGAGCTGGCGGATCAATCTGGTTACGTAGTCCACCTCGATGCCTGCGGCCAACGCCTTGGCGCACAACGGTACCATGAAAGCTGGCATAAGCCAGGGGTGACCGACAAAACCACGCTCTCTTCCCAACCGCAATGCGTCGGAAAGCAACGTGAGCGTCAGCGCCTCGTCCCCCTCGCGCAGGGTGAGACAGGACTCGGCGAGCAGTACCGCAAACTCGATGAGGGCGCTGTTCATTTCCCGCCCCAGGCGACGTGCCTCGCCCAGGTGCCCCTGGGCGGTTGGGTAGTCCTCCCGCGCGAGCGACACTTGCGCCATGGCGTGATGGCTCAGCGCCCGCGGGATAACCGGGCCCAGTTGTTCAGTAAGTGCGAGCGACGCTTGCGCGTGTTGCGCCGCGCGCGCCAGATCGCCTTCTCTCGCGGCCAACCACCCCGTCACGA
>VFSW01012939.1_pt1 | contig 11615 bp, 19 predicted proteins | sample 5358111 | NCBI WGS metagenome assembly VFSW01 (sample SAMN11554181, study PRJNA540505) | mine drainage metagenome | isolation source: sediment from site ElyBrook_90M | place: USA: Ely Copper Mine, Vershire, VT | collected 2017 | reverse complement strand
CCTGGGGCTGGTTTGGGCACGTCTCTTCCCAAAAATGGGAAGGCGGGTTCCCAAATGAGAGAATTTTAATGGGACCGTACCCCCCCGTACCATGTGAAGATTTGAAGAATGTTTGATGAAGATTGTGTGTAGATGCCGTGAAGATTGTGTGAATGTTTCATGAAGATTGTGTGAAGATTGTGTGAAGATATGGTTAAAAAGTGGGCAAAAAGTTGCGCATATATTTTGCCAAAAAAGGTTGACTGCGGGACCGAGAGTGTGTATAGTAGTACCAGCCCTAGGGCCGGGCCGGGAGCGTGCGCCCCCGCGGCCCTGGGGTGGTCAGCCTGAACAGGAGTACAGGTATGGGTGGGTCAGATGCTAGCATTAGGCTCATAGTGGATGATGGCGCTCATATACTCTCGTTGTGTAGCGATGTCGAGGAGCAGGCTGGGGTGGAGGTGCACTCCCCGGGGATGAAGGTGAGCGTCTGGATGCCGCTGAGCGGCATCCGGCGTCTCGTGGACGTCCTGAACGAGGCGGAGCGCCGGCTGGTGATCTGCCTGGACCAAAAGGGGGCTGGCCGTGGAAAGTAGCAGGCTGGTCGTAAACGTGCACCTGGAGGATGTCGCTGCCATAAGGCAGTGGGCATCAGTGATCCTGCGGAAGGGCGGGGTATGCCTGTCGTGTGATGAGAGCGTCGTGGCCCTGACAGGCAGGCCGGCTGACCTGCGGCGGCTGATCTTGGCCCTGCAGGACGCCGAGCAGATGCTCGCGGCCGCCCTGCAGGACGCCGGCGACCCCGCCGGCGAGCTGTGCGACGTGGGCGGCGAGCCAACCGCGGGGTAGCTGAGAGAGGTGCCCCGGTGGGCGTACCACCGGGGCTTTTCCAGTGGTTTTTCCCGCGGCCACCGTGCCGCGGGACGAGGAGACGAGTATGGACGAGATGTACGTGTCGATGAGAGTTACTCTTGAGGGCGGCGAGCTGTACTCCAGCTCCGCCCACGCAGACCAGCGGCGAGCTGGCGTACTGACCTCCTCGATGGGAGGCTACGTGTCCATATGGGGCACGCTCGAGGGCCTGGGGCGGCTGATCTCGGCCCTCCAGGATGCCGAGCGGATGCTCATCGACGCCCTGCATGACGTCGGCGACCCGGCCGGGGAGCTGTGCGACGTGGGTGGCGAACCAACCGCGGAGTAGCTGAGAGAGGTGCCCCGGTGGGCGTACCACCGGGGCTTTTCCAGTGGTTTTTCCCGCGGCCACCGTGCCGCGGGACGGAGGACCGAGAGATGACGAGACGTTGTTACGTTCTCGCCGGCCCCGCTGACTGCGGGAGCCGGCTAGGGTACTGGCAAGAGGGCCGCGTGCCCGCTGGGGCTTGGGCGGTAGTGGCGGACGGCGAGTACGCAAATGGTGGGCACGGGCCGTCCAGCGTGGACGGTCGGCTGTACCGAGACCTGTCCGCGGCGGAGGCGGCCTGCCGTGTGAGCAACGATTGGATCGAGGAGGACGCCGATGTCCAGGCACCGTGAGCTGGCCTCGATCAGGCCACAGGGTACTGTGGCCGTAACTGACGACCCGACCACGTGGCCGTCCAGCTATGAGCCGGGGTCGCCCTCATGGCAGGCGGCCGTGGTTAACAGCGCCCTGACGCCCGATGTCGTGATCGGGCCAGAGTGGTCCCCAGCCGTCACCATGACGGGCTGGATGGCGACACGGCGGGAGTCCGTCGAGGAAACCACGGGAGAGGTTAGCCATTACCCCTGGCTGGTTTTCCAGTGCGCCGACGGGTCGATCGTCGGCACGTCGTCGCCCATCGTCGCCCAACAGCTCGCCCGGCTGTTAGCAGTATACCCCCCCGAGCAGTGGGCTCGGGGGGTCAGCGTCCAGTTTCGCCGCCGCACGTCGCGGTCCGGCGATAAGTCGTACCATGAAATGAGGGTATCGATATGAGCAAGCGGAGCCATTCCGAGCAGACCCCCGAAACCGCCGACCCCGTTGTCAACGGGACGGTGGAGACCAAGGAGGAGAAATTCATCCGCCTGGCACCCCGCCGGGTACAGCGGGCGATAAAGGCCCTCGCCGCCGTCCGCCGCCTAGGCGCCAGGAACACCTACCGCTACACCGAGGCTCAACGCGAGCGTATCGTGAGCACCCTGGTCGCACAGGTGGCGATGATCGACGCCGCGTTCCGCGGCCAGGGCTTGGCCCCTGACGTGTGGGATTTCTGATCCGGTTACAACCCCCCTGGCTCACAGTAGCCAGGGGGGTTTTTGTGTTTAGGAGGGCTTTACGGTGCAAAGGGATCTGACCTACAGAGCGTGGTGCTCAGAGTGCAGGATCAACATCTCGTGGGTGGAGCCGACGGGCCGCCGCGTGCGACAGCTCCTCTGTCCTGACTGCGGCTCGCTGGTAAACGCGATAAAAGGGACCTCGCTAGTGTTAAAAGGCGACCGTCAGTCAGAGGCACGGACGTACTACGAAGATCCCAAAAGGAGGTGATATATGCGCGTGGAGATTAACCCCTCAGCGGATCGCATATGTGCGATGATCGGCTACTGGCTCACGCAGGGCCGCACGCAGGATCAGGCGCTCACGCGGTTCCGCCTCAAATTCCCCGACAGTCCAGAAACACTATTTTGGGAGGCTATAACTTTGGCTTCCCGCGGCGCCGCGTGCGCCGCTCGCTATCGCAATCTGGACGAATCACGGAAGCTCGGAGAGATACGCCGCGGGGGGGACTAGTAAATGGAGCCTATCGAGATCCGCTATAACGTACTGGTCTACCCCCGCCGTGGCGGAAGACGCTGGGTGTCCGTAGTCGTAGAGGTCGATGAGGACTGGACGAAAAAGGAGGCAGAGCAGGAGGCGATAGACATCGCGAATGAGATCGTAAAGGCGGACGCGGAAACGGGCCGCAGGGCTCGCCGTGGCTATCGTGGACCCCGCGTGGTGCAGGTCGGAATAATCCTGTGAGGGGCGGGTTATGAAACGATACCGTCACGTCATGGCCTCTACTAAAGGCAACCGTCAGCCCGCCGCTATAGTGAGTGTAGCATGCGAAACCACGCAGCACGACGTAGAGGATAAACCTGGCTACCAAAGGCTCCATCTCGTGCGCTGGCACACGGTCAGCACGAAACTGATTAACGGCCGACCCGAGCACGTCCACCGTGCCACGGGCACCACACCTGATACATGGTGGCGGTCACTCGACCGGCTATTAGTGGGAGGCGGGACTATCGTGATAGTTAGCGCGTCAGCCGTAACAGACTGGTCTCTCCTTGGCCTATGGGAAGCCCTGGAGGAAGGCCGCGTCTGGTGCTGCGGTCGCGACCGAAACTCCAGTGGTGAGAGAGATACCGGAGCGCCTATATCCGGTTATGGCTATCTCGTAATAGAGGACACGCCGTCTATCGCACTACTGAGCGTTCGCGACGCCAAAGTGTCACTAAAATGGGTGGACATAGGCAACTACGGCATCGACCCGTTAAATTTGCCTATGGACATATGCGAGATGGCTGATGAGCTGCATCGCATAATATGTGCGATCGTTAATACTCTGACTGATCGGAGGTGGGGACAGCTAAGAGACACCGTGGGCTCGCAGGCGATGTATTCGTTCCGCCGCAAACACCTGCGGAACCTGATAGTCTGCCACACCGTCAAACCCGTGTTGGATATGGAACGTGCATCGTATTACGGCGGTCGCGTAGAGTGCGGCCGCATTGGAAAAACGGAGGGACCAATCTATGAGCTGGATATACGTGGCAGTTATCTCAGCGTGTGTACTGACACAGATCTGCCTGTACGTCTCGTGGCGTATAACCTCACACCAGCTGCGGGTGAGGTGCCGGATAACAGAGATCGACGTGGATTTGCTGCATGCGTCACTATCGAAACTGACCGCCCATGTTACCCTGTTGGCGGAGAAAATGGCGTATACTGGCCAGTTGGTCGCTACGCTACTACACTCGCAGGCCCCGAACTCGCCCACGCAGAAAAAGCAGGCAGAGTAATAAGCTACCATTCGTGGGCGGAATACGATCTAGAACCCTGTCTGACACGGTGGGCAGAGGACGTATACGACCTACGCTGCGAGTGTGAGGAGAGTGGCGACACGGCGCTAGCGACGTGGGCCAAAGGGCTTGCCGTGTCACTGGCCGGTAAACTGGGGCAGCGCTCCAGACAGTGGGTTTGGGAGCCGCGCAAAAAACCGCGTAACTACTACGATCAGTATTACGGCCGCCACACAGACGGCGCGGTACACCGTTACCAGGAGATAGCCGGTCGGCATCGGCGGGAGGATGAGACAGGTTGGGCGCCAGACGCTGTGCCCGCGATCGCTGCATGGATCACCAGTGAGGCACGCATGAGACTATGGGCACTCATGGAGTGTGCTCATGTGAGCGAGTGCTGGTACGTCGCGACGGACTGTCTGTACGTATCGGCAGAGGGCTACTCGAGGCTCACTGCGGCCGGGTGGATCAGGGAGGGCGAGCTAGGCTACCTGCAGGTGAAAGGGGTACATCCCTGGATAGACGTGCGTGGTCTGAACTCGTATGCGTTCCCCGACCGCGACGTCGAAGCTGGCCGTCCACGTACAGGTACCTACTGGTGTGACGACGAGCCGTCGTGCTATCACTCGGTCTGGATAGCCACACTATTGGAGGCTGGCGAGCGTCCCTCAGCACAGAGGCACGCGACTACACACGAGCACGTCGCCCCGTATACCCGCGGTATCGTTACCGCGGGCGGGCGCGTGGAACCGTTACAGTTATGGGAGAGCTGAGATGTCCGAGATCACTCGCTACGATGTCGAGATTCCGGTTCCCGGATTGGGGCAGTACACGCTATGCGTGTGCTATACGCCAGAGGCTGCGGTAGCGATAATGGAATCGCTGCTGACAGCTTCCGAGCCTAGCTACGACCGGGTAACGGTCGCGATTAGTCGCGCACCGGAACCGAGAGAAGCTGAGCTACACAGCGCGTTCTGACGGCGCCGCGGTGCATGTGACACCGTGGCACGCGCCTGACAGCCGTGCCACGGTGTCACAGCACTGGTTAGCCGCTGCTAGGGCCGGCCCCAAATGAATCTGTAGTTTGCCCGCCTCGGGTAGCGTCGGTGACGACTTTCGCAGCCGCCGCTGCTGCCGCGGTTTGTTTTTTGGCGTCGCGGGCTGCACGTTTGGCCCTCGATTCTACTAGGATATTAGAGATCTGATCAGGAGTATAACCTTGACACGAAAGACTGTCGGTAACATATTGGTCATCGACCAAGTGCAGGGCGTACCAGCGCTGCAACATCGAAAGGGGCGTGCGCTTGCAAATCTCTTTGGCGATCTTGTCGCTTTGAAGCTTATTGAGCTTGGCCTCCCGGAGGAGAGCTGCAGCAGCCTTTTGCCTCTGCTTGTCCTGTGCCGCTTTGATACGACTTTCTCCCTGTGCGGTTTGATAACGCACAGTGGCGAGCATCAGCTGCAGGTCAACGTCCTGCCAGCCGAGGTTTTCCAGACGTACAGCCGCGTCCTGCTCCGACAGGATGCCCTCGCGGACCATTTTAAGCACCTGATTACCTCCGAGCCTCCGCCGCTCGGAGGTTAGCTGTAACCTCCACATATCTACATATGCGGTTGCTCGCTGGGAGGTTACTCCCAGCGAGACTAATTGCAGCTGACCTTCGTCAGGCGAGAGCACACCGCCCAACACTGCACGTCGCGTAAGTGTGATACCCTGCTTCACCAGAGCCGCCTGATTTTTGAGGTAGGCAGACTGGATCGTGGCCGCTATCCCTGCGTCAGAGTAACCCTGAGATCTCAGCACAGACGCTAGCTGCTCCTCAGTTATAGAGCCGACGTCGTAGGCTGTGAGAGCTGACGACAGCGCTAGGGACATGGCTCTCTGCTCTGCACGCACGGCGAATTTCTCCAGTCTGTCATGCGTGGCCACGTCCATTAGATCGTTGGCTAGAGATACCGGATATCCTAGATCTCCCATGCGCATTTTTACTTCGTCGGGAGGCATGGCACCAGCCGCATAGGCTTTCGAGATTGCCGCGGCAGTCCACCCACGTCCTTGCGACGCGAGACGACGCTTCTTAAGTGTTCTCTCCTGATTCGAGAAAAGCGTGGCATCTTCGCTACCATAGCCCATGTCCTGATACCGCTCACCTACCTCTACATCGGAAATCTGATCCGTGTCATAGAGAGTACGCAGGGCACGGATTGGCAGGGGGCGGTAGGAAATCGCTAGCAGGCTTTCGCGGTAGCCCGGCGCGTGATCGTTAACTCCCAGCAGCTCCAGTGCGTCGCTCGCCGTGAATACTAGATCGGGGTCCACCCGGCCCGGCCGTAGACGGTGCAGCATCTCATAGACCTGCCCCGTGCTCGGGTAAACCCAGTGTGCCCGCCAGTACAGCCTAGCTAGGTCGTCTGTCACGCCGGCGATGTATCCGAATTTTTGCGCATCAGCACTCCACTTCGTCGTAAATTCAGAGTCCAGTTCCCCAGCCTCGACTACCAACGGATCCCAGACGTCGCGGACCATGAAGCGCACCACGTCGCCCATCCCTGGGTAGTTAGTATAGCCAGCGATAAAATGTGCCGCGGTCGTTGCATCGGTGATTTTCTCGCGGTGAAAATAGGTGTCGCGTGCGTCCTGGTCTATCACGCCGGCTCGGAAGAGCTTCTCAGCGGTCTGCCAGTCAGGGCGCTTCCGCTGCGCATCCAGTATCAGGTTATGCGGCGAGTAGCATACGTTATTGGCCGTAACCCAGCAGCGGTGTTGGTCCTGAGAGATCACACCTGACAGGTAGGCATCGTCAGCTTCTGAGACGCCGGGTATGATGGCGGGACTGTAGTAGTTTAGCCAGTAATCCAACTGCATCTTGGCGTCGTGCAGGCCGAGTCCGAGCCATTTTTCTGCCAGGTCTACTATGCCGGCCGCCAGAGCGACGCCGCCCATGACAGCGATCGGCTGGCCGGTCAGATCTATGGCGCTGTTTACTACCTTATTTATCACGCATCCAATCAGTGATATTACCGTGTATATCGGCTCGCCCACTAACGTAGTGCTGCGTAGATCGCCGAGCCATGTGCCCGCAGGTCCAATCGAGGTTTGCGAGCCAGCCCCCCACAGTGCGAAGATGTCAAAATCGCCAGTAACTTTTACGGCTCTGGTGATCTCGTCGATCGTCTCGCAGACTGTTACACTGCACCAGTTAGGCCACGGCGGTATTGGCACGCTGCTGACGGAGCAGTGGAAAGGTTTTTGCGGCCCTGGCTCTGACACCTGCGTAACGCCGCACGCTGCGTCGGCAGTGGCCTTATCAGGGTAGGGACCGCTCTCGACCGCGAAACCGTTTCCAGCTGCTATTGTCAATTCGTCGGCGGAAAACGTGGAGTGATCTATCGACGAATCGGCGTTAACACGCACAGTGCAGTAGTAGCCGGAAGCTACTTGCACCGGAGAACTTACTGGTTCGGTGGGCGGTAATTTTATCGGTGGCGGCGCGCCAGTAGGTCCCAGTATAGCACTGACAGGAGTGTTAGTGCCATTTACCCACGCGGTCGCGTGCTCTTGCGTGTCCGCGTAGGCAATCACGCATCCCCACGGATTCATGATGGCATAGCGTGTACTATCAGGCCCCATGATGCACGCGGCGCCTAACTGAGTGGTGTGCGTGGCTGCCACGGGCATATCAGATACAGGTGTGATACCTGGATACGCTATCGTAATTGGCGGCGCGGCCGCAACTGGCTGCGCCTGCACCTCGATTAGCACACCTGGCGCTACCTGCTGCGTGGTGTTAGTGGCGGCTACGATGCGAGCTACCGCCTGATTCTGCGTCAGGCCAGAGACGAGTAGTGTGAGCACGCCGGGCGCGGGATTATCCAGCTGATCCTGCCAGAGCATGTACGCGGCATGATCGTTAGTGATGTAGATGCCCCATCCACTCGTACCGCCGCGTGTGATAGAGCGCGGTAACGCAGCAGTACCTACTGGCGATTGGGGAGTAACAGCGTCTATTACCCCCTGGGGCAGTGATCCTAAGATTCCGGCGTTGGCCGAGACGCCCGCGTCCACTGCTCCCTGGAGCGCCTGCACGACCGGTTGCAGCTCGGACGTACCACGGGATACACGGGCAGACACGGATTTATTGACCCTGCCCTCAACCTGTGCGAGGGCCGCGGAATTGTAATCGAGAAGGTCATCAACTTTTTGCACCGCCGCATCAGCAACTTTTGCGAGGTGCTGAGTGTTGATTGCCAGGTGGCGGTCAACCACGTCTGGCGATGGTTCTGGCGCTGGTATGTCATATACTGAGTCCATTATAGTTCACTCGGCATAAAGTTGCGCTTTACCGCTTCCGCGAACTCCTTCTGAGCCGTTAATAGTTCCTGCCTCTGCTCCATGTTCATGCCGCAATCCGTGCAGGCATTTATGGTATCCTGTATGTCGTTTATCGACCGCAGGACACGGTTTATCGCATCGACGTGATCCTGCGTGAGTGGATTGATTAGCGCCATGTGATGCCTCTCTAGTAGTTATTTCCAGAACAGGTGGCCAATTATCAGTCCAGCGACAAACGGGATAATGGGCCATTTTAAAGACCAGTCAGCGATAGCATGCGTTACGGTGTGCAGTTTCCCGTCCGAGAGGACAGCTATCATGTCGTAGATACCAGCGATTATCAGCACTGTCATCACCATAAATGCCACTACTATGTCAGCTCGGTTCATAGTCACCCTCCTAACTGGAGAAGGTATTTCTCGTACCTACCTCACCCGAACAGATCCCATACGCCGACGTTTACTGTGCCGAAGTCGGCGATCGCGAACAGGTCCTCTGTGAGCGCATCGCCGATTACATCGTGCCACAGTATCAGCGGCGGTCCGCCCGCTATAAGCTGGATGCCCGAGTCTAACACCGCCGGGGAATTAACTGACAGTGTGACACTACCACCGGCGCCGAATTGCGATCCATTAATCATGAGATCGGCCGTTGAGCCGGCCACGGTCTGGCCCACACGCAAATCGACCGAATCACCAGCAGCGAGGAAAAAGTGGCCAGAGATAGTTTGCGACGAGATGAGCGAGCCGACCTGTAGCGACGTCCCGCCGATCACCTGATCGATTAACGTGGCCATTCCGGTCCCAATGATAGTCTGTTGCGAAAACGACGTGATATCAGCACGGGCGCCTGCGGGACAGGTGTAGGTGAGCTTTATGCCTAATGTGCTCGTATCAGCTGACTTCACGAACTTAGTCACATTAACATGGTCGCTCGCCGCGGCGCCGGCAACTGAGAGTATCAGCCCACGACGGTGCGGATTGGGACCGACTAGTTTCGTGCTCGCGGTCCCTACTGCGACGATCGTTTGGGAGCGCCGCATGTGGAGGGCACGCCATTTTTCCACCATAGGAGGGTAGACTGTTGGAGTCATGTTTCACCGGGCCATTTTGAGAGGGAGATTTCGATAACGTCTAGCAGGTCGCCGACCGCTGCCCCGGTCCAGTAAAACTGCTGGGATACGAGATTCCCGACCTCGTGGTGCGACAGTATCAGCGTGGGGAACGCTGTGGTGAGAGCGATCCCAGAGGCCACTGCTCCACCTGATAGCGTAGTAACGTAGGTGGTGTTGAGGGAATTGGCTGTGAAAAGCAGTGCTACGCGGTTAGGGTCGGCACCTACAGCTGTTATGAGAGCGCCCGTAGCAGTGATTTGTGTCTCTTTAACATTTTGCCAATACGGCGCCTGCTCCCACGGGGAGAGCAGGCGACCGTAAGGGGGAGGCTGAGGCATCATCAGGCTCCCATGCCCTGGGAAAGCAGACCGAGGTCAGTACCCAGGTATACCATATCCATGAATATCTGATAGGTGATGGACGCGGCAGTGATGCCGAACAGATCGATTTGAGGCAGCTCGAACGTATGAAAACGTCCCCACTCGCCCCAAATGCGACCGCCTTCTCTCCAATTGAGAGCTGGCACGTCGCCTATTGCGTTTTGAATCAGACCTCCCGGCCGCAGCTTGCGGCCCTGATAGAGTTTGTATTTGGGGAAAACCCAGCGGAATGCGAAGGCATTCGTCCCCTGAACCCAGGTGTTTACGATCGCCCATACGCCGTTGCGAAGAGACTGCGACAGTGAGATTGCCTGCGGCCCGGACCACGCATTAGCGGTCGGCGTAACTGTGGCAGTGGCCCTGAAGACGCCAGTGTAGTCGAATGGTTTGGCCGCGGGCTGTGGCAAGTTCGAGTTCCAGTCCTCAGTGATTAGCCACAGCAGCACGTTTTCGACTTCTGTGGCAGCGCCAAGGTTGTTACTGTACTGGACTTGGAACTCCTCATTGACAGGGATTGTGAGCGGACGCGAGAAAAACGGCTCCACATATGGATTGGACGGCACGGTAGCGGAGCGATTGGCCCCGAAAAGAACCAGCTCGCCGAGTCCGTTGAGTGTTGGAGATTGCAGCCGACCGCGAATCACAGACGCACCGACCGCGGCCATTGCAGCGAGCGAGTAGCGTTCCGTAAAAGTGTAGTGGCCGTTGCGCTGCGTAAAATCGGAGTCCGTTGCAGCCGCAAAATCAACGTTTGTTGCGCCTGCCGCAGCAGCGGCCGCATTGTAGACGAGACATGCCATACCCATGTTATAGCTACCTTTCAGCTACAGTATTAGTAGCTATTCGTGCTCACCAGTTCCGTGCGAGGCTTCGAGGGCACGCAGCCGGTCTTCCAAGGCTTTTTCCCGTTCGGTCCAGCCGCCGCGACCGCTGGCACGGTCGTGCCAGACGATCGCGTCACGGCGGTCGGGCAGGGTACGTTCGCCAGACAGTATTGCGGCTTCCGTGCCGAGCTTGGCCACGTCGGTGAGGACGGCACCAGCTACTTCGGGCGGGTAGTCCTTTTCGGCGACGAGCTGTGCGAGGATTTTCATACGTTCACCTCATCATGTGTTGCCACGTTCACATGCTCACGCTAACACTCACGCAGTTCCAGCGGCCTGCATGATGACGTCGATGGCAGCGTTTGCCCTTGCCTTGGCGTTGGCGGCGCCGCCCTTCGGGAGCGAGCGAGCTGCGGCCCGCATCTGAGACCACACTGTTTCGTAGGCAGCGATTCCCTTGCCGTATTTTGGCGCGCCCTTCGTGGCGCCTGAGCGGAGGTTTTGTGCTCCCACCGAAGTAGCGTTTTGCTTCCACATGCCCACGTCGGCCGCGTTGAGCTTCTTGGCCCGCTTGCCGTTGTTTACAGCGCGCTGGATGCCAGCGATATAACGTGCTTCGGCTTCAGGGGTTGCGGCGAGCTGCATCGGGTTTACCGAGACAGCATTGATGCCGTTGATGTAGTTTTGTTGCGTTGTAGGTGACTGCATTGCAGCAACCCATTTCGCCTGCGCTTGGGCAGCGGTCTTTACGGCCATAATTACACTCTCCTGAGTAGCTATATACACACACGCGAATGCATAAATATAGCCACGTAACCATGTATCTAGCGGCGCATACCGCATGCCACCGCTAACGGCGTGCCAGCTGTAATAATTATACGACATAAACTAGGGAAAGTCAATACCTGATTTTGGGAACCCGCCTTCCCATTTTTGGGAAGAGACGTGCCCAAACCAGCCCCAGG